>ERZ791914.27-NODE-27-length-155238-cov-42.836406_pt1 | contig 155238 bp, 143 predicted proteins | sample MGYA00510140_ERZ791914 | MGnify/ENA primary metagenome ERZ791914 (study PRJEB30046, sample SAMN00792079) | human gut metagenome | study: EMG produced TPA metagenomics assembly of the A metagenome-wide association study of gut microbiota in type 2... | reverse complement strand
AAGAATCGAAAGTCCTTTTCGTTTTCATGGAGCTATTATTTCACAGCCCCTTTTGTCTCACTTCTTATGAAATTCTTCCAGCTCCAGGGACGTGTCCGCGTGGAGCATCTCTTGGGCCAGCTTGTCCGGATAGGGATTGGCGTACACGATCCGTTTGATCCCGGCATTGATCAGGATCTTGGAACACACCACACAGGGCTGATGGGTGCAGTAGAGGGTGGCTCCCAGGGTGGATACCCCATTCACCGCCGCCTGGATCACCGCATTCTGCTCTGCATGGATGCCCCGGCACAGTTCGTGGTTCTGGCCGCTGGGTACGTGGAGTTTTTCCCGCAGGCAGCCCACCTGTTCACAGTGGGGCAGCCCTTTGGGCGTGCCATTGTACCCGGTAGCCAGGATCTGCCGGTCCTTGACCAGGACGGCTCCCACCTTCCTGCGCAGACAAGTGGACCGTTTGGAAACCACCTCGGCGATTTCCATGAAATAACTGTCCCAATCAGGTCTGTCCATGATTCATTCCACCGTTCCGAATACCCGGTCCCCGGCATCGCCCAGGCCCGGTACGATATATCCGTGTTCATTGAGATGGTCATCCAAGGCTGCCGTATAAATGGGCACATCCGGATGCAGTTTGTTCACCAGTTCCACCCCTTCCGGAGCGGCCACCAGGCACATGAACCGGAAATGCTTGTAGCCATCTTCCTTCAGCATGGTCAGAGCTGCAGCGGCGCTGCCGCCGGTGGCCAGCATAGGATCGATCAGGATGATTTCTGCATCCTTGTCTTTGGGGATCTTACAGTAGTATTTGATGGGCTGGAGGGTTTCCTCATCCCGGGTCAGGCCGATATGCCCCACCCGAGCTTCCGGCACCAGATCCAGGACCGCATCCAGGAAGCCCAAGCCGGCCCGCAGGATGGGCACCACTGTAATGCCGCTGATGGCCAGTTCATAACCGGTGGTTTCCGCAAGAGGCGTAGTGACAGGGACTTCCCGGATGGGGAGATCACGGGTCACTTCGAACAGCAGCAGCTGGGCGATTTCATCCAGCAGCCGCCGAAAATTCCGGGGAGCTGTCTTTTTGTCACGCAAATGGGTCATTTTTTCTTTGATCAAAGGATGGTTCACAACATGGACTTGCATGGGTTACAGGGCTCCTTTCCCAATTACAGATTCGGATAGAGGGGATGTTTTTCACACAGGGCGGCCACCCGGGCAGCCGCTTCTTTCTGGGCTTCTTCTTTCCCAGGATTGCTGAGCACCAGCCCGATGATCTTGGCCACTTCCCGGAAATCTTCTTCCAGGAAGCCGCGGGTGGTGGCTGCAGGAGCACCCAGCCGGATGCCGCTGGTCACAAAGGGGCTGGCAGGATCATTGGGGATGGTGTTCTTGTTGCAGGTGATGCCGATGGCATCCAGCATATGTTCCGCATCCTTGCCGGTCAGGTTCTTGGACCGGGTATCCACCAATACCAGATGGTTGTCCGTGCCGCCGGAAACCAGCCGCAGACCCTGTTGTGTCAGCTCATCCGCCATAGCCGCCGCATTCTTGATGATCTGTTTCTGGTATTCCTTGAATTCCGGTTTCAGGGCTTCGCCCAGGGCCACGGCCTTGGCTGCGATGATGTGCATGAGAGGACCGCCCTGGGTACCGGGGAATACGGCCTTGTCGATCTGTTTGGCATATTTTTCCGGGCACAGGATCATGCCGCCCCGAGGACCCCGGAGCGTCTTGTGGGTGGTGGTGGTCACCACATCTGCGTAGGGGATCGGGCTGGGATGGAGCCCTGCAGCCACCAGGCCGGCAATGTGGGCCATGTCGATCATGAGCACCGCTCCCACCTTGTGGGCAATGGCCGCCATCCGTTCAAAATCGATGATCCGGGGATAGGCGCTGGCCCCGCCGATGATCATCTTGGGCCGGCATTCCTCGGCAATCTTTTCCAGTTTGTCATAATCGATCCGCTCTGTTTCTGGATCCACGCCATAGGGGACGATGTGGAAGTATTTCCCGGAAATGTTCACCGGAGATCCATGGGACAGATGGCCCCCTTCGGACAGATTCATGCCCATGACCGTATCCCCCGGCTGCACGAACGCAAAGAATGCCGCCAGGTTAGCATTGGCGCCGCAGTGGGGCTGGACATTGGCATGTTCTGCCCCGAACAGTTCGCAGGCTCTCTCCCGTGCCAGTTCTTCCACTTTGTCCACGAATTCACAGCCCCCGTAATACCGGTGGCCAGGATAGCCTTCCGCATATTTATTGGTCAGCACGGTCCCCATGGCTTCCATGACAGCCGGAGACACGAAATTTTCCGAAGCGATCAGCTCGATCTTATGGCGCTGTCTGCCCAATTCTTCCCCGATTGCCGCTGCAACCTGGGGATCTGCCTGACGCAGTTCCTGTTGATTCATCTCGATCCTTCCTCCTTGCTGGATTGGTCTGGGACAGCCTGTTTCCAGGCTCTCCGTTCCTTATTTGTAGACAGCCCGTTCCCCGCCGATCAGAGGCGGACGGGTCCGTGCTGCTGTCAGCACTGCATTGCCCAGGGTCTTTCGGGAAAGGCGCACCGGTACAGCCACCCGTTTCAAGTGCATCCCGATCAGGGTCTGGCCGATATCCATTCCCAGATCTGCCTTGATTTCTTCCACTACCACCGGATTCTTCAATTCATTGTAGGCCGTAGCGGCAAAAGCCCCCCCTGCATGTTCGATGGGACGGACCGTCACCTGCTGCCAGCCGAATTTTTCCATGGCTTTCTGATCCACCACAATGGCCCGGTTCAGGTGTTCGCAGCACTGGGCCGCCAGGATCAGCTTGTGTTTCCGGCAGACTTTCCGCAGGGTGGTATATAGGACCTTGGCCAGTTTCATGGAGCCGCCGGTGCCGATTTTATTCCCCAGCACTTCACTGGTGCTGCAGCCCACCACCAGCACCTGCCCGGATTTCGCGCCGGCGATGCCGATCAATTCTTCTGCGTCTTCTTCGATTTCTTGTGCGATTGCTTCCAGATCCATCGTATCACCTTATTTCTCCAAGTCCATGATTTTCTGGACTCTCTGGGTATGGTAACTGCCCAGGAAAGAGGCTCCCAGGTAGGCATCCACGATCTGTTCTGCCAGGCCGGTGCCCAGGACCCGTGCCCCCAGGCAGAGAATATTGGCATTGTTGTGTTCCCGGGCCTTTTCCGCACTGTAGCAGTCTCCGCAGACCGCTGCCCGGATGCCGTGGATCTTATTGGCAGCAATGGACATGCCCAGGCCAGTGCCGCAGATCAGGATGCCCTGTTCCGCTTTGCCGGCAGCCACCGCTTCGCCCACTTTTTTGGCATAGTCCGGGTAGTCCACCCGGTCCGGGGTATAAGATCCAGCGTCTTCCACTTCATACCCCTTATCCGCCAGATATTTTTTCAAAACTTCTTTCAATTCAAAACCGCCGTGATCACAGCCGATCATGATCTTCATGAGTTTTGCCTCCCTAATCAATAGTCCGATGCGTCCACCGCATACCTAATCCATTGTAACACAAAGGGGGAAAAGAAAAAAGGAGCCGTTGCATGAGCAATGGCTCCTTCTTTTCACTCCACTACCATCCCCTGCAGGAATTCCGGCACCTGTCCGCTCTGTTTCCGGAATAGGCCTCGGTCGTACACCAGGATATTGTGACCGGCGCTTTTCCGCATCCGGTTCATGATGGCAAGCCCCAGGCCCTGGGTGGGGACCCCTTCCCCCAGGATCACATCCACTTGCTGCCGGTCGAATTCCCGCAGCTCCGTGTATAAGTTCTCTGCCAGAGCTGCCATGTCCTTCCCGGCGTCGCAGATCACCAGGCGGGCCGTATGGGGCAGATGCTGGACCGTTTCGTCCAGGGCCAGCACCCCCACTTTCAGCCCCCAAGCTTCTGCCATGACGGCGGCCCGGATCACCCCCAGGCCCGCTTCCGGTCCTTCGACCAGGAACATAGGTGCCTTAGGGGCATAGTGCCGGTATTTCATCCCCGGAGCTTTGGGTTTCTGGTCCGGGCTCACCAACCCTGGATCCAGTTCCACAGCCCCCATCACCTCCTGGATCATCTCTTCGGTGATGCCCCCGGGACGGAGGATCACCGGTTCTTTTCCGGTGGTGTCGATGATGGTGCTTTCCACTCCGATATCACAGGCACCGCCGTCCACCACGCCGCCGATGATGCCCTCCATATCCTGGAGCACATCCTGGGCGTTGGTGGGACTGGGTTTCCCAGATTTGTTGGCAGAAGGTGCTGCCAGCGGCCGCCCGGTGAGACGGATCAGGGCCCGGGCCACCGGGTCGCTGGGGAACCGGACCGCCACTGTTTCCTGTCCGGCGGTCACCACTTCTGGGATGATCTCCGATTTGGGTACGATCAAGGTCATGGGACCGGGCCAAAAGGCGGCCATGAGCTTTTCCGCCATGGGAGAAAGGCCGGAAGTGAGAGGCCGGATCTGGTCCATTTCACTGATGTGGAGGATCAAAGGATTGTCCGCCGGCCGTCCCTTGGCGGCAAAGATCTTCCGGCAGGCTTCCCCGTTCAGGCCGTCCGCTCCCAGGCCGTACACCGTTTCCGTAGGAAAGGCCACCACTTCGCCTTGGCGCAGCAGCTTGGCCGCCGATTCCAGCTGGGGATCCAGCGGTTCATCTTTCTTTAATTTCCAATATCGCGTTTCCATAGCCCGTTCCCCCTTTAGCGGCAAAGACCATCCGGTCGATGTCTCCGTAATCTTTCCGTACTTTCACACAGTCCAGGCCTGCTTCCCGGCACAGTCGGGCCACAGCTTCCCCCTGCCCCTGGCCGATTTCAAAGGCAGCCATCCCTTCCGGATCCAAATAATCCCACAGTCCCTTCAGGATCCGCCGGTAAAAGTCCAAGCCGTCCCGGCCTCCGTCCAGGGCCCGCCGGGGTTCCCGATGGACTTCCGCCTGGAGCCCGGCCAGTTCTCCTTCCGGGATGTAGGGCGGATTGGAGACCAGCACCTGGAATTTCGGTTCCTGCGGTACTTTATCATACAGATCTGACACCAAAGTTTCCAGCCGTTCCTCCACCCCCAGGCTCCGGGCATTTTCTTGGGTCACAGCCACTGCCCCAGGGCTGATGTCCACTCCAGTACCCCGAGCTTCCGGCAGCTCCGCAAGCAGCGAATCGATGATGGCCCCGCTGCCGCAGCCCAGATCCAGGATCCGCACGGCTCCCCGGTTTTTGTTCAGGCTCACCAGCTGTTCCGCCAGCAGCTCTGTTTCCGGCCGGGGGATCAGGGTGTCCCTGGTCACTTTGAAGTCATAGCGGAGGAATCCTTTATGGCCCAGGATATAGGCCACCGGTTCCCGGGCCGCCCGCCGGGCCACATAGCCCCGGTATTGTTTCAGTTCTGCTTCCTCCAGGGGCTCATCGAAATTGGTGTACAGCTGGATCCGGCTTTTCTCCAGCACAGCACAAAGCAGCACTTCCGCATCCAGGCGCGGATTTTCCACGCCTTTGGAGCTGAAGTACTGCTGGGTCCACTGAAGGATCTTCAATATGGTCCATACGGTTTTCTGTTCCTGCATCTTATTTCACCTGCTGGAGTTTCTTGGCCTGTTCTGCCATCATCAGGGCATCCAGGAGTTCATCCAAGTCCCCATTGATGATGTCCGGCAGCTTGTGGAGTGTGAGCCCGATCCGGTGGTCGGTGACCCGGCCCTGGGGATAGTTGTAAGTCCGGATCCGTTCACTCCGGTCTCCGGTGCCTACCTGGCTCTTCCGTTCTGCAGCGGTGGCGGCCCGCTGTTTTTCCTGTTCCGCCTCCAGGATCCGGGACCGGAGCACCCGCAGGCACTTTTCCCGGTTCTTGGCCTGGGATTTTTCGTCCTGGCACTGGGCCACGATCCCGGTGGGGATATGGGTCATCCGGACGGCAGATTCAGTCTTGTTCACATACTGTCCCCCCGCTCCGCCGGCCCGGTACGTATCCACCCGGATATCCGCCGGGTTCAGTTCGATGTCCACTTCTTGGGCTTCCGGCATCACGGCCACTGTGACCGTGGAAGTGTGGACCCGGCCCTGGGATTCCGTATCCGGCACCCGCTGGACCCGGTGGACCCCGCTTTCAAATTTCATGTGGCTGTACACATCTGTGCCGGACACCATGAACACCACTTCCTTGAAGCCGCCCAGGCCCGTAGGGCTGGCATCCATCAGTTCCACCTTCCAGCCCTTCTGTTCCGCATACCGGTTGTACATCCGGAACAGGTCTCCGGCAAAAAGGGCCGCTTCATCGCCCCCGGCCCCCGCCCGGATTTCCATGATGATATTTTTCTCATCATTGGGATCCTTGGGCAGCAGCAGCAGGGTGAGCTTTTCTTCATAGGCTTCCAGCTGGGGCTGGAGCTCCTTCATTTCCTCTTCGGCCATAGCCGTCAGTTCCTGGTCTTCCCGGGCCTTGGCAATGGCTTCGTCATCTTTCCAGGCATCCACCAGCTTCTTATATTCCCGGTACACGGTGACGATTTCCGTCAGTTTGGAATGGGCCTTGGTGTATTTCAGCCACTCTTCCTGCCGGGCGATCACCTCCGGATCGCTGATCTTGGCTTCCAGATCCAGATACCGGTCTTCCAGGTCCTGGAGTTTATCCAAATTCTCAAACATACGCGTTCCCCATCATTCAATGATTTCTTCCGGCGGCAGCACCGCTTTCAGAGAAGCGATGGCCACTTCGATCTGATCGTCATCCGGCTGCCGGGTAGTCAGTTTCTGGAGCGCCAGCCCCGGCAGGATGGCAGTCCGCACCCAGGGCTTGTCCATATGCTTTCCGGCAAAGCGGATGATTTCGTAGCTGATCCCGGCCACTACCGGCATCAGGAGGATCCGGGAAAGGATCCGTTCCCACAGGCTGGGCCAGCCCAGGAAGGTAAAGATAAAGATGCTGATGAGCATGACGATCATCAGGAAATTGGTGCCGCAGCGGGGATGGAGAGTGGAAAAAGGCCGCACATTCTCCACCCGTAAGGGCAGCCCATGTTCATAGGTATAAATGGTCTTATGCTCCGCCCCATGGTACTGGAACACCCGCTGGATGTCCTTCTGCCGGGAAATCCCCCAGATGTAGAGCAGGAAGATCCCCAGCCGCAGGAGCCCCTCGCACAGATTCAGCAGGAGGGGACTGGCCCCCTGGTTCTGGAGCAGCTTCATAGCCCCCGTAGGCAGCACCACGAAAAGCAGCACTGCCAGGCCCACGGAAACGGCAATGGTCCCGGCCATTTCCAGGCTGCTGAGGGTCTCTCCCGATTCTTCATCCCCGGAAACCTGGGCGGAAAAAGACAGGGCCTTCATCCCGTAGCCCAGGGATTCTACCAGGGAAACCACCCCTCGGAGAAAGGGTTTCTTCAGGATGGGATACCGGTCGCTGATACTCCCTGCCGGTTTCAGGTCCACGGCGATTTCTCCGTCAGGTTTGCGCACCGCTACGGCGATCTTCCCCGGTCCCCGCATCATCACTCCCTCGATGACCGCCTGGCCACCGACACTTAATTTTTTTGCCATAAAATGACTCCCTGGATACAAGAAAAGGAGTGCTGCAATGTCTGCAAGTCACTCCCTGTCCGTGCGCATTTTTTATTTTGCGTCTTTGCCGTACCGTTTGTTGAACTTTTCGATCCGGCCTCTGGCAGACATATCACGCTGTTTACCAGTGAAGAAAGGATGGCATTTGGAGCAAACGTCCACGCGCAGTTCCTTCTTTACACTGCCAGTTTTGAATGTATTCCCACAGCCACAAATCACGGTGCATTCCCCGTAGTTAGGATGGATTCCTTTTTTCATTCTTGAAACACCTCTTTCTCATATTGCATTAATATATCCCGACATTAACGCTTGACAATTATATCACACTCCCCGGGTCCATGCAAGAGTCCTTTCTCCTTTTCCTGGAAATCTCCCCATCCATCTCTTCAGGATCCGGAGGATTCTCTTTCACCGCCAGCTGGAGGAACACTTTCATGGCTTGGGTCTGCCATTTGTCTTTGTGATAGAACAGCTGCCGGTACATGTGCATGCGGAACTTCTTTACCCGGAGGATCTGCAGCCGATCCCGGTACGGGCTGTTCTCTACCACATACTGGGGCAGGAAGGAAAGGCCCAGGTTCCGTTGGACCATATCCAGGATGAAACCGGTATCACTGACTTCCAATAAAGGATTCAAGGCCAGCTGCCGGGCTGCCAGGTGCTGGTCCAGGCTCAGCCGGTAATTATCCGCCTTTTCCGTAAGGAAAAAAGGCTGCCGGAGCACTTCTTCCAGCTCTACTTCCTTTTTCCGGGCCAGAGGCGAATCCAGGGAACAGACAAAGACGATATTCTCCCGTTTCTGGAATACCTTTTCCCATTTGACATCATATAATGGCTTATCCAGCACATATACCAGGTCCACCTTGTTGTGGTTCAGGGCATCCAGGAGCACACTGGGGGAATCGATGGTGATGGTAATGTGGAGATCGGGCAGATTCCGGCACACATAGTCCATTACCTGAGGCATGTGGGCTTTGCACAGGCTTTCGATCATCCCGATCCGCAGGGCTTCCACCGGGGGCCGGTTGTGCATCACATTCTCCACTTCTTCCACTTCCTGGAGGATGGGCAGCACCCGCCGTGCCAGCTCTTTTCCCGGAGGCGTCAGGGCCACCTGTTTCCCCAGCCGGTCAAAGAGCCGGACCCCCAGTTCCGTTTCCAAAGAATGGATTTGTACACTGAGAGCGGACTGAGAGTATCCCAGTTCCTTCGCTGCCCGAGAAAAACTTTCCACTTCCATAATTTTCAGAAAGCTTTTTAATTCTCTTAGTTCCATTTTGTCAACCGCCTTTTGAAAATATTAAAAATTTTCATCGTTCAAATCGAATTTATTAATTTGATTTATGGGCACACTCATAGTACACTGAATAAACAGAAAAGTCAAACGCGTGATTCCCAGCCGGCGGGGATCAGTTTGTCAAGTTCAGGGGAGGTTTTTTCATGAAACTCGGTCTTGTACCAAAAATCATCATTGCCATCATCATCGGTATCCTGATTGGGCAGTATCTGCCGGAAGATATCTGCCGTACCGTCGTCACTCTTTCCGGTATCTTCAGTAACTTCTTGAAATTCGTCATTCCTTTGATGATCCTGGCCTATGTGACCATGGGGATCGCTGATTTGTCCCAAGGTGCTGGGAAGCTGCTCTTGATTACTGCCATCATCGCTTATGGATCCACCTTGATCGGGGGAACCTTCTCCTTTGCTGTAGCAGATACCCTGTTCCCGTCCTTCATCAGTGCCGGGGTGCTGGAAGAACTGGCCAAGACTGCGGGCAAGAGCCTGCCGCCCTTCTTCTCCATTTCCATCCCGCCCATCCTGGACACCATCTCCGCCGTGGTGCTGGCCTTCATCGTAGGCCTGTGCCTGTCTTCCCTCCGGGGCAAGGAAATCGGGGATACCCTGTACAACTGCTTCAAGGATTTCTCTAAAATCATCGATCAGGTCCTGACCCATGCCATCGTCCCCTTCCTGCCTCTGTATATCTGCGGCACCTTTGTGGACATGACCCGCTCCGGCAAGACCTTCGTCATCCTCAGCGTCCTGTGGAAGGTGTTCCTGGTGGTCATCGCCATGCACCTGATCCTGCTCTTCGTCCAGTTCATGGTAGCCGGTTCTTTCAGTGGGAAGAACCCCTTCACCCTGATGAAGAACCAGATCCCGGGCTATACCACAGCCCTGGGGACCCAATCTTCCGCAGCCACCATCCCTGTGAACCTGGAATGTTCCAAGGCTGATGGCGTCTGCGAACAGATCCGCAACTTCGTGATCCCTCTGTGCGCCAACATCCATATGTGCGGCTCCATGATCACCATTACTGCTTGTGCCACGGCGGTCTGCCTCATGTACCAGATCCCCATCCATCTGGGGACGGTCATCCCCTTCATCATGACCCTGGGGGTTGCCATGGTCGCTTCTCCAGGTGCTCCTGGCGGTTCCATCATGACGGCCCTGCCTTTCCTGTGGATGATCTTCGGGAAAGAACAGGGAGACCCCAACGGCCCCATCTGTGCCCTGATGGTCGCCCTCTACATCACCCAGGATTCCTTCGGGACTGCCTGCAACGTATCCGGGGACAACGCCATTGCGGTCATCGTGGACAAGATCTACAAGACCTGGATCAAAAAATAATTTTGTGAAAAACGTTCCATCTCCATCTGCACTCCATTTGCAGCTGTCTGCCTGACAAAGTTCAGGCAGCGGGGTCTACGCTGTCTGGGATATCCAACAACTGTCTCAATCCTTCCTTTCTAAAACCCCTTTTCCCAGCAGCGCAGCCTCTGCTGCAGCCCGATTCAGAAAAAGGAGCATGGAACGTTTTTTATATCCATCCATTTATCAGGAGGTTCACCATGAACATTTTCGATATCATCGGACCGGTGATGATCGGTCCCTCCAGCTCCCATACAGCCGGTGCCGTCCGTCTGGGACGGGTGGCCAATAAACTGCTCCAGAGCAAACCCAAGGACATCCGGATCGAGCTGTCCGGCTCTTTCGCCAAGACCTACAAAGGCCATGGCACGGACAAGGCCCTTCTGGCTGGGATCCTGGGCTACCACAGCTATTCTGAAGAGATCCGCAGCATCTTTTCCATTGCGGACAAACAAGGGATCCACTACACCTATATCCCCACGGACATCCCCAATTCCCATCCCAACACCGCCCGGATCCAGGTAACCTGTGAGGACGGCAGCCAGCATACGGTCCAGGGGGCCAGCATCGGGGGCGGCAACATCCGGGTGGACTATGTGGACGGCATGAAGGTGGACTTCACCGGAGAACGGAATACCATCCTGGTGCCCCACTACGACCGTCCGGGGGTCATTGCAGCCGTCACCAACATCATGTGGCAGAAGCACAAGGACATCAACATCGGCAGCTTCAGGCTCACCCGCCCTGTGAAAGGCGGCATTGCCATGATGACCATCGAAGTAGACGGAATGCCCCCGGCAGATGTGATCGATGCCATCCGTTCCGTCCAGTACGTCACCAACGTGATCCTGATCCGGGCCATTTGAGGAGGAAAACCATGTTTACCTATACATCCATTGCTGAACTGGTGGAAGCCGCTGAAAAAAGCGGAAAGAAAATCAGTGAACTGGTCCTGGCTGACCAGGCGGAATCCATGGAACAAAGCCAGGAGGAACTGTTCGACCGGATGTCCACGGATCTGGACGTGATGATCGATGCCGTGAAATTCGGAGAACAGAAAGACCAGAAATCCACTTCCGGCCTTACCGGAGGAGAAGGCTGGAAAATGAACGACTATACTGGCCGGACCCAGGGAGGGCTTTCCGGCACCATCATCGGCCATGCCATCGCCCGGGCCCTTTCCGTGGCTGGCTGCAACGCCTCCATGGGCCGGATCGTGGCCACCCCCACAGCTGGCAGCTGCGGCATCCTGCCCGGTTGTCTCCTGACCCTGATGGAAGAAAAGGGCATGGACCGGAAAGATGTGATCATGTCCATCTTCACCGCCGGTGCCTTCGGTATGGTGATCGCCCAGAACGCCTGCATCGCCGGAGCCCAAGGCGGCTGCCAGGCAGAATGCGGCAGTGCTTCCGGCATGGCGGCGGCAGCCCTGGTGGAACTGGCAGGAGGGACTCCCCAGATGGCGGCGGACGCCTGTGCCATAGCCATCGCCAACCAGTTGGGCCTGGTATGCGATCCGGTGGCAGGCCTGGTGGAAATCCCCTGCATCAAGCGGAACGCCAGCGGCGTGGTCATCGCCTTCTCTGCAGCGGATATGGCCCTGGCAGGCATCCATTCCTGCATCCCTGTGGATGAATGCGTCGAAGCCATGCGGGCGGTGGGCAGTGCCCTTCCCGCTTCTCTCCGGGAAACCGCCGGCGGCGGCCTAGCTGTCACCAAGACCGGGAAAAAGCTGAAAGAACAGGTCTTCGGAAAAGAAGAATGAATAAAAAATAAAGAAGGTGCTGCGCATTTTGTGCAGCACCTTCTTTATTTTTTCACCATGAACAGGGGGATTTCGTCCTTCCCCACCATGTTATGCTCTTCCCGAGCCACTTTCTCGATATACTGGATATCTCCCAGGTTCTCTTTCTCCTGTTCCAGGGCCATGTTCTCTGCTTTCAGCTGCTGGACTTTCTTTTCTGTCCGTACACTTTCCTGATGGAGCTGGAAAATCTGGTATCCCTGTTCCGCTGCGCTCTTGAGCAGAGGCAGGGAACATGCCAGGATCAGGATCAGGAATCTCTTATTGATTTTGTTTCTGGACTTCATATCACTGCGCCTTTCCGTACCATAGTCCCTGAGGCGGAAGAACCGGGAGAAAAAAAGCACCCTGATACCGGGAGCATCAGGTTGCTGAATCTGCCTCTTATTTGTTTACGGCATCCTTGAAAGCCTTCCCAGCCTTGAAAGCGGGAACGTTGGCTTCTGCAATCTTAATGGTTTCGCCAGTGCGAGGATTCTTACCATTACGGGCATTACGAACGCGAGCTTCAAAAGTACCGAACCCGATCAGTTGAACCTTGTCCTTGTTGGCAACGGCTTCTTTTACGGTATCAATGAAAGCGTTCACAGCCTTTTCAGCATCTTTTTTGGGCAGTGCGGTTTTGGACGCAACTTCAGAGATCAATTCACTTTTGTTCATAAGAAAAATCCTCCTAAATAGGTATTGCGCCCTTTGTGTGGCGCCTGACTATGGTCATATTAGCACAAACATAGGAAAAATGCACGTGTTTTTTGGAAAAATATTGAAAACAACCGCATGGACAGTGGCTTCCAGCCTTTTTGTCACTTTTCAGACTGCTGCTGGAGGCATGTTTTTGCCCGGTTCCATCCTGCTTCCCATTCTTCCGCAGAAAGATCCTTCCATTCTTTACCGGCTGCCCGGACCTGTTCTTCCAGGAGCTGGAACCGCCGCTGGAATTTGTTGTTGGCCCGGTTCAGGGCGGTTTCCGGTTCCAGGCCCAGCTTCCGGGCATAGACCGCCAGCGCAAAGAACAGATCCCCCAGTTCCTCTTCCGTCCGATCTGGATCAGATGCCTCTGCCGCCTCCTGGAGCTCTTTTTCTTCCTCCTGCACCTTCTGCCATGCAGAGGAGGCGTCGGGCCATTCAAAGCCGGTTTTTGCGGCTTTGGCACTGAGTTTGTACGCCCGCATCAACGCCGGCAGCCCCTTGGCGATTCCATCCAGAGCATGGGTCCGTTCCGTTTTCTCTTCCGCTTTCAGTTCTTCCCAGTTCCGCATCACTTCCCCGGCTCCGCTGACCTGGGTATCTCCAAAGACATGAGGATGGCGGTGGACCAATTTCTTCACCACATCGTCGATCACGTCCTGCATGGCAAACAGGCCTTCTTCCTCTGCCAGACGGGCATGGAACACCACCTGGAGGAGCACATCCCCCATTTCTTCCCGCATGCCGGCCGTATCTCCGTCATCGATGGCTTCCAGCATTTCATAGACTTCTTCCACCAGTTCCCTGCGCATGCTGGTATGGGTCTGCACCCGATCCCAGGGACAGCCCCCCGGTTCCCGCAGGACCCGGACCAGTTCGATCAAAGGACGCAAATCCAAGACGCCCGGTTCATGGATCCCTTTTTCATGGAGTGTTTTCATGGTATCCCCTCATTTCCTTTTCTTCAGCTCACTGCATTTCACTTCTCCAGTCAGGAGCAAGCAAAGGCCATAGACCAAGGCACCCGCCAAGATTTCCAGCGCCAGCTGGAGAATCAGGGAAGGCTGGAAGCTGGAGATTGCCGTTCCGGCCCCGTACACACCAGCTCCCATGACAGCTGCCGACAGGAAGATCCGCAGACAGCTCTTCAAAGGAAGCCCCAGTCGGTCACTGTGATACATCCACAGCAGGTTCCCCAGCCCAGCCATGGCCAAGTTGGCATCGGTGGCCCAGGCTGCCCCCTGGATATTCCATTCCGGATCAGCTGTGAGGGTCCACAGGAGTCCGATCTTGACAAAAAGGCTCAGCAACATGTTCACCATGGGAACCCGGGTATGACCCAGCCCCTGGAGGATGGCAGTGGAGACCTGATGGAGCCCCAAGAAGAAGATGGCCGGGGCCAGGGCCGTAATCACCCTGCCGGCTTGGAAAGTCCCGTACAGGACCCGGGAAATAGGAGTGCCCAGGAGCCAGACCCCCACCGCAGCTGGTACATTCAGCAGCAGGAAGAAACGGAAAGCCCGGCGGGTCCGGCTGACCATCTCTTCCCGCTTTCCCAGGGCCCGGGCTTCCGCAACGGCCGGGACCACAGAGGCAGCCAGGGAGTTGGTGGGGATGGTCCCCATATTCACCAGAGGCATAGCCATCCCGGAAAGATAACCCAAGGCCCGGGTGGAGGCGGCCACCGTAAACCCGGCAGCCAGCAGCCGGTCCGGCACCAGGATCATCTCGATGCCGCTGACCACAGGCACCATCAGATTGGCACAGGTCACCGGCAGGGCCAGGGCGATCAGCTGCCAGGCCGTTGCCCGGAGAGAAGGCCTTTCTCCCTCTGCCTGGGGAAACGGATCCCTGCGCCAGCGTTCCTGCTGACGATGGACGAACCACAAAAGGAGCAGCAGGCTCACCACCGCTCCCGGAACGGCTCCAAAGGCGGCGCCGGCAGCGCCCCAAGGAAGGCCCCAGGGCAAAAGGGCCCAGGCCAGGAGCACCATGGTGACCACCCGGGTGAACTGTTCCATGATCTGGGAAACTGCCGTGGGAGTCATCTCCTGGAAGCCCTGGAAATATCCCCGGAAACAAGCCACCGGGATGGAAAGGCCGATGGCAGGCACCAGGGCCAGCATGGCATACCGGGCCCTTCCGTCTTTGACGATCCCTCCGTCAATGAGCCAGGGGATCAGGAACCAGGCCAGTCCGGCAAAAAACACCCCAGCCAGGGCCATGAGCCCGGCAGAGATTCCCAGGATCCGCCTGGCTCCCTGCCGGTCCCCGGCTGCCGCCCGACGGGAGATCAGGATGGACATGGCAGCCGGGATTCCCGCAGAAGACAGGGCCACCAACAGCAGGTACAGCGGATAGGCGATCTGATAAAGACCGATGCCCTCCCCGCCCAAAAGGCGGGAAAGGAGGATCCGGTTCACAGATCCCAGGATCTTGACCAGCAGCCCTGCCGCCGTGAGGATCAGGGTCCCTTTCATAAATCGGTCTGCCATCACAGCCTCCTTCACTCTTCACTCTTCACTCTTCATTCTTCACTCTTCATTCTTCACTCTTCATTCTTCACTCTTCATTCTTCACTCTTAGTGATTATAGCATGGAGGGAAGATGCTTTTCCAGCCACTGAAGAGGTTCTTCCTTCATGCCCCGGGTCTTGAGCACGAACTGGGGCTGGGGTCCCAGCTTCAGGGTAGCCCGGGGCACATATTCCCGGATCAGGGATTGGAGCACATCCGGATTGGCTTTGCTGTGGGGATCGAATGTGATCCGCACTTCTCCCGGCCGAACCGCCACTCCGGTGATCCGCAGCTTCCGGCACAGATCCCGGAGGGACGCCACTCGCCACAGGTTCACCACCTGTTCCGGCGGAGTCCCGAACCGGTCGATGATTTCATCCATCAGGTCATCCCGGTCTTCATATTTCATATCGCCCAGGCGGTGGTACAGTTCCAATTTGTACCGGGGATTGTCGATGTAGTCGTCAGGGATGTAGGCATCCAGCTTCATTTCGATCACTGGATCCGGCGCAATGGGCTCGTCCGGGTTGCCTCCATTCTGGAGGGTATTGATGGTCTTTTCCAGCAGCCGGCAATACAGGTCGAAGCCCACCCCGGCGATCTGTCCATGCTGTTCTGCTCCCAAAAGATTCCCGGCGCCCCGGATTTCCAGATCCCGCATGGCAATCTTGAAGCCTGCCCCCAGCTCCGTGAAGTCCCGGATGGCCTGGAGACGCTTCTGCGCCACCTCACTGAGGACACGGTCCTTCTTGTAGAGGAAATAGGCGTAAGCCAGCCGAGAGGACCGGCCCACCCGGCCCCGCATCTGGTACAGCTGGGACAGGCCGAAGTTTTCCGCACCGTCGATGATGATGGTATTGGCCAGAGGCACATCCAGGCCGTTTTCGATGATGGTGGTGCACAGGAGCACATCGAAATCCCCCTGGTAGAATCCCAACATCACATCTTCCAGTTCATCTTCTCCCATCCTTCCATGGGCCATACCGATGGTGATCCCAGGGACCAGTTCCCGGAGATGGGCAGCGATCCGGCTGAGGCCTTCGATCCGGTTGTGGACATAATAGATCCGTCCGCCCCGGCGGATTTCCCGTTCCAAAGCCTCCCGGACCATTCCATCATCGTATTCCGCCACGTAGGTCTCCACCGGCAGCCGGTCTTCTGGCGGAGATTCGATGATGCTCATGTCCCGTCCCTTCACCAGGGCCAGATGCAGAGTCCGGGGAATGGGGGTGGCAGAAAGGGTCAGCACATCGATCCCGGCACTGCGCTGCTTGATTTTTTCCTTCTGGGCCACCCCGAACCGCTGTTCCTCGTCGATGATGAGAAGCCCCAGGTCATGGAACTCCACATCAGGGTTCAGGATCCGATGGGTGCCGATGAGCACGTCGATCTTACCCTCCGCCACTTTTTCCATGATTTCCCGCTGCTGTTTGGGCGTCCGGAACCGGCTGAGCATCTCCACCCGGACTCCGAAGGACCCCATCCGCTGGGAAAAAGTCAGGAGATGCTGCTGGGCCAGGACCGTGGTAGGAGCCAGCACAGCCACCTGTTTGCCGTCCATCACCGCCTTGAAGGCAGCCCGGATGGCCACTTCCGTCTTTCCGTAGCCCACGTCCCCGCACAGGAGCCGTTCCATGGGCACGGGTTTCTCCATATCCGCCTTGATTTCGGCAATGGCCTTCAGCTGATCCGGAGTCTCCTCAAAAGGAAAACTGTCCTCGAATTCTTTCTGCCAGTGGGTATCCGGAGCAAAGGCATGGCCCGGGGTGATTTTCCGCTGGGCATAGAGCCGGAGCAGTTCTGTGGCCAGGATGGTAATGGCCTTCTGGGCCTTCCGGGTGGTCTTCTGCCAGTCTTTCCGCCCCATATTGGACAGTTTGGGCGGTGTCCCTTCGTTGCCCACATATTTGTGGAGGAGCCCCACCTGTTCCACCGGCACATGGAGCTTGTCCCCCTTGGCGTACTGGAGCTGGAGGTAGTCCCGGTGGACCCCGTTCACTTCGATGGTCTCCACGCCCATGTACCGGCCGATGCCTTGGATGTCGTGGACCACATAATCCCCCACCTTGATGTCGGAGAAATAATTCAGGGAGGGCCCTTTGCCTTTGGTCTTCACCAGCCGCCGCTTCTTCTGCATCCCAAAGATATCGCTTTCAGTAAGCAGCAGCCATTTCTGGTCCCAGAAATAAAAGCCATTGGTCAGGCTGCCGGCAAAGACGGCTCCGCCTTTTTCCGGAACGCCCTTGAACTGTCCTGCAAAAGCCATGGGTAGGCCGCTGCCCTTCAGGCTTTCCGCCAAACCGGCGGCCTTGTCCCGGGTCCCCATCATGATCAGGGGATGGATGCCCTGATCCAGCCAGCCTTTCAGGTCTTTCTGGAGCAGATCGGTATTTTTATTGTAGGGAGCCATAGCCCGGACCTGGATATGGAGCCTGGGCGCCTGGGGAAAATAGGGATGTCCCAAGTCACTGACCGTCACCAGATGGATTTCTCCGGCCTGTTGGATCATGGTTTCCTGGTCCAGCAGCCGGTCAGCGAATTCCCGGCTGTCCCCCCAGCTCTTCCGGCATTCCTCGAAAAAGCCCGCCGGCTCATCCAGTACAGCCAGCTGATCCGCTGCCAGATACTGGAAAATAGAAGAAGTCTCTTCCTGACCCTGGACTGCCAGGGGCATGATCCCCACCTGGGGAATGGAAGCGATGCTCCGCTGGGTATCCAGATCGAAGCGTTTGATTACATCGATGGTATTGTCGAACCATTCGATCCGCACCGGGTCCTTGGCATTGATGGGGAATACATCCAGGATGTCTCCCCGGACTGCCAGCTGACCGATGGTATCCACCTGTTCCGTCCGTTCGTAGCCGGCTTTCACCAGTTTTTCCACCACCAGGGCCTGCTCCAGTTCCTGCCCAGCGGCCAGTTTCAGATTTTCCCGGACCAAGGAATCCGGAGGTGGCAGTTTCTGGATGGCCGCTTCCGCCGTTACGAAGATGATCCCTTCCTCTTTCCGGCAGATCATTTCCAAGGCGGCAGCCCGTTCCGCCACCACCTGCTCATTCCGGGTATCCACCTGCCCATGGATCAGGCTGGCCGGATACAGTTCCCGCATGGCCAGATCCGGATAGAAATAGGCCAGTTCCCGGCGCTGGGCCCGGATGCTCTCCCGATTCACGGTCAGGATCACCAGGGGTTGGGCCGCCTGGGCAGCCTGCTGGAAGGCACACAAAAAGCCGGCTTTCACAGATGATGTGAGGCCGGTGAGCTGTACAGGTCCGCTTTCCCGCTTCCAGAGCCCTGCGGCTTCCTGTACATTCTTTTCCTCTAAAAGCAGTTTCGTCAGTGTATTTATCATAAAATTCTCTCTTTATGGAAATAGGGAAAGAGGGGTGTTGCTGGGCAACACCCCTCTGCTTGTCAGCAGTCAACAGTCAGCGTTCAACGGCCGTTGACAGTTGACTGCTGACCGTTGACGGGGCCGTTGCAAATGCAACAGCCCCTTTCCATTACAGTTTGATATTGATGTCGTTCCGGTCGAAGGTATGGACCGCATCGATGAAGCGGACCGTCCCGGTGGCATACCGCATAGAAATGGTATGGGTACGGGCCCCGTTGCCGAAGTAGTTGACTCCCCGGAGCATGTCACAGTTGGTGATGGCCGTTGCCGTGAACATGCAGTCATCTCCCTTGACCAGATCATCGATGGTCAGGATCTTCTTGGTGTCTTCGATGCCCATCTTCCGGCACCGTTCCGCCTGGTCCTCGTTTTCCGGGACCAGCCGGGCCTGCATGTCGCCGCCCAGGCATTTCAGCCCGCAGGCAGCCAGTACCCCTTCCGGAGCACCGCCCCGGCCGATGTACATATGGACGCCGGTCCCTTCGATGCCGGCATCGATGATGGGATCCACATCCCCGTCGCTGATGAGACGGATCCGGGCACCTACGGAACGGACTTCTTCAATGATTTTCCGGTGGCGGGGCCGATCCAGGGCTACTACCGTCAGGTCGTTCACATTCCGGTGCAGCGCCTTGGCCACCCGTTCCAGGTTCACGCTTACAGGATCATCGATGTTGATGCAGCCCTTGGCCCGAGGTCCTACAGCAATCTTATCCATGTACATATCCGGAGCATGGAGCAGACAGCCTTTGGGAGCAATGGCGATGACGGCAATGGCGCCGTTCTGGCCTTTGGCCACCAGGTTGGTCCCTTCCACAGGATCCACGGCAATGTCCACATCAGGACCGCCGGCTCCCACTTCTTCACCGATATACAGCATCGGGGCTTCATCCATTTCCCCTTCGCCGATGACCACCGTACCGTTGATATGGACGGTGTCAAACATTTTCCGCATGGCGTCCACGGCCAGCTGGTCAATGCCGTTCTTGTCCCCCCGGCCGACACCGCGGGCACTGGCAATTGCTGCAGCTTCCGTTACACGGACAAATTCCATGGATAATTCTCTGTTCATTCCATACGCCTCCCAATTCGTTCGGCAATTTTCATTGCCCTATCATTGTACCTGCTATCGTTGCAGAAATCAATGGTTGTGGTAGTTCAAAGCAGCTGCGATGAAAGCCTTGAACAAAGGATGGGGATTGGTGGGCCGGGACTTCAGTTCCGGATGGAACTGGACACCCAGGTACCAAGGATGGACATCGGTGGGCAGTTCCACCATTTCCACCAGTTTCCCGTTGGGCAGGGTACCGCCCAGGACCAGGCCGTGGCTGAACAGCTCGTCCCGCAGTTCGTTGTTCACTTCATAACGGTGCCGGTGCCGTTCGCTGATCATTTCCGTGCCATAAGCCTTTTCCGCCAGGGTGCCCGGATACAGCTTGCAGGGATAAGCCCCCAGCCGCATGGTGCCGCCCTTGATTTCCACGCTCATCTGTTCCGGCATCAGGTAGATCACAGGATACGGGGTATTTTCATCGAATTCTGTCGAGTTGGCCTTGGCCATGCCGCACACATCCCGGGCATATTCGATGACCAGGCACTGCATCCCCAGGCAGATCCCGAAGAAGGGAATCTTGTTTTCCCGGGCATACTTGGCTGCCAGGATCATCCCTTCGATGCCCCGGTCGCCGAAGCCGCCGGGCACCAGGATCCCGTCCACACCCTCGAAGATCCGGGCAAAATCTGCCTGGGGATCTTCCAGGTCCACCGCATTGATGTATTCGATATCCACATCGGCGTCATGGAAGTAACTGGCATGTTTCAGGGCTTCCACGATGCTGATATAGGCATCCGGCAGTTCCACATATTTCCCCACCACGGCAATGGTGGATTTCTTCTCATGGGGAGCCAGGATTTTCTTCACCATGGCATGCCAGGCTCCCATATCCTTGGGTCTGTCTTCCATATCCAGTTTCCGCAGGACCACTTTGTCCATGCCTTGGTCTTCCAGCAGCATGGGGACTTCATAGATGCTGGGAGCCGTGATGGACTGGAACACCGCATCCGCATCCACGTCGCAGAACATGGAGATCTTTTCCCGCATTTCCTTGCTGATTTCCTTTTCGCTGCGGCAGACCAGGATATCCGGGGTGATGCCGATGCTGCGCAGTTCCTTTACGCTGTGCTGGGTGGGTTTGGTCTTCAGTTCCCCGGCAGCAGAGATATAGGGGACCAGGGTCACATGGATGTAGAGGACATCATTCCGGCCCACATCTTTCTTCACCTGACGGATGGCTTCCATAAAGGGTTCGGATTCGATATCCCCAACGGTGCCGCCGATTTCCGTGATGACGAAATCTGCATTCTCTTCCCGGCCCACCCGGTAGACCCGTTCCTTGATCTCGTTGGTGATGTGAGGAATGACCTGTACCGTACGGCCCAGATAATCGCCCCGGCGTTCCTTGTTGATCACGGACTGGTAGATCCGGCCGGCCGTCACATTGGAATTCCGGGTCAAGTTGATGTCAATGAACCGTTCGTAATGGCCCAGATCCAGGTCCGTTTCAGCACCGTCGTCGGTGACGAACACTTCGCCGTGCTGGTACGGGCTCATGGTACCGGGATCGATGTTGATGTAGGGATCGAATTTCTGGATGGTGACTTTATAGCCTCTGCTCTTGAGCAGACGCCCCAGAGAAGCCGCCGTAATCCCCTTTCCTAAAGACGATACCACGCCGCCCGTTACAAAAATATACTTGGTCATTTTCTTCCTCCCTTTTTGGCTTCCGCCTAAATTACATATGGTCCGGTGCACTGACACCCAGGATCTTCAACCCATGGCGCAAAGTATTGCCCACAGCTGTAATCAACGCCAGACGGGCCTGCTGCACAGCAGGATCCACCCCCAAGACGCGGCACTGGTTGTAGAACGAATGGAACAGCCCAGCCAAATCGTACACATAGTGGGCGATTTTATGGGGAGCCCGTTCCGCTGCCGCCGTATCGATCAGTTCCTCATAATCGTTCAGCTTCTTGATCAGGTCGGTTTCAATGGGTTCCTTCAGCACGGAAAGGTCACAGTCCTTCCGGAAAGCGATCTTTTCTTCCTCCATCTGCCGCAGGATGCTGCAGATCCGGGCATGGGCATACTGGACATAGTACACCGGATTGTCGTTGGAATGTTCCGTAGCCAGGGTCAAGTCGAAATCCAGCTGGCTGTCCATGCTCCGCATGATGAAGAAGAACCGGGCCGCATCGGTCCCTACTTCTTCGATCAGCTCATTGAGGGTCACGCTCTTGCCGGTCCGCTTGCTCATCTTCACCAGTTCGCCGTTCCGGTACAGGGCCACCATCTGGAGGATCAGCACCTCCAGCCGGCTGGGGTCATAGCCCAAGGCTTCCATGGCCGCCTTCACCCGGGGAATGTACCCATGATGATCGGCGCCCCACAAGTTGATCACCCGATCGAAGCCCCGCTGGAACTTGTTCTGGTGGTAAGCGATATCCGCGGCAAAATAGGTAGAAACCCCATTGTCCCGGATCACCACCCGGTCTTTATCGTCTCCGAAGGCCGTGGATTTGAACCACTTGGCCCCGTCTTTTTCATACACATAGCCTTTTTCCTGGAGTTCGTCCACCGCCTGATGGATCTTGTCAGCATCGTGGAGGCTCTGTTCGCTGAACCATACGTCGAACTCGCAGTTGAAAGCTTCCAAGTCTTCCTTCAGGGCCGCCAGTTTTTCTTCCTTGGCAATGCTCTGGAACTGTTCCAGCCGTTCTGCTTCTGGCATATGGATGAATTTGTCCCCATATTTGGCTTTGATCCGCTGGGCCGTCACTTTGATGTCTTCTCCATGGTACCCGTTTTCCGGGAATTCACAGGGAATGCCGAACAATTCCAAGTACCGGGCATTGACAGAAAGGGCCAGGTTGTGCATCTGGTTCCCCGCATCGTTGATGTAGTACTCCCGGGTCACATCGTAGCCGGCAGCCTTCATCAGGTTGGCCAGGGCACTGCCCACAGCCGCTCCCCGTCCGTGACCTACATGGAGGGGACCGGTGGGATTGGCGCTGACGTATTCGATCTGGATCTTTTCCCCTTTTTTCGGCGGCAGGTTCCCGTAGTTCTCGCCTTTTTCCAGGATGGCCCGGAGGGATTCACCCAGCCAGTCTTCCTTCAGATAGAAGTTCAAAAATCCAGGACCGGCGATTTCCACCTTCTCTACACTGGGGCATTCCAGGAATTCCTGTACGGCTCCTGCGATCACCCGGGGTGCGCAATGGAAATCCCGGGCTGCCTGCAAGGCAAAATTGGTGGCAAAATCACCAAAGGCTTTCTGGGGCGGTACGGTCAGGACTACCGGTGCCATCTCCCCCTGGGGCAGCTTCCCTGCCTCAATGGCCTTCCGGACGGCGGAGGCCACGGCTTCCGCCAGTACTTTCTTCATGTCCACGCTTTTCTTCCTCCTCGATCTCGATTCGCAGCCGAACGCTTCCATTGGGCTGGCTGTCCATTTCCAGGTCATAGTACACCTGGACCTGCCAGGCATGTCCTTTCCGGGAAATGGTCAGTTCCCGGGTATAGACCATCATGGGAACAGTAAAATACGGGGTCCTGTACTGAAACGAACTGTTCCGGCCCCGTTCATACTGCTGCCGATGTTCATAACGGCCATGCCGGATCACCGTCAGGGAATCCTCCGTCCACTTCAGGGTGGTGCGGGTCCCTTCCATGCCGGTCACTTGAGATTCTGCATACCGGACATAGGTGGTTCCGCCCTTTTCCGTCAGCTGTCCGAAAGCTACCAGCGTCATGGGCTGGGCAGCCCCCTCTCCAAGGGTTTCGCTATGGATGGTGATCTTAACAGGTGTCATGGCCCTCTCCACAATAAGTAGAGGGTTGCCCCTGTGCAAGCCAGCACCATCAGCGCGGCGAAGGAGCAAGCCCTCATTTGGATGCGTTATGTAGTATCTGTCAGCAAAAAAATATTGTCTTGCCTTATTCTTGTTTATTTTATATTAAAGACAGGCAAAAGGCAAGGGCGAGATGAAAGAAAAACAGGGATCCTGGATTTTATTGCGTTGAAGAATTTTCTATTATATAATGAATTTTATTCATAACAGGGAAGGATGTTGTCTATGCATATCGCACTGAGCACAGTAGTGGCTCTGGTACTGTATTTCGCAGTACTGATCGGAATCGGCCTGATTACCTATAAAAAGGATGAAGATATGGAGGGGTACGCACTGGGGGGGCGTGCTCTGGGGCCCTGGGTCACATCCATGAGTGCAGAAGCCTCAGATATGAGCGGATGGATGCTCATGGGGCTGCCCGGTTATGCCTATATGGCCGGCATCAGTGCCTTTTGGATTGCGTTGGGACTGATCATCGGCACCTGGGTCAACTGGATCGTGGTGGCCAAACGGCTGCGGATCTTCACTTCCGTCATGGGAAACGCCATCACCCTGCCGGAATACTTCGACAATCGGTTCTATGACAAGCACCGGAAACTGCGGATTGCCTCTGCTTTCTTTATTTTTATTTTTTTCCTGATCTACACCTCTTCCAGCTTCGTGGCCGGAGGCAAGCTCTTCAATACGGCCTTTGGGCTGGACTACCGTTATTCCCTGTTCCTGACCGCCGGCATCGTGGTCTTCTATACCCTGATGGGCGGTTTTGCCGCCGTATGCTGGACGGATTTGTTCCAGGGATTCCTCATGTTCTTTTCCATCCTGGTGGTCCCAGTCACGGCCATGTACTATATCGGCGGCGTGGGTCCCACCATTGAACGGCTGAATGCCATCAGCCCCTATTATTTCAACATGGTGAGAGGCGCCGACGGCAGTGTGCTGAGCCTCACCGCCATCATCTCCCTCCTGGCTTGGGGCCTGGGCTATTTCGGACAGCCTCATATCCTGGTCCGTTTCATGGCCATCCGGGATCCCAAGAGCATCCGGCAGGCTACCCACATCGCCGTTACCTGGGTCATCATTTCCCTGGCCATGGCCGTGCTGGTAGGGCTGACTGGGCGGGTCTATCTGGGAGATGTGCTGAAAGGCGGGGCCGCGGAAACTGTTTTCATCCAGATGAGCGGGAAATTCTATCATCCCTTCCTAGCTGGGATCATTACCTCCGGGATTTTGGGAGCCATCATGAGTACCTCGGACAGCCAGCTCCTGGTAGCAGCCTCCTCCTTCACCACAGATTTCTATAAGATCCTGATCAATCCCAAAGCCACTGCCGGAGAACTGGTGCGTATGAGCCGGATGATGATCATTGTGGTCTCCGCCCTCTCCCTGGTCCTGGCCATGAATCCAGACAGCATGATCCTGAACATCGTGTCTTACGCCTGGGCCGGATTCGGGGCAGCTTTCGGGCCTCTGGTCCTGTTCTCCCTATTCTGGCGCCGGATGACCACGGATGGAGCCTTTGCAGGGATCGTGGTGGGAGGTTCCACGGTCCTGATCTGGAAGAATTTTTTTGCCTTCACCGGCGTCTATGAAATCATTCCTGGATTCGTCCTTTCCTGCCTGGCCATCCTCATCGTCAGCCTGATGGACAAAGAACCGGAAGCAGAGATAACAGCCCGGTACGACGAGGCGGTTGAAAAATTGAAAAAAGCGTGAAAAAAGGGGATGTTGCACGTTTGTGATTTTCACACGTGCAACATCCCCCTTTTTCTCATTTCTCCAACACCGTCAGCTTATGCCCCTTCAGATTGATCTTCCCATGGTTCACCAGGGTATCCACGGTGCTGTCTCCGGTCAGGTTCCAAGTAGCACCTTTTTCCACGGTCACGGCAATGTTGCTGCCAAGGGCAGTACCGCTGGGATTTTTCTCCAAAGCGATGGCTCCCTGGAATACAGTCCCTTTCCCCAGTGTCAGGTCCAGGTGGGAAATGGTATCCACCACAATGTCCCCCTGGAGCTTCTGCCCTACTGCTGTCACTTTGGCCTTTCCTCCGTTGCTGCCTGCTTTCCCCCAGCCCCGGGAGGCGCTGTTCCCTGTCACCCGCAGGAGTTTTCCTTTGCGGTCCAAGTTTTCCAGGGATACCCCAGTAAGATCCAGGGTGCAGTCCGTATTGGTCACATAGAACAAGTCGCCCCGATGGCAGATCAGTTTTCCTCCTTCCATGGCAAAAGAAGAGGTTCCCTGTTCCGCGTCTCCGCTCATGGATTGGTAGATCATCACGCCATGGACATTCTCTTCTGCGAAAGTCCGGTCTCCCAGGGTCCGTTGGCCATCCATGGCTCCTTCCAAAGTACAGTTGACCAGCCGGATGCTGTTCTTCCCTTCGATCACGGCCCCTTCCGAATGGGCCGCCTGGAGGACTGCATCCTGGACAGAAATAGCCGCTGTGGAATAGATGGCCGGAGAGCCGCTGCCTTCGGTAACATAAGTCCCTCCGTTCACCTGGACCATGCCTCCGCCCCGGTCGGACCGGATGGCCGCCGATGAATTCCCGGAAGTATGGATTTTCAAATTCCAGGCCCGGGTAATTCCCCCGCCGGTGGTCTGGATCCCTCCAGAATGATCTCCGGTGGTGTCAATGGTGACATTTTCCGCATCCAAGGAAGTGCCTTTCCCGTAACAGAACAGGCCATTGCCATTTTTGACCGAAGACAGGACACTGGAATTCTTGATGGTCACTTTGGCCCCGTCCGTGGCCAGAAAAGCTGCATTCATACCGTAGAAGTCCCCTCCTTCCGTTTGGGAGGAAGTACCGGCCGTTTTCCGGATGGCCACCTGGTCCAGGTTCACGGTGGCCCCAGTGACCCGCAGGGCATTTTCATCATTGCCCACAGAAGGATACGTCTGATCCGTATAGACACCATTTGTCTTCAGTTCTGCAGCAGCCGTCCCCTGGATCACTTGGCCGGGAGGATTGAACTCTCCGGGGGGCATCCCTTGGGGTGCCTTTCCCTCCGGAGGCAGAGGCGGCGGATTTCCCTGGCCCAGTACAGCAGGTGCGGTCCCTGCTTCTGCCGGAACCCCGGCAAAACCAGGGACTGCAGCCCCCAAAGAAGCCAACAGACAGAAAGCCAGAAAAGATTTTTTACAGTGCATACCAGATGCCTCCTCTGCGATTTGTTGGTTCCAGTATAGCGGGGGAAAATGAGAGAGAAGTGAAAAAAAGGACTTGCGGCACATAATGTACCGCAAGCCCTCTTTTTCACTGTATATACTTCTTATCCCGCTGCAGCGGAACTGACAGGTCCTGTCCTCCCAGCACCGTCACCGGTTTTCCCTTTACGGTGAATTTCACACTTTGGATCTCCGGGAACTCGGTAAGGGTATCCACCACGGCGTAAAGCATCAGCAGGGTATCATGGTCCCCCCGCCGGGTCTGGAATTCCCGGCTGAAATCCACGGTAGCCACTTTGTCCTTGACGGTGACCTGATTGACCTTCAGCCCTTTGGGGAATGTGGTATCCCCCTGGGGCTGTTTTTCCACCAGTTCCTTCAGGACTGCCAGGGGCAGCTTGTCCTTGTCTCCTGCAAGTTTTACCGTCTGAGCCTTCAGTTTCCCATCCTTCCCCGCCCGGTACAAGGTCTGACCAGCCGCCTGGGAAGCCGTCTTGCCGGACTTCTGGTCCGCTGCTGCCGTTTCCTTCTGGTTTTCCGGATGCACAGTGGTGCTTGGGGTACCGCAGCCTCCCAGGAAAGTCAGCCCACCCAGCAGCAGGAACACTGCCGTCCATTGGGTCATTTTTTTTTGCATCGGCTCAACCTCCTTGGTGCTGATTGTAGAAATCCTCGATCCCGTCTGCGATGGCTTTGGCCACCTTGTTCTGGAACCAGTCGGAAATCAAGAGTTTTTCCTCCCGTTTGTTGGTCAGGAACAGGCATTCCACCAAAGCTCCCGGCATGGTGCTTCTCTTGTTCACATAGAAGTTGGCATACCGGACCCCCAGATCATCCACATCGGCGGTCTTCATCAGCTGGTCCTGGATACACTGGGCCACTTGGATGTCATATTTCGTCTTGGGATGGTAATAGGTGGAGAATCCGCCCACACTGGTATTTTCACTGGCATTGATGTGGATGCTGATGAACATGTCCGAATGGCTGTTTTCTGCCACATCCACCCGGGCCTGGAGTTCTTCTGCATCCGTTGCATCCGGTCCGTACACATCCACGTCAGTGGTCCGGGTCATGTAGACGATGGCTCCCTTCTTTTCCAGCAGGGCTTTCACCTTCTTGGTGATGGGCAGGGTCACGTCCTTTTCATAAGTCCCGGTCACCAATCCATGGGTCCCTGGATCCGTGCCCCCATGGCCGGCATCCAAAGTGATCCGTTTGCCCTTGATCCCCCCTACCACGGAATAAGTGCTTCCGAAGCTGGGTTTCGGCCGGGTGGACTGCCAAGGGGAACTGCTGGGCCGGTTGTTCTTTTTGGGAGTAAAGGTTTTCTGGGGCGGAGCCGCAATCACATCCACCACCACGCGGGTAGGCCGTTTTGCCACCCGGTCCGCTTTCAGGCTGAACACGTTGAACATCCCCTTCTGGAGGGGCTTCTTCATCATCACATGGACCACAGTAGCGTTGACCTTCCGTTCCAGATAGACCCGGGAAACGTAAGTGGCCTTCTTGGGAGTCGTGACACGGGGAATGGATGAATTCAGGTTGCCATAAACGGTGACCCGCAGTTCATTGTCCAGCATTTCCGTCTTATATCTTGTTGCCTGGTTGGTATCCAGGACGATCCGCAGCCGGCCGTTGGGGTTGACTCCGTATACCACATCCTGGATTTTGGCTGCGGCCTGTGCATTTCCTGTTCCCAGGCATGCCACCAGGCAGAAGAATAGTAACAGCAGTTTTTTGATCACGTTGGAACCTCCTCTTGGGACGCAGCAAGTTTCCTCTGCCTCCCAGACTACCCGGCCATTGTAACACTTTCACAGGGTTCATGCAAATCAGGCCGGCGTGCCGTCCGCTTTCGGGCGGTCCGGCCTCCTTTCATCCCTTTCTGACTTTCTCCAGCGCCCTAGGCAGCTGGAGCACCAGGTCTCCCGCTGCTAGACCGATTTTTCCGTTCTGGGCTGCCAAATCTCCCGCCAGTCCCTGGAGATAGACTCCGCAGCAGGCTGCCTGTCCCAGGTCCAGCCCCTGCCCCAGGAGAGCCGCGATGGTACCGGTGAGCACGTCGCCGCAGCCTCCGGTCGCCATGCCTTCGTTGCCAGTGGTATTGAGGAAGATCTGCCCAGCAGGCAGCGCCACCACCGTGGGCGTGCATTTCAGCACCACCACGGCCTGCCAGCGGGCCGCTCCTTCCCTGGCTGCCTGGACCGGATCCTGGAGGATTTCTCCCACATTTTTCCCCAGCAGCCGGGCCATTTCCCCAGGATGGGGCGTAAAAATTTTCTGTTTCAGGGAGGTCAGCAGAGTATCATCCCCAGCCAGGGCATTGAGCCCATCCGCATCCAGCACCAGGGGCTGGGTCAGCTTGGGCAGCAGTTCCCGGAGATACTGGACCGTTTCCGGAGCCTTTCCCACCCCGGGCCCGGCCGCCACCACATCATAAGCCTGGAAAGCCTTCAGGCTGGCTTCTGTCACCGGGCGCACCATCACTTCCGTGGATTTGATGATGAGGGGCTGGAGCACTTCCGGCTGAGTGTACAGGGTCACCAGACCGGCTCCCGCCCGGACCGCTGCCTTAGAGCAGAGTTCCGCTGCTCCGGCATAGCCCAGGCTCCCAGCCAAGATCCCGATTTTTCCGTTCATTCCCTTGTGGGCATTGGCCGGCCGTTTGGGCAGCACATGGCGGATCAAATCTTCTGTCAGGAGTTCCGCATCGCTTTCCGCCTCCAGTACCAGAGAAGGCGGGGTGTTCAGGTCAGCCAGGATCACCTTGCCCGTGTAACTGGCTCCGGGATACAGATATAGTCCCGGTTTGGGAGCGATCATGGTCACGGTGGCCCGGGCATGGAGTGCCAGGTCCGTGTACCCGCGATCCGCTTCCACCCCGCTGGGGATGTCCACGGCCAGCACCGGCACCGGCACCATCTGGAGAGTTTCCAATAGAGAACGGATGGGTTCCCGGACTTTTCCGTGGGAACTGGTCCCCAGCAGGGCATCGATGAACAGATCCGCCTGGGCACAAGCCTGGAGGACATCATTCTGGTCTTTTTCCCAGCGCAGGATGGTAAAGGGGAAATTTTGATCGATTTTATACTGGAGTGCGGCACCCGGCCCGAAGCTTCCCGGGGCTTCCGCCAGGACCAAGGTCACCAGAGCTCCCCGTTTCAGCAGGAACCGAGCGGCGGCCAGACCGTCTCCTCCATTATTCCCCTTGCCGATGAGCAGGATGATCCGTTTCTCCCGAACATCCCCCAGCAGCTCCACGGCCCCATCGGCCACGGCACGGCCCGCATTCTCGATCAGGACGGCTTCCGGGATCCCCATCTCCCCGATGGCTTTGCTATCCACTTTTTTCATGGCTGCACTTGCAATCAGTTTCATCTTATCCCTCCAGCATCACTTGGGCTATGGCATTTTCAGCAGTATGGCTCAGGCTCACATGGATCCGCTCCACTTGGCGGCTCAGGGCAGCCACCCGCAGCTGCCCCATCACATGGAGCCGGGGAGCCCCGGTCTTTTCATCCGTGAGCACTTCCACCTGCTGGAGCTGTCCCGGCTGGAGACCCGTCCCCAGTGCCTTGCCAAAAGCTTCCTTGGCCGCGAACCGGGCCGCATAAGATTCACTGCTGTGGGCCCCTTTCTGTTCACAGCAGGCGATTTCCTCGTCGGTGAACGCTTTCTCCTTGAAGCCCTTCTGCTTCAAAGCCCGTTCGATCCGTCCCACTTCCAGGATATCCACACCGATTCCAAGAATCATTTTTATTCCTTCTTTCATGGTATTTCTATCATATTGGACCAATGTAACAAATCCATGACAAATCTGTGCTCTTTCTATTGCAATTACTGCCCATGTTCCTTTTTCCATGCTTTGATCTGGCGCAGCCGCTCCTTGTACCGGGCCTCCAGGCCCTGCTCTGTAGGATGGTAATAGGACCTGTCTTTCAGGCCGTCGGGAAGGCACTGCATGGCAGCCATCTTCTCTTTGGTGTCATGGGCGTATTGATAGCCTTTCCCATACCCCAGTTCGCCCATGAGCCTTGTAGGCGCATTCCGGATCTGGAGGGGCACCGGTTCATTGAGATGCTGGACGGCATCCGCCTTCGCCTCGTTGTAGGCCAGTTCCATGGCGTTGGATTTGGGGGCCATGGAAAGGTAGATCACCGCATGGGTCAGGTTCACGGAACATTCCGGCATCCCGATGAAATGACAGGCCTGATAGGCGGCCACGGCGATTTCCAATCCCCGGGAGTCAGCAATCCCGACATCTTCACTGGCAAAGCGGACCACCCGCCGGGCAATGTAAAGAGGATCCTCTCCGGCTTCCAGCATCCGGGCCAGCCAATAGACCGCTGCATCTGGATCGGAATTCCGCATGGATTTGTGGAGAGCGGAGATCAGGTTGTAATGTTCTTCTCCCTTTTTGTCGTAAAGCAGGGCTTTTTTCCCGGTACACTGTTCGATCAGTTCCTTGTTCACATGGATCCCATCCGGCCGATTCTCTCCGTTGAGCACCACCATTTCCAGGGTGGCCAGGGCCGACCGGGCATCCCCGTTGGACAGTCGGGCCAGGAATTCCAGGCTGCCGTCTTCCATATAGACCTTTTCATTTCCGAATCCCCGAGGATCGGTAAGGGCCCGCTTGAGGATTCCTTTGATGTCCTCCTGGTCCAGGGCCTTCAGCACAAAGACCTTGCAGCGGCTGAGCAGTGCCCCGTTCACTTCAAAGGAAGGATTTTCCGTAGTGGCTCCGATGAGGATGATGGCCCCCTTTTCCACAAAGGGCAGGAAGGCATCCTGCTGGGCCCGGTTGAACCGGTGGATCTCGTCCACAAAGACGATGGTACGGGTGCCGAACCGGCGGTTGTCATCCGCCCGCTGCATCACGGTACGGATGTCCTTGATGCTGCTGGTCACCGCTGAGAAAGTGATGAAGTTGGCCCGGGTGGTATGGGCGATGATCTGGGCCAGAGTGGTCTTTCCCACACCGGGAGGCCCCCAGAAAATCATGGAGGAGATCCGGTCTTCCTCGATCAGGTTCCGCAGGATCTTTCCCGGTCCCAGAAGCTGTTTCTGCCCCACGAATTCGTCCAGGGTCCGGGGCCGCAGCCGGGCAGCCAAAGGTTCTTCCACCTGGACTGCAAACAGACTGTCTTCTTCCATGGATATCACCTCCCGTGTACTCTAAATTTTATTATACCATGAAAAAGGGTGCCGTTGCAGAGCAACAGCACCCTTTGGTCAGCGTTCCACGGTCAACGGTCAGCTTTCTTCCCCTGTCTTCGTCTTGAACAGCCGGTTCAGCTGATGGAGACGGGCATGGTTAGGGATGATGTACACGTAATCGCCCCCTAAAAGGACGGTATCGGCCTGGGGAATCATATCCTGGTCTCCCCGCCGGACACAGACCACCAGGGCCCGCCCTGGCAGACGGATTTCCTGGAGGGTCTTCCCTTCCACCCGGGAGCCTCCTTCCACGGCGATTTCCACCAGCATCTGTTCCGCCGGCGCTTCCAACATGTTCTTGATCTTTGGATTGCTGCGGAGGGACCGTTCCAGCATGGCATCGAAGATGGGCGTATCATGGACCAGTTCCCCTGCCGTATAGGCGAAGAGAGTCACGATGCCCAGGGGCACCAGATGGTAGAACCGCCCGGTCATTTCCAAAAGCAGCAGGATGGCAGTGACCGGTGCCCGTACCGACCCGGCAAAAAGGCCGGCCATGCCGAACACCACCATATTCAGCCGATAGGCTTCCGGCAGAATCCCCAACTGGACCAACAGGTTCCCGTACAGGCTGCCCACCAGGGACCCCAGCACCAGCATGGGCTGGAGGCTGCCCCCGGGAGCTCCGGACCCGGTGCTGAGGATGGTGAAGATGAATTTCCCGATGAGGATCACCAGCACCAGGCTCAGGGTCCCTTCCAGCCCCACCATAGCTTCGATGATGCCATCCCCTGCTCCCAAGACCTGGGGCAGCAGGTAGGTGAGAGGAATGGTCAGGAGCAGAGGGAAGGCAATCTTCATCCAGGGCTTCCGGAACACCGGCAGGCTGTAGAACTTCCCGATGCCCAAGGACCCTTTGTTGAAAGCCACTCCAATGAAGCCGGAGACCAGCCCCAGACCGATCACCTGGGGCAGCAGTTCCACTGGCAGGATGGGCATAGGAGGAATGGACAGCACTGTTTCCACCCCGAAGACCCAGTGGACCAGTACCGTGGTGGTCATGCAGGCCATCAGGGTAGGCGCCATGACCACAGCGGACAAGTTCTTATGGATGGCTTCCATGGTGAACATGACCCCGGCCATGGGAGCGTTGAAAGCAGCTGCCAGCCCGGCTCCAGCTCCGCTGCTGATGAGAGCCCGTTTTTCCAGATTGGTATTGTTCAGGGCAGCCCCGATGCCCTGACCGGTCATGGCCCCGATCTGTACCGAAGGCCCTTCCCGGCCCATGGAAAGCCCGGCCCCGATACCCAGGGAAGTATCCAGCAGCTTTACCAGGATCACCCGCGCCCAATGGGTGCTCCGCTCCAGCCCCAGGACAATCCCTCGGACCTGGGGGATGCCGCTTCCTCCGGCAATGGGCGCCCACCGGACCAAAGCGGCGATCACCGCCGCCGCCAGCAGCAGGCAGGCCACCCAAATCAAGGTATAGGCGGGAGGCACATGTTGGAGAAAGTCCACCATTTTTGCCCGGTTCTTGGCCACAAAGCCCAGGCACAGCCGGAGCACCGTAATGCACAGGCCGGTGGCAATCCCCACCAGGATCCCTTCAAAAGCCAATTTCAGTTTCAGGTTGGGAATGTGGAGCATACCCTGGAGGGCTTTCTCCTTTTCCTGGCCTTTCATTTACAGATCCTTGAACAGACCGGTGAAGTCCAAGGTGGCGAAATAATCTTTTTCCGTTTCCGCCCGGCGCAGCAGTTCCACAGAACCGTCTTCCTTCAGCAGCAGTTCAGCGCACCACAGCTTGGCATTGTAGTTGTAGCCCATGGAGGAACCGTGGGCCCCGGCATCATGGATGAAAAGATAATCCCCTTTGTCGATTTTCGGCAGTTTCCGGTCGATGGCGAACTTATCGTTGTTTTCGCAGAGTCCGCCAGTAATGTCGTAGGTGTGGTCACAGGGTTCGCTTTCCTTCCCCAGCACCGTGATGTGATGGTAAGCCCCATACATTGCCGGACGCATCAAATTGGCTGCGCAGGCATCCACCCCTACATATTCCTTGTAGGTATGTTTGAAATGGAGGACTTTCGTCACCAAAGCCCCATAAGGACCGGTGACGAAACGGCCCATTTCCGTAAATAGGGATACATTGCCCATGCCGGCAGGGGTCAGCACTTCTTCATAGACCTTCCGGACTCCTTCCCCGATGACGGCAATGTCATTGGGGGTCTGTTCCGGCCGATAGGGGATCCCCACCCCACCGGAAAGATTGATGAATTCCACAGCTACGCCGGTTTCCTGCTTCATGTCCACCGCCAGCTGGAACAGCTGCCGGGCCAATTCCGGATAATAGGCATTGGTCACCGTGTTGCTGGCCAAGAAAGCATGGATACCGAAATGCTTCACCCCTTTGGCCTTCAGGATCTTGAAAGCATCTCGGAGCTGGTCCCGGGTCATGCCGTACTTGGCATCCCCCGGGTTGTCCATGATATCGTTGCCCAGGGCAAAGACGCCCCCCGGGTTGAACCGGCAGCAGATGGTTTCTGGGATGGCAGCTACTTGTTCCAAGAATTCGATCATGGTGAAATCATCCAGGTTGATGATGGATCCCAGCTTGTAGGCTTCCTGCATATCTTTCACAGGGGTATCATTGGAAGAGAACATGATTTCATGGCCCTTGAACCCACACACATCGGAAAGTACCAATTCCGGATAGGAAGAACAGTCGGTACCGCAGCCTTCTTCCTTCATGATCCTCAGGATCCCCGGCAGAGGCGTGGCCTTCACGGCAAAGTATTCCTTGAAGCCCTTGTTCCAGGCAAAAGCCTTGTTGATGCTGCGCACCGTTTCTCGGATGCCCTTTTCATCATACACGTAGAATGGCGTCGGATATTTCTCTGCCAGTTTCTCGACCTGTTCTTTGGTCACAAATGGAACTTTTTTCATAATCGGTTTATACCCCCTCAATTTGGCTGATGCCTCAGCTGAGCATCATGCGGTCATTGTCCAGTGCAGAGCCGGACGCTTTTTCAAATAGGGCCAGAAGATCCGGAATGGTCAGCTTGGCCTTTTCTTCTGCATTCACATCCACCACGATCCGGCCCGCATTCATCATGATCAGCCGGTTGCCGAAGCGCAGTGCATCTCTCATATTATGCGTAATCATCAAAGATGTCAAATGATCCCGTTCGATGACTTTTTTCGTCATGGCCAGCACCTTTTCCGCCGTTTTGGGATCCAGAGCCGCCGTATGCTCGTCCAAGAGCAGGATCCGAGGCTTATTCATGGCGGCCATCAAAAGAGTCAAGGCCTGCCGCTGGCCCCCGGAAAGGAGACCCACCCGGCTGGTGAGCCGGTCTTCCAGCCCCAGATCCAGTTCTTTCAGCATTTCCCGGAATTTTTCCCGTTCACTGTCCTTCAAAGCCCAGGAAAGACCTGGGGTCTTCCCTCTGCGGGAAGCGATGGCCAGATTTTCTTCGATCATCATCCCGGCCGCCGTCCCCATCATGGGATCCTGGAATACCCGGCCGATATACCGGGCCCGTTTGTGCTCCGGCATTTTGCTCACATCCACCCCGTCAATGAGGATCTGGCCTCCATCGATGGGAAATACCCCGGCAATGGAGTTCAGCAGGGTGGATTTCCCGGCTCCGTTGCCCCCGATGATGGTGATGAAATCTCCCGGTTCCATGTGCAGGTTCACATCGGTAAGGGCTTTCTTTTCATTGACCGTCCCCGGGAAGAACGTTTTGGATAAATGTTTGATATCCAGCATCAGATTCCCGCCTTTCTGCTTTGGAACTTCCCTTTGACCATGGGCAGGCTCAGGGCGATGGCCACCAGGACTGCCGTGAACAGCTTCAGGTCATTGGGCGGCATCCCCATCTGCAGGACGATGGCGATGACCAGGCGGTAGACGATGGACCCCAGGATCACGGAAATCAGGGAATTCTTGAAGCTGCGGGTGCCGAAAAGCACCTCACCGATGATCACAGAGGCCAGGCCGATGACGATGGTCCCTACCCCCATGCCCACATCGGCGAACCCATTGCTCTGGGCCACCAAAGATCCGGCCACAGCCACCAGGGCGTTGCTGAAGAACAGGCCGATGAGCAGCATGATGTTGGTATCCACCCCCTGGGCCCGGATCATCTGGGGATTGAAACCGGTGGCCCGGATGGCTGCCCCGATTTCCGTCCCGAAGAACCAGTACATCAAGACGGAGAACAGGACGCAGGAAATCAGCCCCACCAGGAGCACCGCCTGGGAATAAGCCACTCCCAGGTTGCTTTCCACCAAGGTGAAGGCCGTTTCTTTCCCCAAGAGGGAGATATTGGCTTTGCCCATGATCCGCAGGTTCACGGAATATAAAGCGATCATGGTGAGGATCCCGGCCAGGAGAGCGGGGATCCTCAGTTTGGTATGGAGCAGGCCCGTGACCACACCGGCCACCCCGCCTGCCAAGGCAGCGGCCAGGATGGCCGTCACCGGGTTCACATCCTTCACCAGCAGGGTAACGGCTACGGACGCCCCCAAGGGGAAGGACCCTTCCACGGTCAGATCCGCAATATCCAGCACCCGGAAGGTAATGTAGACACCCAGGGCCAGGAGAGACCACAAAAGGCCCTGGGAAATGGTTGGCAATAAAAGATCGAACATGGATTATTTGGCTCCTTTGGCTTCTTTTAGGATTTCATCCGGGATCGTCAGTCCCAGTTTCTTGATCTGTGCATCATTCAAAGTCACGGTGAAGGTTTTCTGGGCCTGGATGGCCATGTTCTGGGGTTTGGCTTTGCCGGACAGGATATCCGCCGCCATTTCCCCTGTCTGGAAGCCCAGCTTGTAATAATCGATGCCCAGGGTGGCTACGCCGCCGGCTTTGGTCATCCCTGCTTCCCCGCAGAATACAGGGATCTTGGCTTCATCGGTGATCTTGATCAGATTGGGCATGGCGGAAGCCAGCACGTTGTCCGTGGGCACATACACGGCATCCACTTTGCCCACCAGGCTCTGGGCTGCCTGCTGGATATCATTGACACTGGAAACCGTCGCTTCCACCGTCTTCAGGCCCCGGGCTGCCGCAGCCTTTTTGGCCAGTTCGATCTGGAGCTGAGAATTGACTTCACTGGAATTGTAGATGAATCCCACGGTCTTGGCCTTGGGCATGATCTTCACCAGCAGTTCGATCTGGGCTTCCACTGGATTCATGTCCGTGGTCCCGGTAACGTTGGTGCCCGGCTGGCTGTTGTCCTTCACCAGCTTGGCCACTTTATAATCAGTGATGGCCGTCCCTACGATGGGGATTTCCTTGGTGGCATTGGCCATGGTCTGGGCTGCCGGAGTAGCGATGGTGCAGACCAGATCCACCTTGTTGCTGACGAACCGCTGGGCGATGGTCTGGAGATTGGACTGATCTCCCTGGGCATTCTGCTTGTCGAACTTGATGTTTTTCCCCTCTTCGAAGCCTTTGGATTTCAGGCCGTCCACAAAGCCCTTATTGGCTGCATCCAAAGCCGGATGTTCCACCAGCTGCAGGATCCCCACATTGTAAGTCTTGTTTTTCGAAGCCTGTTTGGACTCTCCCCCGCAGCCGGCAGCACCCAGCAGCATGGCGATCATGGCCAGAGCGGCCACTGCTTTCACACTTTTCTTCATGATTCTTCCCCTCCTGCTCTTATTTCACAATGGCTGCACCCTTCAGGACAGCTTCCGGAAGAGTGATTTCCAGCGCTTTGGCCGTGGTTTCATTGACCGTGACCTTCATGTCCTTCTGTTTTTCGATGGCCATGGTCTGGGGCTTGGCTTCTCCTTTCAGGATCTTGGCCGCCATGAGGCCTGTCTGATAGCCCAATTTGTAGTAATCGATGCCGATGGTGGCCAGGGCCCCGCTCTTGACGACCCCTTCTTCCCCGCAGATTACCGGGATTTTCGCCGGGTTGGTGATCTTAGCCAAGACAGGCATAGCCGAAGCAATCACATTGTCCGTGGGTACATAGATGGCGTCCACCTGCCCCACCAGGCTCTGAGCGGACTGCTGGATGTCATTGACGTTGGAAACCGTGGCTTCCCTTACTGTCAGCCCCTTGGCTTCCGCCAGTTCCTTCATCTTTTTCACCTGGATCTGGGAATTGATTTCGCTGGAGTTGTACAGGATCCCAATGGTCTTGGTCTTGGGAACGATTTTCAAGAGCAGGTCCAGCTGCTGATCGATGGGGTTCATATCCGTGGTACCAGTCACATTGGTCCCCGGTTTTTCCGGATCCTTCACCAGCTTGGCTTCCTTATAGTCAGTGATGGCCGTCCCCACGATGGGGATTTCCTTCGTCACATTGGCCACGGTCTGAGCAGCCGGGGTGGCAATGGCGCAGATCAGGTCTTCCTTGTTGTTGGCAAACCGCTGGGCGATGGTCTGGAGATTGGACTGATCCGCCTGGGCGTTCTGCCGGTCCAAGGTCAAGTTTTCCCCTTCCTTGAATCCCCCGGCGGCCAGCCCGTCTACAAAGCCTTTGTTGGCCGCATCCAGGGCCTGGTGTTCCACCAGTTGGACCACGCCAACCTTCACGTTTTTCTTTGCCCCTGTTTGCTGGGTACCTCCGCAGCCCGCTGTCAGTCCCACAGCCAGTGCTGTCAGGAGGAGGAACCCTTTCTTCCACATCTTCATTTCTACCATCCTTCTTTCCTTCTCATTTCCCTGTGATAACTTCTGGGATCACTGTTTTGTCTATTGTTCCATTCTAACATATCCCGGGCCCATGAGCAACGAAACGGGGCATTTTGCCCCGTTTTTTCCCATCCATCATTCTGTTTTGTAACATCCGCCTCAAGTCTCAGACCGTTGCGAAAAAATTTATCTCCCAGCAGGGAACATAGGGATGGCGGCGGAGATAGATCCGGTACTCCGGCACCAGGTTCCAGACTTCCAGAGGGATTTCCCAAAGATCGTCATCATGATGATAGCCCGCCAGCAGCATTTTCGGCCGGCAGCGGCGGATCACCCGGGCACCTCCGTCCAAGGCTTCTTTTTCCACTCCTTCCACATCCATCTTGATATAGGTCAGAGGGGCCTCCCCCACCAGGTCATCCAGGCAGGTCACCAGCACTTCTTTTTTCCCCTCCTGCTCCAAAGCGGACATCCGGCCTCCCCGAGCCGCAAAGGGGAGCTGGGCCGCTGCCATTTGTGCCCAGATCCCTTCCGGGCACAAATGGCAGCGGCCCAGCTGTTCTGTTTCCACAAAGTGCTGGAGCTTGGCGAAATTTTTGGGATCCGGTTCCACTGCGTAGAGATGGTCGTAATGGCCCCCCGTGAGTTCCAGGAATTCCCGGAGGGTATCCCCATTGTAGGCGCCCAGGTCCCCATAACTTTCCGTCTCTCCAAAGGCAAAAAGGGTCTCCAGGTCCTGCCGCCGGTCCGTGGTCCGGAAAAGGAAGTCCAGCTTCCCCGTCAGCTTGTACCGGAGGATGTCTTCCATCACCTGTCGGCTGGCATCATCCGCCAATTTTCCATAGACCCGTTCCAGTACTCCCCGGTTTTCCCGGATCCAGGAGGGTGTCACCACCGTAGTATCTCCGAACAGAGGCAGATGGGGCGCATAGGTTTCCTGTTCTTCCGCCAGATGGAAGAAGCGCCGGAGGATTTCCGGCCGTTCGCTGGCAAAGGCGATGAGGATCACAAAGGAGCCCCATTCCGCCTGCATCTCTTTGTAAGTCTTCACCTTGTAGCCCCGGAACTCCTGGCCCCGGACGAACTCATCGCTGGCAAAGACCCCGGCCACCGGGATATTCAATTGGGCGCAGCGGTCCAGGATGGCATCGGCCCCGTTGCCCATGCCATAAAGGACAATGGGCTTCTGGACCGTCTGGAGATACTCCCACAGATAGGGCTCCTGATCCAGTGCTTCAAGATTTTTCATGGTTGGTTCCTTTCTGTCCGGAGGCGGGTGCTGCCGGAACCGCCGGCGCCACTTTGGGTACCGGCTGCTGCCGAGCAATCCGAGCCCATTCTTGGAGCCGGCCAGCGATTTTCAGGGCCAGTTCCCCAGTGTTCCCATTTTCCTGGTTGTCCTGGGGATACACCCGGAGCACCCGGATGTCCTCATAATAGACATCGGACCAGCGGTCCCCGTCCACCGTCATGAAATGGGATTCATCCAAGTTCCCCCGCTTCCAGGCCAAGTATAGGGCACCAGCCATGAGCTGTGCCCGGTATTCCGGTTTGTCATACCCGGCAGTTTCCGTAATGGGAAAAGACCAGGCTCCCAAGCTCACAGCAGCCGTTCCGTCCGGTTTCACCGTGACTTTTTCTGGAATCTTCAGGGGCTCCGTCCATTTCAGGGCCTTGGCCATCCGGACTTCCGGCTCCGGGTGGGAAGCAAAGAGGCCGTACCCTGGGTTCCCCATGTCCTTGCTCATGTCCTCCAGCTTGGCCATGGTCACGTAGGACCCATAGGGATTGTACCCTGCCAGGGTGGACAGCCGGAAGCCCTCTTGGTCTGCTTCCCGTTCGTCCTTCCGGCTGTAGCCAGCCATAAGGGCCTGACTGGCAGTAGAAGCCAGCACCATCCCGGCTCCAGGGTCTCCAGATGCTACCCCGGCCAGCAGGGTCAAGAGGGACAGTGCCATCTGCTGTTCCATCTGGTGGACCGTGTGGCGTTTTTCAATATGGCCGATTTCATGGCCCAGGACGGCAGCCAGTTCATCATCACTGGTCATGTAGTCCAGGAGCCCCTTGTACACATAGATGAAACCGCCTGGGCAGGCCAGGGCATTCACATCGGGAGTATTCAGCACCTTGAAGGTATAGGTAAGACCGGGGCGGGTGCCGTTGGCCAACAGCTTCTGGCCGATCCGGCTCACTCGGTCCTGGATCTCGTCATCCTGGACCAAACCATAGTGATTCTCCAGCTGCTGGGCCACCTGCTGCCCCATTTCGATTTCCTGTTTCTGGCTGATCATGGCCGCCTGGCTCCGGGGCGCCGGCAGCACCATCAGCAGGCAGAAGACCAGGATTCCAAACAGTTTCCGCATAGCAATTCCTCCTGCATCCATATCTTGTTATTATACATGATGGAAGTGAGAGGGGTGTGAAAAATTTTTTCATACCTCCCGGTCGCAGGTCGCCGCTCGAGACCAAGGGGGTTGCTGCACGTGCGTGATTCCCACACATACAGCAACCCCCTCTGATTAAAAAAAAATCATTTACCTCTTTTAACAGGTTTTGAAATTACGGATGACAAACCTTGCAGGGTACATACCCTTCCTCAATGGCTTCTTCCCGGCTTTCGATTTCTACGAAATTGCCTCGATGCTTGATGGTCCGGCAACTTTCATTATGGAATTTCATCGTCCGGGGATTGCCCAAATAGGCCAATGCCGGTGCAGCCAGGCACAGTGTGGATAATAAGGCAGCAAGGATCACCAAAGCCTTTTTCATAAAAACTCCCTCCTTATTTTTTCATTATATTGCACTATTCATTTATAAGCAAAATAACAAGTACGATCAAACACAGCGAGGTTGATAAAAAGTCCTTGATTTTTTTCTTCCGTATTTCTGTCCCTTTTTCAGTATGGACAAAGATCCATTTTAAATAACCGGCTAAAAACATCCCCATGGCACCATATTTCCACGCAATATAATAATATCTATGTTTTCTAACAAAATCATGAAATCGATCCGGTGCTTCAAATAGGATTGCCACAAGCAAATTGATGGATAAGAAGGCGATAGACCCAACTTTCCATAATAGCGGCTCCTCTTTTTTCTTCCACAGCACATGTAAGACTCCATATAAAAAGACCGCTAAGAAAAACACTGCAATAACATCCATAAATCCACATCCTATTCAGCCCAAGCCATTCTCCCAGATACTGCCACTCTGATTCCGGTCCATGGACTCCCTATGATCCACAACCCCTGGCGTTTGTTTATATTTTCTAGGTTCAGTATACTGTAAGAATATTTTTATGACAAGATTTCTATTTTTTCACAAATGGTTTCAGCCCCTCAGTCTCCCTTCTCTTCCCATGGTCTTCTTTCCCCCTTCGTGTTATCATGATAACAACGACTGACGAAAGCGAGGTATTGCTGTGCGATTCTTACATACATCTGACTGGCACCTGGGCCGGATCTTCCATGGTCTCCACCTGCTGGAGGACCAGCGAGCCGCCTTGGACCAGATCCTGGACCTGGCCCGGGACTACAAAGTGGATGCTCTCTTGGTGGCTGGGGACGTCTACGACAGGGCCGTCCCTCCCACGGAAGCTGTGAACCTGCTGGACGAGACTCTCCGCCGCTTGGTGCTGGATCTGAAGATTCCCGTCATCCTCATAGCCGGCAACCATGACAATCCGGACCGGCTGAACTTCGGCCAGGCGCTGTTTGCCGCCCGGCAGCTCTACATCACCGGCCCGGTGGATCCGGATACCCATCCGGTGGTACTGGAAGATGCCGACGGTCCTGTCTACTTTGCCCCACTCCCCTACTGCGAACCGCTGACCGCCACAGCGCTCAGCGGAGAAAAGAAGCCCACCCATGAAGCGGCCCTCCAATGGCAGGTGGAACGGATCCTCCGCCAGATCCCCACCCGAGCCCGGAAAGTAGCCCTGGCCCATGTGTTCCTGACCGGAGCCCAGACTACGCCGGACAGCGAACGGCCCCTGGCCGCCGGCGGGGCCACCACCGTGAGCATCGACTGTTTCAAAGACTTCAATTATACGGCCCTAGGCCATCTCCACGCCTGCCAGAACAACAGTCCCCGGGTCCGGTACTGCGGTTCCCTGCTGAAATATTCCTTTGCAGAAGCCAGCCAGAAAAAGGCCGTCCACATTGTGGACCTGGATGCCAAAGGAGACATTTCCGTAGAAACGGTCCCCCTGACGGCCCCTCATGAACTGGCGGTGCTGAAGGGAGAATTCCGAGATCTCCTGGAAAATCCTCGGACCGGCCATCTCCAGGATTATCTCCAAATCCAACTGACGGACCAGGTACCTATCCTGGATGCCAAGCACCGGCTGGAACAGGTGTACCCCCAGATCCTCCAGCTGGGCTATGAACGGCTCCAACCTCTGGAAAGCCAGGAGGCAGCCGCAAACCAGCGGAAAGGACTTTCCACCGACGATTTGTTCCAGGCCTTTTTCCGGGAAGTCCAGGGAAGGGACCTGACGGAGGGAGAAAAAGCCCTGTTCCTCCAGATCGCTGATGAAGTCAGCCAGGAAGGGAGGCATGCCTGATGCGCCCACTCAAACTTGTAATGACCGCCTTTGGTCCCTATGCCGGAGAGGAAGCCATCGACTTCACCCGGCTGGGAGACAACCAATTCTTCCTGATCACCGGCCCCACCGGCAGCGGCAAGACCACCATCCTGGATGCCATCACCTTCGCCCTCTACGGCACGGCCAGCGGGGATCTCAGGGACAACCGGTCCCTGCGCAGCGACTATGCCACCCCTGATCAAAAGACGGAAGTCCAGTTCACCTTCCGGAACCAGGACCGTACCTATGAAGTCATCCGGACCCCAGAACAGATCCTGAACAAACAGCGGGGAGAAGGGACCCGTACCGTCCCGTCAGGTGCTTCCTTAGTGGAAATCCTTCCGTCGGGAGAACGGGAAGTGCTGGGCACCTCCACCAGTTCTGTTACCCATGCTGTGGAACAGCTCCTGGGCTTCCAGGCCCGGCAGTTCCGGCAGCTGATGGTGCTGCCCCAGGGGGAATTCCGCCGCTTTTTGGTGGCCGATTCCAAAGAGCGGAAAGCCATCTTGGAAACCTTGTTCAAGACCGGCCAGTACAGTGCCCTGGAAGATGCCCTGGATGCCCGGGCCAAAGTCCTGAAAAAGCAACATGATGACTGTAAGCAGAAATACCTGCTGCTCCTGGAAAGTGCCAATGCAAAGGATCCTGCTGCCCTAAAGGAACGGATCAAAGAGGAAAAACAGCAGGCCAAGATATTGGAAAAGCAGGCAGCCGAAGCCCAAAAAGCTGCTGCCGCCGCCCTAGAGGCCCTCCAGCAGGCCCAGCAGCTGGCCCATACCTTCCAGCGCTGGCAGGAAGGCCAAAAGCGGAAGGAAGCCCTGTTCCAACAGGCTCCTGCCATCCAGGACCTCCAGAAGAAGCTCCAGTGGCTGGAGGAAGCCCTGAAGCTCCATCCCATCTATGATCGGACCCGAAAGGCCAAAACCCAGCAGGATACAGCGGAAGGACTGCTGACCCGTGCCCGGGAGACCCGCAAGACCGCCCAAGAAGCTCTCCGACAGCAGCTGGCTTCCGCCACGGAAACCAACACCCATGCCCTCCAGGAGCAGATGGCCCAGGTCCGGGAACAGCTGGCCCGGATGACCGCCGTTTCCGGAGAGACCGTCCGGCTGGCCCAGACCCTGGCGCCCGGCAAGCCCTGCCCAGTGTGCGGTTCTCCTGACCATCCCCATCCCGCCACCCAGACCCGCCAAGCCCAGGAAGAATTGGCCCGGAAAACCCGGGCCATGGAAGCCCAGATCACCCAGCTGAACAGGAAACAGAAGGCCCTGGAAAAAGCCCAGAAGGAAGCGGACCAGGCAGCCGGCTCCTGCAAAACTGCCGAAGAGAACCTGGCCGCTGCCCAAAAAGCCTTTGAAGAGGACCGGGAAGCCTACAAAGCCGCCTTGGAGCAGTCTCCTTTCCCAGACCAGCATACTTTTATAGCTGCTCACAATGCCCTGCCCCAAAAACCTTTGTGGCAGGCGCAAGTGGACCGGTACCGGCAGCAGACGGACAGCCTCCAAGGAGAACTGAAGATCCTGGCCGAACAGCTGAAGGACAAGACGCCTCCGGATCTGGCTCCCCTCCAGGAAGCCGTCCAGCAGACCGGCAGTACATCCCAAACCTTGGCCGCCCGGACCGGTGCCCTCCAAGAAACACTCCGCCGGGAAGAAAACAGTCTGAAACAGCTGGAAAAACTGGAAAAGGACCTGTCCCGTCTCCAGGAAGCTTATGGCCCCATCGCTCTCTTGGCTTCCACTGCCAAAGGGGACAACAGCCGGAAACTGACTTTTTCTTCCTTTGTACTCCAGGCAGTGCTGGATGATGTGCTCCAGACGGCCAACCTGCGGCTGAACAAGATCAGCCAGGGCCGCTACAGCCTGTACCGGAGCCGCGATATCGTGGATGCCCGGAAGGAACAAGGGCTGGGCCTGGAAATCATGGATGCCTTCACCGGCCAGTCCCGGGCCGTGACCACCCTGTCCGGAGGCGAAATCTTCTTCACCTCCCTATCACTGGCCCTGGGGCTGTCCGATGTGCTGGAATCCTACGCCGGGGGCCTGCACCTGGATACCATCCTGGTGGATGAAGGGTTCGGGTCTTTGGATCCGGAAACCCTGGACAGTGCTATCAGCGCCCTGCTGGAACTCCAAAAAGGAGGCCGGCTGGTAGGCATCATCTCCCACGTAGCCGAATTGAAAGAAAGGATTTCCGCCCAGCTGGAAATTATCCCCACCAATCAGGGGAGCACGACACGGTTCAGGGTATGAAAAAGGGGGTGTGATAAAATCACACCCCCGGTCACTGGTCTCTTGTCACTAGTCACTGGACGAAGGAAGGCAGCCGGGCTGCGGCTGCCTTTCATTGTATGATGCTGGCTCAGACGCGCCTTTGGCTTGTCCTTGCCTCTCCAGAAGAAACCAAGACAAGCAACGGATTAAAAGAAAGGCACATTCCTATTTTTATTCGGAAGAACCCGTCAGCCACGGGTTCTTTCCATCGGCCAGTGACCAGTGACCGTTGACCAGTGACAAAAAGGGACTGCTGCCCAGGCAGCAGCCCCTTTTTTACACCCCCCTCATTTCCGGATCCCAGATGATCTTGTGGAGCTGGACCTGGATACAGACCTGGGCCAGCTTGTGGTCCCGGACGAATTCCACCAATTCTTTGGGTTCGATGGCGCCGTACACCGGAGAGACGTACACCTGGCTCCGGATGGTGTACTTCTGAAGGACCTGTTCCATATCTTCCAGGTCCTCCTGGCTGCCCACCACGAACTTCACCACGTCGTCTTCTGTAAGCCGAGTAAGGTTTTCCATCCGCATCCGCCCCCGCATCCCAGAAGAAGGGGATTTCACGTCCATGGTGTAGAACAGGCCTTTGGGCCGTTCTTCCAAAAGGGGCACCGCCCCATTGGTCTCGATGTTCACTCCATAGCCTTCCCGGGAAAGAGTCCAACACAGCCCTTCCAAAGGCTGCAGCAAAGGTTCGCCCCCAGTGAGGGTCACCTTTTTCCAGGGATAGGAATGGATCCGTTCCAGCAGCGCTTCTTCCGTCAGCTGTTCCCGGGCATCGGATCGTTCCAGAGCATAGCCGGTATCACAATAGCTGCACCGCAGATTGCATCCGGCGAACCGGACGAACACCGCCATGTACCCAGTCCGTTTCCCCTCCCCTTCGATGGAGTCGAAAAGCTCCACCACAGGAAATATCTCAGTCTTCATAAATGGCCACGTTCCCTTCCGATTCCTGGACGGAGACCCGGGTGCAGAAGGGGATCTGGTCGTGGATCCATTTGGCGATGTTTTCTGCCGTAGGATTGGTTTTCACAATATCATTGATGAAGGCATGGTCCAGCTGCATCACCACGTCCTTGATGTGGGTGAAATCCACCACCATGCCGTTTTCGTCCAGTTTTTCCCGCTGACAGGTCACATCGATGATCCAGTTGTGCCCGTGGAGACGGGTGCATTTGCTTTCATAAGGCAGCTGGAGGCAATGGGCCCCGCTGACTTCCATCCGTTTGGTTACCGTATACATGTTCAATCCTCCAGTGCCGGATCTTTGACCCCGTTGGCGGCAAAGGCCCGGGCCCGGTCGATGCAGGTGCCGCAGGTGCCGCAGGGTTTGTCCCCGCCTTCATAGCAGCTCCAGGTCAGTTCATAGGGGGTGTGGAGCTCCAGGCCCCGTTTCACCACGCCGGCTTTGCTGCAGCTGGCAAAGGGGGCCACGATGTGGCACTGGCTGTAGGTGCCCAGGGCAATAGCCCGCCCCATGGCGTCGATGAAGGCCTCGCTGCAGTCCGCATAAGCGTTCCCTGCCGCATCATCCGCATGGGCCCCAATAAAGATGGACACATCGTCCTTTTCATAGATGCTCATGGCCAGGCTGGCTACCGCCGACAGCATGAGCCCATTCCGGAAAGGCACATAGGTGGATACCTTCCCTTCCCCGTTTTCCGCAATCTGCTGTTCATAGCTTTTGTGGACGATTTCTTCCGTGGAATGGGCCAAAAGGGAGCAGTTGGAATACTGGAAGAGCTTGGATAGGTCCAACTCGTAATGGGGAAGCCCGTAATACTCCGCCACCTTCTGGGCACACTCCAGTTCCTTCCGGTGTTTCTGTCCGTAAAAAATAGAAACGGTAGATACGTTTTCCTTGCCGAATCCTTCCACTGCCACAGAGACGCAGGTGGTGGAATCCACCCCGCCGCTGGACAGCACCAGTGCCTTCTTATTCATGGACAAAGGCCTCCATTCTCCGCTGGGCCATGTCTTTGTATTCCGGCTGATAATATACCGCAAAAGGCAGGATGCTGATACCGCCCCGGGGATTGAAATAGCCGGCCACTTCCAGGTATTTGGGCTGGAGCAGGTCCACCAGGTCGTTTTTGATGATGTTCACACAGTCCTCGTGGAAGTCCCCGTTGTTCCGGAAGGAAAACAGGTACAGCTTCAAAGATTTGCTTTCCACCAGTTTGTGGTCCGGGATGTAGCTGATCACGATCCGGCCAAAATCCGGCTGGCCGGTTTTGGGACAAAGGCTGGTGAATTCCGGACAGTTCAGCTTTACCATGTAAGGAGCCTCTTCATGTTTGTTGGGAAAGCATTCCAACACTTCCGGCGCATACGTATTCTGGTACACCGTATGGCCGCTGCCCAGTTCGGTCACACCCTGCAATTCTTCTTTTGTTCTCATCGTCATTCCTCCAAAAAGTACAGTTCTGGGAAAATCCGCATCCGAAAAAAACAGTTCCGGGCGGACTCACAAATTTAAATTATACCGTATACGGGAATAAAATGAAAGATGTGGACATCGGGCGGTATGTGTCAACAAGTTCTCGGTGAAAACTTCATCACAGTATAGTTATTCATGAGCCGAAAGTGCAGAGTGAAAAGTCAAGAGCACAGAACCGTAAGGGCCGTACAACCGGCGGCCCGCCATCTGTACCAGACTCTGACCATGACGCTGTAGGGGCTTTTCCCGTATGGGAAGCCCATCCCGGCCGCCCAGAGGGCAAAAAACTTCTCTACTCATCCACCCGCAAAGGCTCTCCGCCGGGAGGGCAGACCCGTTCGTCCCTGGCGGGAGGCTCACAGCCTATCGCCTTGCCCTGTCGGTCAAAGGCTGCGGCTACGGACCAGGAAGCCGGACACTATCGCCCGCGTGCTCCACCCGTGGAACGACCACTGTCGATGTTATCCCGCCGACTCCTCCTGGGCCTGCCCTCCCGGCTCCCGGGGTATCGACGTATACTCGTACAAAGTACCAGCAAGGCCGGAGGCCAAGTCCGCCCTGCAGGGGCGGGGGACCGGGCTTGCCCGGTGGTGGGGGCATGAAATCCTGAAAGGGCCGAATACCTTGGCATGGTCTTTTGACCGTTCTCATCACCAGTTCAGTGCTGTGGCCAACTTGTCCCATGGGGCTGCTGCTGGGAATATAATTGGCAATACTGCACTGGTAGACACCTACGTGGGAGACGAAGACCAGCTTTTTCAGCGCTTCCCGCACTGCATTCCGGTACTCTTTCCGGGTTTTCAGCAGCATTCCATACCGCACAGCTCTCCTGACAGTGCCTGCTCTAGGTCTCCATTCTTCAGACCACTGATCACCTTGACCATCGCCTTCGCTCCAGCGGTGGCCCTGCTTCTTCATTCGATAGGTGTTGTCCGATGGTTGCTCTCACATGTCCCCAGGCCTTTCAAGCACTTTTCCAGACCCTCCCGAAGTGGCAGGGGAGTCAGATATTCTCAGTTCCGTTTCAAGTAAGCCCGCAGTTTCCTGACGTTCTCTTCCTCTTCGGCATTGCTGTTTTCTCCTTCCAGCATGTCCAGGCAGCAGTGGACACCCTCCAGGTCGTGTTGCCGGACCTTGTGATGGAGACAGTCAACCAGGCCCCGCTTCCAGACCCATCCTGGTCGCTGACGGATTTTCTCGTTCACATGGTACTGATCCCGGAAATGCTCGTGGCGCTGGCAGCCTGCCACCAGTTCATCGAACACATCCCTTTGTATACCCGCTGCCCCCGTCACTGTTGCTCAAGACGGTACATTGAGACAGGTCGTAATAGTTGTCCAGATAGGTATCCAGCAGCTCCACGACATGCTTCCGATTGAATCCGGCAATGACGTAAAATCCTGTCAAAATCCACCTCTTGCCAATCTGCTTCACCCCCTGCAGCTGCCTGGAACCGGTGCATTTCTACACTGCCTTTCGCCTGTTCTTATATGTATCAACAAGTTTTTGACGATTCCACATAAACTAATAGAGGCTGCCGCCCACGCAACAGCCTCGTTATACATCCAACGATATTTTACTAGGATCTGCACACTCTCTTCATTTCCAGGAGCAGCTTCCATTCATCATATTTCCAATATTTCCTTCTGCTTCTGCGGATCTTTTGCCAATCGTCCTGTGATATCTACATATCCTACATCCGGATAAATCCGTTCAACTTTAAACCGAATGACAGTATAAACCAGGATTACCAGCGGCGTCAGATACAGCAATGGAATATAAGGCAAATATTCAGTTACGGTTACACCCAGTGCACCACAAACAAAAACAGTATTGCTGTTCCACGGAATGAACATCGCTCCATAAGTTCCTCCTGCCTGGAGATCTCTGGAACAATTCTTGGGAAGCAGATTGTATTTGGGATATATCGGATTCATTAGGGTTCCCGTCATTACTATAGCAAAATTCTGACTAAGGGCAACTGCATTACCAATAAATCCAAACAAAATGGTGATGAAAGCAAGCCCAGTAATAGAATGTATTTTTCTAGATACAGCTTCGGCCAATTTTTTCAGCACATCCAGATAATCCAGCATTCCAGCTACCGTAAAACCGAATAGAGTAATACCGGCAAGGCCCCACATATCGGCTACCCCTCCTCGGTTCAGTAACGTAGCTAAATCTTTATTGGGCGTAACGATAGAATATCCACTGTAGAAAACATTTATGGCCGCAATGGGATCCATGCCCTGGTAGAAGATAGAAACCAGGATTCCGATGACTGCACCCCCCAAAATAGCCAGCAGGGAAGACTGTTTCATAGCAAGGAGAATGCCTGTAACCAGCATAGGCAAAAAGGCAAAAAAGCCCATCTGAAATTGGTCCTGCAACCCCTCCATCAATGCTAAAGTAGATGCATTATCGATAGATCCTTGGTACTGCAGGCCGATGAAGAAAAAAAGTAGCAGAGAAATCAAATAGCCGGGAACCTGATCAAATACCATATACCGGATATGGGTAAACATATTGACACCTGTGATGGAAGTAGAAAGGATATTTGTGTCAGAAACAGGAGACATTTTATCTCCAAAAAAAGCGCCACAAATTACAGCTCCCGCTGTGATTCCAATAGGGATTCCCATGCTGTTGCCGATTCCTACCAAAGCAACACCTGCTGTTCCGACTGTTCCATTAGATGTACCGCAAAAGAGAGCAACTATCGTACAAAGCAGCATGGAAACCACCAGGAAGATCTTAGGATTGATGAATTTCAGCCCATAATAGATGAGAGCTGGCGTGGTACCTGAAGAAATCCAAGTTCCAATCAGTGCCCCTGCTGCCAGAAGGACCAGCATAGGAGAGATGGCTTTAGCCGTAAACTGGATCGCAGCTTCTTCCATTTCTGAAGAAGAATGTCCAAAATAAATTCCTACGGGAATCAGAAATACCCAGAGCATGAAAAACATAGCTCCCATATCACCCTTAATGACTACTTTTTGAAGAGCGATAGCCGTACAGATAATCAAAAATATCAATAAGGCTCCTCCCAGTGTCATGGGCTTTTGCCTTTCTTTTTTCCTATTTTCCTGATCAAACAGATTTTTATTTTCCATATATTTTCCCTCCGTTCGTTATACCAGGAGATTTCCCCTTGGAAAATATCTCAGCTGCCCACTGGGAGGTGATAGACATCCTTCAAGATACGGACGATATCATCCATTTCTGCAGTGCTTTCTGGTACAGGAGGCAGATAAGAAGCTGTAACTGCAGTGTCTTTTACTCCACTGGCAGTAATCAGTAAAACAACTTTTTCTCCTTTTTTGATGGCTCCCTGTGCCAAGAGTTTCTTCAAGCCGGCCAAAGTGGAAGCAGAAGCCGATTCACAATAGACACCTTCCTTTTGCGCTAGTTCCTTTTGAGCAGCATTGATTTCACGATTATTTTCCAATGAAACAGCCAAGCCATGAGACTTCTTCAGAGCATAAAGCGAATGATACGTTCCCCAAACAGTGGACATAGAAGAAGCTACACTTCCCCATCCTTTTACTGGTTCAATAATATTTTGCTGTTCATGATACGCCTTTGCCACCGGTCCATAATCTTCCACTGAAACCATCTGAGGGATTTTTTGAATAAATCCCATTTCCTTTAGCTCAGAAAAACCTTTCATAATGCCAAATAGCGCATCTCCATAACAGATGGGAACTACGATTTTATCTGGCAGTACTTTCATCTGCCGATAAAGTTCATAAGCAATGATTTTGTATCCTTCGATAGCCCAGGGGTTACTCCCCACAATAGGAATCACATAATTGGTCGCTGGGTACCAACCTTTTTCATCTACCATATGCTTCAGCACATTCCATCGATCAGTTGTAGTCTTAACCCCAATAAGGGCTGCACCGTATATCTGCATAAAAGTCTCCAGAGTCCGATTGACTCCAGTCACCGTCATAATGATACAAGGAAGCCCTGCTTTAGCCGCAAAAGCAGCCCCTGAAGCTCCGTTGTTACCTGTGGAAGCATAGATGACACCGGGTGCCCCCTGTTCCAATGCTTTATTAATCAGCACCGCATTCAATCTATCCTTATGCCCCCATGTAGGATTTCTCGTTTCATCTTTGATGTACAGTTCCAGGTCTAATTCTTTTCCTAGTCGTTCCAGAGCAGTCAAAGCTGTATTTCCCACCCCTAAATCCACTAGTTTCCTTTTTTTTCGGAACGGCAATAAAGCCTGATAGGCGGACAGTCCTTTTCCCGGAAACATCTGTAAAAATGTTTCCCTTTTTCCATCAGTTTTTGGCAAATCATATAGAGGTGTCACATTGGATACAAATTCTTTGGTCCGGCAATGAGGACACCCTTCAAATAAATGTTCCGTATCATATTCTCTTCCGCAATGGAGACATTTCACTTTTCCGGTATAATACATTTTGGATTCCTCCCTTATCTAGATGCTCTACTTGGCTGTTCCGTTTTCTTTTTACTTCTCGACGCAGAGAGTAGCAATGGCTTCGATTTCTACTGGTGCGCCTTTGGGAATATTCGAAACTTCCACACAAGAGCGAGCTGGAGGTACAGAATCGAAAAATTTATCATATACTTCATTAATAAAGGCAAAGTCTCTCAGGTCCTTGACAAATATTGTAGTTTTCACCACATTATTCATAGTTCCGCCAGCTTCTTTCAAAATTTCCTGGATATTTTTCAATACTTGAACAGTCATGTCACGGATATCACCTTCTGGAAATAATCCTGTATCCGGGTTGATAGGGAGTTGTCCTGAAATGAACAAAAACTGCCCCACCTGGATTCCTTGTGAATACGGGCCAATAGCTGCTGGTGCATTCGCCGTTTGGATTTTCTTCATAATCAATATCTCCTTTCATTTTTTCAGAGCTTGAACAGAGACAATCCATTCGTTTCCTATCGATTCTGTTTCTCTGAGATGCCTTCAGTATAGTGTTTTTTATATTATTCGTCTAACGAGTAAAAATGATTATTTTGATTCGTTTTTTAAATTATTTCATTCAAAAATCATTTTCTCCAAGCCATAAATGACTCCATACAAATAAAAAAGAAAGACCTTTTTCCTAAGGAACTATCGATAGGAAAAAGTCTTCCACGAGATCATTGAATCAGACTGCTTCAGCACAAAAAACTACTGACTTTCATATTTTTTTCATTTCAGACAATAAGAAAAGCCAACTTTTCAAAGCCGGTGAATCTAACCGGTTTCGACGGCAAATCATAAATGGCTGCATCACCTTTTCTGATAAGTCCTGGATGGGAATCTGGATCAGTTTACCTGTTTGAAGTTCCTTCTCCACCATTTTCCGAGGCAGAAAACAGCAACCGCTGCCAGACAGGCAAAAGGCCTTTGCACTGCCTAGCATGTTACAGCGTACTTCAAATATTCGACTTTCTGAAACTATATTTTCTGAAATATCCGAAAGATAGTTTTCCCAGATATCCGAATAAATTAACGGGATTCCTGCCAGTTCTTCTTTCCGTATGCCTTTGGCCAAATAGCCATACTGTTCTCTCTGCCCCACAAAAACTACAGGTGTAGACGGCAGAGAAAGACACAATAAAGAAGGGTGATTCACTCGATAAGAAATCAAGGCGACATCATAAATCCGGTTTTGGAGCAAGGGCAAGATATCCTCACTATGTGCTATGGTCAAGTTGGTTGCAATCTGAGGATTCTGAAAAGAATATTGAATCAATGGCTCTTTCAAATAATAATCAAAAAGCCACTGAACACTGGCAATGTTCAAACTGTCGGTAAAATCACTGGCCATTTGGATTTCCTCCAAAGCTGCCCTATCCAGTTTCACAATCTGTATGGCGTACTGTAAAAATAAATTACCAGCAGCTGTCAACCGGATACCTGTCTTATCTCGAATCACCAGTGTTTTTCCCACATATTCCTCTAAAGAGCGGATCCGGTTAGAAACAGTAGACTGCACCACATGAAGCAAATCTGCTGTTCGGGAAAAATTACGGCTTTTTGAAAGTTCAATAAAAGTCTTAATTTCTTCTATATCCATAATTGACCTCCTATCTGCCTAAAAGGAAAATCATTTATCCATTGCCGAGTCGTCTATTTCTGACTTTTCTACTCTTCTTGTGGACAAGCAAGGAGTTATCCACCTTTTCGTGGATAACTCCCCACTTGTCCACATTTTTTTGTTTCCCAGCTCTCACCCCAGGTGTTTTTCCAGCCCTAGGACGGCCAACCGTACACAGTCATCGCAGGAACAGAGCATTTCTCCCGTTCCCACGCCTTTCAAATCCTTGCAGATGGTGGCACCGGCTTTTTCTTTGAATTCCTGGAGAATGTCCTTCATCACCAGTTTGGGTTCCCGGCCGCTTTTGTCCAGCAGTCCCAGCACTACTGCTGCGCCCGTCAGTGCCCCGCAGGTGGCTTCCATGCCGCCCATGCCGGAACCGAAAGCAGCTCCCAGGGCCCGGAGTTCTTCTGTGGATTTACCCAGTCTGTCCTGGTAGGCCAGGATCACTGCCTGAGCACAGTTGGTATGCACCCCGGAAGCATGTTTCAGGGCCACAGCCTGTTCCGCCCGCGTTGTTGTTTCTATCATTGGATCAAATCCCCCTCACAAAATACTGTATCTATTATACTGATTCTGCTCCGCAGAAACAACTTGTATCCTGCAGTCACTTTTTTCAGATTCCATGAGTTCGGCGCTCCCTTTGTTCCTGAGCCCAGCTCCGGCGGCTCCGGGGTTCTCCCAGTACCAAAGTCCACAGCATCCCCTGGCGCAGGGTCCCAGGAAGAGCCGGATGCACGGGAGCTTCCATTTTTCGTTCCCGGATCTCCCCTACCTGGGGGGCCACCATAGGTTTCAGATCCCGGATTTCCTCCACCAGGCCACTGCGAACTGGTTTTACGGTGGGCTGTACCACCGGCGCCTTCCGGTCAGGAGCCTGGGCTTCCTCACAGACAAAGGGGCCTGGCGTACGGTCCGGTGCCGGCTGCCGCACTTTCTGAGGCTTTTTCTTCTTTTTCAGGAACTGTCCCGCCAGCAGGAAAACCACCCACAGCAGGAACAGCAGCAAATCACTTCTCATGAAAGCCTCCCGTTATTTTTCCGGTTTCCGAGTGGCCGGCAGCTCGTCCTGCTGCGGTGCCACCAGACTCTCCCGCATTTTCGTATCTGCCATCAGGTTCTTCAGCTGGTAATAATCCATGGCTCCCAGATGGCCTTCCCGGAGAGCCTGGGCCAGCGCTTCCGGCACCTGGGCCTGGGCTTCCACCACCTTGGCCTGCATTTCCTGGGTATACGCCCGCATTTCCTGTTCCTTGGCCACCGCCATGGCCCGGCGTTCTTCAGCCTTGGCCTGTGCGATGTTCTTGTCCGCTTCCGCCTGGTCCGTCATGAGCTGAGCCCCGATGTTCCGGCCTACATCCACGTCTGCAATGTCGATGGAGAGGATTTCAAAGGCAGAACCCGCATCCAGACCTTTGCTCAGGACGGTCCGGGAAATGTGATCTGGGTTTTCCAATACATCCGTATGTTCTTCCGAAGACCCCACGGTAGTGACGATGCCTTCTCCCACCCGAGCGATGATGGTGCTTTCCCCGGCACCGCCTACCAGCCGGTCGATATTGGCCCGTACCGTGACCCGGGCCCGTACCTTCAGTTCGATGCCATTCTTGGCCACAGCGGAAATCAGCGGTGTCTCGATGACTTTGGGATTGACGCTCATCTGGACCGCTTCCAGCACATCCCGGCCGGCCAGGTCGATGGCCGCTGCCCGTTCAAAGGTCAAAGGGATGGCCGCCCGTTCCGCAGCGATCAGTGCATCTACCACCCGGTCCACATCCCCGCCGGCCAAATAATGGGCTTCCAGCTGGTCCACGTTCACATCCAACCCGGCTTTGTTGGCCTTCACCAAAGGCAGGATGATCTTGGAGGGGATGACCCGGCGCAGCCGCATGCCCACCAGGGTAAAAATGTGCACATTGACCCCAGCGGCCATGGCTGAAATCCACAGGCCCAGAGGGACAAAGTGCAGGAACAGGACAATGATGACCAAGATGGCCACCAGGAATACGGTACTGCCTAAAATCGCAATCATGGATCTTCCTCCTTCCGGACCACAGTCCGACCTCCAGTTACAGACACCACCTTGATGGCGGTTCCCGGTTCATAAAATTCTCCCTCAGTAATCACATCCACCAATTCCCCGTCAATCAGGGCACGGCCGGAAGGACGCAGGACCGTCTGGGTGATCCCTTTCCGGCCCAAAAGATCCTTCCGTTCCGCCTGGCCCGTATAGCCCCTGGCTGCCGTAGAACGGAGATGCAGGGTGACATGGCGGCCCAGCCAGCTGCCTGGGCCACGGCGGACGAGCCACCAGCCCAGTACCACCAGCATGAGCAGCAAGCCTCCCACCAGGGCCGCAGCCTGGGCCGTGGCCCCCAGGGCCAGATACAGCGCTCCCAAGAGACACAGGAGTCCACTGATGCCGAAGATCCCGAAACCGGGGATAAAGGATTCCACAGCCAGCAGGATCAGGCCGGCTGCCAGCAGTTGGATTGCCATGGTATGCACCTCCTTTGCAGAATCAGCAGAATCAATAAATATTATTCGAGATAAAGAGAAAAATCCCTGCTTTCAATTCAAATCCCTCTCTGCAGGGCACACCAGGGGTTGCTCTGCAATCCTGCTCGGTCAAGCCCGCTCCTGCCGCCAAAAAATACATATAAAAAAGACGATACAGCGTTACGCATGTATCGTCTTCTTTTGTGGTGGGCGCTAACAGGATCGAACTGCTGACATTCTGCTTGTAAGGCAGACGCTCTCCCAGCTGAGCTAAGCGCCCGAAAAAAAATGTGGTGACCGGAGGGGGAATCGAACCCCCGATACCGCCGTGAAAGGGCGGTGTCTTAACCGCTTGACCATCCGGCCAAAAAAAATGGTGATCCGCCAGAGGATCGAACTCTGGACACCCTGATTAAGAGTCAGGTGCTCTACCAGCTGAGCTAGCGGACCATCATGTCGGTGGCTTCATCAACCGTCGACTATGTTAGTATACAAGATTCTTCCGAATTTGGCAACCCCTTTTTTGAAAAATTTTCTACTTTTTTCTGCTGAGCCAACGGTGGGCCGCCTTCAGCACCTGCTGCACTGTCAGGTCCCGCATGCAGCGCATGTCGTCACAGTGGTGTTTCATGCCTTTGTGGCAGCCGTCACAGGGAGGATCAGCCCGAACGATGGAGGCCAGTCTGGTATAGGGTCCATACAGTTCGGGATGGCTGGGTCCATACATGGCCACAATGGGAACTTTTTGGCTGATGGCCACATGCATGGGGCCACTGTCGTTGGTGATGATGAGGCTGCACCGGCTCATGGCCGCAGCCAGTTCACCCAGGGAAAATTTTCCCGTAGCGATCATGGGCTTACTTTTCATAAAAGCTACTGCCTCCCGGACCATATCCTCATCCATGGAGCCCCCGAAGAACACCGTCCGGTATCCTTCCTTGGCCAGGGTATCCGCTACCTGAGCGAACCGTTCCGGAGCCCACCGTTTGGTGACTACGGCACTGCCGATGTTGAACCCCACTACCTGCTCTCCCGGCTGCAGGTCCTGGGCCGCCCAGAAGGCTTCTGCCGCTTTTTTGTGTTCCGGCCCTGGGAACACTTCCAGTCCGTTGTGCTGGGGATGTTCCACCCCGATCCGCTTCAGCACATCCAGGTACATATCCGCCGCATGGATCTTCCGGTTCAGCTTCAGCCAGGGATGGAAGAAGCCCCGGAACAGGAAATGGGAAGCCCCCACCTTCACCGGTACCACTGCCATGGCATCGATGAAGGAACACCGTTCATTGGGATGCAGGTTGATCAGTACATCGAAATGGGCATCGGTGATTTTCCGGCTCATGGACCACAGGGCCCGGAGATTGTTGTCCTTCCCTTTTTTGTCGATGGTCCACACATGGTCGATATTGGGATTGTATTCCACGATTTCCTTCAGCTTTTCATCCACCAGATAAGTGATGTCTGCTCCGGGAGCTGCCTTCCGCAGGGCATGGAGGAAGGGCGTTGTGAGCACCAGATCTCCCAGGTGCATCAGGAAGGTCACGATGATTTTCTTCCCTGCCAGTTCAGTCACAGTTTCTTGCCTCCTTCTCCTTGAACAGCTTGTAAACCTGCTCTGGGGTCACGGCCCCCATGCAGTTCCAGTGGTCACAGTGTTTTTTCAGACAGCCGGCACAGGAGACCGGGCTCACCAGCACGGTGGCCTGGGGATTCCCGTAGGGCCCGGTCCGATCCGGCCGGGTGGGACCGTACATGGTCACCAGAGGCTTCTGGAGTGCCGTGGCGATATGGAGAGGTCCTGTATCCCCGCTGACATAGAACCGTGCTTCTTTGATGAGAGCCCCCAATTCCCGGAGGCTGGTCTGTCCGATCCAATCCAAAAGATGGGGTTCCGGCCCCACCAGCTCCCGGATCTTTTCTCCCAAGGACGCATCTCCAGGACCGCCGGCCAGTACCACCCAGATTCCCTCTGCCAGGAACTTCCGAGCGAGAGCTGCATAATGTCCGGTCGGCCACCGTTTGGTTTCCCACCGGGCACCGGGCACCAACACCACATAGGGCAGCTTTTCTCCCTCCGGCATCCCCGCCTCCTGGAGCCGCCGGCGGATGGTCTTCCGCTCTTCCGTGAGTGCCGGCATGGGATAAGTGATTTTTTCCACCTTCGCTCCCAGATACCGGGCCACATCCAGATAGCGCTCGATCACGTGGTCATGGGCATGGCTTCCGGTGATGGGCCGGGAAACCAGGCGGCTCCCTTCCCGCATCTCACAGTAGCCGATCCGATGGGGACAGCCGGTGAGCCAGGCCATCACGGCACTTTTGAACAGGCCTTGGAGATCAATGACCAGATCAAAATTCCGGGACCGCAGCATAGACCGGGTTGCCCGGAGTGTCTTCCATTTTTCCCCCAGCCCCATCTTGCCAAAGGCCGCCTTGTCGAAATACAGCACTTCATCGATGATGGGCGGTTCCGGCACAAAGGCGCTGAATTGGGGATGGACCAGCCAGCTGATCCGGCTGTCCGGAAACGTCTCCCGGAGAGCTGCCGCAAAGGGCAGGGCATGGATCACATCCCCCAGGGAACTCATTTTGATGATCAGGATGTTCTTGTAGGTCACTTCACCGCCTCCTGCCGAGCCAGTATCTGCCGGACAAAAGCCAGCAGGTTCGTGCCGGTGAACCGGTAGCCTGGGATCCCTGCGGCCAAGGCCGCCTCCACATCGCTTTCCTTATCCCCGATCAGGAAGGACCCTTCCCGGTCCAGTCCGTGTTCTTCCAAGGCTTTCAGGATCATCCCCGGCCGGGGTTTCCGGCAGCTGCAGGCAATGGTCAATTCCGGGATCACCCCTTTGGTAGGATGGTGGGGACAGAAATAGAAGCCGTCGATCTGGCCGCCGGCTTTTTTGATTTCTTCTGCCATATAGGCATGGAGCTTTTCCATGTCATTTTGGGTGTAGTAGCCCCGGGCGATGCCGCTCTGGTTGGTCACCACATACACCTGGTAGCCCAGGCGGCACAGGTGGGCCACAGCCTCTCTGGCTCCAGCCACCCATTCCACCTGGTCCGGACGGTAAATATAGCCTTTGTCCATGTCCAGGACCCCGTCCCGGTCCAGGAACACTGCTTTTTTCGCCTGTCTCATGCCTTGTAGTAGCCGTCCGAATCCTGGAGCACCTGGCAGTATTCCTTCACCGCCTGGCTGAAATCCGTGAAGCCGCCCGTATAACCGGCTGCCAGCAGCTTGGTGGTATCCGCCTGGGTATAGCTCTGGTATTTGCCTTTCAGCACTTCTGGGAAGGGCACATAGACCAATTCCCCACTGCCAAAGAATTCCAGTACAGCTTTGGCCATATCATTGAAGGTATGGGCATGGCCGGTCCCCAAGTTGAAGACCCCTTTCCGTTCCGGATGCTGCCAGAAATCGAACAGCACCTTCACCACATCTTTGACGTAGATGAAATCCCGGGTCTGTTCTCCCGGCCCGTAGCCGTCATATTCCCCGAACAGCTTCACCTTGTGTTCCGCCTGCCACTGGAGGAACATCTGGCGCACCATAGAAGCCATCTTCCCTTTGTGGTTCTCCTGAGGACCGAACACGTTGAAATACCGGAACCCAGCGATTTGGCTTTCCGCCTTGTCGAAATACCGGCGGGCATAGTTGTCGAAGAACAGCTTGGAGAAAGCGTACACATTCAGGGCTTCCTCACAGGCCGGTTCTTCCCGGAATCCGTTCTTCCCGCTGCCGTAGGTGGACGCAGAAGAGGCGTAGAGGAATTGGATCCGCCGGTCCAGGGCAAAATGCATGAGAGTCTTGGTATATTCGAAATTGTTCTCCATCATGTATTTGCCGTTGTATTCCATGGTATCGGAGCAGGCTCCTTCATGGAAAATCACTTCAATGGGTTCGTGATCGAACTTCCCGGCCCGGACCCGCTGGATGAAATCCACTTTGTCCAGGTAATCCATGACCTTCAGCCCCTGGATGTTCTTGAACTTCACCATATTGGTCAGGTTGTCCACCACCAGGATGTCTTCCCGTCCCAAGTCATTCAGTCCCTTGACGATATTGCTGCCAATAAAACCGGCACCCCCGGTTACAATGATCATAATTTACCCTCCTTGACCAGTTCTGCGATTTTCCGGATCACCCCGGTGGTGGAATAGCCTTCCTTGAAGGGGAGGATTTCCACCCGGCCGGCGTATTCCCGTCCGGCCACTTCTTCCGGTTTGTAGTCTCCGCCTTTCACCAGGATATCCGGCCGGATCCGGCGGATCAATTCCGCGGGGGTATCTTCACCAAAGAGTACCACCGCGTCCACACAGGCCAGGGCGGCCAGGATCCGGGCCCTGTCGTTTTCCTGGTTCAAGGGACGGGTTTCCCCCTTCAGCCGTTTTACAGAAGCATCGGTGTTGACCCCCACGATCAGATGCTGTCCCAGCCGGGAAGCCTGTTCCAGATAGGTCACATGGCCGGTGTGGAGGATATCGAAACAGCCGTTGGTGAAGACGATTTTTTCTCCAGCAGCCTGCCAGGTCCGGGCCAGACTGGTCACTTCGTCCCAGCTGAGGGGCCGGTAGTCCCGTCCTTCCCGTTCTTCACAGGCCAGGACTTCCCGGAGCAGTTCCTCCCGATGGACCGGATAGGTCCCCACTTTGGAAACCACGATCCCTGCCGCCTTGTTGGACAGGTTCAGGGCATCTCCCAGGGACAGCCCCCCGGCCACAGCTGCCAAGAGCACCGCCGCCACCGTATCCCCGGCCCCAGAAACATCGAATACATCCCGGGCCGTAGCCGCTTCGGTGATCACTTCGTTCCGGTTGATCAGGGAAACCCCTTTTTCCGACCGGGTCACCACCACATTTTTGATGTGGAAATCATCCCGGGCTTTGGACGCCAGTTCTACCAGGGGTTCCGTTTCGTTGGGGACCACTTTGCCTCCAGCTTCACACATTTCCTTCACATTGGGGGTGATAAAATCGCAGCCGGCATACTTCCGCCAGTCTGCTCCCTTAGGGTCCACCAGCACCGGAACCTGGGCACTGTGGGCCAAAGCGATCACCGTCTGGCAGAAATGGTCCGAACAGACCCCTTTGGCATAGTCACTGAGGACGATGCCATCCAGCCCGGCCTGGAGCCGTTTTTCCAGCCAATCCAGCAGCCGTTCCTCTTCTTCCGGGGTCAGATCCCCCGGTTCTTCGAAGTCCAGCCGGAGCATCTGCTGCCGAGCCCCGATGATCCGCATTTTGGTGATGGTCCGGCGGCCCATCATGGGCAATAGTCCACTGAAATCGATTCCCGCCGCCGCCATCTTTTCTTCCAGGGCTTCCCGGTGCTCATCGGGGCCGGTGACCCCTGCCGCATAGACCTGTACCCCCAGTCCGGCCAGGTTGGCGGCCACGTTCCCGGCCCCCCCCAGGACGCTTTCCATCCGGCGCACCCGATTCACCGGCACCGGAGCTTCCGGAGAGATCCGCTTCACTTCCCCGTAAATATACCGGTCCAGCATCACATCTCCGATCACCGCAATCCGCAGTTTCTGGATATCTTCCGTCAGGAATTGGGTACTTTTGGTATTACGCATATTCTTCCACCAGCTCACAAATGATATGTCCCATGATTTCATGGATTTCCTGGGTCCGTGCCGTATTTTCCGACGGCACATCCAGCAGCACGTCGCAGAGACCGGCCATCTTGCCGCCTCCCTTGGCTGTGAAGCCGATGACCCGGATGCCCTTTGTCCGGGCCGTTTCAATGGCTGCCAGCACATTGCCGCTGTTCCCGGAAGTAGAAATCCCTACCAGCACATCCCCTTCCCGGCCCAGGCCTTCCACCTGCCGGGCAAAGATCCGTTCATAACCGTAGTCATTGCCGATGGCCGTCAGGATGGACGTATCCGTCGTCAGTGCAAGGGCTGCCATCCCCGGCCGTTCCTTCTGGAACCGGCCGACGATTTCGGCCGCCCAATGTTGGGCATCCGCCGCTGATCCCCCGTTGCCGCAGAACATCACCTTGCCCCCGGAAGCCAGGGTCAGGGAGATCATCCCGGCCGCTTCTTCAATGGCTTTCAGCAGCCGTTTGCTGCCCATGACCCGGTGGACCAGTTTTTCATGTTCCAGCAGCCGGGCTCCGATGATTTCCTGTGCCTTACCACCGATAGAGGTCATATGTCACACTCCATTCATGATCATTTTTGTACTTCTTGTCCCGATATTCCAGGCCCAAGCGGAAGCAGCAGAAATCATGATACCACCGGTAGATGTATTCGTACACACTGCTCTTGCCCTGGTCGTACCGCATGACTACGTTCACCCAGTCATTGGGTCCCAGCCGCTTGCCCAGTCCCCACTGGATTTCCTTGGCCATGTCCGGATCCGCATAGGAGAAGACGGAACTGTGTTCCTTTTCATAGTAATAACCCAGCCAGGTGTTCCAGCCCCCGTCGAAGTCCTTCCGCAGGGTGGCGGAATACAGCATGGTCTTTTTCGTATCGTCAGTGATGCTTTCCTTCACCCACTTGTGCCCCACCCCCAGGTTCAGGTACAGAGGCATCTTTTCATGGGTCAGCCGGATGGGATCATGGTTCAGGAATACTCCGTATTCCGTGTGCCAGCTCCGCTTCCAGTTGTCTTTCCATAGACCGTGGCTGATGTAGGCGGAATAGTTCACCGGCACCCGGTCGTCGAACTTGTGGGCTTTGTAGACGAACTTCACATCCCGTTCTTTCCGGATCCAGTTGTTGTCCGAGTCTTCCGTATGACCGTCCTGGATCTGCACATAGAAGTTCTTTTCGTCCTGCCGGTCGGTAAAGAGAGGCCGCCAGCCGATCTTGGAATAGTACTTCAGCTCTGCATCCAGATTGTTCTTGTCGCTCAGGGGAAAATCCAGATTGTAGCGGATCTTCACCCCATGGTCCGTGTCATAGCCGATATGGGGCAACAGGCTCTGTTTGCTACCGTTGTCGTCCATCCGGTTGATCCACCGGTCCCGGGAATAGATGTGTTTGCCCTTTACATATACTTTCACATTGTAGGCGATGATCTTGTCCTTGGGATAGATCACCACTTTGTCCGCCTTCACTTCCACACAGGGAGGATGCTTCACCGCCGGGCATCGGGTGGTGCTGCCCCCGCTGGTCAGTTCCACCCGGTCCGGGTAGATTTCCCCGATATCTGCCTTGTACAAGTCCTTGCCGTTGTGGCCGGAAATGTTCTTCACCGTGCCGGTCTTGTCCAGGAAATTATAGTGGCCCCACTGGCCATCGGTCACACTGGTCCCGGAACTGGTTTCATCCACGATCCGGCCGCCGGTCAACAGATACACATCCCCAGTCTTGGAATTGCCCTGGGCCTGGGCGGTGTAGAGCTTCTGGTTGCCCTGGTATAGGCGCACATTCCCCTTGGCTTCAAAATCCCCCGTCTCCGAATTGTACTGTACCTGATCCCCATAAATAGTGATGGGCAGGGTGGATTCGCTGGGGACCGTTTCCCCCTTTTTCTGGCGCAATTTCTGCTCTTTTGCCGTCTCCCGGCCAGCCCGGGTGATGGTTTCTGTCTTGGCATCCGGCTGGTCCTGGAGCCGATGGACTCCTTCCTTGGTCCGGGCCAGCGATTCCACTTCATCCAGGCTCTGGACGGCCGGCTGAAAGGCGGGGCCATCCTTGCTGCTCAGTTTTCCCCCATCATAGGTCACCGCTGCACTGGCCATCCCAGGCAGCGACAGGGCCAATGTAATTCCCAAGGCCAATGCCTTCTTGTTCATAGGATCTTGTCCTCCAATGGATAATTTCTGCATCATCAAATCATCTGCATGCAGGCAGCTCCCTGCCTGAAAAACAGTTACACTCTTCAATATTATAACACAAAAGGCCCCTCTCTTCCGCAACTTTGTGTGAAAGAGAGAGGCCCGGTTTCCCCACCGTCTCAAAGGGTGGAGGAATTGTAGGCACTTCCGTCATCTTCATCCAGCACAGGCTGGCTGTTGTTCCTGCGTACCAGTTTCTTGGCTTCTTCGTCCCGTTTCTGGTCTTCGGCCAGAGCCGCTTCGGTCTCTGCATCCGCTTTATCTTCCCCGCTGTCTTTCGCAGCAGGTTCTTGGACAGCGTTCTTGTCATCCGCAGGCTGCTCCAGTTCCGTTTCATCCAGAGCCACTCCCGTAGATTTCTTGGGTTGGACCGTCCCGGCAGTTTCCTTCTGGGTTTCCTGGGCAGGAGCCGTTTCAACAGCGGCCGGTTCTCCAGCCGGTTCCTTGGTCACCGCAGAAGCGGGCTGGGCAGCAGAAGGCCCTTCCTGTGCATTGCTCCCATCCAGCTGCTGTCCCACAGCAGAACTGCCGGCCAGGATCACGCCGTCCACGCTGGTATCTTCCGCTACCTGCACATAAGTGTTGGTCCCAGCAGGAATGGTCACAGAAGAACCCTTCACAAAGGCACCGCCCACAACGCCTACAGGCCCGAAGAGGATCATGCCCCCGATGGAAGCACCGGCGGCACCGGCAGCTGTCTTGGCCTGCTGTTTGGCCAGGTCACCCACCATCACAGGGACCGCGCCCCCGTTCACCGCCACCACATGGGAAAAATCCAGGTCGATCCGGGCATCCCGTCCGAAGATCCGAGGCTGCACGATCTTTTTGATCTGTCCGTAGCCTTTGGCTCCTTTGGGCAGTACCAGGGCATCCCCCACATACACATTGTCATCTACGATGAAGTCGATGGTATCCCCCTGCTGATTGGTCTTGCTGTTGATGTCTTCCATGAATTTTACTTTGATCAGGGAATCCTTGGGCAGCACCACCGTGCTGGAAGTCAGGCTGCCGTTGGGGAAGGCCGCCTTGGTGAGACGGTTCAGGCGGCTGTTGAAGGAATCCTTGGCATATTCCGTACCGAAGATCTGGGTTTCCAGATGGCCCAGTCGGCTCTTGGCCGCATCGATGGACATCCGGTCCGAGAACTGCCACTCGATGACGTTCATCATGGTGGCCATGGACAGCTGCCCATTGACAGGGGCTCCTTCCAGCCGGTTGTACAGTTTGTCCACTCGGCTCATGACGGAACCAGTGCTTTTCTGGCCATACATATCCGTTTCCATCTTATCCACCCGGGAGACCAGGGAGCCGGTCTGCACCGCGCCATACAGGAAATTCTCCGCGATTTCCACCTTCCCTGCCACCGTATTGGTAGAAGCCAGCTCTTCTGCGAAAGCAGGGACCAGGCTGGTAAGGCAGAGCAGAGCCGTCAATAACAAGCTGATGAATTTTTTCTTCAATCCAGACACCTCCGTCAGGGTATTTTCAGGAACTATTGGTTTTATTGTATCATAAATCAGGGTACGGTGAAAGGCCGTTCCTTCTAGGCCTCTCCACTCTTTGCTTTTTTCCAGGGGGCCAGTTTCTCTGCCATTTCGGCCCGCATCCGATCCATCAGTTCATACCGGCGCCGGTGATTGGCCCGTTTGGAAGGCTTCAGTTCTGACAGATCCCGCCGTTTTTCTTCCAGTGGGATCCGGTAGAACCGGGGATCAGCGCAGGGTTCTCCCCCGCATTCTCCCCAGAAATCCCCGAAATCGGTCTTCAGCTTCCGGTCCATCCGCACATGGTTCATGGCATAATAGCCTGCATTGGTCACCGCAAAGATGGCCTGGCAGCCCATCAGATTCGCCAGGGTCCGCAGCCCGTAGAAGATCAGGTTCTTGGTTCGGTAGCCAAAGAATTTCTTGGTCATGGCCTTCACCGCATCGTTCCCTAGGCTGGTCCCCTGGAGAGCCCCTACCCAGAAGCAGGGTTTTCCGCTTTCCGGATCCGGTCCCAGCCAGAACATGATCTGATAAAAATCCAGTTCTCCCCAGTGGAGGACCAGGGAGAGACAGCCTTCCTTCCGCTGTCCGGGATGGAAAAGGAGATCCAGGGTCAGAGGCTTTTCCTGGAATGCATCGGTCCACAAATTCACCCGGCCGTGGCGGACATAAATCTGCCGGAGGAATTCCGGTTCCATCAGCTGCTGCAGGGCAAAAATGTGATAGGTGATCAGTTTTTCCCGTTCTGCCCAATCTGCTCCCTTGAAAAAGAAAGCCCGGGTCGCCTGTTCCAGGAGACAGGGCATCCCCTGGAGCACTTCCCGGCGCAGAGGATCCCCATGGAAGAATTTCTGCAGTGCATCCATCTGTCCCCGGTGGGTCCTGCAGCGGATCAGATAGACCCAGTAGCGTTTCCGTTCCTTCAGATGCTTGATATTGTAGCAGGCCAAGCCTGCCGCCTTGATTTCTGCCCAATCCATTGGTGTGGTTCCCTTCCTTGCAAGAAATAGGGGCTGTTGCTTATGCAACAGCCCCTTTGGTCGCGAGTCATGAGTCGCGGGCTTGTTGGTACAGACCGAAGATCCAGTTTTGCAAGTTCCAGACGATTTTGTCGTACCCTCCCTATAGAAAAAGGACATACGGCTTGAACCTCCTGGCTCGCGACCCGTGACCCGCGACCCGCGGCCCCGGGGTGTGGATTCTTTCACACCCCCTTTATTTATTGTTCTTAATCACTTTTTTCAGCTCTCTCCGGCAGAACAGGCCGAATTCGTGATGAGGCCAGTCGGACCGGGGATTGATGGCTCCAGATTCCATTTCCCTTCCGTAATGCCAGTTGTCTTTTTTGAATTTGTGGTTCAGCATGTTCACCGTAGCGAACCGCCCCTGGTAATCCAGGATGGTCATGGGTTCCCTGCGGAAGTTGTCTTCCGTTACGTCAAACTTGTCCACAGCCATGACGATGACCACGTCAGCGCCGCTGGCTTTGGCTACTGCTTCCAGCCCGGCCTGGGTAAACAGGTTGTCCTGTTCCTGGAGAGCCACTTTCCGGACCACATCGGAATCCACCATATCATATTCGGGATATTGGAAAGCCTTGGCGATTTCATTGCTGAAAACGATGGGTTTCATCCCTTCATTGTCTTCTACCTTTTCCCCGATCATCAAGGGCACCACAGCCAATTTCAGGGATTTCACCTGAGGCGTTGCAGCAGGAGTTTGCTGTTGGGCGGTGGTTTCTGCCGGCTTGGACGGCGTAAACGTAAAAGTCCCTGCTTCCGCCTGCTGGAAGACAGGCAGCGTCAGTGCTGCACTGAAAGCGACGGCAGACAGCGTTTGCCAGAATTTTTTCATATTGCTACAAACCTCCTAGTAGTCATTTCTCTTATTTTATCACATCCGGGAAAGCTTTGGCCAGAAAATTAAAGTTCTTGGCAGTAATCAGAAGCAACCCAGCCGATATCCCCGTTTTCCCGTTCCACTTTGGTCCAGTGGATACCGCCTCCATCAGCTGCATCCAGGATGGTCACGATTTCCCCCTTGGCGAAATAATCCAGCACATCCCCGTTCTGGCTGGGATCGCTGCGCATCCGTACTTCCGTACCGGTGATCCGGCCCTTCCGGTCCTGGAGGCGGGTCTCTGAAGGGATCAGGGCCCCTTCCTGTACCCGGCAGTATTCTCCGGCCACCCAGCCCAGGGTTCCATCCTTCCGGCTCACTTCATACCATTTTCGGCCCTCGTTCACGTTGCTCTTCAGGACTTCTACCTTTTCTCCATCCTCAAAATAACCCAGGATTTCCGTATCCGTCCCTGCGCCTTTCCGCATCCGCACTTCCGTACCGATAATGGTTCCAGCTGCAGCAGCATCCGCTTTTCGATCCATGGGGAATGTCAGACCCAGCAGACAGCATAGTGCGGCGATGATCCGTCCCATCTTTTTCATCACGGTCTGCCTCCTTCTCCTTTGATGTAGTCATTGTATCACGAACGTCCCTGACCTTCCAGTCATAAAAAAGATTTCACAGGATCAGCCCTGGGCACAGAAATCAGCGGATACCCAGCCCACGGAACCATCGCTCCGGCGGACTTTCAGCCAGCGCTGTCCGGCACTGGTCACATCGTCCAGGATGGCAACCGTTTCGCCGTTCTCGAAATACCCCAGCACCTCGCTGTCCGTGCTGTAGCTGGCCCGCATCCGCACTTCTGTGCCAGTGATGGTGCCGGAAGCACCGGCACTGCCGTCTCCACTGCCCAGGCTGCAGTAGTCTGCAGCCACATAGCCGGTGGAGCCGTCACTGCGGCTCACCTTATACCAGGTCATGCCGTCCGCCCGGGTGCTGCCCAGCACCTGGACCGACTCACCCTGGCTGAAGACACCGATGACGCCGCTGTCCAGGCCGGCGCCATCCCGCATCCGCACCTCCGTGCCAGTGATCACCCCGGCCCCGCTCACATCCGTATCCAGCGCCGCAGCTGCAGCCCGTTCTGCTTCCGCCTGGCGCTGTGCCTCAGCCTGCCGTTCTGCTTCCGCAGCAGCTTCCGCTGCCCGGCGGGCTTCTTCTGCCGCCCGTTCTTCCGCTTCCCGGCGGGCCTTTTCTTCAGCAGCCCGTTTCTCTGCCGCTTCCCGGATGGCCACCAGTTCCTTCATCCGGGCTTCTTCTCGGGCAGCTTCTTCTTTGGCTTCCTGAGCCTGGATGGCCGCCACCTTTTCCTTCACAGTCATCGGCCGGGCAGGAGCCTGTTCTGCCTTCTGGACTTCTGGTTTGGGTTCCGGCACGGCTTGTTTGGCTGCGGCAGCAGCGGTCTTCCCAGCTGCATCAGCCCCTTTGGCCACGGCTGTCAGGCTGCCGGCCGCCGCTTCTGCTGCCTTGGTTTCCTTGGCAGACTGGGTCTTGGCAGCTTGGGCAGCCTCTTTCCGTGCCTGTTCTTCAGCCTTGGCTTTGGCTTCCGCCCGGGCTTTGGCCCGTGCTTCTGCCCTGGCCTGGGCTTCCGCTTCCTGCTGGGCCTTCAGGCGTTCTTCTGCTTCCGCTTTGGCCCGGGTCTCTTTCTCCGCCTTGGCCTTTGCCTTGGCATCGGCTTTGGCTTGGGCCTCATCCTGGGCTTTTTCCCGGGCAGCGATCCGAGCTCTCAGTTTGGCCAGGCCAGTCCCGGTGCTTTCCCCGGTCGCAACTGCCGCACCAGCAGGTTTGTCAGCCGTGTCAGCTGGAGCCGGCGTCTCCTCCGCAGATCCGCTGCTGTGGTCGATGGGAGCTGCCGTTACATTGCCGTCCGCATCCATGCCCGCAGCAGAAAGGTTGATCTCGATTTCTCCCTCGCTTTTATCCAGCACGGCACCAGCATGGTAGACCCCGATCAGACTGCCGTCCTTATCCACATAATAGGTATCTGGAAGGGTCTGGAGCTTGGCCGGATCCACGTCATACAGGTACTGGAGCCCGTTCTGGGCCAGTCCTGCCAGCTGGTCTTTGGTATAATAGTAGCTCAATGGCCGCAGATCTCCGGTTTTCCGGTCAAAAGTCATACCGAGGCTTTCTTCCACACCCATGTTGGGCGTCATGACCAAGGTGAAACTGATCAGCTCCCCATCCGATTTGTGGACATCATAGTGGACCTTCCCTCCGCCCAAGGTGGAAGCTTCACTGGCAAAAGAAGCCGCCTGGCTGCTCAGGGCCCGGTTGATTTTTTCATCAGCTGCCCTGCTGCCGCCGGTTACCTGCGGACATTCTACCGTTACTTTGTTTTCCGTACGTGTAAGCGTCTTTACAGCACCACTGGCATCTGCTGCCCAGACAGGGGCTGGCGTGGCCCCTAGGACCAGACAGCTCATCAGGACCGCACAAGTTTTTTTCAGCATTCTATCGAGCCTGCTTTCTAAGATGTACTTTCCCCATCATCTCATAAATGTACAATATGATAAGTGTACTGTAATATGGGTGGAAAATCAAGGCCGGGAAAGGACGGGACATTCTTTGAAGAACTTCCTTTCCTCTTCCAACTGCACCGGCCGGCTGAGACTTTCTGTCAACCAGGCCTCTGCTTCCTCCTTCCGGCTCTCCGGCATCACCAGATGGAGCTTTGCCCGGCTGCCATATTCCACATCCCCCACCGTAAACAAAGACTGCTGGTACAATAAGTTCAGTACCCGGCCTACATCGTCCAAAGACCAAAGGAAGCTGCAGTCCGCCATGGGCACCCTTTCCGCCAGGCCGGCCTCGTCCACCGCCTGTGCCACGGCTTTTCCGTAGGTCCGGGTAAGACCGCCGGCCCCCAGCTTGATGCCTCCGAAATACCGGGTCACCACCGCAGCCGTATTGTAGAGCTCTTTCCGGCGCAGCACTTCCAGCATGGGAGATCCCGCCGTCCCGCTGGGTTCCCCATCGTCATTGGACCGTTCCACCCGGTTGTCCGCCCCCACGATGTAGGCGGAACAGTTGTGTGTGGCATCCCAGTACTTCTTTTTCATGGCCCGGACAAACCCCTGGGCTTCGGCTTCACTCTCCACCCGTGTCAGGGTGCACAGGAACCGGGATTTTTCCACCACCAGTTCACTGACCACCGGCCGGGCGATCACATATTTTCCCATTGCCGTTTCCGTCCTTTCCGTTAGGTGTATCACAGGGGATATTATACCATAAGAAACCCGGTCAGCGGCCGGGGGACCTGAGATTCATCGTTGGTCGTTCATCGTTCATCGTTTTGGATGCCAAATGCCAGGCATTTTCCGCTGAACATATTTGCCCTCTGGGCGGCCGGGACGGTCTCCCCTGCGGGGAGCCCCTACCACGTTGGAGTCATAGGAACAACGAAAAATCATAGAAACGGAATTATCGAAAAATCCGTTTCCCAGATTCTCGTAATCGAGCATCCGACACCAACGCTGTAGGGGCGGGCCAAAGGCACGCCCTTCCCGGCCGTTGACAGTTGACTGTTTACCTGGCTGTTGCTCATGCAACAGCCTTTCTTATGGTATAATAGGGACGCTATGTAAAGGAGGTTATCATTTTGCTGCATGCTTTCCATCGTATATCCCTTTTGACCGGTGCCCTCTACCTGTCCGCATCTGTGGCTTTGGCTGCGGCGGCCATGCCCGGCACACCGGCTTCTTTGACCAAACCTTCCGCCTGGACCACTGCTGCCGGGAACACCGTCCTGGCCACCCCGGAACGGATCCGTGCCATGAACGCCCAGATGGACAAAGCCACTTTCGGCGATTCCATCCAGGATCTGGGCGCCACCATTTCCGGCGACAAACTCACCGGCTATGTGAATTCCTTCGGCATGGACGAAGACCAGTATATCCAGGGGGCGCCCATCAGCCACACCTTTGCCGCCCAGCTGGTCCAGGACGCCAAAGCCAATATCCGTCCCACCAATACGGTGAAATACGGAGTGGTGGTGGACCGGGTGGATCTCCGTTCCTTTCCCACCCTCCAGCGAGCCTTCGATTCCGCCTCCGATACCCAGTTCGACAACTGGCAGGAAACGGCTGTGGATCCGGCCACTCCGGTCCGGGTGTACCACACCAATCCCCAGGGAAATTTCATCTTTGTCCGGACCCCCCACTATCGAGGCTGGGTCCCCCGGAACAAAGTAGCCATCACTGATGCCAAGACCTGGCAGACCTACGCCGCTCCGGACACTCCGGCGGTGGTCACCGGACGGATCCTGACCCTCCAGGCCGGCTCCCAACCCCAGCTGTACCAAATGGGTGCCGCCATCCCCACCCGGAACGGGAACCTGCTCCTGCCCACCCGGAACCACCAAGGCTATCTCCAGATCGTCCCGGTAAAAGCCGCTTATGGAGCGGATCTCCACCAAGGCTACCTGCCCTATACGGCCAACAATACCATCGAAATGGCTTTCAAACATCTGGGAGCTCCCTACGGCTGGGGCGGCATGCATAACAGTGTGGACTGCTCCTCTTTCGTCCAGGATGTGTACCGGACCATGGGGATCCAATTGCCCCGGAACGGAGATGAGCAGGCCCAGTCCTTCCCGGGAAAAAGCTTCCAGGGTCTGACCCATGGGGAGAAACTGGCCTACATCAAAACTGCAGCCCCCGGCTCCCTGCTGTTCACCCCCTACCATGTAATGATGGTGCTGGGCAATTACAATGGCACCCCCTATATGATCCACTCCCTGGCTTCCTACGGCATGGAAACCTCCAGCGGCGTGGTGAAGAACCGGATCATGCAGGTGGTAGTCAGCAAAGTGGATTTGATGGCCGGCAGCGAGACCTCCCTGGTGGACCAGATGACCCAGTGCAATACATGGAGATAAAGCGCCGAGCGCTTTATTCCAATAAAAAAAGCGGCTGTGAAGAAATGAAAAGCCATTTCTTCACAGCCGCTTTGGTCGCGAGTCGTAAGTCGTGAATCGCGGGCTTGTTGGTACGGACCCAAGATTCCATTTTGCAGTTTCCATTCGACTTTATCTTATCATTATATGGAAAAGGACAAACGGATGAAACGTCCAGGCTCGTGACCCGCGACCGGGGGGTGATATTTTCACCCCCCTTCTTTAAAATGTCACCACCAGCTGGCTCCAGAGTGTCCGGGCGTGTTTCCCGTTCTGGTCCCCTTCTTTGCCTTTCAGGTCGTAGTAATCCACTTCGGCCACCATGTTCTTGGCCAGGGTCAGGTTGCCCCCCACTTTCCAGCCTTTGAACCCGTTGGTGATCCCGTTGTCTCCTGGGATGAAGGCATCCCAATTGCCATCCATGGTATGGTCGATCACCGTGGAAGCGCTCTGGTCATAATAAGTGGCCAAAAGGCCCCAGCTGCCCGGCTTGTCGCTTTCAGCCCCGCCGTAGGTCAGCCCGGCCACCCAGCCGTCCTTGTCCCAGTCACGGTCTTTTTCGTAGTCGTTGCTGCCCCGGAGGTACATGGCGTTGATGCCCAGCTTGCCGGCCTGGTACCCGGCTCCGGCGGTCCAGATCTCATTGTCCGCCCCATCCAGGAAGGTCACATTGTCCGCCTTGGTGTAGGTGGCCGCCAGGTGCAGGTTGCCGATGTCCCCGCCCAGTTCGCTGGTCCAGAACTTGTCGGCGGTGGATACCTTTTCCTCATCGCTCATATAGCCGAACCCGGACACATCGGCCATCTTGCCGTAGGCAGCCTGGAGATAGGAAGCATGGCCCAGGGGTACCTTGGCCTTGATCCCGTCCACCGGGTTATCGTAAATGTTTCCATCTGCCAGGAATTCATCATACCGACCGGCCTTCAGTTCCAAGACCCCGATCCGGCCGTCCAAGAAAGCTCTCTGGAAATCCGTATCGCTGTCCCCGGATTCGTTCCGGCCGCCGAAATACTGGTGATTTTCCAGCATGGCCACATAATGCCAGTTGTCGTTCACTTCCCCGGTGAACCACAGACGGGTCCGGAGATCGGATTCGCTGCCCTTGCCGGTGGCGGCCCCGGAATCATTCCGGTAGCTCATCTGTACTTCCCCGGTGATCTGGACATTGTCTGCATTCTTCTCAAGTTTGGATACTCTAACGCCCAGATTGTCCAGTTCGTCCGCAAATTCGCTGACCAGTTTGTCATCGGCGCCAATGGCTCCTTTGGCCAGAGCCTTGGCCACGATTTGGGCCATTTCATACCGGGTCATGGTCTTGTCCCCTTTGAAAGTACCGTCAGGGAACCCGTCCACCACCCCGGCCGCCGCCAGTTTGGCTACAGCTCCATAGGCCCAGTGGCCGGCAGGCAGATCGGAGAAAGGATTGGCCGCCAGGGCCGTCCCGCTGATGCCCAAGGCCAGAGCCAGGGCCAGCATCATTTTTTTATCCATAGGTAAAGCCTCCTTGTGGTTTTCCCCTTTCCTTCCCAGCCAGCAGGAGTTGCCGTGTTTCCTCCGCCAGCGCCGCAGGGAAGGGAAAGAAAAATAAGTTAGTTTTTTCTAACTTTACTTCACAAATTATACACCGTACTAATTAATTTGGCAAGGAGGGGAAATAAAAACGTCAGACCGGCCTTTTGGGCCTTTCAGAGGGCAGACGTGAGACGCTGGGCGTGAGACCGAAAAACGGCCCTCCTTTGGGGAGAGCCGTTTTTTGCTTCCAATCAGGTGATTAGAAGGTGATGTTCACTTCGGACCACAGGGTGCGGGCATGGCCTTGGTTGGTAAAGTCTTCGAAGCCGCTTGCACTCTTGTTCTTCAGGTCATAATATTCCACAGAAGCGATCATGTTCTTGGCCAGGGTCAGGTTGCCGCCCACCATGTAGCCTTTGAACCCGGTGTAGGGGAACATGTACCAGTCGCCGTTCATGGTGTGGGAAACCACGGTCACTGCGGACTGGTCATAGTATTTGGCATAGAGGCCCCAGCTGCCCGGTTTCTTGTTTTCGGCACCGGCATAGCTCAGGCCGAATACGTATCCGTCATCGTCGAACGCATCTTCTGCACCGTGGGCATCTGCATCCCCTTTCAGGTACAGGGCGCTGGCTTTCCATTTCCCGGCGGTGTAGTCGGCGCCTACCGTCCAGACCTTGTTGTCATACCGGTCCAGACCAGGATTGCCGGCCATGGCCCCGAAGTCTTGGTCGTTGATCTTGGTGTAGGTGGCTTCTCCATGGAGATTCCCCCAGTTGCCGCCCAGAGCCACGTTCCAGTAGGTATCCCCTACGGAATCATTCTTTTCGAAGATCCCTTTGGCCGGATCATATTTCTGCCAGCCATACCGATCCGTATTGGCCATCTTGCCCCAAGCTGCGGACAGATAGCCCTGGCCGAATTTCACTTCCGCCCGGACCGCATCGGAGAAGTCATCGTACAGGTTCCCGCCAGCGATGTAATCGTCGAAACGGCCGGCCAGGATGTTCACGGCGCCGATGTTCCCGCTCAGGTACGCTCTCTGGAAATCGGTATCGCTGTCCCCGGATTCATTCTTGCCCTGGAAATACTGTCTGTTCTGGAGCATGGCCAGGTAATGCCAGTTGTCGTTCACTTCCCCCGTGAACCACAGACGAGTACGGAGCTGGGATTGGGAATTGCCGCTGTCATCTCCCTTGAAAGCCCCGCCTTTTTTATCTGCATAGCTGATCCGGGCCGTACCGGTGATCTTTACATTGTCCGCGTTCTTTTCCAGCCGGGCCACCCGGACTCCCAGGTTGTCCAGTTCGTCAGCGAATTCGCTGACCAGTCTGTCGTCGGCACCGATGGCCCCTTTGGCCAGCGCCTTGGCCACGATCTGGGCCATTTCGTACCGGGTCATGGTCTTATCGCCCTTGAAGGTTCCATCAGGATAGCCATCGACGACTCCGGCAGCAGCCAGTTTGGCTACAGCGCCGTACGCCCAGTGGCCAGTGGGCAGATCGGAGAAAGGATTGGCTGCGAAAGCGGTGGCACTGACGCCCAGTGCCATGGCCATGGCAAAGACTAGAGATTTTTTCATTGGAGAGTCCTCCTAGAGTTTATTTTTATCCAGGCAGTTCCTTCCACTTCCCCCATTTTCGCGAGTCTCCTTGTTTCCTCTGGTTCTGGTGAAAGCTTTCCGGCAGCTGACCGGGATAAAGCGAGTATGATTTCTGAGTGTGAATTTTGTGTCATCTTGCATATTTGTAACATATTTTGCGAAAAATGGCAATATGGTGAAATCAAATTTATGATATAAGATAATTATTGTACAAATTGTTACATAAAAATAAGCTGTACAGCTGGCCGACAGTTTCCCATCGGCCAGGCCTGCACAGCCCATCAGTAGGTATCCGGTTGGTACGGATCAGAAAGTAACGTTCAGTTCGGACCACAGGGTACGGGCATGGCTGTTATCCAAGTCGCCGCCCTTGCCTTTCAGGTCAAAGTATTCCACCGTAGCCACCATGTTCTTGGCCACGGTCAGATTGCCGCCCACCATCCAACCTTTGAAGCCATATGTTTTGAACATCGTATAATCCCCGTTCATGGTGTGTGCCAACACGGTAGGAGCGGATTGGTCATAATATTTGGCATACAGGCCCCAGGTGCCCGGTTTGCTGGTTTCAGCACCGGCATAATTCAAGCCCACCACATAGCCGTCATCATCAGCTCCGCTCAATGTATCGATGTAGTCATTATCGCCTTTCAGATACATGGCATTGATATTCAGCTTGCCAGCCTGATAATCGGCTCCCAGGGTCCAGATCTTGTCATCGCCCTGCATGCCCATGGCTTTTACATCATTGGCTTTCAGGTAGGTCGCTTCTCCATGCAGGTTGCCGTAGTTGCCGCCCAATACAAAGGCATAGAAGGTATCTGCAGCGGATTGGTTCTTATCCCCATCTGCCGTCCAGCCATAGTTCACATCGTTGGCCAATTTGCCCCAGGCTGCATCGAAATAGGTCTTGCCGAAGTTGATCCGTCCTTCGATGGCATCGGCCCGGTCATCGAATACGTTCCCATCGGAGAAGAAAGCGTTGTAACGGCCGGCGGTCAGGTTCACAGCCCCGATGTTCCCGCTCAGGTAAGCTCTCTGGAATTCGGTATCGCTGTCCCCAGATTCATTCTTTCCTTCGAAGCTCTGGATATTCTGGAGCATGGCGGTGTAATGCCAATTGTCATTCACTTCTCCGGTGAACCACAGACGGGTACGGAGGGTAGAACCGTGGGCATTTTCACCATATGCAGCCTTAGCAGCGCCGCCTCTGACCGTATAGGTAGCATAACGGGCAGCCCCGGTGATCTTCACATTGTCCGCGTTCTTTTCCAGTTTGGCCACCCGGACTCCCAGGTTGTCCAGTTCATCAGCGAATTCGCTGACCAGTCTGTCATCGGCACCGATGGCCCCTTTGGCCAGGGCTTTGGCCACAATCTGGGCCATTTCATACCGGGTCATGGTCTTGTCGCCTTTGAAGGTGCCGTCAGGATAGCCATCAACTACGCCGGCAGCCGCCAGTTTGGCAACAGCGCCATAGGCCCAGTGGCCGGCCGGCAGGTCGGAGAAGGGGTTGGCCGCAAAAGCGGTAGCGCTGACGCCCAGGGCCATAGCCATAGCAAATACCAGAGATTTTTTCATTGGAAATTCCTCCCAGAGTTTATTTTTATCCAGGCAGTCCCTGCTCCGTCCTTCCCTTCCCGCGAGTCTCCTTGTTTCCTCTGTTCCAAGAAAAGCGTTCCAGTGCCTGACCGGGATAAAGCAAGTGTGAATAGTCTGTTATCTTTCATAAATTTACCATATTCCGCATATAAACGCAATGGGACCAAGCTTGGGTTGGGCCATAAGGAAAATATTGTATAGATTGGTACATCTTTACGCAGAAAAGAGAGGGGCTCCTGTAGCAGCCCCTCTTCCCTTTTCCCCTTAGAACGTCACCACGATCTGGGACCACAGGGTCCGGCTGTGGTCGCCGTCTTTGATTTCCAGGTCATCATTGGCGTCCCGGGTCTTCAGGTCGTAATATTCTACCTTGGCCACCATGTTCTTGGCCACGGTCAGGTTGCCGCCCACCATCCAGCCTTTAAAGCCGGCAGGGCCGAAAGCCGCGTAATCCCCGCACATGGTATGGGCCACGTAGGTGGCGCCGCCCTGGTCATAATACTGGGCGTAGAGGCCCCAGCTCCCCGGCTTGGCAGCGGTGGCACCCTTGTATCCCAATTTGGCCACCCAGCCGTCATGGTCCGGTTCCACGCCGTTTATCAATTCATCGGCGTCCCCGTGAAGGTACATGATGCCCCCATTCCAGTCTCCGGCCTTGTAGTTGGCGGCTGCGGTCCAGATGTTGTTGGAGCCGCTCACCCAGTCGGTTTTCAGGTCTTCGATATGGTAATAGCTGGCTTCCAGGTTCAGGTTGCCGATGTCGCCGCCCAGTACAGCCTGGGCAAATTCCCCGGCTTTGGAGGCTTTGGCCTTGGCTTGTTTCTTTTCATCGGTTTCATCTAGACCTGTCCAGCCATAGGTGCTCTTGTTGGCCATCTTGCCCCAGGTAGCGCCTGCATAGGCATTCCCGAATTTCGTTTTGGCGTTGATGCCGTCCACCCGGGTATCGTAGATATTGCCGTCCCCATAGAAGGCGCCATAGCGGCCGGCGGTCACATCGACGGCACCGATGTTCCCGGTGAGGAAGGCCCGCTGGAAGTCCGTATCGCTGTCTCCAGAATCGTTCTTTCCCTTGTTGTTCCACTGCTGTTCGTTCTGGAGCATAGCCGTATAATGCCAGTTGTCGTTCACTTCCCCGGTGAAGAAGAGGCGGGACCGGGTCTTGGTGACGCTGCTCCTGCCCCGGTCTCCAGTGGTGTGGACGTAGTGGGTACGGATATTCCCGGTGACTTTGACATTGTCTGCATTTTTCTCCAGTCTGGCAATCCGGACCCCCAGATTGTCCAGTTCGTCGGCAAATTCGCTGACCAGTCTGTCATCGGCGCTGATGGCCCCTTTGGCCAGGGCTTTGGCCACGATCTGGGCCATTTCATACCGGGTCATGGTCCGGTCACCTTGGAAGGTGCCGTCAGGATAGCCATCTACTACGCCGGCAGCAGCCAGTTTGGCAACGGCGCCGTAGGCCCAGTGGCCGGTGGGCAGATCGGAGAAGGGATTGGCGGCGAAAGCGGTGGTGCTGATGCCCAGTGCCATCGCCATGGCGAAGACTAGAGATTTTTTCATGGGAGATTCCTCCTGGAGTTTATTTTTATCCAGGCAGTGTACGGACTCTTCCACCCTGCGGAGTTTCCTTGTTGCCTCTTTTGCTGGTGGAAGCTTTCCGGCAGCTGACCGGGATAAAGCGGGTACGATGGGTGTTCCAGTTCCTGGTGTATATATGTCATATTTTTATCACATTTCTGTATAAATAGCAATATGTATAGTTATCCTTTTTGTCATAATTTATTTCTTGTATCTTTTGTAACAAAACATGCAAAAAAAAGACGGTTCCCGAAGGAACCGTCTTTGGAATCGTTCTGGAATTAGAAGGTAACAACCATCTGAGACCACAGGGTCTTGGAATGATCGCTGGTATCACCTTTGTCTTTCAGGTCATAGTATTCCACCTGAGCCACCATGTTCTTAGCCACGGTCAGGTTGCCGCCGACCATCCAGCCTTTGAAGCCGTCCGGACCGAAGGCATCGTAGTTGCCGTTCATGGTGTGGGCGATGTAGGTAGCGCCGCCCTGGTCATAGTATTTGCCGAACAGGCCCCAGCTGCCGGGTTTGGAAGCGGTAGCGCCCTTGTAGGACAGTTTGGCTACCCAGCCATCGTTGTCGGGTTCTACACCTTTAACCTTATCATCGGCATCGCCATGCAGGTACATAGCGCCAACAGTCCAGTCGCCAGCTTTATAGGTAGCAGCAGCGGTCCAGATGTTGTCTTCGCCAGTCATCCAAGCAGTCTTGATATCTTTTACATGGAAGTAGTTGGCTTCCAGGTTCAGATTGCCGATGTCGCCGCCCAGCACAGCCTGGGTGTATTCACCAGCTTTAGAATCCGTGGCATCGCTCCAGCCATAGGTGTCCAGGTTGGCCATCTTGCCCCAAGTAGCACCGATGTAGGTAGCGCCAGTCTTCACGTTAGCGTTTACAGCGTCCACACGGGTATCATACACGTTGCCTTCGGAATAGGTACCGTTGTACCGGCCGGCGGTCACGTTCACCACGCCGATGTTACCAGTCAGGTAAGCGCGCTGGAAATCGGTGTCGTTGTCACCGGAATCGTTCTTGCCAGCGTTATCCCAGCGCTGTTCGTTCTGCAGCATCCCAACATAATGCCAGTTGTCGTTCACTTCGCCGGTGAAGAACAGACGGGACCGGGTCTTGCTTACATGGCCCTTTTTCAGTTCACCAGTGGTGTTGGCATAGTGGGTCCGGATGTTCCCGGTGATCTTCACAGCGTCAGCGTTCTTTTCCAGTCTGGCAACGCGGACACCCAGGTTGTCCAGTTCATCAGCGAATTCGCTGACCAGTTTGTCATCAGCACCGATAGCGCCTTTGGCCAGAGCCTTGGCAACGATCTGAGCCATTTCGTAACGGGTCATGGTCTTGTCGCCTTTGAAGGTGCCATCAGGATAGCCGTCGACTACGCCGGCAGCAGCCAGTTTGGCAACAGCGCCGTAAGCCCAGTGGCCAGCAGGCAGATCAGAGAAGGGGTTGGCAGCGAAAGCGGTAGCGCTGACGCCCAGAGCCATAGCCATAGCAAAAACTAAAGACTTTTTCATGGATATTCCTCCTTAGGAAAGTCGGAGTGGATCCCGTAAGGACATCCTGCTGAATTCTGCCGCGAGTCGCCTTGTTTCCTCTGGTTCCTTCAGCTTTCTGTTCTTGTGGAATTCACAATACTATTGTGACAACTTTTTGTCACGTGCTTATTTTACCACAAGGTAACAGAAAGATGCAAATATGTGAATTTTATTTGACTGATATTTACAATCATGCATGTTTTATTTTTTAAAATTCATGTTTTTATCACGATATTGCGATTTTATAGCGCGAAAAAAGGACGATTCCGAAGAATCGTCCTTTTTGTATTGGTGATGGAAGAATCCACCACCATGCTCTGCATGGTCCCCCGCCCTTAAAAAGGGCGGATACCCAAAGAAGCAGTGGAATTAGAAGGTTACGACCATCTGAGACCACAGTGTCCGAGCATGGGCATCGGATTCTTTGCCCTTCAGGTCGTAGTATTCAACCTGAGCCACCATGTTCTTGGCCAGGGTCAGGTTGCCACCCACCTGATAGCCTTTGAAGCCTTCGCCGTTGAAGGAATCCCACAGGCCATTCATGGTGTGGTAAACGATGGTGGGAGCTCCCTGATCGTAGTATTTGGCGAACAGGCCCCAAGAACCAGGTTTGGAAGCGGTAGCGCCCTTGTAGCCCAGGGAGATGACATAGCCGTCATCATCGCCGTTCTTGTAGTTGCTGTACTTCAAGGTATCATCGTCGCCCTTCAGGTACATAGCACCGATCTTGAAGTCGCCGGCTTTGTAGTTGGCCCCAACGGTCCAAATCTTGGCATCGCCGGTCAGGCCGTTGTCGATGTACGGATTTACATCGTCAGCCTTGGTGTAGGTAGCAGCCAGGTCCAGGTTGCCGATGCTGCCGCCCAGTTCTGCGTTCCAGAATTTGTCAGCTACGGAATCATCTTTGGTCCACTTACGGCCAGCGATGGTCCCCAAATCACCGTCAGTCCAGCCATAGTTGTCCTTATTGGCCATCTTGCCGTAAGCAGCGCTGAAATAGGTCTGGCCGAAAGGAACTTTGAATTCAACACCGTCCACACGGGTATCATACACGTTGCCTTCAGCAATGGTCTTGCTGTAACGGCCGGCAGTGATGTTCCAGACGCCGATGTTACCATTCAGATAAGCTCTCTGGAAGGAAGTATCGGAATCGCCGGATTCGTTCTTGCCCTGGAAGTACTGGTTGTTTTCCAGCATGGAAACGTAATGCCAGTTGTCGTTGACTTCACCGGTCAGCCACAGACGGGTACGCAGACGGGACTGAGATTTGTCATCGACACCTTTCAGTTTGCCGCCGCTGCTGTCCCGGTAGCTGGCACGGACGTTCCCGGTGATCTTCACAGCGTCAGCGTTCTTTTCCAGTTTGGCAACCCGGACGCCCAGGTTGTCCAGTTCATCAGCGAATTCGCTGACCAGTTTGTCGTCGGCACCGATGGCACCTTTGGCCAGAGCCTTGGCAACGATCTGAGCCATTTCATAACGGGTCATGGTCTTGTCGCCTTTGAAGGTGCCGTCAGGATAGCCGTCGACTACGCCGGCAGCAGCCAGTTTGGCAACAGCGCCGTAAGCCCAGTGGCCAGCAGGCAGATCAGAGAAGGGGTTGGCAGCGAAAGCAGTAGCGCTGACACCCAGAGCCATAGCCATGGCAAAAACTAAAGATTTTTTCATAGGAAACACTCCCTTGAATTGGATTTGTCCTGCTGCCAGGTTCCTTTCCGGAGTTTTCCAGTCTTTTCCGTGCGAGTATCCTTGTTTCCTCTACGTACACATCCTGGAAGCATCCATCCATTGGCCTTTGGGCAGGACGGTGTGAATTCCTTCACAATGCCAGTGTAGCATGAGGAATAAAAAGAAACAAGGTACAGGGGAGAAAGTTTCCATTTTCACCCGATTGTACCTTGTTTCTTCACATGACCAATGAGTCTGTTATGTGACTTATCAGTCTTTATTTCACAATTTTATCACGCAGATACCTTTGGACCAAAACCACAGCTGCCAGTCCATCCACCGCGGACGGAGCATCCAAAAGAGCTGCCGGCAGCAGCCGTTTCCAGCCCCGGGGCGGGAAGAGCTGCCAATAAAGCTTTTTGGCCTCCTGGGTGCTGCCGTATTCATCCACCTGGTAAAGAGGCAGCCGGGGGAAAGCTTCCTCCAGCTGCCCTTTCATGGCCTGTGAAGTTGTGCCATCCCCAAGGATGCATCCGGCGGGGACATCGTCCCCCAGAAAATCCCGGAGGTGCTCCAAAAAGCAGGCGGTGGGCAGGACGGCCTGGCGGACCAGGGCGCCGTCCCCCGTTACCAGGGCAGCCCCGGTCTTATCCCGTCCTGGGTCCACCCCAAGATAGAGGGTTTCACTGGACATGGGCACTCCCTCCTGTCTGACGGATTTCCAGATCCAGCAGCACCGGCCCTGCCACGGTGATGTCCCGACGGGCCTTTGCCGTAATGGTCACACGGCCTCCCAGGCTGCGGATCTTTTCACTGGCAGCGGTCAGTTCCGTACTGGTAATGGCCCCCACATCCCCGGTGATGGGATTGGGAATCACGCCGTCGGCCTGGGCAGCCCGATTCACAGACTTCAGGAAAGCCATGAGGGCCAGATCCGGCTCGCTGGTAAACGGCTGGACCGTGATGGTCTGGGACAGGATCAGGGTCCCTTGGGGGTATACCACCTTATCCCCGGCCATTTCCAGCCGGGAAACCACCACTTCTCCGGAAAGGATGTTTCCGGCAGCACAGACCCGGACGTACATATCCCCCTTGTATTTCTCCAGTTTCTGGGCAGCCTGTTCCACCGCCTCTTGGCTGAGCCAGATCACCGGTGTGGTGGGATCCACCCCGACCCGGCCGGCCACCTGGATATTGGCTTCGTTGAGGAAATCCTGGACCTGTTTCTGGGTGGCTTCTTCGCTCTGTCCCCCCTTCAGGACGCCGGAATAGAGGATTTCTCCGCTGCGGAACACCACATTCCCTTCCCGGATGGCCACGATGCCCTCCCGGAGTTTCTTGGCGGTGTCTTCCAAGGATTTCACATCCTGCTGGAGCTGGTCACGGGCTGCTTCTGCCTGGCGGACTTGTGCCTGGGCTTCCTGGAGCCGGGCACTGGCTTCGTTGTACCGGGCCTGGAGCTGCCCCAAGTCAGCCTGGGCCTGCTGCATCTGGGCCTGGGCTTCCTTCATCTGGGCTTCCGCCTGAGCCTGCTGGAGGCGGGCCTGTTCCGCAGCCTGGGTGGCTTCGCTGATTTTCCCGTCCAGTTCTTCGATTTTGGCACTCTGGGCAGAAAGTTCTTCATTGGCCTTATCCCGGGTGGCTGTCAGGGAAGCGATTTCCGCCCGCATCTTCTCCATGCCGAACAAGGCCGTGCGGACCTCTTTGGACGCGATGGTCAGGACGGTGATGGTTAGGGTGGCAACCAGGATACCGCTGACGATGGTCATGACCACGGAGGTGTCGTGAGGGCGCAGGCCAAAAAGCCGGAGCCGTTTCTTGCCGATTTTGCTTCCCAGTTTGTCTCCCAGATAGGCAATCAAACCGCCCATCAGGGCCAGAACCAGGATCAGGGTAATGCCGGTCATGGGATGCGCTCTCCTTTCGTGTGTATATTATCCTGTACATTATAGCATAAAACTGGGGCTCGTGGAGGAGCCCCAGTTTTATGCGGTCGGCGGACGATGGAAAGCAGATGCTGCCGCATCTGCTTTTGAACATATCTGCCCTCCGGGCGGCCGGGACGGGCTCCCCTGCGGGGAGCCCCTACAACGCTGGTGTCAAGGATGCAGCGGAAAATCCGTTTCCCTGACCCTAGTATCGAACATCTGATCCCAACGAAGTAGGGGCGCGCCAAAGGCACGCCCTTCCCGGCCTGCGGGTTTCACAGTCAAAAAATCAGATCACCCTTTCCGGCTCTTCCCCGTCTTATAATCAATGGTAATGCCGGGCTGGTTGTTGTAGACGAACACGTTGAACTGGATGCCGGCCCCTTTGTCTTCCACACTCCAAGCTTCCATCTGGACGCCCCTGGCCACCAGGTCATTGCCCTGGAAAATGGGCGTCACCCGGTACAGTACATGGTGATTGGTTTCTTTGACGTAGTCGGCCACCATGTTTTCAAAGGGCAGCATGCCGGTGACATTCAGATACCGGGTGCCGGTGATCAGATTCTTGGGATTGGCGTTTTCCGCCGTGAGCTGGTAGCCGATGAGATGGCACCGGTTGTACAGGTATTTTCCGTCAATGCCTTCGTATTTCACGGTCTGCCAGCCGGTAGGCTTCACATTGCCGATGGGGCCCCGCTTCTGGGTGGGCATGGTCTCCCGGCCCACATTGGCATAGGCCGGGCCGCAGCGGCCCAGGCTGTCCAGATTGCTGTAGTGCTCAAAGGACTTTTTGGTCTTATCCTTATCGGGGAAAGCGGGCACATTGTTGTTCAGCACCACATAGGGCTTGTTGGTGAAGGCGGGAATGGAAGAAAGGTCAAAGGAAGGCTGATCTTTCCCCACTTTCTGGGTGACTTTGGTGCTGTTTTTGGGAGTCCCCTGATTGGCCGCCGGTTTGGCAGCTCCGCAGGCAGAAAGGAGGAGGGACAGGGAAACCAGGAGAGCGGAGAGAAACGCAGTGAATTTTTTCATTTGATGTACACCTCTTCTGTAATCTTGTCGTGGGAGGATCCGGCAAAATCTGCCGCGGAGACCTTCTGCCACCCCTGATCCAGGTCGATGTCGAAGAAAAAGTCTCCGGGATAGGACCGGTTCCAGCGGTAAAGGATGATTTTCTCGATTTTTTCCAGATAGGGAGCCGCGTTCCGGTCTTCCAAGAGACAGTATTCCCCGGGTCCGGCCTGTTCCAGGAAGTCCTCTGCTACGCGGATATTGGCGGCTGGCGGGTCGAACAAGCTGGCCGTATATTGATCCATCCACAGGGGTGCATCTCCCGTCAGATCGAGGATACGGGCCCGCAGGAGCCGGTCCTGGCTCTGGCGCCGATGATTGAACAAAAGGCCGCCGGAAGCATCGACGGCAGTGATGAGAAGCATGGGAATTCCCTCCTTGGCAGGGTCGCGAGCCACGGGGCGCGGGTCGCGGGCTTTGTTGGGGCAGCCGGAGGTACGGCTGCTTGTCAATATACGGTATTTATTATATCATACCGTAAACAAAAGTTCACGTCTCATTAGCCCGCGACCTGCGATTCAGGGCCCGCAACCGCAAAAAGCTGCCTTCCGGCAGCTTTTTTGCTATACATTATCCTTTTTATAAATCATCCAGCACCCGAAGGCCCCGCAGAGGAGGTTGGGAGTGGCAGCGGCCAAAAGGGGCGGGATCACGCCGCCTTGGCCCAGACCAGTCATGAAGGTCATGATGGAATAATAGATGAAGATGATCACCACAGAAAAGCCCAGGCCCATGGAGGCCCCGGTCCGTTGGGACTGGACCCCCAGGGGAACCCCGATCAGGGCGAAGAAGAAACTGGCCAGAGGCACGGTGAACCGGCGGTAGATTTCCATCTCATACTTGCTGGTGGGCATGTACTGCCGCTTCAGGATGTCGATGTACATCTTCAGTTCCCCAATGGTCATCTGGTCCGGATCTTTTTGATCCAGGGTGATGGCCTTGGGGGTCTCGCTGATGGGCAGCACCTGTTTGTCGAAGGTCATAGTCCGAGCCACCCCGTCTTTGCCGGTCAGGTCGGTGATGGTGCCCCCTTCCATGATCCAGGTCCCCTGGGTCCATTTGGCCTGGGGAGTCCGCTGGATCCGGGCCACTTTCCCGTTGTCCCAATCCTCGATGGTGATGTCCTTCATCATCCCCTGCTTTTCGTCGAAGGTCCGGGCATAGGTGAGACGGACCAACTGGCCCTTGGACACCTGTTTGATCAGCACATGGTCCTGGGTCCGGGGTTTGGTATCCCGTTTGATCTCCACTTTGATGATCCGTTCATATTCACTTTTGGCAGGAGGCACAACCTTTTCCGCCCACACCACGGAGAACAAGCTCACCACGAAGCCGGCAGCCAGGATGGGAGCGGCGATCCGGCGGAAGCTGAGCCCCCCGCTGCGCATAGCGGTGATCTCGCTGTTGCTGGAGAGCTGCCCCATGGTGAGAAGGGCCGCCAGCAGCATGGACATAGGGAAGGTGTAGTTGATCACTTCCGGCATGAGGCACAGGAACAGCCGGATCAGAGAAGAATAGGAAGCCCCGTATTGGGTGATGTACTGGGTCACCCGGAACAGGAAGGAACTGGCCACGAAGATGGTGGAAAAGGCAGCCACCCCGAACAGGAAGGGCTGCATCATCTGTTTTAAAATGTATTTATCTAAGATGGACATGGGCAGCCTCACATTCTGAAATTCTTGCCCAGGTAGAATTCCCGGGCCACGGGGTCTTGGGCCACCTGCTGGCTGGTGCCTTCCACCAGGATCTTTCCGCTGCTGAGGATATAGGCCCGTTCCACGATGCTCAGGGTTTCCCGGACGTTGTGGTCAGTGATCAGCACCCCGATGCCCCGTTTGGCCAGATGAGCCACCATCACCTGGATATCAGCAACTGCAATGGGGTCGATGCCCGCAAAAGGTTCATCCAGGAGGATGAATCCGGGATCCGTGGCCAGGGCCCGGGCAATCTCCACCCGCCGCCGTTCGCCCCCGGACAGAGCGCTGCCCTTGCTTTTCCGGATGTGGTCGATGTGGAATTCCTGGATCAGGTCTTCCATCTTCTGCAGCCGTTTGCCCTTGTCCGGTTCGATCTGTTCCAGGATGGCCATGATATTTTCTTCCACCGTCAGCTTCCGGAAGATGGAAGCTTCCTGGGGCAGATAGCCGATGCCCTTCAGGGCCCGTCTGTACATGGGAAGAGCGGTAACATCCTCGTCATCCAAATACACATGGCCGGTATCCGGATGCTCCAGACCCACGATCATGTAGAAAGAAGTGGTCTTCCCGGCGCCGTTGGGTCCCAGGAGCCCCACAATGGTCCCCTGCTCCACTTCCAGGCTGACTTCGTTGACTACCCGCCGCCCGGCATATTCTTTTACCAGTTTTTCCGCACGTATCTTCACTCTTGACTCCCTTTATCCAATTTCGGTCTGGCCGATGGTCATGAGATGGCCGGGCCAACTGTAGAACTTATACAGGAATTCCGGCACATTGGCCATCCCTGCCAGGCTGAACACCGGCTGTGCTCCGGTTTCCGCCTCTTTAGGGGTGCTGTCCTGGGGAACCACCACCATTTTCACATTTCCTTCGCCCATGGCCACTTTTCCTCCGGCACCGGTGATGGTCAAGGTGTCTCCGCTGACTGTATCATCGTTCTGGGTGGCGGTGGCATGGCCGATGAGCCGGATGGTCCCGTCCGCTTCTTTCGTATTGTAGATGGCCCGGTCCGCCCGGGCAGTCAGGTTCCGAGGGGGGCTGATCAGCCGCACATTGCCGTCCGCATTGGCGATGCCGGTAGCCATATTGTACTTCATGTTGGCGGAATCCAGGCTGGATCCGTCATCCATGGTGAGCTGAGCCCAGGAACCGATGGTCTCTGCGAATTGGGCATCAGAATCGTAATCCACCTGAGCAGCCCGGAGGGTCTTGTCCTCTTTCCGGAGTACGGCGTTGCCGATGGCAGAGAGGAATTTCCCCTGCTTTTTGATGATCAGTTCGGAACTGGTCAGGTGGGCATCCTTCTGGTCGGCCACCACGGACCCGGTGAGCTTCCCTTCCCCAGTCTTGGTGTTGTAGTCAGCTTCTTCCGCACTGGCGGTGCCGTCGTCATGGCGAATCTTCACATTTCCCACCGCAGCGGCCTGGCCGGTCTTGAAATCATACTCCACCTGGTCCCCGGTAATGGAGGACGCCGCCCAACAGGCAGAGGTAACGGACAGAAGGCCTGCCAGGAGACCCAGCATTGCAATCTTCTTTATTTTCAGCATTAGAATTCTCCCTTCTGTACGTGTGCATCCTGTTCCAGTTTGGCATGATCCAAGGCCACATTGAAAGAGGCCTTTTGGGCCGTGGCAGTGGTATCGCCCTTTTTCAGCCGGACGTTTCCTTCTCCCACCACGGTCTGGTCTTTGTTGATCCAGGTAAATTTATCGGCCACCGCATCGCCTCCGTCGGAAGTGGTGCCATGGGGATTCTTGGTCAGGACTACGTCCTTGGAATCCATGTGGACTTCCCCTTCATCGGCTGTGACGGTCATGCTCCGGCCGTCCTCCTGGTAGAATGTCCCTTTGATGCCTTTCATATGACTGATCTGGGATTTCTTCTCGTAGAGCATGGACTGGACCGTCAGTTCCCAGACTTTTTTCCCGTTTTTCGTTTCCTGGATGGTGGAACCGTTCACTTCCTGGAGCACGTCCTTGCCGTTGTCCTTCACAGGGCCCGTGGTGGGCTTGCTGCTCAGGAGCCAGGCAATGACGCCTCCCATCAGGAGCACAGCGGCTGCTATCACCAGCAGCGTACGTTTTTCTGCGTGCATGAAGGCATCCTTTCTTTAACCGTTCCAGGGAGTGTTCCAGCGGTGCTGGAACCAGATCCAGTTGTCCGGATATTGGCGGATGATCTTTTCCACTTCCTGGGTCATTTTCAAGGTAATCCGATAATCATCTTTTTCCTGGTTCCCGGTATCTTCATAGTAAATGGGTTCTTTCACGAACACCTGGTGTCCATAGCCGCTGGGTCTGCGCACCATGAAGATGGGGACCACCGGGGCTTTGAACTTCCGGGCGAAATAGGCAGGTCCTTCCGGGGTGGAAGCCATTTTCCCGAAGAAGGGGACGAAGATGCCGTGATAACCTCCGTCCTGATCGGCGATGAGGCCCAGCATCCGGCCCTTTTTCATGGCCCGGGCGCAGCCCAGGATCTCGTTGGTCCCCCGGGCAAAGATTTCCTGTCCCACGCCCCGGCGCAGTTCATTGAGGAAATCGCTGTAGACTGGATTGGGCTGGGGCTTTTCCACCGCACTGAGGGGAAAGCCGTTGAGGGCAAGGGCCGCTCCCAGCCATTCCCAGTTGTCCATATGGCAGGCCAGCATCACCACTCCCCGCTTCTTGGCCAAGGCTTCCCAGAGGATATCCGGCCGGTCGAAACTCACAAGGCCACGGATATTGTCCTTGTCCAAGGCAGGCATGTACAGTATCTCCATGGCTGTCATCCCCAGGTTCAGGAACAGCCGGTGGATGATGGCCCGTGCCTCCCGGGGGGTGACTCCCATCCGTTCCTGGATGGTCTCTTCCGCCCGGATCCGTTGTTTCTTGGCGATATGCCAGTATAGTTTACCACAATTCCGTCCCAGCCGCACTACGAATTTGTAAGGGAGCAGGGACAGGAAATGGCTCATTCCCTTTAAAAATCCATACAGCATTACTGTCTGTCTCCCTGTCCCTGGATTTCATAGCTCCGGACGATCCCGTCCCACAGCCCTTTGGCTTTGAGGATCCGTTCGATCACGTCCCGGATAGCCCCATGGCCTCCCCTGCAGGAAGAAACCAGCATGGCCCGTTCCCGGACTTCCGGTGCCGCATCGGCTGGAGCAAAGGTGACTGCCGCCCGGGAAAAAGCCGGCAGGTCGTTGAGATCATCTCCCATAAAGGCCGTTTCTTCCAGGGGGATCCCCAGTTCTCCGGAAGCCTGTTCCAGCACTTTCCCCTTGTAGATCACATTCTCATAGACGGAACTGATGCCCAGTTCCATGGCCCGGTGGAGGACGATCTCACTGTGGCGGCCGGTGATCAGGGCCACCTGGATGCCATGGCGCAGGGCCAGGCTGATGCCCATGCCGTCCCGGGCGTCGAAATGCTTGGACAGTTCGCCTTCCTGTCCGATGATGATGCTGCCGTCCGTCATGACCCCATCCACATCCAGGGCCAGGAGGCGGATCTTGGCCAATTGTTCTTCTGTAATCATTTATACCACTCCCTGGTGTACCAGATCGGTAATATGCAGCAGGCCGATCACTTTGTTGTCCGGATCCACGACGGGCAGGACAGTGATGGGCCGGGGTTTATTGGATTCCATAAGATGCAGGGCTTCGGCGGCCAGTTTGTGATCCAGGATGGTCTTGGGATGTTTCGTCATCATTTCCGAAACCGGCCGGTTCAGGCAGTCCAGATCCTTGGCGATGCCCCGGCGGATATCTCCGTCGGTCAGAAGTCCCTGGAGGTGCTGGTCCTGATCCACCACGGATACGGCGCCCACGCCTTTATCAGTGATGATGAACAGGGCGTCCTTCACACTCACATCGGCAGGCACCAGCGGATTCTCATCCCCCTTGTGCATCACGTCATCCACGGTAAGGAGAAGTTTCCGGCCCAGGCTGCCCCCGGGATGGAAAATGGCAAATTCCTCCGGCGTGAACTTCCGTGCGCTGAGGAGTTCCATGGCCAAAGCGTCCCCATAGGCCAGGGCAGCCGTGGTACTGCTGGTAGGGGCCAGCCCCAGGGGACAGGCTTCCCGCTTGACCCCCACATTCAGGACGATATCCGCATTTTTTGCCAGGGTGGATTCCGGATTCCCCACCATGGCGATGACCTTGGCCCCGATCCGCCGGATGGAAGGCAGGATGTTCAGGACTTCCCCGGTCTCTCCGCTGTTGGAGAGGGCCAGGACCACATCCTGTTCCGTGACCATGCCCAGATCCCCATGGATGCCTTCCGCCGGATGGAGGAAGAAGGCCGGCGTACCGGTGCTGGCCAGGGTGGCAGCGATTTTCCGGGCGATGATCCCGGATTTGCCCATACCGGTGACGATGATCCGCCCCTTACAGTGGAGGATCATCTCCAAGGCTGCACCAAAATGGTCATCCACCCGGGGCAGCAGTTCCAGGATGGAATCTGCTTCGATCTGCAGTGCTTCTTTGGCTTTTTCAAACATGGGTCATGCCTCCCTGCGGCCGATGGCGTCGATGGCTTTGGCATCGGCCAGGACCTGTTCCAGATCATCCAAGGCGATCATGTTGGGGCCGTCGGAGAGGGCTTCTGCCGGATTGTCGTGGGTCTCGATGAAGAGCCCATCCACGCCTACTGCTGCCGCAGCCCGGGCCATATGGGGAGCGAATTTGCTTTGGCCCCCAGAGCTGGTGCCCTGGCCGCCAGGAATCTGGACGCTGTGGGTCACATCCATGATCACCGGGAAGCCCAGATCCCGCATGATGGGCAGGCTGCGCATATCCGTCACCAGGGTATTGTAACCGAAGCTGACCCCCCGCTCGGTGAGCATCAGGTTCCGGCAGCCGGACCCGGTGACTTTGTGCACCACATTCTTCATATCCCAAGGGGCTAGGAACTGCCCCTTCTTCACATTGACCACCCGGCCGCTGCGGGCGGCTTCCACCAAGAGGTCCGTCTGCCGGCACAGGAAGGCCGGGATCTGGATGATGTCCAGGACTTCTGCCGCTTTTTCTACCTGCCAGGTCTCGTGGACATCACTGATCACCGGCACTCCCAGGTCTTTCTTGATCTGGGCCAGGATCTGGAGTCCTTCTTCCAGGCCCGGTCCCCGGAAGGAATCCAGGGAAGAACGGTTGGCTTTGTCGTAAGAAGCTTTGAACACATAGGGCAGGCCCAGTTTCTCACAGATGGCTTTGGCCCGTTTCCCGATGGCCAGGCTCCGTTCATAGCCTTCCAGCACACAGGGGCCGGCCATGACGAGCAGAGGATAGCCCTGTCCCACCTGGTAGGGTCCGATCTTGACGATTTCCATGGATTACTCCTTTCCTTCCGCGTCCAGTTTGGCAAAGATTTCATTGGCCCGATCCAGATCGGTCTGGGTATCGATGCCCACCCCCTGGAAATCCGTAGCCAGGACTTTGATCTTCACCCCGTTCTCCAGGGCCCGGAGCTGTTCCAGTCCTTCCACCCGTTCCAGGGGAGTAGGCAGCAGGGCCGCAAATTTCAGCAGGAAGTCTCGCCGGTAGGCATAGATGCCGATGTGTTTCCACACTTTGACTTCCGGTTCAGCATTCCGGGGATAAGGGATCAGGCTCCGGGAAAAATACAGGGCATAGCCGTTCTGGTCCGTGACCACCTTCACCGCATTGGGGTTCTGGTAGTCTTCTGGTTTCATTTCGGTCTTGCAGGTCGCCATTTCCAAATCGGGATTCTCCCCAAAAGCTTGGGCCAGGTCGTCAATGACCTGTGGCAGGATCATAGGTTCATCTCCCTGGACATTGACGATCACATCCACATCCTCGAAGTTCAGGGCCACTTCTGCCAGCCGGTCCGTGCCGCTGGGGTGGTCCGCTGAAGTCATGACAGCCCTGCCGCCGAAGGCATTGACACAGTCCAGGATCCGCTGGTCGTCGGTGGCCACCAGCACTTCATCAGGGATCCGGGCCAGCGCTGCCCGTTCATAGACCCGCTGGATCACGGGTTTGCCATGGATCAGGGCCAGGGGTTTCCCCGGCAGGCGGGTAGAACCGTAACGGGCCGGAATTACACACAATACTTTCATTTTGATGGTTTCTCCTTTTTAATAGCAGCTTTGATGGTATCTACAAAAGCTTTCTCGCCGCTAGTAATCTGAATCTCCATATCCAAAATATACAAAGGCACATCCCGGTGGAGGTAAATGAATTCTGTGGGGATCTTCACTGCATCTTTCCCAGTGGTGACCAGGGCTTTGACCCCTCGGCTGATGGCCCGGTCCATGATGTACTGCATTTCCACCATGCCGTAATCATGATGGTCCGGATACCGGATGGCTTCCACGATGTTCAGCCCTTCAGCGGTCATGGTCTGCTCAAAGGAGGAGGGGTTGCCGATGGCGGAAAACACCATCACATGCTTGCCCCGGAGGGCTTCCAAAGGCAGGGCCTTGGTCATATCGTTCTTGTACCAGTCCGCGATCTCGATATAGTCGCAGGGTTTGTGGATGCTCTCGGCAATGGGTGCCGCCGGAGCGTATTTGTGCAAGGTATCACAGAGAGTAGCCCGGGAAATGGGGGAACTCTGGTCGCATTTGGTCAGGAGGAAAAGCCCTGCCCGGCTCAGGTTGCTGAGAGGCTCCCGGAGGGTGCCCCGGGGCAGGATACAGCCGTTGCCGAACATGTTCAAGGTATCCACCAGCACCACATCCAGATCCCGGTACAGCTGCCAGTGCTGGTAGCCGTCATCCAGGATGATCACTTCCGCCTGGAATTTGTCCACGGCGAGCTGGCCGGTGATGGCCCGTTCTTTCCCGATGACCACCGGGATGCCCGGGAGCTGCTTGGCCATGAGGAAGGCTTCGTCCCCTGCTTCATAGGCGGTCATATAGATCTTTTTGCCGTCGGATACCACCCCGATCTTTTCTTCCCAATGGGACCGATAGCCTCGATTCAGGATCACTACCCGATAGCCCATTTTCTGGATCATCAGGGCCACTTTTTGGGCGGTAGGGGTCTTGCCGGTGCCCCCTACGGTGATGTTCCCGATGCTGATCACGCAGCAGTCCAGTTTGGTCCGGGGCATGATCCCCGCATTGTAGCAGAACAGCTTCAGCCGGACCCCTGCTTCATAGAGCACGGACAGCACCCGGAGGAAGGCCAGGACGCACCAGTCCAGGATCCCGTTGTCCTCACCGTGGGAAAGCTGGATCAGGTACTGGGTCACTGCATCTCCGGGACGCATCCGGGGGCTGATTTCATCATTGATGTTCCGGGTATTGATCTTGTAGTGGGTATTCACCATGCTTTCGGTGGCGGTCAGTTCCAGCAGCTCCTTCAGGTAGCCAATGGTCCGCACGGCGGCGCCCCGGTTTTCCCGTATCACCTGGAGGGAAGCATCCCCCATCTTTTTCCGCAGGCCATCGTCCCGGAAGATCTTCAGGAACATGTCCGTCATCTCCTTGCCGTCATGGATCTGGACACAGGCGCCCACCTTGCTCAAAAGGGCAAAGGAATCCTTGAAGTTGGACATGCTGGGCCCTACGATGATGGGTTTGGCGTGGGCGGCGGGTTCCAGTACATTGTGGCCCCCATGGTTGATCAGACTGCCGCCTACGAAGACCGCATCTCCCACGGCATAGATCCGGCCCAGTTCCCCGATGGTATCGATGAGGACCACCTGGTACCGGGGACGGGGACTGCTGGTATCTTTCAGGACGGAACGGAGCCCCAGGGAGAGGCCGTATTTCTCCGCCAGCCGGCTGATATCGTTGACCCGTCCGGGCTTCCGAGGGGCAATGATGAGACGAGCCCGGGGAAATTCTTTCTGGATCTCCAGGAAACTCTGGAACAGGGTCTCTTCTTCCGTAGGATGGGTGCTGCCGGCCACGATCACCGGATAATCCGACCCCAGCCCCAGTTCTTCCTTATACTGCTGGAGATCTTCCGGAGTCACCTCCGCATAGGTCTGGTCGAATTTGGTGTTGCCGGTGACAAAGATCCGGCGTTTTTCCGCCCCCAGATGCTGGATGTATTCCGCATCGATAGAAGACTGCATGCAGAACCGGGTCACGCTGCCCATCATATCGGTAAGGATGCCGAACAGGTACCGGTAGCTTTTTACGGATTTGTCGGAAATCCGTCCGTTGACCATCATCACCGGGATCCGGCGCAGCTTGATGGCCCGGAGGAAATTGGGCCACAGTTCCGTTTCCACCGGCATGAAGATCCGGGGCATGATCCGCTTCACAAAGGATTCGGAAACAAAGGGCAGATCTAAGGGAAAATAAATGATGGCATCGGCTTCCGGGATGATCTGGTGGGCCATGTTGTAGCCGCCTGTGGTCACTGCCGAAACCAGGATCTTGGCATCGGGCATGGCCTTGCGGATCTCTTTCACCAAGGGACTGGTGGCCACGATTTCCCCTACGGAAGCACCGTGGATCCAGATGCAGTTTTTATGGGCAACGGCGGCAATTTCTTCATCCCGGAGGAATTCCATGCTCTGGCGGAACCGGCGGGGAAATCCCTTTTCCCGGAAATACCGCCAGGTGAAATAGGGCAGGATCACTAGGATGAACAAAACTGTGGCCAGGAAGTTATAGATGTAGTACATACTTTGACCTCGTTTTCATTGGGCTTGGCTTGCTTGCTGGAAGGAAGGGAACCATCAGTTGGCCGCCATCCCTTCCGATTTCCGCGCTGCCAGTTCCCGGGCTTCCGCCTGTTCGGCTTTTTCCCGGTACTGGATATCGTGGAGGTGGGCGTAGAGCCCGTGGAGGGCCATCAGTTCCTCATGGGTGCCGGCTTCCACGATTTCCCCGTGGTCCAGCACCAAGATCTTGCTGGCATTCTGGATGGTAGAGAGCCGGTGGGCGATGACAAAGGTGGTCCGCCCCACCATGAGCCGGTCCAGGGCTTCCTGGACAATCCGTTCGCTTTCCGTATCCAGGGCGGAAGTGGCTTCATCCAGGATCAAGATCCGGGGATCCTTCAGGAGAGCCCGGGCTATGGCGATGCGCTGGCGCTGGCCGCCGGACACGTTGATGCCCCGATCCCCCAGATAGGTATCATATCCCTGGGGCAAGTTCCGGATGAATTCATCTGCATTGGCAGCTTTGGCCGCTGCCATCACTTCCTCCCGGGTGGCATCCAGCCGTCCGTAGAGGATGTTGTTGTACACCGTATCATTGAACAGATTGGTTTCCTGAGGCACGATCCCCACCTGTTCCCGGAGGGAAGCCACGGTCACATCTCGGATATCGTGGTCATCGATCAGGATGGCTCCTTCTGTCACATCATAGAACCGGGGCAGCAGGTTGGCGATGGTGGATTTGCCTGCACCGCTGGGGCCCACCAGGGCAATGGCCTGGCCGGGCTGGGCGGAGAACGTCAGATGCTTCAGGATGGGTTCATCCGGATTGTAGGAGAAGGATACGTCCCGGAATTCCACTTTCCCTTTCACCGGAGGCAGGACGATGGCATCGGCCTTTTCCGGGATCTTTTCATCCAGATCCAGGATGCTGAACACCCGGTCCGCAGCGGCCAGTGCCCTCTGGATGTTCCCCAGCACCCGGGCGATCCGCTTGATGGGGTTGGAGATATTCACCGCGTAGACCAAAAAAGCAATCAGAGACCCGGCGGTGATATCGCCGCTGAGGACCCCCCGGCCCCCGAACCAGATGATGGCGGTGACCCCCAAGGCCGCGATGAATTCGATCACTGGAGAGAGGGTGCCCATGAGCCGGACGCTTTTCATGTTGGCATCGAAGTTTTTCCGGTTGGTCCGTTCGAACCGAGCGATCTCATAAGGTTCCCGGACGAAGGACTTCACCACACGGCTGGAGGAAAGGGTTTCCTGGAGCACGGATGTGATATCTGCCGTAGCCTGCTGGATCCGATGGCCGGTCTTGCGGATCTTCTTGCCGAAGAAATCCATGAAGAACAGTACCACAGGGAAGGTGCAGAAGGCGAACAGGGTCAGCTTCCAATCCAAGTAGACCATGGCGCAGATGGAGCCGATAAGGACGGAAGTCTCCGTGATGATTTCCACCGAGTTGTCCACCATGGCGCTCTGCATGGCCTGGACGTCATTGGTCACATAACTCATGATGGTGCCCAATTTATTGGTATCATAGAACCGGGTATCCAGTTCCATCATTTTTTTGAACACCAGGCCCCGGATATCGATGACCACGCTTTCGCCCACATAGTTCATCAGATAGTTCTGTCCGTAGTAGGTAATGCCTCGAGCAAAGAAGATCACTACGATGCCCAGGGCGATCAGGTTCAGCAGCTGGGCGTCATTGTTGATGAATACCTTGTCGATCACGTCCCGGACGATCCAGGGGACATACAGGTTGGCAGCCGAGGTGAGCACGGTGCAGATCCCTGCCAGGGCCAACCGGGGCAGATAGGGTTTGATGAAGCGCAAGATTCGCAGATACAGGTTCATGGATTCTCCTTTGCTGTTTCAAGGATCAGTTCTGCCGTCCGGTCTACGGCACCGGGCTGTCCCAATTTAGCCACAGCCTGCCGCATTTCTTCACGGACGGCGGAGGCAGCTTCCGGTTCCAGGAAATGGAGGATGGAAGCGGCCATATGATCCGGGGTCATTTTTTCCTGGATCAGTTCCGGGAGGATTTCCCTGCCTGCCAGGATATTGGGCAGGCCGATGTATTTCACATAGACCATGCGTTTGGCAATCCACATGCTGAGAGGACTGGCCGCATAGCAGATGACACTGGGCAGGCCGCAGAGAGCCGCTTCCAAGGTCACAGTACCGCTGGTGGCCAAGGCTGCGTCGGAGGCAGCCATCACGTCATAGCCGCGGCCTTCCACCACTTTCACCGGTACGGCTGAGGAGGCCAGGATGGACTGGAGAAGTTCCCGTTCGATGGAAGGGGCCTTCTGGAGGACAAAATCCACTTCCGGCCGTTTTTCCCGGATCTTCGGCAGCGCCTGGAGCATCACCGGCAGGACGCCGGTGATTTCTTTCACCCGGCTCCCAGGGAGCAGGAGCACCACCGGATGCCCGGGCCGTTTGCCGATGAAAGCCTCCCCTTCCTGGGGACTCAGGGTGGGCTGGACGATATCCACCAGGGGGTTCCCTACAAATTCTACGTTCGCCCCTGCTTCTTGATAGACTTGGGCAGCAAAGGGATAGATGCAGGCCACTTTCGTGGCCAGCCGGGCCACATCTTTGGCTCTTCCCCGCCGCCAAGCCCAGGCCGAAGGGGGGATGTAGGAAAAAACTGGGATTCCCAGAGCCTTGGCTTCTTTGGCCACCCGCATGTTGAAATCCGGATAGTCCACCGTAACGAACACATCGGGTTTCCGTTCCTCCATGAGCCGGCGGAAGGCTTTTTTCAAGCCGAACAGCCGGGGCAGTGACTGAAGGACTTCTACGAAACCCATGACGCTGTAATCTTTATAGTTGAACACCACTTCGCCGCCGGCTGCCGCCAGGGCATCCCCGCCCATGCCAAAGACCTGGACCGTGGGGTCCCGCTGCAGGATGGCGCGGGTCAGGGCAGCGGCATGGAGATCGCCGGAAGCCTCTCCCGCAGAAATAAAAACTTTTGTCACCCTGGTGTCTCCTCTCTCATCTGAACATAAGTGTACAGTTTATTATATCACATAACAAAAAAGGGGGTGTGAAAAAATTCACACCCCCTGCGCTGTCAACGGTCAACAGCCTCTATGGACTTATTCACGCTTCCGGATCCTTCATGGCCACGACCACCAGCTTGTGACGGTCGGCCAGGTCCAGGGCCTTCTCCCGTTCCACCAGGAGGGTCCGTCCGGCTTCCATGACGATGCCGGCACAGCCGGATTCGATCATGGATTCCATGGTCCTGACCCCCACGCCGGGCATATCGAACCGGTTGTCCTGGGCGGGCTTGGCGGTCTTGGCCACAATGGCTCCCTTCCCCAGCTTCCCGCCCCGGAGGATGCAGGCGTCGGTGCCTTCGATGGCTTCCACGGCCATGATGGCCTTGTTCTTCACCACCACGGTCTGGCCGATGTCCAGGCCCCCGATCTTTTTGGCCATGGCAAAGCCATATTTCATGTCTTCCCATTCTTCCGGTGTGGGCTGCCGCTTGCTCAGCACCCCTTCCTGGGGCATCAGATCCGTCAGGAACAGGGTCTGGTCCATCACATGGATCCCCATGTCTTCCAGCTTGGCCACCAGGGCGTTCATGATGGTATCATCATGGCGGTCCGGCAGGGACATGAGGATCTTGATGGCCTGCCAGTCCGGGACCAGGATGCCTCCGGAATAGAGGATCTCCTTGGTCACCTTTCCAATCATGGTGACTTCATCCACCCCTTCCTGCTTCAGGGTCTTGAAGATCTTCCCCACTTTCCCGATATTGATGGCATGGAATACATCTGCTTCCTTCGCCAGATCTTCATGGGTGCCGGGGACCAGGGCAATGGCCACCGTCCGGTAGCCGGCTTTTTTGGCTCCCCGGATCACATCCACTGGCAGATGACCCACTCCGGCAAGCACCCCCAAGGTCTTCCCCATAGGCTTACTCCCGGATGCCATGGGCAGAAGCCCGGCAGATGCCTCTTTCCACCGTGCGCAGGAAGCGCATGAAATGTTCCACTTCTTCGTAGCTGTCCAGTTCCTGTTCCATGGTCGCGATGGCATCCGACAGGGACAGCCCTCTCTTGTACAGGATCTTGTAGGCTTTCTTCAGTTCTCGGCGGACTTCCATGGGGATCCCTGCCCGGGAGATGCCTACGCTGTTGAGCCCTGCCACATAAGCCGGGTTGCCGGCCACAATGACAAAGGGCGGCACATCTTGGGAAATCCGGCTCATGCCGCCGCACATGCAGTTCCGTCCGATCTTGGTGAACTGATGCACTGCCGTAAGTCCGCCGATGACGGCCCGGTCTTCCACGATCACATGGCCGGCCAGGGTGGCCACGTTGCTCATGATCACGTTGTTTCCCACGATGCAGTTATGGGCCACGTGGGTATAGGCCATCATCAGCACATTGTTGCCGATCCGGGTCTCATTGCCTTCTCCCACCGCACGATGGACGGTAGCGCATTCCCGGATGGTCACATGGTCTCCGATGATGGTCGCCGTATCTTCGCCTTTGTATTTCAGGTCCTGAGGGACTTCGCCGATGCTGGCTCCCTGGAAGAATTCGCAGTTCTTCCCGATGGTGGTCCGTCCGGTGATCACGACGTGAGGATGAATCACGGTACCTTCACCGATCTTGACATGTTCACCGATGACAGAGTACGGGCCAATTTTCACGTTGGGGCCGATTTCCGCACCCGGTGCAATGATGGCTGTCTCATGTATCATACTAGAATCTGCTGTCATTGTTCCACTCCACCTTTATTGTTTATTTTCTGCCAGTGCAAAGAAGAAATCTCCTTCACAGGCCGGTTCTCCGTCCACTGTGCCTTCACAGTGGGCCACACCCATATTGCCTTTGATTTTTGTAATGATCGCCGTAGTCACCAGCTGGTCTCCCGGTTTGATGGGACGGCGGAAGCGCACTTTGTCGATTTTCCCGAAGACGGCGATCTTGCCCCGGTTCTCTTCCGGATACAGCAGGGTGACACCGCCCACTTGGGCCATGGCTTCGATCAGCAGCACTCCCGGCATGATGGGGTTGCCGGGGAAATGCCCGATGAACTGAGGCTCATTGATGGTAATGTTCTTGATGCCCACAGCCCGTTTCATGGGTTCCAGTTCAATGATCCGGTCCACCAGCAGCATGGGATACCGATGGGGCAGAATTTTTTGGATTTCCTGAATGTCTAAAGTAATCATAGCCTTACTCCTTATCTCGCTTTTATGTTGTACGGAAGCCTGATGTCTGGGATGGTATTCATGGAGCTTCCGGTATTCATCGATCTGGCGGGACACGTTATCGTTGAAGGCATGGCCGCTCTTCATACAGATGATGTGTGCATGGATGGGACCCAGCAGGTACATATCCCCGATCACGTCCAGGATCTTGTGACGGATCAGCTCATCGGGGAACCGGAGTTTGGACAGGACCTTATCCTTGCCGAAGACCACCACATTGTCCAGGTTGCCTCCCAGTCCCAGTCCCATTTTCCGCAGCTGTGCGATTTCCTCTTCAAAAGCCACCGTCCGGGCGGCTGCCACTTCCTTCAGGAAGCAGTCTCCTTTGTCCTCTACATCCAACACCTGGGTCCCCAAGAGGGGATGGGGATTGATGGAGGTAAAGGTGATCCGGAATCCCTCATAGGGCAGGACCACGATGGAACGGTCTCCGTCATAATGGGAAAAGGCCCGGTCCACATGGTAGACCTGCCGTTCTCCGTCCTGTTCCTGGATCCCGGCTTTCTGGATCTCATCGATGAAAGCTTGGGCCGAGCCATCGCCTACGGGCGGCTCAGCAGCAGACATTTCCACATAGCAGTTGTCGATCTTCAGGATGGCCAGGGCGGCCATCAGATGTTCGATGGTAGTGACGCTGGCCCCGTTTTCCGTCAGGGTAGTGGCCCGGGTGGTAGCCGTAATGTTGGACGCCACTGCATGGACCTGGGGATGGCCTTCCAAATCTGTACGCACAAAGACAATGCCCGTATCCACCGGTGCCGGACGCAGGGTCATTTCCACCAGTTTTCCAGAATGGAGGCCGATGCCGTCACAGGAAGCAGCCTGTTTCAGGGTGTGTTGTTTTTCGATTGTCATGGATCACACGCCTTTCTTATACTTTTCGTACCGTTTGCGGCCATCTTTCCAGCGATCATGGACCCAGAACCACATGGCGGGGTCAAGCCGGATTTCCCGTTCTGCGATGGCCACCAGTGCTTCCATTATAACACGTACATCCTCGGAACGGTTAGCCGTTTTCTCCGTATGGAGAGCCGGATAGATCCGGGCGGTCAGCGTCCCGTCCGGATTGTTGTGCATGAAAAGAGGCACGATGGGAGACCCGAACATCCGGGACAGATGGGCTGCTCCCTGAGGGACCCGGGAAGGCTTCCCGAAAAACAGCAGATGTTCTCCGGTGTGGGCGGAATCCTGGTCGTAAAGGATCCCCACCAGATGCTTTTTCTTCAGGTACCGGCCAATGGCCAGCATGCTGTTTTCTCCGTGGTTGTAGGTCACATGCTGTCCCACCATCCGCCGGTAGTCATTGATGAACCGGTCCATGGCCCCATTGTTCTGTTTCCGGGTAATGGAAAGGATGGGATAGCCCAAAAGGGCCATGGAGGCCCCCAGCATCTCCCAGTTTCCGTAATGGGCCGTGCACATGATCACGCCCTTGTCTTCGGCGTAGGCCTTTTCCAGGTTTTCCAGTCCTTCGAAACGGACCAGCCGGCGGAAATTGTCTCGGGTGATCAGGGGATATTTCAGCACTTCGATGAGCATCCGGCCGAACCGGTAGACACTTTCCCTGGCGATTTCCTCGGCCCGGGCCTCATCCACCCCCAGGCAGTCCTTGATATTTTCTTTGGCCATATACCGGCGCCAGGCAGGGACCACCCGCCAGCCCAAATGCCCCAGCACCCAGGCCAAGGCATGGTTCAGGCAGTCCGGCTGATGGCAGACCAGCCAGCTGACGAACTGCATGAGCTTGTACGCAGCCATTTTGTTTCCTCCTTAAAAAGTCAGATCCATGCCCCCGTACAGGTGATGGTCTCTCACACCCACCTGGGCCTGGATGAATTTCCCCACCGGGATGCCGGCGCCGTAGTTGAAATGGCTGCCGTCATATTCTCCCATCAGGTTCATGGAAAGCCCCAGGAGTTTCGTTTCTTTTTCCACGGCATAGAAACCGTGTTTGTACTGGTCTCCGGTACCCACCCCGGCATGGAGCTTCCAGCCGGCAGCCAGTGCCTTACTCACGGCCACATAGCCCCGGCGGTCATTCCGGTCGCCGATATCTTCCACACCGATGGCGATGGCCGGGGTCACAGGGGTTTCCCGGAGGACCTGCAGCTTGGCGCTGACGGTGCCATAGGAACCGTCATGTTTGGTATCCACATGGCTGCCGGCGATTTCGATGCCCAGGGGCAGCGCGATGTTGCCCCGCACATTCCGGCCTTCTTTGGTCCAATCCAATCCGGCGGACACATGGCCGGGCATCCGCACATAGCCGGAAGGGGCGTTGATGATGCCGCTGGTGCCGCTGGGAGTGTTCTTGGCTTCTGCAGCCGTAAAAGGCAGGGCCGCCAGGGCACACAGCAGGACGGCGGTCAGTTGTTTCTTCATGGTTGTTCCTTCTTTCCTTTTTCCAGTTCTTCTACGGTCTTTTCCAGCTGGCGGAGCCGTTTCAGCATTCCTCCCAGCTTCCGTTCGTTGGCCGTCTGCCGCAGCCAATCCACATGGGGCTGCGCCGGGAAACCAGCCCAGACCACATTGTCGGGCACATCGCTGATGATGCCGGTACGGCCGGCAAAAGTGCAGTTGCTGCCGATTTTCAGATGGCCGGCAGTAGCAGCCTGGCCGCCGAAGGTACAGTTGTTCCCGATGGTGACACTGCCGGAAATCCCCACATGGGCCACCAGGATGCAGTTCTCTCCGATGATGTCATTGTGTCCCACATGGACCAGGTTGTCGATCTTGGTGCCTTTGCCGATCACCGTGCTGTCCACGGTAGCCCGGTCGATGCAGCTGTTGCAGCCGATTTCCACATCATCGCCCAGGACCACGTTCCCGGTTTGGAGCACTTTGGTGTGTTTGCCGTTGGCGGTGATGTAGCCGAAACCGTCCCCGCCGATGACACAGCCGGCCTGGAGGATCACCCGGTCGCCCAGGATGCAGTCTTCCCGTACCGTCACATTGGAATAAAGGGTGCAGTCACAGCCGATCTTCACATGGCGTCCCACATACACATGGGGGTAGATCACCGTATTGTCGCCGATTTCCGCATCTTCCGCCACATAGGCAAAAGGCAGGATGGCCACATTTTTCCCTACTTTGGCAGAAGGATGGATGAAGGCATACTGGCTGATGCCCTTCTTTACCGCCTCCGGCGGACGGAAGAGCTGAAGCAGGACAGCAAAAGCCGCCCGGGGATTCTCCACGGCCAGTACCGCCTGATTCCCTTTCAGAGCCGCGCCCCGGGGAATCATGATGGCTCCTGCATGGGACTGTCCGGCAAATTCCAGATAGGGAGGCACCGCAAAGGAAATCTGGTCTGCCTGGGCTTCTTCCAATCCGTTGACACCTTTAAGGATCATCTGGGGATCTCCTTGAAGGATCTCTCCCTGTAACAATGTTGCCAGTTCCTGTAATGTTTTTTCCATTTCCAGCATCCTTTCCATTTCATGATGGTACGGGAAAAAGGGCGAACCCCGGTCCGCCCTTATCGAATCTTATTTCATTGCTTTGATGATATCGTCGGTAACATCGACGCCACCCTGGGGGACCGCTTCTTTGACCAGAATGGCACTCAGGTTCTTCTCTTTGGCTACAGAAGCTGCCGCAGCATCGAAGCTGCCCTTGACCTTAGCCTGTGCTTCTGCCTGGAGGCTGTGCATTTTCTGGCTCTTTTCCGTAAGGATCTTCTGGGCCTCTTCCTGGCTCTTGCCTGCGGTTTCCTGGTTCAGTTCCTCTTCCATAGCCTTGCCTTTGGTCTGGAGGTCCTTGGTGGCATCCTTGAACACTTGGCTTTCTGTCTGGACCTTATTCATGTCCACCACACCGAACTGGGCATTCCGCCCGCAGCCAAAGGACAGCATCGCTGCTGCTACAACACAGAGAATCATTGCTTTTTTCATGTTTTCCATCCCTCTTAATATACAATTTGCTGGACGACCGTATCCACTTCATCCGTAATATCGTCGGCACTGATGTTGGCTCTTGGATTCCGGAACACCAGCGTGTATTTCCGGCTCAGATTGACTTTTTTGATGGCGCTGAGGATATCGCTGTCGATTTCCTCCCGCAGCTGCTTTTCTTTGTCTTCCTGTTTCTGGATCTGCTGGTCCATGGACTGGATCAGCTTATCCAATTCTGCCTGGCCCTCCTGGTTCCGGGGACCCTTCCCCGGCAGGGGAATACCGGTTTCCTCTTGGACCACCTGACCGGCCAGTTCTTTAGAAAAAGCCTGGAGCCGTGCTTGAGAAGCCGCTAGATCGGCAGCCAGCTGCTGCTGGAGCCACTGTTCTTTCTCTGCTTCCACTTCCGCCCGATCTTTCTGGCGTTTGTCCAGCAGTTCCTGCTGTTCCTGGAGCAGGGCTTTCTGGGCGGCATCTGTCATTTTCACGCTGCCCAGCTTCAGCCGCAGGTTGAACAGAGGGATCCGGTATTTTTCTTCCACCGCATCCCGGTCTGCCTTCACCCGTTCTTCCGCTTCTCCTTCAAGGGCTTCCCGCTTCTTCCGGAGCCGGTCCTGTTCTTGGGCCCGTTTCTCCGCTACCTTGGCGGACCACTGGGCCGATTGGAACTGTCCCTTGCCGGCTTCCCGGACCTGTTTCATCTTTTTCAGGAGATCCAGCTGCTGCTGGCCGTTTTCCCTTTGCCGGTCCCGCAGCCAGCGAGCGGTTTCCAGCTGTTCCTTCTGGCGCTTCCATTCCTTATACTTGGGATGCTGCTCCACCAGCCTGTCCCAATCCACTACCGCAAACCGGGGTCTTTCCTGCTGAAAGGGAAGCTTCCCCCGGGAAAATCCGCAGCCCGTCAGGAGAAGGAGACCTATCAGCAGAAGACTGAGCCATCTGCCCATGAGCCATCCCTCCTGTCTCCTGCCGGATCATTTCTTGGCTTTTTTCAGCTGTGCGGTCACATCCGCGGTCACATCCAGGCCGCCGTAGACCACAGCACCCTGGTTGACCACCACCGTCAGGCCCTTGGTCTTGCCCACGGCCACGATAGCATCATCCACTTCTTTCTTCACGGGCTCAATCAGTTCCTTCTGCTTGTCTTCCAGTTTCTTCTGGTATTCCGCAGCCAGTTTCTGCTTATCCGCGTCGCTCATATCCTTACTTTTCTCTTCGAATTCCTTGCGGCTGTCTTCGGCTGCCTGCTGGAGCTGGGTCTGGGCATCTGCCAGACCGGGTGCGGCAGCCATTACCTGGTTGTAGTTCACCTTGCCGATGGCGGAATTCATGGTGGCGTCTCCGGTTCCCAGGTTCTTGCCCTGGACGGCCAGGACGAATACGCCGACTACCATAATGGCCGCAATGGCCAGAGAAATGACCTTGACATTTTTCTTGTTGGCCAATTCCATCATTTTACTATCCCTGCTTCCTTGTTATGCAATTTGTTTATCAGAACTGACCGCCAAAGCTGAAGTGGAAGCGGCCGCCCCGGTCGCTGCTCTCCAGCCGGTAGCCATAGTCCAGCTTGATGGGACCCAGCGGAGAATTGATCCGGAGACCGATACCCACGGAGTTCTTGATCTTGCCCAGATCGAAGTTGGATTCTCCATACTCCTTGCTCCAGGCATAGCCGGCATCCGTAAAGAAGACGCCCTGTACTTTCTTGATGATGGGATACCGGAATTCCAAGGATCCCTTCACCATGCTATTGCCTTTGAACTGGTCATCCTTATACCCACGGAGCACATCGCTGCCGCCCACGCTGAAGCGCTGGGACAGAGGCATATCCCCGTTGGCATAACCGGCCCCCAGGTTCAGGGCCCATACATTGTCCTTGCCCATCCGGTAGTAATACCGGTAGTCTGCCATGTATTTCTGGAAGTTGAAGTCTCCGCCAAAGGAGGCCACTTCCACGGAATAAGCAGTCCGTTTCCCTTCCCGAGGATCATAAATGTTGTCCCGGGTATCCAGGGTACGGGCAAAGGTGATGCTCCGGGTGGTCCCGAAGTTCTTCTTCATCCGTTCGTTCTTATCCCAGTTGTAATCATCCGGATATTCATGGATGTTATCATAGCCGTTCTCTCCGGCTTCGAACCACTGGGTGCCGTACCCGCTGACCGGTTTCTTGTACTTGTCATCCCGGTTCTTCAGGGTAATGCTGTTGGTGATGAATTCATTGTCCGTGACTCGGCTGAAGAACAGTTCTTCTCCTGTACGTTTCTTGTAGTACCGGGCGATTTCATCCCCGTCCCGGTTGTAATCCACGTACTCGTTGGTCATATTGTAGAAGGTGAAGCCGGCAGTAGTTTCCTTGTCGTCGATCCAGGGCTTCACATAGGAGACTTCGAAGTTGGCCTTGGTTTCGGAGTCGCCGCCGAATTCCCAACGGGCGCTGACGCTGTCCCCGGTACCCATGAAGTTCTTGTCCCCGATGCTGACCATGCCCAGGAAGCCGTCCGCATCACTGTAGCCGGCCCCGATTCCGAAGGTGCCTGTGCTGGTTTCCACCACGGAAACTTCCACAGAAACGGTATTGGGCATCTGCCCCGGGTTCAGACGGATATTGACATCTTCAAAGAAGCCCAGGTTGTAGATCTTCTGCATGGCCCGGCGGGCTTTCTTGGCATTGAAAGGTTCCCCTTTCTTCATGCGCATTTCCCGGATGACCACATAATCCTTGGTCTTGGTGTTGCCCTTGACCCGGAAATCTTCAATGACCCCTTCTGCCACCTGGACGATGAGCCGGCCATCCGGCTGCATCCGTACGTCGGCCACTTTGGCCAGGATGTAGCCCTGCTGATTGTACAGGCTTTCCACCTTCCGGGCGCCAATGTTCACATCCCGGGAATTCAGGACCTTGCCCAGAGGCAGATCCAGTTCTTTTTTGATGTCCCCGGTGGAGATCACCGTATTGCCTTCGATATCCAGATCCGTCAGCACGGGATTTTCCTCCAGCTGATAGGTGATCTGGACCCCTTCGGGCACCTGGCGGAACACCGGTTTGATGTCATAGAACCAGCCAGTTTCGTAGAGAGCCCGGATATCGTCCTGGAGGCCTTCCTTGGTGAATTTGGTCCCAGCAGGCATCTTCAGCACGTCAGCCAGCTTTCCGGTATCTTCATGAGCCGCCCCTTCCAGGGTGACCTTGGTGACGGTTTTGCCGATGAAAGGCGCAGAGTCTTTGGCAATCTTGGCATACTGGTCTTCCTGACTGCTGATATCATAATCAGACAGGACGGACTGCTGGAGGATGCTCCGGCCCGGAAGCTGCTTGCTCTGGGCTTCCTGGATTTCCTTCTGCTGGGTCATCCGGGCTTCCAGCTGTTCTTCATCAGCCTGGGCCTTCTCCCTTTCCTGTTCCAGTTTCTTCTTGCCTACTTTTTCGATATAAGTAACACCGTTGCGCCGGACTTCCCGGTATTTGGGCTGTTCTTCTTCAGCTGCAGCTGCGCCAGCAGAGGCTTCAGTGCCTGCCGGCTGCGTGACGGCCTGGCTTTCCGGCACCACTTCGATGGTACCGATGCCCTGTCCTTCCTTGGGAACAGTCTTATGATTTCCCAGTTCCACTTCCTGGCTGTGGGTGACTTCTGCGGCGTAGACCGGAGTGGTCATGGCCAGGGAAGCCAGGACGGCGACGGACAGCTGCCGCCAGTTTACATGTTTTTTCATAGAGTACCCCCTATACAGGTTGTTTATCATCGGCTGTCTGATTTGCTAACGATTAATTATATCATATCCCGTTTATTATACCTTCTATGGGCCAAGATTTCCAGTCCTGGAGTGTGAAAAAAGCAAGACCCTGGTCGGGTCCTGCTTTTTTGTCAGCAGCCGTCGTATACCATATGCTGCGCATCTGCTTTTGAACGGATGGCCCGCTGGTCAAGAAGTCAGACCGGACCTAACAGGCCTTTCAGACATCAGTTTGCCCGCCATAAGCAGATCGAACCTGCATTTAATCCGAACAAAGCTGACATCTGATGTCTCAAGGCCCCTCTGGGGCCGTGTCTGACTTCTGGCAAAGTTCCCTTTTTAAAACCTCGTCCGATACTGCACCCCATACCAATGGTTGTTGTCCTGGTCGGTGGAAATCCCGATGTGGACCCTGGGTGCGATCCGATACCCGGCATACAGATTGCTCTTTTCTCCGTCGAAACTGGTGGTGTAGCCGATCAGCAGTTTCCGGCCGAAATACCGGCTGAGCAGCACATTGTACTGGCGCCGGTCCTGCCCCGTCACTTCATTGGCCCGGTCCGGATCCGCCGAGAAGGCAATGGTGTTCTGGACCGTACCGCTGTAGATCCGCAGTTCGTCCAACCCCAGGGCATCTTTGATGGCATCTTCCACATCCGCCAGGAAGGTCATCTGGAGCCCGGCATCCACCAGGCCCCGCCAAGCCTCGTCCCCCAGGCTGGCATCGTCGGTCTTCAGGGTCAGGAACCGCTTCAAGGTATTCTCGTCCTGGGGCGGATCACTGGAAAGTTTGATCACGATATCATCCAGGCTGAGAGGGCCGCTGGCCTTGGCCATGATATTGTACTGTCCCAGACGGGTAAAGGCCGACATGTTCACATTGGGTACAAAAGTCCCTGGACGAGGCCAGTAGATTTCCCCGAACCCGATGTTGAAAGGCGTACCCAGATACTTCAGCCGACTGCCCCGGTTCACCCGGATGCTGCCGTTGATCTGGGGGAAGGCTGTGCTGCCCAGGATATGGAACTGGCCTTTCAGCCACAGATCCATGAAGGCCGCATTGTACAGATGCAGGTTATTGCCCAGGTCCACATCCACATCCAGGCCGATATCGGATCCCCCTTGCCCGAATTCCGGGATAGCCGAGATCCCCAGATACCCTTTGTCCAGTTTCAGGTTCCCAGTGAGGAAGGGTTTGCTGTCCCGGTGTTCCAGCCCAAAAGTTCCGTTGAGTTTTCCTTTGACGCTGGAAGAGACCAGTTCTACATCCTTGATGGCCAGATCCAGATGGTAAGGCTTCCCGGATACATCATTGAGCAGATAGGAGCCGGAAGCGGTGATGCTGCCGTTCTTCCCGGTAACAGCAGAAAATTCCTTCAAGGTGATGGTCTTGCCGTTGAAACCAGCATGGAACTTTACATTGTCAAAGGTGTTGTCCAACCCCCGGAATTTCACCGTACCTCCGTCCAGATCGATGGATCCGTCCAGATTGTAATCTTCCAAGGTCCCGGTGATATCCACCCGGCCGCTGGTGGGCCCGTCCGCCCACTGGACCCATTTGGTCAGGGTGGGGAGGATGGCCAGGTTCCCGTTGTCCAGCCGGACTTCCAGGTTCATCCGGGATTCCGGATTTTTCCGTTTGGCCACGGGGCGCAGGAGATCCATAGGGAAGGTGCCATAAGCACTGACTTTGTATACATCCCGCTGGATCAGGAACTGATCCAGATGGAACATGTCATTCCGCAGGGTCACCATGCCGTACAGGCTGTCAAAAGCCATCCCGCTGATGCTGCCTTCTTTCATTTCCAGGGAGAAGTTCCCGTTGGGATCATCCAGATTCCCCTTCAGCTGGGCCACGATATTCAGTTTTCCGCTGACTTCCGGAGGATTGTCCATCCCCACGGTGAGAAGTTTGGCATTGGCTTCACTGGTGGCCAGTTCCAAGTCGATGGTCCGTTCCTTCAGATTGAAATTCCCTTGGGCGGCAATGAGCCCGCCGCCGCTTTCCTGGGCTTGGAGCTTTCGGATCTTCCACTGGCCCAGATGGGTATAGATGTCGAAATCTGCAGAAGCAAAGGGCACCCCGGCCACTTTCCCGTCTTCCACCTTGCCGATGATGGTCATGCCCGTACGGGGGCCGTCTGGATTGGCTTCGATGCGTCCGGACAGATAACCGTCCACATCCGCCTTGATGCCGCCCATCTGGAGCAGGGAGCGTACGTTGCCCCGGGTCACGTCCACGGTCCACTGGAACAGTTTCCGATCGAAATCGAAACGAGCCTTCAGGGCATAGTCCCCTCCGGTCTTTTGCTGGAAAGTACCCTGGAAAGTATTCACATGGCCCGCCTGGCTCTGGAAAGACAGGGCCAGGCCGGTGAACTCCACCCCGTTGATCAGGACGGAATCCGAAGACAGTACCCCCTGGAACTGGGGTCGACTGGTATGGCCGGTGATGCTGCCGCTGAAGTTCACATTGCCGGCTAGGTCAACACTGTCCTTGAGCCAAGGCAGCCGCAGCAGATTGATGTTTTTGGCATCGATGCCGATATCCAGGAAACCGTCCCGGCTGACCGTGCCGCTGAACTGGGCGCTGCAAGTCAGGGCCTGGGCACGGAAGTTTTTCAGCTGCAGGATTTTCCCATCATAGGTGTAATCTCCGTCCACTTCGTCCACCAGGAATTTGTTCACAGAGCCATCCCAGGCATGGACATGGCCGGTAAAGGAAGGATTGGACAGAGGCCCTTTCACCGTAATGGTGTTGGTCAGGTTCCCGGTCACCGGCCAGGGAGACTGGAACGCCTGGCTGAACGGTTCCAACCGGATGCCCCTGGTCTCCAGCTTCAGCTCCAACAGCGGTTCACTGCCGGAAAGGTCCACGGTGCCGTCCAAGATATGGGATCCCTGGTCCAGGGTGACTTCCACATTGTGGAACCCGGCCTTCTGGTCCTTCCATTCCACGGCCCCATGGGCCTCCTGGATAGTCTGGCCCAGCAGTTCTCCATCCTGGAAGGAGAAAGCCCCAAAAGCCTGGGGACTTTCTAGGCTGCCGCCCAAGGTGAGGTGCCCAGACAGGTTTCCCCTGCCCTCCTGGCCCAGCACTCCCAAGAGAGGATCCACCGGCAGCCCGGTGACATACAGGTCCCCTTGGAGCCGGCCGTCCTGCAGGCTGCCGCTGCCGGCCAGGGCGCCCCCTTCTTCTGTATAGGCGGAAAGCCGGCTGAGGGTCAGGTTGCTGCCGTCCAGGGTACCATCCAAGGCGATTTCCTGGAGCTTCAGGTTCCCCCAGGAAAGGGACAGATCACTGGAAACGGTTTCCATCGTAAGTTTTCCGTCTCCATACTGACCGGCGGCATACAGGGTCCCGTCCAAGATCAGGCTGCCCAGACGGGGCGCAAACATCCCCCCATCCACCTGCTCCAAGGTAAGGGCAGCCTGCCCCTCACGGGATTCCCAATCATAAGAAGCCTTCGCCAGCACGGATCCTCCTCCCAGGCTGGCTTTGGCGCCATCCGTCTCCACCCGATGGCTCCGGAAGGAAAAGGGCAGGGTCACCTGCTCCGCCTCATAATCCTGGAAGGTCAGGGACGGACTGGTGAAGGTGCCATTCCCTGTCAAATTTTCTTTCGTTCCATCCACAGCCATGCTTCCGCTGAGACTGCCGGAAACGGGAAGATCCAAGGGCAGAGCTCCCAGGTCGAAGCCATCCAGTTCCACCTGGAGCCGGTCTGCCCGGGGATTTTGGAGATCCGTCAAGTCCACTCCTCCGGACAGCCGGGCCCTTTGTCCGTTTACCGTCACGTCCAGATCTCGGGCCTGCAGGTGGAGCTGCGCAAAGGAAAGTCCTCCTTCTGCCGTCAGGGCAATTTCCTTCCCCTGCCAGGCATAGACTGCCCCTATCTGATGCAGCTGGACATTGCCAGAGAGCCGGCTGCCCTCCGCATTGTTGGTCCAGGTAATGGAAGTATCGCCCACCGCGCCCCGGATTCCTGTCACCGGAAGGAAATGTTCCACCAGTGGGCTGAAGTCCTGGAGAGACAGGAAATCCGTCCGGGCCGTCAACGTTCCCTGCCGGCTGGTATCTAGGTTCCCGGAAACCCGGATGGTCTGCCCCTTTCGGGAAACCTCCAGATCCAATCCGAAAACTGGGTTGCGGGAAGGATCGATGGTCCCATCCACACCGGCCTGCCAGTTCCCATAAGGCAGCTGCAGGTCCACCGTTCCGTTTTTCAGGACGATCATTCCCTTGAATTCCGTACTGGAACTCTGGCTTTCTTTCAGCAGATGGGCTATATTCCATTCCTGCCGTTCATCCTGGACCAAAAACAGCCGAGGTCCCTCCAGAGTGATCCGGGAAACCATACCCAGGGTGCCGCTGCCGGTAAGGAGCTTCAGGGGATCCAGATGCAGGGAAAGAGCCGGTACTTCCGCCACCAGCTTCCCTCCCTGATCTGCCAGCCGCAGATTCCGGGCAGTAAAAGTCAGATCCGGACCCACTTCCATGGTTTCCATCTGCAGCTGTCCATTGAGATATTCTCCGGCCGTATCTTCCACCAGGGGAATGGCCCGTTCCAGCCCTGCAGGAAGGATCACCTTCCACAGGATCAGATAGAGCAGGACCAGGACCCCAGCCAGGACTGCCAGCCGTTTTTTTCTATTGGTACCCATGAGGGCCTCCATATCGTTCATCGTGCGTCGTGGGTCGTTCGTCGTGGCATCCACCACCATGCTGCGCATGGTCCTCCGTCCTTAAAAAGGGCGGATATAAAAGAGGGCGGCCAACCCATGTTTTCCAGCTGCGGCATAATCGACCTCGCTATCCGCTAAAGCGGATGTACCCTGCTTACACCCTTGAAAAGGGCGGATATAAAGCGCGGACTGCCGCCCAGCCGCTTACAAGGGAAATGTGAATTGATTAATTATTCATGCATAATATAAGTATACCAGGTATAGGGGGAAAAAGGAAAGGGGCTGTTGCTTGCGCAACAGCCCCTTTGATCACAGTCGACCTTATTCGTTTTCCACAGGAACACCCATGCTCTGTTCCAGCAGAGCGGTGGAAGTATTGTAGTCGTACAAAGCCTGGATGTAGTTGTTCTTGGCAGTAGTGAGGGCCACGGAGGCATCCATCACATCGGTGTTGGTCCCCACACCGGCCCGGTACCGGAGCTGGGCGATGCGGTAATCTTCTTCTGCCTGGGCCACAGCCACTTCCGTAGTCTTGATCCGCTTTTCAGCTTCCCGCATGCTCAGGTAGCTGGTCCGTACAGCCAGACGCACCTGATCGCTGATCTGCCGATAGCTTTCCTGGGCTTTTACCACATTGGCCTTAGCTTCCCGGACCTTGGCCGCATTGACCCCGTAATCCCAGATGTTCTGGGTCAGGGTCACGCCCAGGGCCCAATTGTCACGGTCCTGGCCTGGAAAAGTATCATTGCTCCATTCGTTAGAAGCTCCCAGACTCAGTTGAGGCAGGCTGCCGGCGTTGGCAATCTTCTGGGCGGCCTTGGCCATGCCTACGGACGCTTCCGCCTGGTGGATTTCCGGCCGGTTGGCCATGGCGTAGGTCACACAGTTGTCCAGGGTATAATCGTTGGGCTTGTATTCCAGTCCCTGGCTCAGGTTCAGCCGGGTAGCAGTGGGCAGCCCGATCACGTTGTTCAGGGAGGAAACCGCCACTTCATAGCTGTTTTCCGCCTGGGTCAGGGTCTGCTGGGCGTTGACCAGTTCCACCTGGGAACGGAGCACGTCGGCTTTGGCCACTACACCCACGGTAAATTGAGCCTGGGTATTCTTTAGATGTTCATCCAGCCGGTCCACGGTTTCCTTGTCCAGGTTCACGGTATTGGCGGCCTGGAGCACATCATAGTAGCCCTTTTCCGCATTGTACCGGGTGGTCTGGTAGGAACTGCTCATGCCATACTGGTAGTAATCCAGATTCTTTTTGGCCTGGTCGATGGCGCCTTCCAGACGGCCGCCGGTGTAGATGGGCACAGAGATGCTCACCGTATTGGTATGGCTGTTGGCTGTCCTGTGGTACCCGATGACCTGGTTCCCTCCTCCATAAACAGGGACTGTCTGGGTGGCTTTGTAGTTTTCCGACCGGCCACTGTAATGGTTGAAGTCGATGGACCCCCACCGGGCTCCCTTGGCCTGATCCAGTTCCGCCTTGGCCGCATCCAGTTCCGCCGCGGAGATCTTCACGCTGGAATTGTTGTCCAGGGCCATGCGTACGGCTTTGCCCAGATCCAGGTTCACGGTTTCCGGGGTGGCCGCTCCCACTGTATGGATAGAAAGGGCGCTTAAGATGACAGCGCTCAGAATCATGCTTTTCGTATGGAAATGCTTCACTATCGGACCCTCCTGTACTTTCTGACTACCTAGTCAGCTTTTATTATTATAATCAGTTGAAAAAGTAAAGTCAACCAAACACTTCTTAAACTTTTATCAAAATCTGGCTCGGATACCCAGATAAGCCGTATCGGACCCGTGATCCAGCACATCCATGCTCTCTCCGATCAAAGACAATTTCGGGCTGAAAGCCCATTCCGCGCCCACTTTCAGCTTGGCATCGTCGAAGTCGTAGAAGTCGGTGAACAGCTTGAATTTCGGTGACAGGACCCAATCGGCCCCTACACCGAATTCTCCTTCCATGACTCCGGCCCGGCCCCAGATGTATTTGTTCAGCTTTTTGTTATAATGGAAATCCACCTTGTCCCGGTCGCCGATGTCAGAAACGCCCAGATAGGCATAACTGTCTTCCTTCAGGGGCAGTTTCACCCCCATATCCGTCCGCCATTTGCCTTTTTTGTCGTTGTAGAGCACATCCGCCTGGACCTGGGCATCGGTGACCACTCCCAGGATCTTATCCGCCTTTACGGTGGTAGATTTGGCATGGTGGATGGTCTCTTTCAGGTCCTGCTGGGTCTGAGGGTCGGTGACCACATTCTGGAGGGCCTCCGCCGTATTTTGGATCTTCTTGCTGGCATCCGCCATATTGGCCGCCATGGCAGCCACATTCTGGCCTGTCGCCCCATTGGCATCTGCCTTATCCATGATGCTGTTCATGTGGATGGACATTTCCTTCATCTGTCCCACCATGGTATGGATGTCTCCCTGATTCTGCTGGGCCATGGTGGCCAAGGCTTTGGTGAAGTCATTCATATTCTTGGCTACTTCCCCGGTCTGGACAAAGCCTTCCCGCATGGATTTCTGGACCTTCTTGTCGCCGAACACATTGCTGAAGGCATCTACCACCACTTCCAGCTTGTCCAGGACCCGTCCGGAAGAATCCATCAGTTTGTCGATGCCCCCTGCCTGCTGGCCGGTAATGGTCTCTCCAGCTTTGAATACCAGGCCCGTAGCGATTTTGGGAGGCGCAATGGTGACGAATTTGGTCCCCATGACCCCGTCCATGCCGATGGCAAACTGGGAATTGCGGGGAATCTTCTGTTTTTCATCCATTTTCATGACCACTTTCACCTTGGATCCGTCCACGATGATGTCATCCACCTTCCCCACTGGGACCCCGGCAAACCGGACTTCATTGCCCACCTTCAGGCCGTTTACATCGTCGAACATCACATTCAGCTTATAGGTGCGCCCGGCAAAGCTGAACACCCCCAGGAAGGTCAGCATCAGGGCCAGGATGACAATGCCGCCCAAGGTGACTGCACCGACTTTGACTTCATCTGCTTTCATCATTTTACTCCTTGTCCTCCAAAATATCACTGCGCAGGAACGCCCGCACCAGGGGTTCCCGGGTATGTCTGGCTTCTTCCACCGTCCCGGAGAAAGCGATATGGCCATGGCTGAGCATCAGGATCCGGTCCGCACAGAGAAAAGCGGAAGCCATGTCGTGAGTCACCAATACGCCGGTAATGCCCAGTTTTTTCTTGGTGTCCAGGATCAGCTGGCTGATGTTGGTGGCCATGATGGGATCCAGCCCTGCAGTCGGTTCGTCATACAGGATGATATCCGGCTGGAGCGCCAGGGCCCTGGCCAGTCCCACTCGTTTCTGCATGCCCCCGGAAAGCTGGGCCGGATACACATGCTCATTGCCGGCGAGGCCTACCGCTTCCAGCAGCTCCTTCACCCGTTTCTGGATGGCGTCTTCCGACATGCTGGTATGCTGCCGCAGCCCAAAGGCCACATTCTCTCCCACATCCAGGAAATCGAACAGAGCGGAATACTGGAACACCATGCCCATATGCTGGCGCAGCTGGTTCCACTGGGCTTCCGTATCATTTTCCACCGGCTGGCCCTGGATCAGCACATGGCCTCCCAGCGGCTTCAGCAGGCCGATGAGGATCTTCAGTACGGTGCTTTTGCCGGTGCCGGAAGGACCGATGACCGCCAAGGTCTCTCCCCTGGCTACGGAAAAGCTCACCTGGTCCAGGACCACTTTGGGTCCGAAAGACATATCCACTTTCTGAAATTCAATGACTGGTCGTTCCATTTCAGCCTCCATGGACATACAGGATCACGGACAGGAAATAATTGGCGATGAAAATCAGGATGATGGAAAGCACCACCGATTTGGTAGTGGCCAGGCCAACCCCTTCTGCTCCCTGTTTGGCAGTGAGTCCCTTGTGGCAGCCGATGATGGCAATGATGGCTCCGAAAAAAGCCCCCTTGATCAGTCCCCCGATGATATCCCAGGGCTCGATGAAGCCCCGGACGCTTTCCAGGAACATGTGGGAACTGATCCCAGCATAATTCTCCGCCACAAACCAGCCTCCTACGTCCCCCACCAGATTGGCATAGATCACCAGGATGGGCATCATGAGGACAATGGCCAGGAGCCGGGGGGCCACCAGATAGCGGATGGGGCTTACAGCCATGACCCGCAGGGCATCGATCTGTTCCGTCACCTTCATGGTACCGATTTCCGCCGCAATGGCTGCCCCGATCCGACCGGCCACCACCACCCCGGTCAGGATGGGTGCCAGTTCCCGTCCCATAGCAATGGCTACGATTCCGCCTACGGAATCCGCTGCCCCGAAGCGGACGAATTCTTTGGCAGTCTGGACGGACATGACCATCCCGGTACACAGGATCGTCATGCTGACGATGGGGAGGGAATCCGCTCCCAGTTTGGCCATCTGACGCAGGACTTCCTGCCGGTCCGCCGATCTGGCCACCGCGCAGGTTTCCAGGAACAGCTTGACCACACGGCCGGTACGGGCACAAAGATCCACCAGGTTCCGGCCGACCCAGCGGCAAAGTTCTCGGTATCCCATGGAAACAGCTCCTTCACAGCAAACTAATGGTAACAGTATACAGATTATTATACCCTATCCAGATGAAAATTTGTAGAAAAAGGGGCTGTGAAGAAACGATAAATTCATTTCTTCACAGCCCCTTTGGTCACGAGCCGCAAAACGTGAGCCGCGGCCTGAGGTGTGGATTTTTTTCACACCCCCTTTTTATCTCTTCTGCACATCCACGGTAATATTGCTTTCCCCGGTGATGATGAAATCCAGCGGGAATTTCTGTTTGTACTTGCTGCCTTTCAGGAGGCCGGTAAGGGCACTGCCCATGGCATTCCCGCTCCCAGCTGCAGAACGGGCAGCTGCCCGGCGGCTGGGCCGTTCGTCCCCATAGGTGGGCATTAGATCCACGATCACTTCATTATTGGCATCCATATCGTTGAATTCCGTAAGGAAATCTCTGAACTGCCGCTGGGAAGACTGGAACATGGCGGTTTCGTCCTCACTGTTCCCATCTCCTCCATCCTGGGCCCCGTTCCGGCTGTTCTTCCTGGACAGGGCCTTGGTGATCCATGCCGTGGCATTGCCGCTGCGGACAATCAGGTTCATGGGGCCGGCCGGCTGTTTGTCCGGGACTTTGAAATTGACAGTCCGGGTGATTTCTTCCGACCGGTAGGGTTTGAAAGTCAGGGTAATGGGCAGGATGCCTCCCTGTACAGCTGTGGCCGGCGCCGTCGCTCCCAGCATCTCTGCCACTTCACAGCCGGAAGTGGTTTCTACATCCACATTGATATCCTGGATGGTCACTTTGTCGAACCGGTTGTTCATGAGCATATCCGTGGCCACATTCAGCTCCGAATCCGTCAGTTTCCCGATATCCGTGGCGCTGTAAAACATGTTTTCCCGGCGCAGGCGGATGGGGCCTTCCTTTTCACCTTCCGCCGTAATGGTGAACCGGATCCGGGACGTCCCGCCGCCCTTCCGGTCCTTGGCCATGCTTACGGTATTGTAGGTGACGCCGTCCACCAGAGTGGGCACCAGGTCCTCATCCGTGATCAGCTGGACATTGCTGCTTTTGTGCAGTCCCCGGTCCTTGTCCGTCACTGAAACATACATGGGAATGATGGGGGCATTTTCTCCTTCTTTGCCGGCAATGCCGCTGAGCCGGTCCTGGCTGATCCTTCCCAGTGTCTTTCCCAGGGTCCCCACCTTGAAGGCACTCTGGATGTTGGGGACGGACGCAAAGATCCAGGCATTGGTCATGAAATAGTTGGAATCTCCGTGCTGGAGAAAGGGGTGCCCGAAGGCCAGGATCCGTCCCTCATCGTCGGTCCAGGTCACGGTGCCGATGGCACCGATGACCATATCTCCCCGGACCAGAGAAACGCCCACGGAACTGCCAGGTTCCAGCTGGACACTGTCCAGTTCATCCGTGCCTCCAGGCACTGCATAAGAAGTAAGCCCGAACGGCGAGAGTTCCTCGTTCAGATGGGCCACTCCGTCAGCGGTGAAGCCGCTGACCATGAGCGGCGTGCTCTTGGGCAGGAATACGGAAGGCCGGGGGTCAGTTTCGTCAAACAGACGGAGCATTTCATTGATGGGAGTCAGGAAGCAGTAGTTGGGATCGGAAAAAGCCTGGCCATAGGCCACGGCTCCAGCCAGCCGGCCGTCGATGTAAACCGGGCTGCCGCTCATCCCCTGGGCGATGCCCCCGCTTTCTTTCAGGAGAGGACCTGATGCCTTGATCAAGATGTTGTACCCGCCGGTTTCCGTGCCGGTGACCCCCAGGACTTCCACATCAAAGGTTTCGATATCCGCTCCCCGGATGACTGTTTTCCCATATCCCTTCATCCCCGGTTTCAATTCTTCCACGGCAATGGTAGGAATGGCTGCTGCTGCCAGAGAAACAGCAGCCAGCAGCCAGCCCAAGGTCAGGAACAGGATCCGCTTCCATTTTAAAAGATGCATATTTCCTCCTGTAAAAAAGAGGGTGTGAAAAGTGTCTTTCACACCCTCTGTCATGGTCTGTCATCAATGGCCAAAACTCCAGTCCGGAGACCAGAACGGCCGGCAGCCTCTCTTTAAGGCTGGATCTGGGCTACTACCTGGTCTGCTGCGATTTGGCTGCCGGGAGAAACTTCCACGGAAACCACTTTCCCGCTGCAGTTGGCACGAGCGGCCGGAGCCGTCCCCGTCAAGGTCTTGACCGTCACCAAGACAGTCCCCTCCGTCACCTGTGCCCCCACGGATACCGTGGAAACCACCTGACCGGAAAGGCTGCTTTTCTGGGGCTGGACCCCAGCCGCCTGGGCAACGCCCAAAGCCAGCAGAACCATCAGCAAGGCTGCTGCCCATATTTTTCTATTTTTGAGGATTTTGTGTAACATGATCAGCACCTCTTTTCTTTCGTTTGTTTATTATATACCGAAGGGGAGGGGAGATGCAAGGGGGGCTGTTGCCTGCAAATTTATCATTCGGCTCCAGACTTCAGACTCCCGACTCAAGAGTGAAGTAAGTGCTGCCTCTGGCGGCACTTACTTCCTGAACACCCCCAACGCCACCCTTATTGGGCGTTCGCTGCCGTCGCTGGGGTCATTCATGATCTTTCCGTTGACCACCATCTCGCTGGAACCGCCGCCGTCGAAATTCATGGCCCGGTCGGCTCCCAGCTGGACGAAATACCGGGCCATTTCTGCCAAGGTCATCCCGGCACTGCTGCGGGAACGTCCGTCGGCTACCAAGATCAGCACCGTGCCGTCTTTCTTGATGCCCACACCGGTCCGGGGAGCCCGTCCCTGAGCAATGTCCGGGGCGATTTCTTCCGCACTGCTAGTGACCTGGACCTGCCCATCCCGCACCAGCTGAGGACCGGCGGACCCCACAGAAGCGGCCTGGTCCGCTTCTGGATTGCCCAGGGTCTGGGTCAGGCTCACTTTATCTCCTTTGCGCAGCCCATTCAGGAAAGCGGCAGCCGCTCCATTCCCAGAGAGTACTGTACTGCCTGCCGTCAGGGGCATGCCTCCTGCGCCCTTCCGGATTTCCCGGACCACCCCGTCTTCCAGCCGCACTTCCGTACCGTAAGCGTTGGTATCCGTGGTGTCATCATAGCCGTCATTGTACAGGATCAGTTCATCGGCCAGCCGCATCCGATCCACCCCGCCGATGGAATAGCTCCTCCCGTCCGGCCGGGTCACCGTCCCGTGATAGGAAAGCCCGGGCTGGATGGAAGGAACGCCTCCGGCTGGCAGCACCAGGCCGGTACGGGGCGTGGTCTCCATCCCCAGCCATTTGTCTTGGATCTTCAGGTTCCCCACCACCCAGATGTCACTGTCGAAATAGGAGGCGTTCACCAGGGCAACGGCACCGGACCTTTTCTGGATCATGGACAGGGTCCCTTTCTGGATGGTCCTGCCGTATCCGGGGATGAAATCCAGCCGGAAATCGCTGTTGGGAGCCAGGGTCAGTAGATAGGTCTTGACCCGGCCGGCCCCCAGATCCACAGTGCTTTCCCGATAGGTAAGGCCCTTTCCCAGCCACTGGGACCGTCCGGCTGCCGGTCCGCTCTTCCCTCCGGAGGTACTTCCGGAACGGGGAAAATCCACTACCAGCCGCTGGGGATTCTTCAATAGGAAGATCTTGTAGACCGGGACGTTTTTCCGGAAAACAACCACCAGACGGCTGTTTTTCCCCTGAGGTTCCAGGTACGCTTTCTGGATCCGGGGGTCCCGCAACCGGACCATCTCTGTCCGATCGGCTCGGGCTTTCAAGTCGATGATCAGCTGGTTTCCCGTCACTCGGGAGGTATAGGAAAGGGGCGTATCCAAGTCCATGACCACCCGGGCCCGGCTGGGTGTGACTCCGCCCCGGAGGGTGCTGACCTTGGCTGCCTGGGCTGCTGGTAGCGAAGCCGTCAGCAGCAGACCTGCCAAAACGAATCGTGCCATCCATTGTCTGTAACTATGATTCATTGTTTTCTATCGCGTTCCTTTCCTGAAAAGGGGGTGTGCTGCCTGCGTGATATTTCCACACAGGCAGCACACCCCCTTTATTTTCCTTCCAAAATTTCCAACAATGCAGAATCATCCAGGGCCATTCCAGCTCCCCGGGCCACACATTCCCGGGGATTGGCCGCCACCCGGGTCCGCACATGGGTCCCAGCTTCGATGCATTCATCCATTCCTTCCAGAAGGGCTCCGCCTCCGGTAAGGACGATTCCAGTCTCCAAGAGATCTGCCGCCAGTTCCGGCGGTGTCTTCTCCAAGACGCTGTGGATACAGGCCAAGATGGGCCCGATGGGTTCTCCCAGTCCTCGTACCGTATCCTGAGAGGAAAGACGCAGGGATGTGGGCAGCCCGGTGATGTTGTCTCTTCCATGGATGATCTTGGTGCCTCGGCGGCCCCGGCGGCTGACCGTTCCGATCTCCAGCTTGATTTCTTCCGCCAGGCTCCCTTCGATCTGGATGTTCAGCCTATCCCGCAAATGACGGACCAGCCCTTCATTGAAAGCTTCTCCCCCCATCCTGAGAGAAGCCGCCTGGATGATCCGTCCCATGCTCAGCACCGCCGCACTGGTCGTACCGCTTCCGATATCCACCACCATCCGGCCTTTAGGTTCCTGGATGGGCAGCCCGGCACCCAGTGCCGCAGCCAGAGGCCCTTCGATCAGATAAGTCTTAGCGGCCCCGGCCAGGAGTGCCGCTTCAGTCACAGCCCGCCGTTCCACCCCGGTGACCCCAGTGGGGACACAGACCATGACCCGGGGTTTAAAGAAAAGATTCCTCCCCACTACCCGATCCAGCACGGTTTCCAGGAGCCCCACCGATGCATCGAAATCCGCGATGACACCATTTTCCAAGGGCCAGACCACTTCCCACTGGCCTTTTCCCGTCATTTCCCGTGCTTTAGAGCCGATGGCTGCCGTTTTGCCCGTACTGGGATCCAATGCCACCACTGACGGCTCTTCCAGCACGATGCCCCGATTCTTCATGAACACTCGGGTAGAACCGGTTCCCAAGTCGATGCCCACATCCACTGGGTTGAACAGCCGGGAAAACAAACTTTTTTCCGTGTGTTTCATGGCGCATCAGCCGACCCGCTGGATGTCAGCTCCCAGTCCGGTCAATTTGGCGACCAGATTTTCGTAACCCCGATCGATGTGGTAGATGTCGGTGATTTCCGTCACGCCGTCAGCCACCAGCCCAGCCAGCACCATGGCTGCCCCAGCCCGCAGATCCGTTGCCCGGACCTGGCAGCCGTACAGCTTGGGCACCCCTTCTACAATAGCAGCCCGTCCGCCGCTGGTCCGGATATTGGCTCCCATCCGGAGCAGTTCATCCACATGCATGAAACGGTTTTCGAATACGGTCTCCAGCACGGAGCTCTGGCCTTTGGCGATGCACATCATGGCCATGACCTGGGCCTGCATATCTGTGGGGAAGCCCGGATATGGCAGTGTCTTGATGGTAATGGGCTGGATTTCCCGTGGCCCCACTACGTGGACATCATTGATGCCTTCTTCCACCACAGCTCCCGCTTCCCGGAGCTTGGCGATCAGGGGCTTCATATGTTCACAGAGCACATTGTCCACCAAGATATCTCCCTGGGTCATGGCCCCGGCCACCATAAAGGTCCCGGCTTCGATCCGGTCAGGGATCACCGTGTGTTCCCCGCCCTTCATGCTTTCCACTCCGTCGATCCGGATGGCGGTGGTCCCGGCCCCTCGGACCTTGCCCCCCATCACATTGATATAGTTGGCCAAGTCCACGATTTCCGGTTCCTGGGCTGCATTTTCGATGATGGTGGTCCCTTTGGCCATGGAAGCTGCCATCATCAAGTTTTCCGTGGCTCCCACACTGGGAAAATCAAGGTAAATGGTGGTACCCACCAAACCATGGGGTGCAAAGGCCTCGATATACCCATGGCCCTGTTCGATCTTCGCACCCAGGGCTTCGAAGCCTTTCAGATGGATATCGATGGGACGGGTACCAATGGCACAGCCTCCCGGCTGGGAGATCTTAGCCCGCCCGATCCGTGCCAGGAGAGAACCCATGACCAGGAAAGAGGCACGCATGGTGCTGACCAGATCATAGGGAGCTTCCCATCCGGTGATTTGCCGGCTGTCGATTTTCAGCGCATGAGGGGTGGAATGATCCACTTTCAGCCCCAAACACTCCAGCACCTTGCAGATGGTACTGACATCTTCCAATTCAGGGACTTCCAAAATCGTGCTGCCTTCCGTCCCCAGGACAGAAGCTGCAATGATGGGCAATACCGCATTTTTGGCACCGCTGACCCGTACCGTGCCCTTCAGGTGATGACCACCCTTAACCACCAGTTTCTCCACTCCTGATTCCACACCTTTCCTTGCTGGAAGAGAAGCACTGCTCCTCTTTCTCTTTTCTGTATTCATTGATGATAGCGAATGCCCCACAGCTTGGCATGCCGTTTCCGCTGGTTGCTCAGCTGTTCATCCAGGTGCATGCGCATTTCCTTCTGTTCTTTTTCCCGCAGGCTCTTTTTCCTGGCTGCTTCTGCGGGATCTTCCAGGGCTTGTTTTCTCTTTTTCTCTTCCCAGTGCTGTTTTTCCCGTTCCGCCTTTTCCCTGCGTTTCCGGGAAATCTCTCTGGCCCTTGCCTCTGCCTGCTGCCGGGGTGTCAGCCGATGCTGATACAGGAACTGTGCGCGCCTGATCAGGTACAGCGGAACCACCAGGGGCATGAGCAGAAACGTCCCCAGGACCCAGAGATTCTTGTGTTTCATCCCAATGCTGTGGCTGTCCAGGAAAACCACCCAGGTCACCAGACAGCAGACCACCAAAGCAATCACATTGGACAAGCCGTACGGCACCCCCCTTAATGTCTACGGAACTTCCCACTTCCAACTTCTCTGTCCATTTTTATAACTAGACTATTATACCATAGAACATTCTGTTTTCCATAGAGGGAAATGAAAAAAGGAATCGCCTGGGCGGTTCCTTTTTGGTTGGCTGACAAAGGAGGTGCCTGCGGCACCTCCTTCAAAAATTCCTCGTATGGGTCCGCAGGCGGTCCGCCAGGATATTGTAATATACTTCCTTTTCCTGAATGGTCTTCCGGAGCTTACGGATTTGTTCTTCATTGGTGGCTTCTGCCAGCCGCTCGTTGAGTTCGACCAGTTCCAGCCGCAGCTGCCCCATCTTACTGGCAGCCATTTTGCTGATAAAGTCCACAGCGGATCCCCCCTCTGCCTGCTGCAACGACCTTCTCTCCTGCCGGGACTATTCCCCCATCGGATAAGGGGGTACCTTACCCGCAAGAGACGCGGCCTTCAGCCGCGCTTCCGCTCTGCGCAGGATTTTTTCAGTATGTTCTACGTCCGTCAGGGCATCCGGATGCTCCAGTCTGGCCAGTGCTTCCTGCCGGATCTGCTGGTATTTGGCCACATCGATGTTCTCTGCCTTCTGGGCCCTGGGTGTCAGGATGACCACCTGGTTGTCCTTGACCTCCGCAAATCCCCCTTCTACGTAGACCAGGATCACCTGATTGTCCTTATCCTGCAGCTTCAGGGTCCCTTCCCCCAGCACAGCGATCATCGGGCTGTGATTGGCTAAGATCCCAACGCCCCCATTTACTGTATTCAACAAGACATAGGAAATATCCTCCCGCTTGACCAAAAGTTTTTCCGGTGTGAGGACTTCCAGTTTCATTAACTTGGCCATATCATTCGCCCTTCAGTTTCTTGCCCTTGGCCACGGCTTCGTCGATGGATCCCACCATATAGAAAGCACTTTCCGGCAGGTCATCATGTTTTCCTTCCAGGATCTCTTTGAAGCCCCGGATGGTTTCTGCCAAAGAGACGTACTTCCCGGGCTGGCCGGTGAACTGTTGGGCCACGAAGAAGGGCTGGCTCAGGAACCGCTGGACTTTCCGAGCCCGGGATACGGTGAGTTTGTCCTCTTCGTTCAGTTCTTCCATCCCCAGGATGGCAATGATGTCCTGGAGCTCTTTGTACCGCTGGAGGATCTTCTGGACGCCCCGGGCTACTTCATAGTGTTCCTGGCCGATCACCAAGGGATCCAGGATCCGGCTGGTAGAAGCCAGGGGATCCACGGCCGGATAGATTCCCAGTTCTACGATTTCACGGGACAGGACCGTGGTTGCATCCAGATGGGCAAAGGTAGCCGCCGGGGCCGGGTCCGTCAGGTCATCGGCAGGGACGTAGACAGCCTGTACGGAAGTGATGGATCCGCTCCGGGTGGAGGTGATCCGCTCTTCCAAGGCCCCCATTTCGTTGGCCAGGGTGGGCTGATACCCTACGGCCGAAGGCATACGCCCCAAAAGGGCGGACACTTCAGACCCTGCCTGGATGAACCGGAAGATGTTGTCGATGAACAGCAGCACATCCTGCCCGCCCACATCCCGGAAATATTCCGCCATGGTCAGGCCGGTAAGCCCCACCCGCATACGGGCTCCAGGGGGTTCATTCATCTGGCCGTAGACCAGGGCCGTCTTGTCGATGACCCCAGATTCCTTCATTTCTCCCCACAGATCATTCCCTTCCCGGGTCCGTTCCCCGACCCCAGAAAATACGGAATAGCCTCCGTGATTGGTAGCCACATTGTGGATCAGTTCCATGATCAGCACCGTCTTGCCCACGCCGGCGCCGCCGAACAGACCGATTTTCCCTCCCAGGGAATAGGGTGCGATCAGATCCACTACCTTGATGCCCGTTTCCATGATCTTGGTTTCCGTGGATTGTTCCGCCAGATCCGGAGCCGGCCTGTGGATGGGCCAGTGATCGGCCGCCTGGACCGGAGTGGGATCATCATCCACCGTTTCACCCAGGACATTGAACACCCGTCCCAGGCAGCCTTTCCCCACTGGCACGGTGATGGGTTTCCCCGTATCCACCGCTTCCATGTTCCGGGTCAGTCCGTCGGTGGAACTCATGGCCACCGTGCGGACCACATCGTCCCCGATGTGCTGGACCACTTCTGCAGTCAGATGCACATGGATATCTTTCGAAGCCCGGGCATCGATTTCAATGGCATTGTAAATGGCCGGCAGCTCTTTATCCGGGAAACGGATATCCACTACAGGGCCCATCACCTGGACCACTCTGCCCACATGCCCTCTGGCCTTGGCAGAGAGCCGGGCAATGGCCTTGTCGATTGCTTGTTTCTGCTCTTCCGACACGATTCGTGCCTCCCTTATTTCAACGCTTCCGCGCCGCTGACGATTTCATTGATTTCCGTGGTGATGCTGGCCTGCCGCACCTTCTGGTAGTAGACCTGCAGCTTCCCCAATAGGTTCTGGGCATTGTCCGTAGCCGTACTCATGGCCGTCATCCGGGAAGCCAGTTCACAGGCCGAGCTTTGGATCAGGGCCGTGAAGATCTGGCTGCGCAGGTAATAGTGGGCCAGGTAGGACAGCATCTTGGCTGGTTCCGGTTCGAAAATCAAGGTGGGATAATCCGTGGGATCATCTTCCGACCAGACTTCCTGAGAACGGACTTCCAGGGCATTCTTCGCCTTGGGCTGCACCGGCAGCAGAGGCACCGTCTTGGGAATCTGGATCATGGCAGATTTGAAATAGGTGAAGATGATGTCCACTTCGTCCACTTCCCGGTGGATGAAAAGAGATTCCACGTAATCAGCGATTTCCTCAGCCGCTTCAAAAGTCGGTTTCTCCGAAAAACCGGTCCAGCTCTTAGCGATGTGGTAGCCCCAGTGATTGAGGCCGATCTTCATCTGCTTGCCCACCGCCAGAAGCGGCGAATCTTCTTTGCCCCGGAGCTCCACCCCGGTGTACTTGACGATATTGTTGTTGTAGGGACCGGCCAACCCCTTGTCCGACCCGATGACCACATAGGCGGTCTTATACACCGGCCGTTTTTCCAGGAGCGGATTGGCCTTCATATCCAGATGGGCCATCACCGACGGGTCGCTGACCGCTTCCTGGAGGATGCTCTTCAGCTTCTCCGCATAGGGCAGGCTGGCATCAGCTCTCTGCTGGGCCTGGTGCATCCGGGCCGAAGCCACCATCTGCATAGCGCCCGTGATCTTGCTGATGCTGCCTACGGTTTTCATATGGGCACGGATTCCACTGGTGTTTGCCATCTAGGATCACCTGCCCTTACATGCCGCCTGCAGTGCCAGGCGCAAACATCTTCCCGAAATCATCCAGAGCCTCATCCAGCTCCTCTTTCAGATCATCGGTCAGTTTCTGTTCTTTTTCCAGCCGGGTCAGGATGATGGAACAGTGGTTGTTCAGATACCCCAGCATTTCATGCTCATACCGGGTCACATCTTCCACCGGGACTTCATCCAGGAACCCGTTGTTCACGGCGTAGAGGGAAACCACTTCCTGGGCCATGGACAGGGGCTGGTATTGTCCCTGTTTCAGCATTTCCGTCACCCGGGCCCCACGGTCCAGCTGAGCCTTGGTCTCCCGGTCCAGATCGGAACCGAACTGGGCAAAGGCAGCCAGTTCCCGGTATTGGGCCAGGGACAGGCGCAGAGTGCCGGCCACCGTTTTCATGGCTTTGGTCTGGGCCGCCCCCCCTACCCGGGATACAGAAAGCCCGGAATTCAAGGCAGGTCGGATACCGGAGTTGAACAGATCCGTTTCCAGATAAATCTGCCCATCTGTGATGGAAATCACGTTGGTGGGGATATATCCGCTCACATCCCCGGCCTGGGTCTCGATAATGGGCAGCGCCGTCATGGAACCGCCGCCATGGCGTTCATTCCGGCGGCAGGCCCGCTCCAGCAGACGGGAATGGAGATAGAATACGTCCCCGGGATAAGCTTCCCGTCCAGGGGGACGGCGGAGCAGCAGACTCATGGCACGGTAGGCCACCGCATGCTTGCTCAAATCGTCATAGACGATCAGCACATCTTTTCCCTGATCCATGAAATATTCCCCCACCGCAGCCCCGGCATAAGGGGCCAGATACTGCATGGGAGCCGTATCAGCAGCCGTCGCCGCCACGATCATGGTATAGGCGCTGGCGCCGTATTGTTCAAAAGTATGGTACAGCCGGGCTACGGAAGAAGCTTTCTGTCCGATGGCCACATAGATGCAGATCACATCCTTGCCCTTCTGGTTCAGGATGGTGTCGATGGCAATGGCTGTTTTCCCGGTTCCTCGGTCCCCGATGATCAGTTCCCGCTGGCCCCGGCCGATGGGCACCAGGGCATCCACGGCCTTGAGCCCAGTCTGGAGAGGGACATCCACCGGCTGACGGGCAGCAATTCCCGGGGCCTGGTGTTCGATGGGGTATTTGACCTGGGTCTTGATGGCTCCTTTGCCGTCCAGGGGCAGCCCCAGCGGATTGACGATCCGGCCCAGCATGGCGTCTCCCACAGGGATCTCCATGATTTCGCCGGTCCGGCGCACCATGTCGCCTTCCTTGATTTCCGTAGCGCCGCCCAGCAGCACGATGCCCACTTCGTTTTCCCGAAGATTCTGGACCATGCCGTAGACGCCGTCATGGAGAGCCACCAGTTCACCACTCATGGCGCCGCCCAGGCCGGAAGCGGTACAGATCCCGTCTCCGACTTTTTCCACCACACCGATTTCTTCCAGATCCACGTCATTGTGGAAAGACTTGACTCCTTGGGCCAGAGCATCGGTCATTTTTTCCGTCTGGTCCAAATCCTGGTCATTCAGATGGATGGCCTTCATGATGGCATCCATTTTCTCCAATTGGCGTTTCATGGTGGCATCAAAAATGTGGTCTCCGTACTGGATCAGTACGCCTCCGACCACTTTGGAATCCACCTTTTGTTCCTGCAGTTCTACAGGTTTATGGAATTTCTCTGTCAGCAGTTCCTGCAGCAACCCTGCCTCTTCCGTTGTGAGAGGACGGGCCGTGGTGACCGTCACCGGCAGGAGGTCCTCCCCTTCAAAAAGGGTCTGGTCCTCCTGGGTAAGGGTCAGGCGATCCAGGATCTGTTTCCACAGAGCTTCCTTGCTTTTGCTGTTCATGGGTTGTTTCTGCCTCCACAGTTCCTTTCCAGGGACTTCTCATTTTTTCTGTTCGGCCAAGGTTTCATCTGTGATCTTGGCAACCAATTTCTGGTCTTCCGCCGAATCCAGTTTTGCCTGCAGCACCCGGCCGGCAATTTCCGTACTCAGGGCAATGATCTGTTCCCGGACATCCAGCAGGGCTTTCTTCTTTTCCAGCTCCACCGTCTGCCGCCCGGAAGCCAGCAGTTCCTCCCGTTCCTTCTGGGCATTGGCCAGGGCTTCATCATGGAGTTCCTGGGCCATGGCATTGGCTTTGGAGATAATATCGTTGGCTTCCTTTTTGGCATTCTTTAGCTGGGTGACATATTCCGCCTTCAGTGCCTCTGCTTCCTTCCTGGCATGGTCCGCCTGGTCCATATCCTTGACGATTTTGGTCCGGCGGTCATCCATGGCCTTCAGGAGCGGCTTATAGGCGAATTTTGCCAGCACCCAGAGCAGGATGATGAAGTTCACTACCTGCGCAATCAGTGTATAGTTGATACTTACCATTCCCAACCACTTCCTTTCTCCCCAAGTTTCCTCCCCAATCTCTTATTTGACAAAGGGATTGGCAAATACAAGCACAATGGCGATAACGGAAGCAATGATGGGGATGGATTCTACCAGGCCGATACCGATCAGCATATTGACCTGGAAGCTGCCAGCCTGTTCCGGCTGCCGGGCCATGCATTCCAGAGCCTTGGAAGCCACGGCGGAGTCCCCTTTGGTAGCCGCCAGAGAAGCACCTACGCCAATTAAAGCGGCTCCCAGAATGGAAGCGACGATGATCAGGGTATTGTTGTCTATCATTTTTTACATCCTTTCTTTTTCCAGACTTTTATTTATTGGAATGGACTTGCTTGAAAATCGGAGCCAGGGCAATCACGGTCAGCATGGTAAAGATGAAAGCCTGGAGAAAACCTATGATCAGGCTGAAGCCGACCCACAGGTTGGGTACCACCCAGGGTACCAGCATATACAGCACGGCCAGCAGGATTTCCCCTGCCAAGATGTTCCCGAACAGACGCAGGGCCATGGTCAGCGGTTTAGCCAGCTCTTCGATGATGTTCAGGGGGAGCATCAGCGCGAAAGGAGTGACCAGGTGCTTGAAATACCTGGGTCCCTGCTGGATGACCCCGATGATGTAGGTAGCGATGGCCACAGTGATGGAAAGGCCCAGAGCCACGTTGATGTCGTTGGTGGGAGAAGAAAGATGCACACCCACAGAAGGCATCAGCCCCAGTTCATTCCCTACAAAGATATAAAGGAACAGGGTAAGGATAAAGGGGGTAGCCACCCGCCGTCCTTCCACACCAAGGTTGGCATCCATCAATTTTTCCAGCCACTCGATGATCATTTCCATCAGATTCTGGATTCCATAGGGAATCTCCTGTACCCGCCGGGTGGCGGCAAAGACCAGTGCTGCCACAATCAGCATGGTAAGCCAGGACATATAGATCGTCTGCATATTCAGGCTGATCCCCGGCAGGACTTCTGTAGTCCCATAATGGATGACTTCCGAACTCGCAGCTTCTGCAATTCCCATATTCTTATCACTTCCTTTACAAAATTTCTGCTTTTTATCGGAAACTCTGAACCTTCAGGGTTTCCGGCATCCAAGATGGCAGCACGCCATCTGGATGATCAAGCCCACATTCAGGACCAGGAACCCGGCCAGGACCAGCACCGGCTGCCACCGGTTCCGCAAAGCCAAGACCGTCCAGCACAAAAGGAGGGCGATGCGGGTAAACATGGTCCGGTGCATGGCAAGAGCCGCTTGGGCTGGTTCTTTCCGCATGCCCTGGCGGATCCCCCACAGGATCTGGAAGGTATCGGACAGTCCGGCTGCCGTTCCCAAAGCCGCTCCCCTGGCGTCCCCACCCAAAATCAGGGCCAGGACCAGGAAGCAGCCAGCCAGCACTGCCTGTTTCCAGAAAAGACTCTGGAGCTGTCCTCCCAGGAGCTGGAGCTCCGGTCTTTTTTTCCAGGGAGCCATCGACGACTACTTTTTCTGCCCCCCGTGGAATTCCGGCATCAGATCCACAGGATACCCATGGGTATGGAGCAGATAGGTGACGATCCGTTTGGCAGCCTGTCCATCCCCATAAGGATTGACAGCTTCTGCCATGGACCGATAGTATTTCTCGTCGTTCAGGAGACGGCAGGTGGCAGCGTACACATCTTCCTTCCCAGTGCCGATCAGTTTCACCGTACCGGCAGTGACAGCTTCCGGCCGTTCCGTGGTGCTGCGCAGCACCAGGACCGGTTTGCCCAGGGCAGGCGCCTCTTCCTGGATGCCGCCGGAATCGGTCAGGACGATATCTACCCGGGCCATCAGATTGGCAAAAGGTTCATAATCCATGGGTTCCAGCAAATGGACCCGTTCCATCTTTCCCAGGACCGCCTCAGCCACTTCCCGCACCTTGGGATTCTTGTGCATGGGAAAAATGGCTTCTGCCTGGGGATTGTCCTTCAGGACTTCCTTCAGAGCCTGGTACACATGGCGCATGGGCACCCCCAGATTCTCCCTCCGGTGGGTGGTCATGAGGATCAGCTTATGATCGGAACGGATGGCTTCCTCCAGTTTGGGGTTGTGGAAATCAAAGGAATCCTTCACCGTAGCCTGGAGGGCATCGATCACCGTATTTCCCGTCACATAGATATCGTCTTCCTTGATGTTTTCCTTCAAGAGATTGGTTTTGGCATTGGCCGTAGGTGCAAAATGGAAATCTGTGATGGCCGCCGTCAGTTTCCGGTTCATCTCTTCTGGGAAAGGAGAATACTTGTTGCCGGTGCGGAGTCCTGCCTCCACATGGCCTACAGGGATCTGCTTATAGAAAGCAGCCAGCGCCCCTACAAAGGTCGTGGTGGTGTCCCCATGGACCAGGACCAGATCCGGTTGTGCCTGTTCCAGGACTTCCTTCAGGCCCATCAGAGCACGACTGGTCACATCATACAAAGTCTGGCCTGCGGTCATGATGTTCAGATCATAATCCGGTTTGATCTGGAACAGATCCAGCACCTGATCCAGCATTTCCCGGTGCTGGGCCGTCACCGCAACGATGGGTTCCAGCATATCCGGATACTTTTTCATTTCCAGTACCAGCGGGCACATCTTAATGGCTTCCGGCCGGGTACCGAAAATCGTCATGACTTTCAATTTGTTCATTTTCCTTCGCCCCTATTTCATGATCTATCCTGTAAAATCCCTATTTTCCTAGCACCAATGAAAATCACCGCCAGCAGGAATACCAGCAGTGCAATGGCATAGATCCCCTCCATTTCCGTCAGGAGCACTGCCGTGAGACAGAGCCCTGCACTGATCAAATACATGAAAATCACTGCCTGCCGCTGGCTGAAGCCCATGGCCAACAGACGGTGATGGATATGTCCCTTATCCGGGCTGAAGATCGGCCGTCCGTTTTTGTAGCGGCGGACGATGGCAAAAGCCGTATCCATGATGGGCAGCCCCAGCGCAATGGCAGGGACCAAGAGCGCAATGGTGGCCGCACTCTTCACGGCCCCGAAGATGGAAATGGCCGCCAGCATATAGCCCAGGAACAGGCTCCCGGTATCCCCCATGAAAATGGTGGCCGGATTGAAGTTGTACCGGATGAAGCCGATGATCCCCCCTGCCAGGGCTGCCGTCAGGACCGCCACCGGATACAGACCCTGCTGCAGGGCCACCATGATGATGGTGACAGAAGCGATGGCGGATACCCCCGCCGCCAATCCATCCAGTCCATCGATCAGGTTCACCACATTGGTGAAGCTGACGATCCAGAATACCGTAAAGGGAATGGAAAGGTAGTTCAGATAAAAATAGCCGCCCCACGGATTGTTCAGCCATTCGATCCGGATTCCAAAACATACCGGAACCAGGGCTGCTACGATTTGTCCAGCCAGTTTGACCTTGGCCGCCAGCTGGAACATGTCATCCAGGATCCCCACCAGGGCGATCACTGTGCCGCCCAGCAGGATCCCTACCACGTCCCGGGTCATTTCCATGCTGGCGATGGCAGCCGCCATGAACCCGAGATAAATGGCCAGCCCCCCCATCCTGGGCATGATCCGGTGGTGGACCTTCCGTGCGTTGGGACGGTCCACCGCTCCGATCCGGAATGCCAGTTTCTTGACAAAGGGTGTCAGGACCCAGCTGATGATCAGCGATATGCTCAATGCCAGTAAATACGTCTTCACAAAACAAGCCTTTCTGCGGGATTCCCGCCCAGGGAACTGTTATTTCTTTCCCTTTTTCTATGATTTCGATCTGGTCTTTTACTCATACAGATTTATTATAGTACAGTTTTGGAAAATCTACAATTTCTTCCCCCGCTCCATTGTGCCCAAATCCCCTATTTTCTCATTCCAATCCTGCAGTTCCCGTTTACAGCCTGCCTGTCACGTGTTAAACTGGAGCCATCGGAGGTGTTTCTATGCATGAACTAATCCAACTGTTCACGGTATTTGCCCGTATCGGTGCAGTCACGTTCGGAGGCGGCTATGCCATGCTGCCCATTCTCCAGGCGGAAGTCGTGGAAAAATACCATTGGGCCACGGAGGAGGAACTGGCTGACTATTATGCGGTGGGACAGTGCACCCCCGGCGTCATCGCTGTCAATACAGCCACCTTCATCGGCATGAAACGGAAAGGGATCCCCGGCGGGATCACTGCGACCCTGGGAGTGGTCTTTCCTTCTCTGGTGATCATTACGGTCATCGCTGCCTTTCTTTCCAATTTCGCCCAGATCCAATTCGTCAAAGATGCCTTTGCCGGCATCCGGGTCTGCGTCTGTGTGCTGATCTTCAACGCCATCAAGAAGCTGGCCAAGGGAGCCCTGGTGGATAAGCTGACCATTCTGCTGTTCCTGACGGTCATGGGGATCAACTTATTTTCCGATCTTTCTCCGGCCTGGCTGGTCGTCCTATCCGGGATCGTGGGGCTGTCTGCAAAAAAAGCAGGAGGTGAATTGTAATGGGACTCTTCTTCCAACTTTTCTATGAATTTTTTAAGATCGGCCTTTTCGTCATCGGCGGCGGCATGGCCACCATCCCGTTCCTGACCAAGCTTTCAGCGGCTACCGGCTGGTTCACGGAGACGGATCTGCTGAACATGATCGCCGTTTCCGAATCCACACCCGGCCCTATCGGGGTCAATACAGCCACCTACGTGGGATATCACATCGCCGGCCTGACCGGAGCTGTGATCGCCACATTAGGACTCATCACGCCTTCCATCATCGTGATCATCATCGTCTCCCAGTTCTTGAAGAAATTCGGAGACAGCAAGTACGTGAAAGCGGTGATGTACGGACTGCGGGCCGCTTCTGCCGGCCTGATCGCCGCAGCAGGGTTCCTGGTGGCCCGGGTCACCCTGCTCCATCCGGAAGCCTGGAAAGCAGGGGACCTGTCCGGTCTGCTGAACCTGCCCTCCATCCTGCTGGCAGTGATCCTGTTCCTGCTCACCAACCATTATAAAAAAGTCCATCCCATCGCCTTCCTGGCGGCTTCGGCTGTGGTGGGCGTGGTGTTCCATTTTGCGGGATAAGCGGGGCGGCTGCCCAGCTAGAATCAGGAGTCAGACGCCCAGGAGGGTGCTGCCCATTGCGTGCAGCACCCTTTTTTTACATATTCCAAGAATTTCTTCAAAGCCGGAGATGCCTGATCCAAGCTGGGGAGGGCCATCCCCAGTTCCAGACGGTCTTCAGTGGCAAAGGGTAGCACTTTCACCCTGCCGCTCCAGCGGAGGCTGCTGAAGGCATTGTCCATAGAGATCCCCAGTCCCGCCTCCACCATGGTCCAGCAGGTATACATATTGCTGGAGGTGAACCGGAAATCGGGATGGATATGATATTTGGCCAAGAACAGATCCGTATCCGTTTCCTGCTGGGGCAAGGGTTCGATAAAGGGTTGGCCTTCCAGGTCCTCCGGCAGGAGGGCCTTTTTCTTTGCCAGGGGATGGTCTTCCGGAACCCAGGCCACCAGCCGGTCCTGGTACAGAGGGACCCAGTCGCCTGGATATCCTCGGTGGCGGCTGAACAGACAGCAGCTGAGCCGGTGTTCCCTGAGCCCTTCCAAGAGAGTCTGGTTCCCTGCTTCCTGGACATGGACCCGGATCCCAGGATAATCCTGCTGGAAGGCCCGGAGGATCTCCGGAAGCCAGCAGGAAGCGATGCTGTAATAGCTGCCCACAAACAGTTCTCCCTGTTCCAGCCCAAGGATCCCGGCACTTTCCTCCCGGATCTGCCGGCTCCAATAAAGGAGTTCTCGGATGGCGGGCAGCAGCCGATTCCCCTCCCGGTTCAGCTGCACCCCTTGGGACGTGCGGAAAAGGAGGGAGAACCCCAGGTCCCGTTCCAAACTGTCCAGCATCCGGGTAAGACCTGAAGGAGAATACCCCAGGTCCCGGGCGGCGGCAGTGATGCTCCCTTGCTCCACTGCCTGGAGCAGTGCTTGGTATTTTTCCGTATCCATATCCATCCTCCCGTTTTTTTACCCTTAGTATTGCGTATTTAGCAACAGTATATTGCATAACATGCGCTTCCTGCAATACCCATTTCTTTCTATAATGGAACCAGAAAGAAAAAATACCAAGGAGGTCTTCGTATGGAACCTGCTGCCGCCAAATTCCTTATGGCTCTGATCATCCTGACCCGGAGCAGTGCTTTTCTCTTTTCCAAATTCGTCCTGGAGGAACTGGCTCCTTTCCAAGCTCTGGGCTTTCGGTTCACTCTGGCTTTTCTGGTCATGGGCCTGCTGCTCCGCCGTCATCTGCTCCGCGCCTGGAAAAAAGATGCCTATCTGGGACCCAAGAGCCTGGGTCTGGGTCTGCTGCTTTTTGCCGTCATGGGAGCCGAAATGCGGAGCCTGCTCACAGCCGAGATCCACACAGTGGCTTTTCTGGAAAATCTCTCTCTGGCCTTGGTGCCTCTGTTCCTGGCCCTATGGTACCGCCGCCTGCCCAGTGCCCGGATCCTCCAGGGCGTGGGCTTCATCTTGCTGGGAGTAGCAGCCCTCACCATCGGCACCGTCGGTTTCACTCTGGCCGGAGGAGAAGGCTGGGCTCTCCTGGCAGCTGTTTTCTATGCAGGCTACATCATTGCCATGGGGAAACTGTCCCACACCTCGGATCCTTTGTCCCTAGGGACGCTCCACATGGGTTTCATGGGGCTCCTGAGCTTCGGAGCCGCCCTAATACTGGAGGGTGGGATCCCCTTGCCCCAAGCTTCCCTGACCTGGCAGTCCCTAGCCTTCCAGGTGCTGGTATGCAGCTGCTTCGGGTTTGCCTTCCAGCCCAAGGCCCAGCAGTACCTGACAGCAGAAGAAGCCGGTCTGTACTGTGCCATCAATCCCCTGTTTGCCAGCTGTCTGGGACACTGGTTCCTGGCCGAGACCTTGGGCGCTGCAGGGATCCTGGGAGCGGCGTATATCCTCACTGGGCTGGGATTCGTGAACTGGAAGGGTCTGTCACAAGAGCGACAGACCTGTCAGCGGTCAGCTGTCAACGATCAACGGCCGCTGACTATTGACCATTGACCGTTGACAGAAAAAGAGAGGCTGCCTCAGACAGTCTCTCTTTTTTTCTTTTCCATATATCTCAGCCGCAGGCTCAGGAAAGCAGCGGAGAAGAAGATTCCCGTAATGAGCCCCAGCCAATAACCGTCCGGGCCCTTGTGGAGCCCGTGGTCCAGGAACAGCCCAAAGGGCAGGGCAATGCCCCAGTAAGCCGCCAAGGCGGAATAAAAAGTGGCCTTTACATCCTTGTAGCCCCGGAGGACACCCTGGATGGGGGCAGCCGTGCTGTCAAAGAATTGGAAAGCTACGGCAAAAGTCAGGAAGTGCATGATGGGATCCATCAGATTGGGATCCGCCGTATAGAGCCGGGCAATCATTCCTCTGCCCAGGAACAAACAGCAGCCGAAGAAGGCACCGATCAGGAGGTTGGACAGCCGCCCCGTATCTGCATAGGCCTTGGCCTGGACAAAATCACGGGCTCCCACATAGGCTCCTACGATGATGGTCAGGGACAGGGAAAAGCTCAGGGGCACCATGTACAGCATGTTGCAGAAGCTCATGGCCGCCTGGTTGGCGGCCACCGCCACAGTCCCGAACCGGGATACCAGCAGACATTCCACCCCAAAGAAGCTGGTTTCCAGAAAGATGGCCAAGCCCATGGGGATGCCGATGCGCAGATGTTCCCGGATATGGCGGAAAGAAAAACCGGAGGTCCGGAATACATGGAAATCCCGGAAGACCTGCAGCCGAAGCACCAACAGGGCAAAAGAGAGGAACAGCAGCCAGCAGGTAATGGCCGTCCCTACCCCGGCTCCCGGTCCGCCCATGGCCGGAGCGCCCAGCTTGCCGAAAATAAAGATGTAGTTCATGCAAGCATTCACCGGCATGGTCAGGATGAAGAGCCGCATGGTCACCTGGGTGTATCCCATGGTGTCTACAAAAGAACGGAGGATGTTGGCACAAAACAGCGGCAGGATGCCCCAGGCCACAAAGCCCAAGTACCGGAAGGCCACAGTCCGGACTTCCGGAGCCAGGCTCATGGTGTCCAAGATCCTGGGCAATAGCTGGGAACCAGCGCCGATCACTGTCACTGCCAGGGCACAGGCCAGGGCCAGGCCGCTGACCACCGCACCGGAAATCTTCTGGAGCTGCCGGGCTCCCCGATAGTTGGCTACGATGGGCGTCAGGGCCTGGAGGATACCATTGAGTCCGGTGAATACCGGCATCCACACATTGGTTCCAATGGCCACCCCGGCCAGCTGAACAGTGCCTGCATGGCCGCTCATCACCGTATCGAAAAGGCTCATGCCTGTGATGCAGAGCTGGGTGATCAGGATAGGGATCATGACCCCCAGGATTTTCTTCAGCCGGGAACGGAAGGTACCGGTCCTGGCAATCGTCATTTCAGTCAACCAATCAACTCCTACTTCATAAACTCAATATGCCTCTTCACATAGCCGTACATAATGTAGTTGGCCAGGGCATCTTTTTCTTCCGTATCCGGTTTCTCTTCATCCAGGGTAGCTACGAAGTTCCGGTCGGCGGAATAATAATAGGCCTTGCCCCCAAAATACCCCAGGGCGTAAGGATGGGGTACCGGCTGGAGCAGGTCCCGTCCCAAGAATTCCGGAGGCACCGGCTGTCCCAGCAGGGTCAGCAGAGTAGGCGCTAAATCCTCCTGGCTGGCGTAAGTGGTCTCATCCAGTTCTGCCAGCGGAGCCAGATTCTTCGAAATGAAAATGACCGGGATGGGTGCCACGCTCTGTTTATCCTGGGGATTGCGCACCAGTGTCTTGTATTCCCCGCCGGAATGGGGATTGTGGTCCGCCGTCACGATGAACAGGGTCCGATCGTCCATGAGCCCCTGTCTCGAGGCTTCTTCGAAGAAATGCTGGATGGTCTTATCCACCCAGTACATGCCGCAGACAGTGGCCGTACCGTTGTCCCGGACATCTTCCGGCATCTCCGCATAAGTATAGCCGTAATAGGGATAGGGCTGGTGCATATCCAAGGTCTTGCACACCAGGAACAGTTTCCGGTCCCGGTGTTCTGCCAGGGTCTTCAGGGCCACATCATACATCACATCGTTGTGGAATCCCCAGCCGCTGGCTCCCTTATAGCCCATGTTCCCCAGATCTTCTTTGGCCAGGTAGTGCTCCATGCCGAATTGGGCCGGATATTCCCGGTATTCATTGGCATAGTAGCGGCTGGAAGCATTGATGAAATAGCCTTCATAACCGGCCTGCTGCAGGCTCCGGAAGAGGGAAGGCTGTTTGTCTCCCGGCAGATCCTTGTCATAGATCAGTTGGGACCGGAAGGTGGCATTGAGCCCCTGGGTGGTAGGCACAGCGGAGGAATAGTAATGATCGATCCGGGGATATTTCTGGAGCAGGGAATCCAGATAAGGAGTGGCATCCGCAGGGATATTGGGATTGTAGTGATGGAGATAATCCCGATGGACACTTTCCAGGATCAGCATCACCACCCGGTCATAGGCCGGCCGTTTCCGGGGAACAGCCTGGGATTTGGGCAAAATCCCCAATTCTGTCAGAGCTGCCTGGTCCTGCTCCGTCAAAGTCCGTTCCTGGTATTTCCAGGGATCATGGACTACCTTATCCGTCTTGAAGAAGGCTTTTTGGAAAAAGTTCACATTGATGGGATAAGCCACCATGGCCCGGGTGGGCTTCCGGCTCTTTTCCATATCTACTTCGATATCCAGCCCGCTTACATTGTCCGCCGCATGGTAGACACCCTCCGCCAGCAACAGATACGCCCCATTGAGCCCCATAGCCAAGATTACTACACAGAGCAGGGACCAAGGCAGATTGGGTTTATGCCGCCGGGGACGGCTGACCCGGAACAGAGGGATGAAGGCCAGCAGCACGGCGCCAATCAGGCCCAGCTGCCAGTTTTCCGTGGTACTGAAGATTCCCTTGGCAGCATAGATGTTCAAGTTGTCGAACAGGACACTTTCCACATGCATAGAGGTGTTCCAGAAATAGATTCCATCCCCCAGGATCAGGATGCAGGTCACATAATAGACCAGGAAATAGACAGCCTTCAGGATCCGGTTGGGCCAGTGGTGGTAGCACATGGCTGCCAGGAGCACCAGCACGATGTTGTTGAAGAGCCCGGCCAGTACCGAAAGAGCCGTCATAAAGCCTGGATCCAGCTCCAGGTAGGACACCATGAACAGGGCATCTGCCAGATACAGGACCCCTGTGACCACCACGGGGAAATACCGTTCCACCCGGTCCCGGATGCGCCGCCGCTGGGCGTACAGGAAAAGGACCACCCAGGAAAGGAGCAGGTCCCGGCAGAAATAGTTCAGGGTATGGTACCAGAATTCAGCCCAGGGAAAGGGCACGATCTCTTTCAAAAAATTCCAGCGGTAATAGGCTTCCGCTGCAAAACACAGGAGCAGGATCACTCCGTAAATCACTTTCTTCTTCACAAGCAGCCTCTCAGGAAATGAATTCTAAGGATTTGGGCAGCAACACCAGGGACAGAGGCGAATTGACCACCGCATCCCCGTCCAGTTCTGCCGCAAATTTTTTCACATTGCAGCGGATATCCACCTGCTGGGCCGGATAGATTTCCACGCTTTTGTCCAGGGTCAGCATATCCGCCGCAATTAGAGCCGTATACCGAAGGAAATCCACACATCTTCCCTTGGTGAAGAGACAGACATGCATGGTGGGATTGGACAGGGACCCGCCGTTGACCAGGGAAAAACGTCCGGCATAATACCGGCTCTTGGTCACGATGACAGAACTGGCCTGATGCCAGACCCCATCTCCGTTGATCATCACCTGGAACCGGTATTTCCAATTGTGGAGAAGCATCTCGTTCCCCAATACCCGTCCGCTCTGGCGCACATAGGCCAGGGTGGAAAGGTACTTTTTCTCTTTGGGGGTCACCTGCTGCACCACCATGGAATCCACCCCGATCCCGGCCACTGTCAGGAAGATCCGGTCGTTGGCCCGGCCCAGGCAGACCGGCGTGGTGACGCCTTTGGAAACCCGATACATCCAGTTGTGGACATCGGTTTTCTGCATCAGTTCCTTGGCCACCAGATTCACCGTGCCTGCCGGATAGATGCTCACATAGGGCCAGTAATCCTGGTCCACACATTCTTCCACCAGGGCCCGCAGGGTCCCATCCCCGCCAGCCACGATGACCCACTGGATCTTTTCTGCACAGATTTTTTTCCCCACCGCCTGGGTCTCCGCAAAAGTCCCCACCGTCACGTACTGGAAGCGTTCTGCTCCATACAGCCGCATGAGCTGCCGGGCGATGCTTTCCACGTTGTTATGGATCCCGTTGAAAAAATTTTGCTTTCCGGAATTGCGGTTGTGGACCAGGAGGACCTTTTGGAAAGCGTTGATGTCTACTTTATGACGCAGCATGATGATCTCCTATGATTTCCTTTTACTTGGCATAAATCCATTGCTTCCTGGAAAAATAATTCCAAATGGTCACCAGCGCAGAAGCTGCCACCTTTGATTCCATCACCGGGAAGCCCAGCCCCCCGACAAAGATCCGCATCAGCAGTACGTTGAACAGGAGCCCCAGGGTAGAAACCACCAGGACCAAGGAAAATTCCTTGCTTTTGCTGTACCGCACACCGCTGGTGAAAACCCAGATATTCGTAGCCACGTAGTGGCATACCGTAGAGCAGAGATAAGCCGCTGCCGTTGCCAGGAGATAGTTCCATCCCCAGCAGCGGTTGAACAGATAGACCAGTCCCCACTCAAACAAAGCAGCCGTGCCCCCGATGCAGAGATAACAGAGGACACGGATCTTTTCATTCTTTGATTTTTGCAGCATTTCAGTGCCCCATCAGCTGGTAGAGCAGCATCAGCACCACCCCGGGGACGCCAAAGAAACCGGCCACCAGGGCGGAGATGAAATGGATGGGGATCGTGACGCCGAAGATTCCTCCCAGCAGGTTGAACAGCCACAACAGGACCACCCCGCAGATGCCGTTCCACAACAGTTTCAGAGACAGGGAGAACATATTGATGACCAGGAACAGGACAACCAGCGCTGCCCCTCCTACCAGCCATATTTCCATGATATTCGACCGCCTTTCCAGAATTTCCCGTTTTGCTGCCCGGAGAAAAGCCCGTTTCTCCGGAAGTGTCAGATTTCCCGCCGGTTCTCCAGGGCCTTGTACAGGGTCAGTTCATCGGCATATTCCAAATCACCGCCCACCGGAAGCCCATGGGCGATCCGGCTCACCTTGATCCCTGTGGGACGGATCAGCCCAGCCAGATAATTGGCCGTAGCTTCTCCTTCCACATCTGAATTGGTAGCGATGATGACTTCCTGTACATCTCCCTTCTGGAGCCGGAGCAGCAGTTCTCGGATCTTCAGCTGATCCGGTCCCACACCGTCCAGGGGAGACAGGACGCCATGGAGCACATGGTACAGTCCCTGATAGCCCCGGGTCCGTTCCATGGCAGCCACGTCCTGGGGCTGTTCCACTACGCACACTAGGCTCCGGTCCCGTTCCTTGTCCTGGCAGATTTCGCACAGGTCCCCTTCGCATAGATCGAAGCACTGGCGGCAGAGATGGACATGATCCTTCACATCCAGCAGGGCATTGGCCAGCGCCTCCACATCTTCCCGTTTCATATCCAGCACATGGTAGGCCAGACGGAGAGCCGATTTGGAACCGATCCCCGGCAGTTTCCGCAGCAGTTCGTGGAGCCGCGCCAGAGGTTTTACCATCCGCATGCCTGGGACCGCTCCTTAGAACATCCCGGGCAGTTTCAAGCCGCCAGTGACTTTGCCCAGTTCTTTTTCCGTCATTTCATCTACTTTTTTCATAGCATCGTTCACGGCCGTGACAATCAGATCCTGGAGCATTTCCACATCTTCCGGGTCCACCGCATCCGGAGAAAGGGTCAGGCTGACCAGGTTCTTGTTGCCGTTGACCACAGCTTTGACGGCTTCTCCGCCGGCAGTGCCTTCCACTTCCCGTTCCTTCAGTTCTTCCTGGAGTTTCGTCATCTCACTCTGCATTTTCTGGACTTTTTTCAGCATGCCCTGCATGCCGTTCATTGCCATTCCACCTTTGAACATTCTGTTTCCTCCTCATATCCTCAAAAGGATTTTTCTTTATTCTTTATACACTTCACCGCCGAAGACCTGCATGGCTTTTTTCACACCTTCCGGGAGTTCTCCCTGTTTCACTGGTTCTGGGGCGGGATTTGCTACAGCTGCTGCCGGCTGAGGTTCCTGCCTGCCCGAAGGCAGAGAAGGTGCCGCATCAGCCGGCGGTTCGTCCGGCAGCGGGATGTCTTTTGCCGGCGGGTCCGGCGGTACCGGCGCGGGTTCCGCCGGAGCAGGGGCCGGTGCCCGGAGTTTGTGCAGGGTGATTTCTCCTTCCTGCTGGACTACCTGGAGCCGGACAGCCTCTCCCGTGGTTTCTTTCAAGATGTCCTGGATCAGGGTCTTGAATGCCGGTTCCTCCAATTTTTCCTTTTCAAAGGAAGAATTGACCGCCAGGAGCAGTTCCCGATCCTGACAGTCGGCCACCCGAGCCATTTCCGCATAGACCAGGAAAGTCCGTTTCCGCCGCCGTTTCAGCCCCTGGAGCACCCTCTGCCAGAGCTGTTCTCCCAAAGCCCGGCCACTGCCGTCGAAGCAGGGTCCCTGGCCAGCAGCGGGTCCGGCGGCTGCCAGTCCGGGGCGGGAGACCGGAGCCGGGCGGGAAGCCGGAACCCCTGCCGCCGGAGCAGCTGGCTGGCTGGGCCTTTTTTCTTCCTTTCGGACTGCAGCCGCCATCCGGGCAAAGGCAGCCCGTGGATCCTTGGACTGCTGCGCAGCTGGCTGAGCTGGCTGTGCAGCAGCCGGGACAGGTTCCCGGCGAACCGGAGAAGCAGAGCGTGCTGCTGGCGCCGGCTGGACGGCCATAGGAGCCGGAGCGGATTGGACGGGGACAGCCTGACGGACTGCCGGCGCCGCTGGAAGCCCTCCCTGTTCCAAAGCCGCCACCTGTTTTTCCAGGCTGTCGATCCGAGCCAGGAGAGCTGCTTCGGTATTCCCTCGATTCTGACACAGATCGAACAGACACAGTTCTCCCACAATCTTTTTCCGCAGGGAATACTTGCTTTCTTTCACGGCTTCATGGAGCCGCTCCACAGCAGCGATGATTTGGCTGGAAGTAAAAAGAGACGCCGTCTGTTCCAAGGCTTCCCGGGTATCCGTCAGATAGATTTCCTGGTATTCCCGGTCTGCCTGGAACAGCAGCAGCGCTCGGAAGTACTCCATCATTTCTCCCAGGATCTGCCCCATTTCCTTTCCCTGTTCCAGCAGCTGTCCCAAGGTATCCAGGGCACCGGACAGGTCTTTCTGCCCAATCTGGACGACCAATTCCCGGAGCTTTTCCCGTCCCACCAGGCCTAGGACCTGGCGGACGGTCTCTTCCGTCACCTTGTCCGCCATGATGCTGCACTGATCCAAAAGGCTCAGGGCATCCCGCAGGCCCCCATCCGCCTGGATGGCCATCAGGCGCAGGGCTTCCGGTTCCGCCTGGATATGGCTGCCCTCGGCCACTTTTGCCAGATGGGCCGCAATCTCATCCACCGTGGCCCGGCGGAAATCAAACCGCTGGCAGCGGGACAAGATGGTATTGAGGATCTTCTGGGGTTCCGTGGTAGCCAGGATGAACACCACATGTTCCGGCGGCTCTTCCAGGGTCTTCAGCAGGGCGTTGAACGCATCGGTGGTGATCATATGGACTTCATCGATGATATAGACTTTATACCGGCTGGAAACCGGTGCAAAATAGACCTGTTCCCGGATCTTCCGGATTTCATCGATGCCCCGGTTGGAGGCCGCATCGATTTCGATCACGTCCCCTGATGTCCCCTCCGTGATTTCCCGACAGTTCTCACAATGGTTGCAGGGATGGGGCGTGGGCCCCTCTGCACAGTTGAGGGCTTTGGCCAGGATCCGCGCCGTACTGGTCTTTCCAGTGCCCCGCGGGCCGGCAAACAGATAAGCATGGGAAATCCTCCCTGTTTCCAGGGCATTGGTCAGGGCTTTCTTGATGGGAGCCTGTCCCACCAGATCATCGAAATCCTGGGGACGCCAGGTACGGTATAATGCAACGTAAGCCATCTTTCCCATCCTTTCTGTTTTGATCCTTTGCTATTATACCTTGTTTTTGGCTGGGACTTCAACTAGATTCTGAAAATCTCTCAAAAAACATCTTGACAACAGATTGTAAATTCGATATACTGTTACTCGCGGTTGTCGTTCAGACGGCTGTACAAACTGAATAGCTGTACATCAGCAATTCAACCTGGAGAGTTGTCCGAGTGGTTGAAGGAGCACGCCTGGAAAGCGTGTATACGGGATAACCGTATCGAGGGTTCGAATCCCTCACTCTCCGCCATTTTATCCAATCAGCCGCGTTGTGCGGCTTTTATTTTTCCGGCGGACTGCAAGAGTGGGTCCTGCGCAATGGAGGCCCGTGAACCTTGTCAGGTCCGGAAGGAAGCAGCAATAAGCGGATACCCCCATGTGCCGCAGGGGTGCCTGCCCTTGCAGCCCGCCGGGAAAATAAAGGAAAAAGAGCTGTCGCCCTTTGGGCGGCGGCTCTTTTTTGTCAACGGTCAACGATTGCTTCCCTGCACACAAGAAGGCCTTTAAAACACCTCCAGCACCTTCCCCGGGTTCAGGATATCCAACGGATCCAGGGCCCGCTTGATGGTTTCCATCATGTACAGCTCTCCCGGATCCGCCAATTGGGCCAGCTGCTTCACTTTCTTGGCTCCGATGCCGTGTTCTCCGCTGAGCTTGCCGCCCAGGGCATAGATGTAGCCATAGGCCTTTGCGTGGAAGGCGTCCAGAGCCTCTTCCCATTCCCGGTCAGACAGTTCTCCCTTCAAGATGGCGAAGTGGAGATTCCCATCCCCGGCATGGGCCAGGGTAAACACCCGGAAGGGATACTTTTTTGCTTCGGCAGACAGTTCGTCTATGGCCTGGGCGATTTTGTCCAGGGGCACCACAAAATCGTCACTGGTCATCACCTTGCTCAGCACCCGGGCAGATTCCAAGCAGTTCTTCCGCAGGGTCCACACCCGGTCGTCGGCCATGGATACATCCGCCGCCCCATGGCTCCGGCATAGTCCGTCCAGTTTGAGCAGTTTCTTATCCAGTTCATCTTCATCGAAGCATTCCAGGGTCAAGATCACATAGGAACCATCCTCATAATGGCCCAGGTCCAGCTGGGAATAATCACTGGAAGCCCGGACGAAGGCATTGTCCATGAATTCCACACTGGTGGGGTCCAGTCCTTCCCGGAGCAGTACAGGAACGATGCCTGTGGCTTTGGCTTGGTCGGTGAAGACAGCCAATACATCGGCTTTATAGGGAGCCTGGGGCAGCAGCTTCAGGGTCACTTCCGTGATGATGCCCAGGGTACCTTCGCTGCCGATCACCAGCTGATCCAGGCAGTAGCCGGTGGTATTCTTTTTGCTCCGGGTGCCCAGACGAGCGATCTGGCCATTGGGCAGCACCACTTCGATGGCGTGGACCTGGTTCCGGGTGGTGCCGTAGCGGACGGCTTTGTCACCGCCGGCGTTGGTGGCCAGGTTGCCTCCGATCAGGCAGCTGTCAGCGCTGCAGGGATCCCCGGCATAAAAAAGTCCCTGTTCCCGGGCAGCCTGCTGGACCGCTGCTGTACGGGCCCCAGCCTGGGCCACCAGGTACATCCCCTCCGGATCCACTTTCAGGATCTTGTCCATCCGTTCCATCAGGAGCACCAGGCCTCCGCACACAGGAATGGCCCCATCGGATACACTGGTGCCTCCGCTCCGGGGCGTCACCGGGAACTGTTCCCGGTTGGCCAGTTTCAAGATGGAGGAAATCTCTTCCGCAGAACCGGGAGCCGCCACTGCTTCCGGCAGATGGAACTTCCGGGGATCGGTTTCTTCATCGGTTTTGTACTGTTCCAGATGATCCGGATCGGTCCAGACATACTTCTCTCCTACAATGCTGCGCAGTTCAGCCAGAGCTTCTCCGGTAATGGGTTGATACGTTTTCATGCTTCTTTCCTTCCTTTGCGGCCGCCATGCCTGCAGCCTCCACAGTTTTTATACAGTAAAAAGGGGCTGCTGCATGCGCAGCAGCCCCATGGCTGGCGGATGGGGAGGGATTCGAACCCTCGGTACCTTGCGGTACACTTGATTTCGAGTCAAGCACCTTCGACCACTCGGACACCCATCCATGAGAATTTTATTATACCATACTTACCGCCGTGCTTTCAAAAAATCTTGTAAAATTTTCCGACACTCCTGTTCCAGCACCCCGGCAGTAACGGCTGTCCGGAAATTCAGGGAAGCATGGGTGGGCAGATTGAACTGGGATCCACAGGCCCCGGCCGCACTGTCCCAGGCCCCGTACACCACCCTTCCCAGGCGGGCGTTCCAGATGGCGCCGGCACACATAGGGCAGGGTTCCAAAGTCACATACAGTGTGGCATCGCTGAGGCGCCAGCGCTGGAGCAGCTGGCAGGCCTGCCGGATCACCAGGAGTTCCGCATGGGCCGTGGCATCCCTGTCCTGTTCCCGGCGGTTGTGGTCCCGGGCCAATACCTGGCCCTCCCGGACCAGGACGGCTCCCACAGGGATCTCTCCCTCCCGGGCTGCCTGCCGAGCTTCTTCCAGGGCCATTTCCATGAAGCGTACATCGGTCTGCCCGGCAAGAGAGTTCTTTGCCGTTTGCTCCATTTTTGAACCTCCTTGTAAGTGTGAGCAAATGGTGCACAATAACGTGCAGCAGCCCACCTACTCCCTCTTTGTCAGCTTGTGCAAATCGTAAGGCGTATCCTGGTACACCACATTCAGCCAGTTCAAGTAGAACAGATGGGCATAACTGCACCATTTGAACAAAGGTTCCTGGGTGGTATCATCGGTGGGATAATAGTGCTTGGGCAGGGAGGGATCCAACCCTTTTTCCCGGTCCCGGACGTATTCATCCCGAAGGGTCATCCGATCATATTCAAAATGGCCCATGACGAAGATCCTTCGCAGGTCTTCCGTAGCACAGATGTTGATGCCGTTCTCCACACTGCGGCTGAGGACCTGGAGATCTGGAGTGCTGTAGACTTTGGCGTCATCCACCGTGGTATAGCGGGACTGGGGGATGAAGTACCGGTCATCGAAGCCCCGGAGCAGAGGATGGTTCCGGACGGTGAGCCCGTAGGGATAGATACCGCAGAGTTTCTGGGGGAACATGATCTTCGGCACATCATAGTAATAGTACAGGCCGGCCTGGGCCCCCCAACAGTAGTGGAGGACGGAATATACATGGCTCCGGGCCCATTCCAAGTATTCTTCGATTTCTCCCCAGTATTCCACATCCTCGAATTCCAGTTTTTCCACCGGTGCCCCGGTTACGATGAGACCGTCATAATACCGATCCTGGATATCGCTGAATTCCAGGTAAGCGGATTCCAGATAGGAATTGTCGGTATGGGTCCCCTCCCGGCTCACCGGCCGGCAAAAATCGATTTCCAGCTGCAGGGGAGAATTGCCCAAAAGCCGTAGCAGCTGCAGTTCTGTCGGCTTTTTCAACGGCATCAGGTTCAGGATCAAGATTTTCAAAGGACGGATATCCTGGGTCAGGGCCCGGTCGTTGTCGATGGTGATGATATTTTCTTCACGCAGTTTTTCCTTGGCAGAAAGATGGCTGTCGATTTTGATTGGCATAGCGCTCACTCCTTTATTTTCTCGAACAAAAAAAGCTCCCGCCCCCTGCAGGGACGAAAGCATCGTGGTACCACCCGGCTTCGCCTGGCGAACCAGGCCTCTCGAGCACGCGAAAATTCGGATGCTCCAGTGCTGTAACGGGCACTCCCGGATGACCTACTGCTGTTCAATCATCTGCTCCAAGGCCATGTTCCCTTTCTCCGCCGCTCTTCCTTTCACCCCAGTGGAAGCTCTCTGTGCCGGCCTGCAAAAGGTACTCTTCTTTTCATCGCAGGTATCTCTATCAAATTGCTTTCAATTTAGCACAGAAAATTCCTTTCGTCAAGTCCTTCTTCCCCTTGCATTTCCAGGAAATTGGTCTTATACTGGGGACAGTATTAATGTTGTTTTAACAACGGAGGAGAATCATGGATACTGCATTCTTGGCCAAAACGGCCTTATTCAAAAATGTCCCCCCAGCCGAAATCGAAGTCCGGATGCACTGTCTGGGCGGAGTGGTCCGGTCTTATCAAAAAGGCTCCTACATCCACTATGCAGGAGATGTGGTCCATACGGTCAGCATGGTCCTTTCCGGGAAAGTCATCATTGAAAACGACGATCTGTGGGGCAACCGGAACCTGCTGGGACAGATGGGGCCCGGAGAACTGTTTGCGGAAGCCTATGCCTGTGCGGAAAATGAGCCCCTGCTGATCAACGTACTGGCGGTGGAAGACTCCACTGTCCTGATGATGGATCTTTCCAAGGTCTTCCATACTTGTTCCCGCAGCTGCCCCCAGCACCAGCAGATCAGCGACAACCTGCTCCATATCCTGGCCCGGAAAAATCTGTCCCTGGCCCGGCGTATCCTCCACACCTCTTCCAAATCCATCCGAGGGCGGGTCCTTTCTTACCTGTCCTTCCTGGCTGCCCAGCAGAAGAAAAAAATCATCACGGTCCCCTTCAACCGGCAGCAGATGGCGGACTATCTGAGCGTAGACCGGAGTGCTCTCAGCAACGAACTGAGCAAGATGCAGAAAGAGGGCATCCTGGAATACCACAAGGAAAGCTTCAAGCTGCTGAAAGAGGAGTAAAAGGCTGTCAATGGTCAATGGTCAATAATCAATGGCCGCTGGATGCCGGCTTTCTGTTCTGCCGGCGCTGAATGAAAAGGAGCGATATTGTCATGAAACAAATGGAGATTACAGGAGAAATCCTGCCGGGGATCCCGGTGGAGGTGCATCCTTTTCCGCCTTTCCTGCCGGCAGGGGCCCGGGTGCTGATCCTGGGGACTTTTCCTCCTGCAGCGGAAAAACGGGCTATGGATTTCTATTACCCCAATTTCCAGAATGACATATGGCGGATCATAGGAATGGTGTATTTCAAAGACCCGGACCACTTCCGGAAAGGGCATGCCAAGGCTTTTGATGCCGCAAAGATCAAGGCCTTCCTAAGCCAAGCCGGGATCGCCCTGGGGCCCACTGTGCTCCGGGCCCAGCGGCAAAAGAGCAATGCCTCGGATAAATTCCTCCATGTGGTGGAAGAAGCGCCGCTGGCCGCCATGCTCCAGCAGATTTCCAGCTGCCGTCAGCTGATCACCACCGGAGAAAAAGCTACAGAAATCGTCCTCCACCAATGCACCGATCCCCCTAAACTGCCCCGGACCGGGACCTCCCTTCCCATTGTCCTGGATGGACGGGAACTGCTCCTGACCCGCCTGCCTTCCACCTCCCGGGCCTATCCCATGAAGCTGGAGAAGAAGGCGGAGATGTATGGGGCGGTGCTGCTCCAGGCAGCACCGCCGGTCAGCAGTCAACGGTCAACTGTCAGCGGCCAAAAGAAAAAAGCAGATTGAGCATGCCGCTCAATCTGCTTTTTTGATGTCCATAACGACGATTTCCGGTTTGGGACCGATGCGGATGGGGACCCCCCAGAGGCCATAGCCGCTGGATACCGTGGCCAGCATCTGCCCCACCATTTCCGATCCATAATCCAAAAAGTACATTTTCCGAGTGATCAGCCGGTTGGGAGCCATCTGGCCGGCATGGGTATGACCGGCAAAATACAGATCATATCCCCGCTCTGCTGCCTCTTGGATCCGCCGGGGCTCATGTTCCATAAACACATTGAATTTCCCCTGTTCCGGATGATAGGATGCTCTCCGGTCCCCGAACAGGTAATCATCCATTCCCGTCAGATTCAGCCAAGGATTCACGGCCTTGTTCTCATCCACGGCAAAACGGATGCCTTCTGATTCCAGGAGGGACCGTTCCACCGCTTCCGTGCCCATCCTTTTGTCATGGTTGCCGTAAACGGCATACACCCCGTCCCGGCTCTGGATCCGGGCCAACGGAGCCAAGCTGTCTTCCTGCTGGACAAAAGGAAGGTCCCCGTCCACCATATCCCCTCCCAGAAGGACCAGGTCGGGCTCCAGGCCGTTGATCCTCCGGACCAGGGTTTCTCCGTAGGAAGTCCCGAAAAGACCGCCGAAATGGAGATCCGACACAAAGACGATCCGGTAAGGACCGGGAATGGGTTTATCCGTTACATACTCCATTTTCCGGACCACCGGATGGAGGGCCTGCCAGCAGCCGCCTAAGACCAAACAGACAATGCCGGCCGCAAGGACCTGCGCTGCCCGGGGCGCAAGCAGCGGCCAGCGGCCCAGTTTCCCCGCCAAAAGGGCAGGCAGGAACAAGATCAGTCCCAGCACGGAATAATAGAGGAAGCCCATCCAGAGCCCGCCGGCCCAGGCCAAAAAACGGATGGCCGGCCGGGGCAGGGCATGGAGGTACACATTGCTGAGGACGAAACACAGAGGCAGCAGCAAGAATATCCCCAGGGTCCAGAAGGGACGCAAAAAAGAAAGGCCTGTCCGGTACATGGCCCAGATGGCCGCGGAACCGCCCAGGCCCACAAGGAGCAGGGTTGCAAAAAAAGGTTTCACACCAACATCATTCCTTTAAAAAAATGTTTTTCCCGCCCAGAAAGCAAGGCTGGCTGCCAATAGGCCCAGTGTATTCTGGAGCAGCAGATAGAAAAACCCCGTAATATGTTCCCCATGGAGAAAGAAGTGCAGTCCTTCTTTGATAAAAGAAGAAAACGCCGTAAAACCGCCGATGAATCCCCAGTACAACAGCATGGCCCACTTGGGATGGGGCAGCTTGGTATACAGGAACGCAGCAAAGAAACCCACCAGGATGCATCCAAACGTATTGACGAAGATCATCTCCCAAGGGAAGTCGTTCCCCCAGACTCCCTTCAGGGCAGCTGCCACCAGGTATCTCCCCACAGAACCCAGTGCACCGCCCAGAGCCACATAGAACAGCAGCAGTACATCCTCTTTCCACATCATAAACTTTTCCCCCTCATGGTATTTCCAGTAAGATCACGCCTCCCAGCTACACCCTTTTTCCTTGTATTTGAAAAAACGGGCGCTGCAACCAAACTCAGCGTCCTTCTATTTATATAATAGTAAAAACCTGTGATTTTGTCAATTCATTTGATTATCTCCCAGAATAAGGGACTTCCTGTCTTTTTCCTCTTTTCCCTGCCTTTTAGGGACTTTTCCCCAGGAAACATTGCGTCCATCCTGGGACAACGGTATAATGACAGTATTATGAAAGAGAATAAGATACCATTCCAACTCAAAGAGAATATCGAACTGACCATTACCGGGCTGGGCAGTTCCGGGGAAGGGGTGGGCAAAGTCAGCGGCTTTACCTTCTTCGTCCCCAGTGCTTTGCCGGGAGAACGGATCCAGGCCCAGGTGACCCTGCTGAAAAAAAGCTACGGTCAGGCCCGGCTGCAGAAGCTGCTGGTACCCTCTCCGGACCGGGTGGAACCGCCCTGCCCCGTCTATGCCCAGTGCGGCGGCTGCCAGCTCCAGCACCTTTCCTATCCGGCCCAGCTGGCTCTGAAACGCCAGACCGTAGTGGATGCCATGGAACGGATCGGCCATTTCACCAAACTCTGTGTCCAGGAGACCCTGGGTGCAGATGATCCTTGGCATTACCGGAACAAGATGCAGGTCCCTGCCGCCCAGGGACGGAATCATACCCTGGCCATCGGCTGCTATGCCCAAGGGACCCACCGAGTCATCGATGTGAAGGACTGCCTGATCCAGCAGCAGGCCAACAATCAGATTGTCCAGACTGTCCGGTCCTGGATGGAAAAATACCGGATCCCCGCCTTGGAAGAAGATGCCCGCCGGGGCATCGTCCGGCACATTATGGGGCGAGTGGGAGTCCAGACGGGAGAAGTGATGGCTGTATTGGTGACCAACGAGCCCCAGGTCCCCCATCTGAAGGACCTGACCGCCATGCTCCGCCAGGAAATCCCCGGCTTCACCACCCTGGTCCAGAACATCAATACCCGGCACACCAATGTGATCATGGGACCGAAGAACAAAGTCATCTGGGGCCCCGGAGTGATCCACGACCGTCTGGGCAAATTCACCTTTGCCATTTCCCCCCATTCTTTTTTTCAGGTGAACACCCTCCAAGCGGAAAAGCTCTATGAAACAGCCCTCCAGTATGCGTCCCTCACGGGAAAGGAGAAAGTCATCGACGCCTACTGCGGTACCGGCACCATCACCCTATTCCTAGCCCAGAAAGCCCAGCGGGCCCTGGGCATCGAAATCGTGGCTCCAGCCATCCGGGATGCCCGGCAGAACGCCCGGGACAATCATGTGGCCAATGTGGACTTCCTGTGCGGAGATGCAGCCAAAGAAATGCCGGAATTGGTCCGCCAGGGCAGCCGTCCGGATGTGGTGGTATTGGATCCGCCCCGGGCTGGCTGTGAACAGCGGGTGCTGGATGCCATTGCCAGGGTCCGTCCCCAGCGGGTGGTATACGTTTCCTGCAATCCGGCTTCCCTGGCCCGGGATGCGGCCATTTTACGGGACAAAGGCTTCGTGGTCCGGAAAGTCCAGCCCGTGGACATATTCCCCCACACCAGCCATGTGGAAACAGTCTGCCTGCTGACCTTGAGATAAGAGGAGAAGGATATATATTGAAGGAGGGATCCATCCTTGCTACAGATTTCTGAAACTGCCAAAGAAAAAATCCGCAGCCAATTCCCGATTTTCCAGGAAGCGGCCCATGCTTTTTATGCCAAAGAACTGCCTCCGGGCAAATATAAGGGGACTTCCGGGAAATTCGGTTCCTATGGAGAACGGGGCGCCAACAGCAGCATGCTCCGGCTCCGGTTTTCCGGCGGGACCATCAGCCAGGCCCACATGGCTTTCCTGGCCCAGGCCATCGACAGATACCAGGTGACCCTGGCCCATTTCACCACCGGGGAAGCCCTCCAGCTCCATCGTCTCCAGGAACAGGCAGTCCTGGGCCTGTATCAGGACTGCTTCGACCAGGGCATCTACTGTGCCGGTGCCGGCGGGGACAATCCCCGGAACATCACGGCCAGCCCTCTCCATGGAGTGGAAAAAGGCGAACCCTTTGACATGACCCCGGCCATCCAGGCTGCTTCCAGCTTTGTCATCAGTCTGATCCCGGAACTGAAGCTGCCCCGGAAGTACAAGATCAGCTTTTCCAACGGAATCGACAACGAAGGCCATGCCACCTTCAAAGATCTGGGCTTTGTAGCCCGTCCAGGCGGCCCCTTCGACGTGTATGCCGGCGGCGGCTTCGGCGTCAACGGCAGCCGGTTCGGAGTCCTCATCGATACCCAGGTGGATCCTCGGGACCTGTCCTGGTACATCCTGGGCTATGCCCGGGACGTATACATGAAGTACGGAGACTATCAGCACCGGGGTACGGCCCGTTCCCGGTTCATCTTGACCAAAATGGGTGAAGATCCTTTCCGGCAGGCTGTCCGGGACGCGGCAGCCCATTGCCAGGAAGAAGGGATCCCCCGGCTGGAACTGGAACCCATCCCGCCCCTGACCAAAACCGGAAAAGACGATTCCGTCCTGACGGATCCCCGGATCCGCAGCCAGAAACAAGAAGGATTGTACTATGTGGAATACAAACCCCTGGGCGGTGTGCCGGATATCCAGGTATTCCAGCAGCTGCTGAGAGAAGCCTCGCAGATGGAAGGAGCCCAGCTGCGGCTGAATGCGGACGAAACCTGCTACATCATCAACCTGACAGCGGAAGAAGCCCGAAAGATTGCAGCCCTGACAGAAAAAGACACAGCGCATACCGCTTTTGAACATTCCGTCAGCTGCATCGGTGCCACCGTATGTCAGCAGGGACTGTGCGATTCCCACGGGACCCTAGCCCGGATTGCAGCATTCCTGAAGGAACAGGGCGTAGATACCCGGTATCTGCCCAAATGCCATTTTTCCGGCTGTCCTTCCACCTGTACCGTCCAGTCCCTGGCGGCGCTGGGCTTCCGGGGAGCTTTCACCCTGGTGAATGGAGAACGGGCCAGTGCCTTCCAGGTATACGCCGGCGGAAGCTATGCCTATGGAAAAGAAAAAATCAGTGAGCCCCTGGGCCTCATCGCCACCGCCCGGCTGCCCCACTTTTTCCTGAATCTGAACCAGATCCTGCTGGATGCCGGAGAACCTTTTGCCCAGTGGTATCCGGACCATGAGGAAGAGTTTCTGGAACTGTTGAAGAAGTATGCGTAACAAAGGGGCTGTGAAAAAATGAGATTTCATTTCTTCACAGCCCCTTGTTTTTTTTCTCTTTTTACTCCTGTTAGCAAAAAACAAGAGGAAAAGGGTATACTT
>ERZ791914.25-NODE-25-length-155756-cov-36.950450_pt1 | contig 155756 bp, 149 predicted proteins | sample MGYA00510140_ERZ791914 | MGnify/ENA primary metagenome ERZ791914 (study PRJEB30046, sample SAMN00792079) | human gut metagenome | study: EMG produced TPA metagenomics assembly of the A metagenome-wide association study of gut microbiota in type 2... | reverse complement strand
CTGCACGTGTGATTTTCACACGTGCAGCAGCCCCTTTTGAAATATTAATTTTTCATTTCTTCAGCCAGTTTCCGTACGTATTCTACTGGAACTTTGGTTCCGGCTGCGATTTGTTCCGCCTGCATACCGCTGTCCAAAAGGTTCATCAGCAACTGGCGGCGTTCGTTTTCACTGCCTTCCCGTTTCCCTTCCAGGCGGCCTTGCTCCAATCCTTGTTCTAATCCTTGTTCTAATCCCTGTTCTAATCCCTGTTCTAATCCTTTTTTCATGCCTTCTTCTGCGGCTTCTCTTTGGCGTCTCCTGATTTCATCGCTTAAAATCATATACTCTCGCCTCACTTTATCTATACTTTTAACAAAATGGACTTCCTGATCCAATCTTTCTACGAAATTCCCCTTAGCAGCTTTTCCGTCCACATACCGGAGAAAAGCAGCGATATCAGGATCTGTTGCATTTTCACTGCCCTTGCTGTTGAGAAACATCCGGGTCTCTTCGTCTTTTAATTGTACCTTGTAATCCTCTTTACAGCAATGGGTAAATGTGTATATGGGAAGTCCTTTGTGGAAAGGGTCAAATGTACAAATGAAGATTACATAAGAGGGATTCAGTTCTTCATACGGTTTGCCCTTGTCCAGCAGTTCTCCATCGATCATACTTTGGTAGAAACGGCTGCGTTTGGCTAAGTCGTTCCTGGGGGAGTTGGAGCATTGCATCTCGATATCGTAGACCCGGCCTTCTTCGTCTTCTACATAGACATCCAAACGGATGCTTTTGCCGTCCAGACGGAGGTCGATGGTCTTTTCGAAATCCAGGTAGTAGAGGGAACGGACTTTGATATTCAAGATTTTTTCGATGAGATGGGTGCAAAGCCGTTCATTGCGCATGACATGCTGGAAGAGAAAATTATCCCGGATAGTGAGTTCGTCAAAGGTCTTGATTTTTTCCATAGTTCTGCCTCCTTATAGAATAGGTATAGTGATACCATTCGTCAAGAAACAAGAACTTCCTTCCTGGGTGGAAAAATACCGTCATTAAGTGGAAAAAAGTGTTGTAAGAGAAAAAAGAAGGCAGACACGGCCCTGTCTTCTTATCAAGGACCGGTCTGACGTCTTTCTCATCTGTCCCCCATTTTTCCCACTTTTTCTGCTACAATGAAAGTGCGGAAGGGGGAATGGATATGGAAAAACCATTATTGGAGCAGTTCGGACGGCAGCGCTGCGGGGTGTTTCTTTCGGCGAAGCCCAAGGATCTGGAATCTTTGAAGCACTGGCTGCGTCTGGTGGATTTCCACTGTGCAGGGGTGTGGAGCGGACGGCAACCCTGCTGCCAGGTGCTGGTCCATATGAATGTGCTGTACCGGCCGGAATTGGAACGCCTGGGGCCTGCCATGAGCCGGCGGTTCGGGCAGAAGGGATACCTTTTTGTCGATGAAACTGGCCAGGCCTGGGAATTTTCTCAAAAAGGAGGCCCGGGCAAAGCCCTGGGGCCGCTGACCCCTCAGGTACTGGACCGGTTCTACAGCGGCCTTTTGGGGGAACCGTTCCATTTCCAGGAGTTCCGATTCATGTATCATGTGAATACAGGGGCACCGGCGATCATGATTGCCCAGCATATCCATGAAATGATGGTGAAATATGAAGACTGGGATGTGCGGTTCGTGGATGCATTGGAAGATCCAGAGGAGAGTAAGGAGCGGTGAAAATGGAGAAACTGACATTGGCCTATGAGGTGGCAAAGAAATATCATGCCGGACAGAAGGACCGGGCAGGAAAAGACTATATCCATCATGTGAAGTTCGTATCGGACCAGGTGCTCCCCTTGGGAGAGACATATGCCCTGGTGGGGATGCTCCATGATACCCTGGAAGATACGGCCATGGACCGGGAAACCCTGGAAAAATTATTCGGGAAGACCGTGGCGGAGGCGGTGGCCCTTTTGACCCACGACAAAAAGATCCCCTATCTGGACTATGTGCGGAACATCAAGGCAAGCGGGAATCCCTATGCCATCGCGGTGAAAAAGGCGGACCTGCGGAACAACATGGACCTGACCCGGCTGCCGGAAGTGACGGAAAAGGACCGGAAGCGGGTGGAAAAGTACCGGAAAGCTTATAGCATCCTGATGCCTTGACTTTTCCTCCCCCCCGTGCTACACTAGAAAAAACTTCAAAAGTACTACCTTTTAACCTAGTCCTGTGAGACTAAGAAAGGGACTTTTATCCAGAAGCATTTAATTAGAAGCCTTCTTGTCTTAGGACGAGAAGGCTTATTTTTATGAAACAGGATGGGGCACTGGCCCGGTCCTTATTCCAGCGAACTGTAACAATAGGAGGCTACAACATGACAAAGGCGGCAGTCAGCCTGTCCGGACGGGATATCCTGGATCTTTCCTCCCTGTCCGTGGAAGAGTACGATCTGATCATGCGAACGGCAGCAGAGATGAAAAAGGTCATGAAACGGGACATCAAGAAGCTCCCTTCTCTGCGGGGCAAATCCATTGTGAACCTGTTCTATGAAAACAGCACCCGGACCCGGAGTTCTTTCGAACTGGCTGGGAAGTACTTGGGAGCCGATGTGATCAATTTGAGTACCGGGACTTCCAGTGTGAAGAAGGGGGAATGCCTGAAGGACACCATCCTGACCATGCAGTCCATGGCCTGCGATGCCATCGTCATGCGGCACCCGGTGGAAGGAGCTGCCAAATATGCAGCGGATATCGCTGCCCCCATTGTGATCAATGCCGGGGACGGGGCTCATGCCCATCCCACCCAGGGTCTCCTGGACATGTTCACCATCCTGGAACACGGAAAACAGTTCAAGGGCCTGAAAATGGCCATCATCGGGGATATCCTCTACAGCCGAGTGGCCCGGAGCAACATTGCGGCCTGGACCAAACTGGGAGCGGATGTCCATGTGGCAGGGCCCATGACCCTGATCCCCCACGACATCCAGGAACTGGGGGTCACGGTACACAAACGGGTGGAAGACGCCATCGAAGGGGCGGATGTGGTGGATGTGCTGCGGATCCAGCTGGAACGCCAGGACAAAGCCATGTTCCCTACGCCTCGGGAATACGCCCGGATCTACGGAGTCAACGAAGAACGGATGAAACTGGCCAAACCGGACTGCCTGGTAATGCATCCGGGCCCCATGAACCGAGGCCTGGAAATTTCCTGGGATACGGGCTACAGCGACCAGGCGGTGATCCGGGAACAGGTGACCAACGGGGTCGCGGTGCGGATGGCCGTGTTATTCTTGACGATTATGGGAGGAAAGCCAGTTGAAAACGCTAATTAAGAACGGACGGATCGTAGATCCCAGCCAGCAGCTGGACCAGGTGATGGACCTTCTGGTGGAAGACGGGAAAATCGCCCAAGCGGCGCCTCACATCGATGCAGCGGCGGATGAAGTATTTGACGCAACGGGCCTTGTGGTGGCTCCCGGCTTCATCGACCTCCACACCCATCTTCGGGAACCGGGGCTGGAAGCCAAGGAAGATTTGGTCACCGGCACCATGGCAGCAGCCCACGGGGGCATCACCCGGGTGGCCTGCATGCCCAATACCAAACCCGTGATCGACAGCTCCATTGTGGTCAGCGGCATCCAGGAACGGGTCCAGAAGGAAGGGTACGTCCATGTGGAAGTGATCGGTGCCATCACCAAAGGGGAAAAAGGCAAGGAACTGTCTGAAATGGGGGACATGGCCCAGCACGGGGTCATGGGCTTCTCCGATGACGGCCACTATGTGTCCAGCGCCTATGTGATGAACTTGGCGGCTCAGTATGTGAGCGCTTTCGATAAGCCCCTCATTTGCCACGACATCGATGAAGAGATGAACCACGAAGGGTTCATGCACGAAGGGGTCGTCTCTGCCCGGCTGGGGGTGCCCGGCATCCCTTCCATCGCCGAAGACATCTGTGTGGCCCGGGATGCGGCCATTGCGGAATACACCGGGGCCCACATCCACATTGCCCACATCGCTAGCAAAGGGGCAGTGGACATTGTCCGGCAGGCCAAGGCCCGAGGGGTGAACATCACCTGCGAAGCGACGGTGCACCACCTGACCTTGACCGACGAAGCCTGTGCCGGCTACAATACGGCCACCCGGGTTTCCCCGCCTTTGCGGAGCTGGGACCATGTGGAAGCCCTGCGGAAAGGTCTGAAGGACGGCACCATTGATGCCATCGTCACGGACCATGCGCCCCATGCACCGGAAGAAAAGGATGTGGAATTCCGGTATGCCCCCAACGGGTTCTGCGGCTTGGAGACTTCTGTGGGGGTGGTCCTGACGGACCTGTACCATACGGGAGAATTCTCCATCAATGAAATCGTAGATAAAATGAGCACCAGCCCCGCTCGGATCATGGATCTGGACGCTGGCAGCTTGAAAGTGGGCCGGAATGCGGATATCACCATCCTGGATCTGGACCGGGAATGGACGGTGGACAGTGAAAAATTCTATACCCGGGGCAAAGTGACACCCTTTGACGGAAAGCACTGCAAAGGCATGGCAGTGGCGACCATGGTCGATGGCCGGTTTGTGATGAAAGACGGTGTGGTATGCAAAAAGTAAAAGGCAAATTGGTATTGAAGGACGGAAGCGTCTATGAGGGAACCCTCTACAGCACCCACAAGGCAGTGGGGGAAGTGGTGTTCACCACCGGCATGTCCGGCTATCAGGAGACTTTGACGGACCCCTCTTTCTGCGGGCAGATCGTCATCTTCACCTATCCCCTGATTGGCAACTACGGCTGCAATGATCTTTTCAACCAGAGCGAAGGCTGCTGCTATAAAGGGCTGATCGTCAGCGAACTGTGCGATGAACCTTCCAGCTGGCGGGATGAGGGCACGGTGATGGAATTCTTGGAAAAGAACGATATCCCAGTGCTCACGGGAGTGGATACCCGGGCCATCACCCGGCGGATCCGGTCCTACGGGACCCTCCAGGGGGTGTTGGTGCCGGCGGATACTCCCGATGACGAAATCCAGGCTCTCCTGGCTACTCCGGAAGAACATGACCAGGTGGCCCAGGTGACCACCAAGAAGGTATATACCATGGGGCCGGAGGATGCCAAATACTCCGTAGCCGTCATGGACTACGGGGTGAAGCGGCACATCCTGGAATGCCTGGTGGAAAAAGGCTGCAAACTGACAGTGTTCCCGGCAGAAACTCCGGCAGAAGAGGTGCTGGCCATCGATCCGGATGGGATCTTCCTGAGCAACGGCCCTGGGGACCCGGCGGACTTGAAGCCGGAAATCGAGAACATCAAGAAGATGATCGGCAAGAAGCCCATCTTTGGCATCTGCATGGGGCATCAGGTGATGGCGCTGGCCAACGGGGCCAAGACCAAGAAGATGCTCTTCGGCCACCGGGGCATCAACCAGCCGGTCCGGGATCTGGTGGATCACAAGATCTGCATCACGTCCCAGAACCACGGCTACATGGTGGACGAGGATTCCCTGAAGGGCCTGCCCATCGAAGTGATCAACCGTTCCCTGAATGACAATACCATCGAAGGCCTGCGCTATCTGGACCATCCTACTTTTACAGTGCAGTACCATCCGGAAGCTTCCCCCGGTCCCAGCGGCAACGCCTATCTGTTCGACCGGTTTATCAAAATGATGGGAGGGCACTGATATGCCAAAAAAAGAGAATGTGAAAAAAGTCATGGTCATCGGTTCCGGCCCGATCATCATCGGTCAGGCGGCTGAATTCGACTATTCCGGCACCCAGGCCTGCCGGGCCCTGAAGGAAGAAGGGCTGGAAGTGGTGCTGGTGAATTCCAACCCGGCCACCATCATGACCGATGTGCACATTGCGGACCGGGTCTATGTGGAACCGTTGGACGTGGAGTTCCTGGAAGCCATCATCGCCAAGGAACGGCCGGATTCTCTCTTGGCCACCCTGGGCGGGCAGATCGGCCTGAACCTGGCCATCGAACTGGATAAGAAGGGCATCCTGAAGAAATACAATGTGCAGCTCCTGGGCACTCAGATTGCCAGCATCATGAAGGCGGAAGACCGGGAACTGTTCAAGGAAACCATGGAAAAACTCCACCAGCCCATTCCCCAGAGCACCATCGTGGAAAGCGTGGATGCGGCCAAAGAATTCGCCAAGAAGGTGGGCTTCCCCCTGATCGTGCGGCCGGCCTATACCTTGGGCGGCACCGGGGGCGGCATTGCCCACAACATGGACCAGCTGGATGACATCACCACCAAAGGGCTCATGTACTCCCTGATCGGCCAGGCCCTGATCGAACGGTCCGTGGCCGGCTGGAAGGAAATCGAATACGAAGTGGTCCGGGACCATGAAGACAACTGCATCACTGTCTGCAACATGGAAAACATCGATCCGGTGGGGGTCCATACTGGGGATTCCATCGTGGTGGCGCCCTGTCAGACCCTGACCGACCGGGAAGTCCAGATGCTCCGGACCGCTGCCATCGACATCGTCCGGGAACTGGGCGTGGAAGGGGCCTGCAACGTGCAGTATGCCCTGAATCCGGACAGCGAAGAATACATCGTCATCGAAGTGAATCCCCGGGTGAGCCGGTCTTCCGCTCTGGCTTCCAAAGCGACGGGCTATCCCATCGCCAAAGTGGCTGCCAAGATCGCCGCCGGGTACACCCTGGACGAAATCGAGAACGCGGTGACCAAGAAGACTTCCGCCTGCTTTGAACCCACCTTGGACTACTGCGTGATCAAGATCCCCCGCTGGCCCTTTGACAAATTCGTCAATGCCGACCATACCCTGGGGACCCAGATGAAGGCCACCGGGGAAGTGATGGCCATCGAACGGAACATTGAAGCCGGCCTGCTGAAGGCAGTCCGCTGCCTGGAAATCGGCTTGATCCATATGGATATGCCGGAACTCCACAAGCTGACGGACCAAGAAGTGTTCGACAAAGTCCGGAAAGTGGACGATGAACGGCTCTTTACCATCGCGGAAGCCTTCCGGAGAGGGATGACCGTGGACCAAGCCCACGCCATCACTAAGATCGACGAATTCTTCCTGCGGAAGATCCGCCACATCGTGGAACTGGAAGTGCGGCTGAAGAGCGAGGAACTGACGCCGGAACTCCTCCGGGAAGTGAAGGAACGGGGCTTTGCCGATGTGACCATCGGGAAGCTGGTGGGGAAGACCGGCCTGGAGATCCGGGCCCTGCGGAAGGAATGGAAGATCCTGCCGGTGTATAAGATGGTGGATACCTGCGCGGCGGAATTCGACGCAGAAACTCCGTACTACTACTCCACTTATGGGGTGGAAGACGAAGTGGAAGATACCCCCAACAAGAAGGTGCTGGTGCTGGGCTCCGGCCCCATCCGGATCGGCCAGGGGGTGGAATTCGACTACTGCTCCGTCCATTCTGTCTGGGCCCTGAAGGACCTGGGCTACGAAACCATCATCGTGAACAACAACCCGGAAACGGTTTCCACGGATTTCGATACGGCTGATCGGCTGTATTTCGAACCCCTGACCCTGGAAGACGTACTGAACGTAATCGACCGGGAAAAACCGGAAGGGGTCATCGTCCAATTTGGCGGCCAGACGGCTATCAACCTGGCGGGGCCTCTGAACGACTGCGGGGTGAAGATCCTGGGGTCTTCTGTGGACAGCATCGACCGGGCAGAAGACCGGGAACGGTTCGACGAACTGCTGACCAGCGTAGGGATCCCCCGTCCCAAAGGCCATACGGTATTCGACATCGAAGGAGCCCTGAAGGCGGCCAACGATGTGGGCTACCCTGTGATGGTGCGTCCTTCCTATGTGCTGGGCGGCCGGGCCATGGAAATCGTCTACAACGATGATGAACTGAAATACTATATGAACAACGCCGTAAAGGCTTCCCACGAACACCCGGTGCTGGTGGATCACTACCTGATGGGCACGGAAGTGGAAGTGGATGCCATCTGCGACGGCAAAGACGTGCTGATGCCCGGGATCATGGAACATATCGAACGGGCTGGGGTCCATTCTGGGGATTCCATTGCGGTATATCCGCCCCGGACCCTCAGCGAGCATGTGATCGAACAGATCATCGACTATACCAACAAGCTGGCCCTGGGTCTGGAAGTCCATGGGATGATCAACATCCAGTACATCGTCCGGGACGAAAAGCTGTATGTGATCGAAGTGAACCCTCGGTCCAGCCGGACGGTGCCCTTCCTGAGCAAGGTCACCGGCATCTCCATGGTGGATGTGGCCACCAAATGCGCCATGGGCGTATCCATCCGGGAGCAGGGACTGGAACCGGGCCTGAAGCTCTTCCCGGATTACTATGCGGTGAAGGCACCGGTCTTCTCCTTCAACAAGATGACCGATGTGGATATCACCCTGGGGCCGGAAATGAAATCCACCGGGGAAGTGATGTGCATCGACGCCCAGTTCCCCAGAGCCCTGTATAAGGCCTGCATCGCTGCCGGCACCCATATCCCCAAGAGCGGGGCCATCCTGATCACCGTGGCGGACCAGGACAAAGACGAAGTAGTGCCCATTGCAGAAGGCTTCGAAGACCTGGGCTATGAACTGGTGGCTACCGCCGGTACGGCCAAGTTCCTGGAAGAAAAGGGCATCCATGTAGGCCGGGTGGAAAAGGCCAGTGCCGGTACCCCCAACCTGCTGGATGACATCAAGGAAGGCCGGATCTGCATGGTGATCAATACCCTGACCCACGGCTCCGATGCCACCCGGGACGGCTTCAAGATCCGCCGCTCTACGGTGGAACATGCCATTCCCTGCCTGACCAGCCTGGATACCGCACGGGCCCTGTACAAGGCCATGGGAGCCATGCGCCGGCGCCATGTGGTGAGTGTGGTGGCCCTCCAGGATCTGAAAACGGAGTGAGCCATGGCAGTATATTTAGAAGGAACCATTGTCCGGCAGGAGAAACTCTCCCCGGATATCCGGCTCATGGAGATCCGCTGCCCAGAGGTGGCGGAAGCGGCCCAGCCGGGACAGTTTGTGACAGTACGGGTGAACAAACTCCACCAGCCCCTGCTCCGGCGGCCTTTCGGGGTAGCCGGGGCAGACCGGGCTGCCGGGACTTTTTCCCTGATGTACCGGATCGTGGGAGAGACCACGGAGCTCATGGATGCCATGGAGGCCGGGGAACCCATCAGCGTGGTGGGGCCTTTGGGCCACGGGTTCCATCTGGGAGCCAAACGGGGCCTTTTGGTAGGCGGCGGCATGGGCCTGGCACCTCTGCACTTTCTGGCTCAAGCAGACCCGGACCACAAAATGGAAGTGATCGTAGGGGGCCGGACCAAAGCGGAAGTGTTCTGGGCAGATCTGTTCAAGGATAAGACCGCCAAGCAGTATGAAACCACCGATGACGGCTCATATGGGGTGAAGGGCACGGTGAATGCGGTACTGCCGGGACTTTTGGCCACGGGACAGTACGACTGCGTGTATGTGTGCGGCCCCAGCCCCATGATGAAGGCTGTGGTGGAAGTGGTGGACCAGTACGGGGTGCCCTGCCAGGTATCCCTGGAAAAATACATGGGCTGCGGCCTGGGGGCCTGCCTGTCCTGTTCCTGTGAGGGCAAAGGCGGCAGGCGGATGAAAATCTGTAAGGACGGCCCAGTGTTCTGGAGCCAGGAGGTGGTGGAATGGTGAAGCCTTATGAAGATCCCCGGATGCAGGTGGACCTGGCGGGGGTGACCATGAAGACACCGGTGACCACTGCTTCCGGCACCTTCGGGTTCGGTCTGGAATTCACCGATTTCCTCAACCTGGACCATATCGGTGCCATTACCGTGAAGGGGACCACCCTGAAGCCCCGGCCCGGGAACAAGGGCCAGCGTCTGGTGGAAACCCCGGCAGGGGTGCTGAACTGTGTGGGGCTGGAAAACCCCGGGGTGGAATTCTTCCTCAAGGAAACCCTGCCTCATCTCCGGCAGGTGACGAAGACTCCGGTGATCGTGAACATCGACGGGGACAGTGCGGAAGACTACGGCACTCTGGCAGAGCTGCTGAATGTGGACGGGGTGGACGCCATCGAGCTGAATATCTCTTGTCCCAATGTGGCCCAGGGGGGCCTGGCTTTCGGCACTGACTGCCATGCGGCAGGAGAAGTGGTGAAAGCGGCCAAGGCCCGCACCCATAAACCGGTGATTACCAAATTGTCTCCCAATGTGACGGACATCACGGAAATCGCCCGGGCGGTGGAAGCCGCTGGAACCGATGCCATTTCTCTCATCAACACCCTGGTGGGGATGAAGATCGACATCCAGAAGAAACGGCCGGTGCTGGGGAACATCGTGGGAGGTCTTTCAGGCCCGGCGGTGCACCCGGTGGCGGTGCGCATGGTGTATCAGGTGGCCCAGGCGGTAAAGGTGCCTCTCATCGGCATGGGGGGCATCAGCTGCTGGCAGGATGCAGTGGAATTCATCCTGGCTGGGGCCACGGCAGTGGCTGTGGGCACCTGCAGCTTTACGGATCCCAGCCTGGCGGAAACCATCAGCCAGGGGATCCAGGACTATCTGGACGCCAGCGGGGCGGCTTCTCTGGAGGAACTCCGGGGACAGGCCCTGCCGGGACGGAACTGAGGAGTGGAATCCATGGATGCAAGAGACAGACTGATCACGGCCCTGGATTTTCCCACCTTCGACCGGGCCAAAGCCCTAGTGGAGGAACTGGGGGATGCAGTGACCTTCTATAAAGTGGGGATGGAACTGTTCTACGGAGCAGGACCGGACATCATCCGCTATCTGAAAGATAAAGACAAAAAGGTATTCCTGGATCTGAAACTCCAGGACATCCCCAATACGGTGGCTCACAGCCTGGCGGTACTGACCCGGCTGGGGGCTGATATCATGAACGTCCACGCGGTGGGGGGCCCCAAGATGATGGCGGAAGGCATGAAGGCGGTGCAGGAAGCTGCAGCGGAAATGGGCCGGCCCGCCCCTAAGCTGATTGCCGTCACCGTGCTTACCAGTATGGATGAAGCCCAGTGGAAACCCCTGAACTATGCCAAACCCATTGGGGAAGAGGTGCTGGACCTGGCGGCCCTTACCAAGGAAAGCGGCCTGGACGGGGTCGTAGCTTCCCCCCGGGAAGCGGCCGGGATCCGGGAAAGATGCGGAAAAGATTTCCTCATCGTGACCCCGGGAGTGCGTCCGGCTTGGGCGGCTGCCAACGACCAGAGCCGGATCGCCACTCCGGCGGCAGCCATCGGCAACGGGTCCACCCATCTGGTGGTGGGACGGCCCATCACCCAAGCAAAAGACAAACAGGAAGCTGTACGGAAAATCCTGGAAGAAATGGAAGGAGCCTTTTGACAATGAACGATACAACGGTACTGCATATGCTGGAAGAAACCAACGCGGTGATGCATGGCCATTTTCTGCTGACCAGCGGCCTGCACAGCCCTACTTATGTGGAAAAATTCAATGTACTGCAGCAGCCCCGGTACACGGAAGCCCTGTGCAAAGAAATCGCCGCCCGGTTCGTCAACGACAACGTGGAACTGGTGGTGGGCCCTATGACCGGCGGCATCCTGCTGGCCTATGAAGTGGCCAAGAACCTGGGCACCCGGTTCTTCTTCACGGAACGGGTGAATGGGAAGATGACCTTCAAGAGAGGGTTCCACATCGAACCGGGCACCCGGGTATTGATCGTGGAAGACATCGTCACCACCGGCGGCAGCGTACGGGAAGTGCTGGACGTGGTGAAGGGCGAAGGCGGCGTACCCATCGGGGTGGGCCTTTTGGTAGACCGGAGCGGCGGCAAAGTGGATTTCGGTGTCCGCACCGAACCTCTGCTGCGCCTGGACGTAGAAGCCTATAAACCCGAAGACTGCCCCCTGTGCAAGCAGGGTGTACCCTTGACCCAGCGGGGACGGACGGGGAAATAAAAGAGGGGGGTGTTGCAGATGCAACACCCCCCTGTCAATTGACAAAAAACAGGCTGTCGCAGTGACAGCCTGTTTTTTATTTCTTTTCTTCTCCTTCAACTTCTGCAATGCAGTCGTTGATGTCGGCGATCAGGGCATCCACGTCGATGCCGTGGGCAGCAGCGCCTTGGCCGATGGTTTCGAAGTTGGCGGCCATGCAGCCGATGCAGCCCAAACCATACTGCATGAAGATATTGACGATTTCAGGGTGCATCTGCACCGTTTCGATAATGCTGGAATCAGCAGTTACTTTTTCCATCTGAATCCTCCTCGATTACATTTAATGGGTATGCAATCATTATATCATATTTTGTCAACCCTGTAATCTAAGTTTACCGTTGTCTTGTCCGATTTTTCATTGATTTTTCCCTAAAAACATTCTATAATGGTGAAAAGTGGTGAAAAGTGGCGAATTTTTCTCAAGGTCAGGAGGGACGGCTTATGTTGATGGGTGAATTTGAACATGCCCTGGACAGCAAGGGCCGTTTGTTCGTCCCGGCCAAAATGCGGGAAAGCCTGGGAACACCATTTGTTGTGACCAAAGGAGTGGATGGCTGTCTGGATGTGTATCCCATGGAAGCCTGGGAAAAACTGAAAAACAGCTTTGCACAGAAAATGATGCCCAAGCAGAAAATGCGGGACGTATCCCGGTTCATTTTCGGCGGCGCCTGTGAAGCAGAACCGGATAAACAGGGGAGGATCCTCTTGCCGGCCAATCTGCGGACCTATGCCCAGATTGGGGAAACGGCCCTAATCGTGGGAGTGGGGAACAAGGCAGAAATCTGGGATGCCCAGCGCTATGCGGAATATACCAAAGCCGTGGAAAGCGATGTGGCAGAACTGATCGAAGAATTGGATTTTGAGTAAAGGCGTTTGGCCTGATTGGAAACGGAGCGGGCGTGGCTAACCCACCACCAGCCTGGCGGCTGGGCCCCCGCCCTTGGAAAAGGGCGGATAGAGAAAGTGACTGCAAGATAAAATAGGCTGCGGTGCGGCCTTTCGGATAGAATGGGGTTTGACATGGAATTTGTCCATAAAAGTGTATTATTGGAAGAAAGTGTCCAGTGGGTGGTCACGGATCCCAAGGGGATCTATGTGGACTGCACCCTGGGCGGGGCGGGCCATTCCCATCGGATGACGGAACTTTTGGACCCGGAAGGGCTGCTCATCGGCATCGATCAGGATGAGGATGCCATTGCGGCAGCTACCCAGCGGCTGGAAGACGCCCGGTGCCAAGTGAAGATCGTCCATGACAATTTCCGGAACCTGGATCGGATCCTGGAAAACCTGGGGATCTCCCAAGTGGATGGGATCCTTTTCGACCTGGGAGTATCCTCCTACCAGCTGGATACTCCGGAACGGGGCTTTTCCTACATGCATGACGGTCCTTTGGACATGCGCATGGATCAGGAAGCCAGCCTGACGGCGGAACAGGTGGTGAACCGGTATAAGGAAGACGACCTGGCCGGGATCATCTACAAATACGGAGAAGAACGGTGGGCCAAACGGATCGCCCAGTTCATTGCGGCGGCTCGGAAGGAACATCCCATCCGTACCACCGGGGAACTGGTGCACATCATCAAGGCGGCCATCCCCAAGGGGGCTCGCCTGGACGGTCCCCATCCGGCCAAACGGACCTTCCAGGCCATCCGGATCGAAGTGAATGACGAACTGAAGATCCTGGATGCCACCATGGAGGCAGCGGTCCATCATCTGAAGAGCGGAGGCCATATCGGGGTGATCACTTTCCATTCCTTGGAAGACCGGATCATCAAACAGGCTTTCAAACGGCTCCAGAGGGGCTGCATCTGTCCGCCGGAACTGCCGGTATGTGTCTGCGGCCGGAAGCCGGAACTGAAGAAACTGAAGGAGTTCACCCCCAGTGAAGCCGAACTGACTGAGAATCCCAGAGCCAGGAGTGCCAGGCTGCGGGGAGCCGTAAAAATCTAGGAAGATATCCATCCAACAACGAAGGAGAGGCAGCATGGTTACCAGGAAATCCAGTCGACCCATGGAGTGGCCGTCTCATCATCCATATAGTTATGGCTCCGCGGCTGTCCAGGAAGAACCTGTTCCCGGGCATGACCGGCCTTCCCGTCCGGTGAGGCCGAAAAAAGCCGTAAAGGAGCAAAATATTGTGCTTCGTCGGGTTGCATTTTTGGTGTGTTTGGTATTATCATTAGTATTCGTGAATATTGCCCTGAGTGCCCTGTATTATACCCGTTCCCAGGCATTGGTCCAGCTGAAAAGCGAAGAGGCCAAATGCTTGGATGAAAATGAGACATTGAAAATCGACGTGGAACGGCTGCGGAGCCCGGAGCGGATCACCAGCATCGCCGAAAAGAAACTGGGGATGCAGACTGCTCGGAGCAATATTTATGTAAGAGAGTAGGCAGCGGAGCTGCCTGTGCTTTGGGCAGTATCCTGTCCAAAGCGGTCACGGGTCTCGAGACGCGAGACCGGGCCCGAAAGGCCCACATAGCCATTGGCAGACAGCCTGTTTTCCAGTTGTCTGCCAATCATAAGGGGGATCAACATGGAAAGGAAACTGCAGGATGTAATCAGCCAGCTGCCTGGTGCCGTGGTTACAGGGAATGGAGCGGATCAGATTGTCAGCGATTTGACCATCGATTCCCGGACCGCCGGCCCTGGCAGCCTTTTTATATGCATCAAAGGGGCCAATACGGATGGCCACAAATACATCGGAAAGGCCGCAGCCCAGGGAGCTGCAGCTGCCCTGACGGAAGAAGAAACGGAAGCACCGGAAGGGATGACGGTGATCCGGGTCCCCAGCACCCAGGAAGCGGTGAAGACCCTGGCACCTTGGTTCTACGATTGGCCAGCCCGGAAAATGCGGATGATCGGGGTCACTGGCACCAACGGCAAGACCACCACCACCAATATCCTCCGGACCCTCCTGACCCGGACCGGCCACAAGGTGGGTCTCATCGGCACCATCAATGTGATGATCGGGGAAAAAGTCCGCACCAGCCACAATACCACCCCGGACGTGGTGGATCTCCAGAAGATGCTCTATGAGATGGTGGAAGACCACTGTGACACCTGTGTCATGGAAGTCTCTTCCCATGCCCTGGCCCTGGACCGGGTGGCCGGCATCGAATACGATACGGCGGTCCTTACCAATATCACCCAGGACCATCTGGATTTCCACAAGACCATGGAAAACTATCGAGAAGCCAAAGCTTTGCTGTTCACCCGTCTCCATGAAGGGGTGAAACCCAATAAGACGGCGGTGTTCAACAGCGATGACCCCAGTTCGGCCCTGATCATGCCTCGGGTGAAGACGAAAATCATGACCTATGGAAAGGGGAAGGAAAACGATGTGTATCCCCTCACCTTCCACGTGGCGGCCACCCATATGGAACTGAACCTCCATACCCCTGTGGGGGAAATGGATCTGAAACTCCACATCACCGGGGAATTCAATGTATACAATGTGATGGGGTCCATCTGTGCCGCCATCGCAGAAGGCCTGTCCCGGGAAGATATCATCCGGGGACTGGACGATTTCGCTGGGGTGCCTGGCCGGTTCCAGCTGATCCATGCAGGCCAGCCTTTTACGGTGGTGGTGGACTATGCCCATACTCCGGACGGTCTGGAAAACGTGCTGAAGACGGCCCGGCAGATCACGAAAGGGAAACTGTGGGTGATCTTCGGGGCCGGAGGAGACCGGGACCGGAAGAAACGGCCCATCATGGGGCAGATTGTCCTTGATTTGGCGGACATCGTCATCGTCACCAGCGACAATCCCCGGACCGAGGATCCGGAAGCCATCATCCGGGATATCGAAGAAGGCTTGAAAGAGAATCCGGAAGGAAAAGAAATCCACAAGATCACCGACCGGCGGGAAGCCATCGACTATGCCATGGCCCATGCCAAACCGGAAGATGTTGTCATGATAGCGGGAAAAGGCCACGAAAACTACCAGGTCCTGAAGGACCGGACCATCCATTTCGATGATGGAGAAGTGGTCCGTGACTTTTTCCAGAAGGGGAAGACCAATGCTTGATGCTGCTTTATTGAAGGGAGCACTCCAGGTGCCTATGGCCCTGGGGGCTTTGGAAGAGTTTACGGATGTCACCACCGATTCCCGGGCCATTGTGCCCGGGTGCCTGTTTGTGGCTCTGAAGGGAGAACGGTTCGACGGCCACCGGTTCGTGGCCCAGGCCCTCCAGGAGGGAGCCCGGGCAGCGGTGGTCTCAGAAGTGCCGGAAGGGGTACCGGCGGACCGGTGCATCCAGGTGGACGATACCCTGGAAGCCTACCAGAAGATCGCCAGCTGCTGGCGGCTGAAACAAAAGGGACTGACAGTGATCGCCATCACCGGCAGCAACGGCAAGACTTCTACCAAGGACTGCATCGCTGCTGTATTGGGAGAGAAATATAGGGTGATCAAGACCCAGGCCAATTTCAACAATGAAATCGGCTTGCCCAAGACCCTCCTGACCATCCGGGAGGATACGGAAATGGCCGTGGTGGAAATGGGCATGCGGGGCCTGGGACAGATCCGAGCCATGAAGCACATTGCGTTCCCGGATGCCGCCGTGATCACCAATGTAGGGGATACCCATCTGGAACTGCTGGGGTCCCTGGAAAACATCGCCAAGGCCAAAAGTGAGATCTTGGAAGATTTCACCACTAAAAACCATGCTTTCCTGAACGGGGATGATCCTCGGGTCAGCGTCATGGAAACCGGAGCTACGGTCCATACCTACGGCATCGACAGCGACGCCGATGTAAAGGCAGTAGAAATCGCTGCCGACGGACTGGCCACCCGATTCGTGTATCGGAGCCGGATCACAGGGAACACACAGGCAGTGAAGTTGCCTCTTTTAGGTCGGCACAATGTAATGAACGCCCTGGCTGCGGTGGCAGTGGGGGAAGTGTACGGCGTCCCTGACGAAGCCATCGCCCAGGGGCTGGAAAACCTGAAGATGACCGGCATGCGCCAGGAAATCCTCCATTTCGGACCGGTGACGGTAATCAACGATGCCTATAATGCCAGTCCAGCTTCTATGGAAGCAGCCCTCAAGACACTGGGAGATGTAGTAAAGGACCAGGGGAAAGGGCGGGCCATCGCCGTGTTGGCAGATATGCTGGAATTGGGAGCCCATTCCCGCAGCGGCCATACCCAGGTGGGAGAATGGTGCGGCAAATACGGAGTGGATGCCCTCATCTGCTATGGGCCGGAAAGCCGGTATACGGTGGAAGCGGCAGAAAAAGCCGGTGTCCCTGTCCACTATGTGGAAAATAAGGAAGCGGCAGCTCCAGTGCTGGAACGGCTGGTCCGGCCTGATGATGTGGTGCTGCTGAAAGGCTCCCATGGGATGGAAGTCTATTCTTTGATCGATACGGTGTTCCGAAAGGGGGCCAAGACATGCTGAGCGGCGTGGGGATCCTGGTCACTTCCTTTGTACTGACGGCCCTGTTCGGCCGGTTCTTGCTGCCCCTGCTCCACAAATGGCATTTCGGCCAGAGCATCCGGGAATGCGGCCCCAAAGAACATCTGAAGAAAAGCGGCACTCCCACTATGGGAGGCCTGATGATGATCGCTGCGGCCATTGCGGCGTCCCTTTTGTGGATCCCTCTGGACTCCCGGACCATCGTGGCTCTGTGGCTCTTTGTAGGCTATGGGCTCATCGGATTCATCGATGACGGCCTGAAGATCTTCTTCAAGCGGAACCTAGGCCTTACGTCCAAACAGAAGATGGCCCTCCAGATCCTGGTGGCGGCTGTCTACCTGTTCTATCCTGGGGACGTGACTGTGTACAGCACCCGGATCTGGGTCCCCTTGGTGAATACCACGGTGGACCTGGGCACCGGATATTATCTCTTCCTGCTGCTGCTTTTGGTGGGCACCACCAATGCGGTGAACCTGACCGACGGACTGGACGGGCTGGCTTCCAGCGTGACCATCCCGGTGATGCTGGCTTTTGCCTATATCGGTTTTGCCAGCGGTCTCCTGCCGGAAGCCTTGTTCGCCCTTTCCATCGTGGGCTGCTGCCTGGGTTTCCTCATCTACAACCATCATCCGGCCAAGTGCTTCATGGGGGATACCGGCTCTCTGGCACTGGGCGGGGCGGTGGCCGCGGTGGCCATCGGGACCCATACGGAACTGCTCTTGGTGGTGATCGGGGGCATCTACGTACTGGAAGCTCTGTCCGTGATGCTCCAAGTGGGGTATTTCAAAATGACCCACGGGAAGCGGATCTTTCGGATGGCACCTCTCCACCACCATTTCGAACTGGGAGGCTGGAAAGAAGTCATTGTAGTGAAGCGGTTCTTCCTGGCCAGCTGCCTGTTCTCCCTCTTGGGTGTGGGGATGTATCTGATGAAGTAATAGGGCTGCTGATTGAACAATAGCCCGCAGTCGGAAGTCTGGAGTCAGAAGCCTTAGGACAGAATCCGTCTGGCTGGACGGATTCTACTGAATATGTAGAACCAGTAAAGAAATTCTCATGATGACCATTTCGTACAAAGGTTATACATATTCAAAGAATTTGCTTTGCAAATTCATCCCGGGGCTTCCGACTTCTGACTTCCGACTCAATAAACGATTCACGATGGACGATAAACATAAACTTGGGGGGCATCATTCATGGATGACAAGAAGAAAATCTTTGTGTACGGGGCCGGCATCAGCGGCCAGGGCGTTTCAGAAGTCTTGGCCCAAAAAGGTGCTGGGGTGATCCTGTACAATGATGATAAAAAAGATCTGGATCCGGCCTGGCTGCAGGCTTTCCAGGAAAAGGGAGGGATCTACGTCTGCGGGGAAGATCCAGAACCTTATCTGGAACAGTGCCGTCTCTTCATCATCTCTCCCGGGATCCCCTTCACCACGGAAACGGTGAAAAAGGCCCGGAAACTGGGGATGGAGATCATTGCTGAAGCGGAAGAAGCCAGCCGGCTCTACAAAGGCCACTGGTGCGCCGTGACCGGCAGCAACGGCAAGACCACTACCACCACCCTTTTGGGCCGGATGCTGGCTACCCTGCCGGTGAAGACCACCGTGGCCGGGAACATCGGTTTTGCCTTGAGCAAGGAACTCCAGGAACTGGACGCTGATTCCTGGGTGGCCGCCGAACTCTCCAGCTTCCAGCTGGAAGGGACCACCAGTCTGGCACCGGACGTGGCCTGCATCGTAAATATCACCCCCGACCATTTTGAACGGCACGGGGACATGGCCGGCTATGTGGCTGCCAAATCCAAGATCTTTGCCTTCCAGACTCCGGATCAGATCCTGATCCTCAATGCTGACGATCCGGTTTCCAGCAAACTGGGAGACAAGGCCAAAAGCCGGGTGATCTGGTTCAGCACCCAGAAAGTGCTGCCGGAAGGGGGCTTCATCCAAGACGGATGGTTCACCCTGGCCCTGGACGGGAAGACGGAAAAGATCTGCCAAGTGGCCGACCTCCAGATCTTCGGGGCCCACAATGAACAAGATGTATTGGCTGCCTGCCTCTCCGCTCATTTTGCCGGCGTCACTGCGGTCAACATGGCCCGAGTACTGAAAGATTTCCGGGGCGTTGAACACCGGCTGGAATATGTGACCACCATCAACGGAGTGAAATACTACAACGATTCCAAGGCCACCAATACGGATTCTGCCATCAAGGCCCTGGAAGCCTTCAAGGACGGCCATGTGATCCTCCTGGCAGGAGGCCACGATAAGATGACCGGCCTGGATGACCTGATGGAAACGATCAAGGCCAAGACCGATGCCCTGATCCTTTTGGGAGAAGCTCGGCAGCGGTTCTATGAAGCAGCCCAAAAACACGGGGTGCAGCACATCATCATGATCGATGGTACCTTCGAAGACGCCGTGCGGAAAGCCTACAGCCTGGCCCGGGCACCTCAGGTGGTGCTCCTTTCCCCGGCCTGTTCTTCCTATGACATGTTCGCCAATTTCCCAGAACGGGGCCGGGTGTTCAAGCAGATCGTCCATGATCTGGCCAAGGAGGCAGAAGCGTGAAAGTTGTACTGTCCGGCGGGGGAACCGGCGGCCACATCTATCCGGCACTGACCATTGCCGGTGCCCTGCGGCGGCTGGACCCTGACTGTGAAATCACTTTTGTGGGGACCCGGAAGGGATTGGAAAAGGACATCATCCCTCGCTACGGCTATCCCCTGAAATTCATCCAGGTGGCTGGTTTTGAACGGCACTTGGGCCTGGGCACTCTGAAAAGTGCCTGTGAGCTGGTGTTGGGTATGAAGGAAGCCTACAGCCTGCTGAACCAACTGGATCCGGACCTGGTGATCGGCACCGGGGGGTATGTGTGCGGGCCCATCCTGTTCTGGGCGGCCATGAAACGGGTGCCCACCTGCATCCAGGAACAGAATGCCATGCCCGGGGTCACCAACAAGATTTTGTCCCGGTTCGTGGATGAAGTGTTCCTGGGCTATAAGGAAGGGGGCCGATACTTTGCCTCCCATGCCAAAAAAGTCTATACTGGGAACCCGGTCCGCCAGGAGATCCTGGAAGCCAGACGGGAAGAAGGGCTGGCGAAATTCGGCCTGGATCCAGAAAAGACGACCCTGCTGGCCTTTGGGGGCAGCCGGGGAGCCCGGACCATCAACCAGGCCATGGTGACGGTGGAACAGAAACTGGCGGGGAATCCACGGATCCAGATCCTCCATGCCACCGGGACCGCCGGCTATGAAAAACATGCAGAAGCCTTGGGGGACAAGGTGCTCCATGCGGGGAACATCCATGTGGTGCCCTATCTCCACGATATGCCCCTGGCCCTGGCTGCGGCAGATTTGGCCGTTTCCCGGGCCGGCGCCATCGGACTGGCGGAACTGATGGTGAAGGGGATCCCGTCCATCCTGGTCCCCTATCCCTATGCTACCGCCAACCACCAGGAATACAATGCCCGGGCCCTGGCAGCCCAGGGAGCGGCCCTGGTGGCGCTGGACAAAGACCTGACAGGGGACTGGCTCCTGGAAGAAGTGGAAAAACTGCTCCGGGAACCGGAACGGCTGGAAACCATGCACCGCAGTGCCCTGCGGGCAGCCATGCCCCAGGCGGCGGATGCCATTGCAGAGGCTGCCATGGAACTGGCAGAACGGAACAAATAGGAGGAACGACCATTGGTTGATTTGGATACGATTAAAAACATACATTTCATCGGTATCGGAGGGGCCGGCATGAGCGCCCTGGCCTATGTGATGATCAAACGGGGCTATCATGTGTCCGGCTCCGACGCCAAACCCGGCTATATGGCCACCAAACTGGCCAAAGAAGGGGCTCTGGTATTCATCGGCCATGCGGCCTGCCAGATCGAACGGGCGGAAGTGGTGGTGGTTTCCACTGCCATCCATCCGGACAATCCGGAACTGGTGGAAGCCCATCGGCGCCAAGTGCCGGTGATCCACCGGAGCGATGTGCTGGCCTACCTGATGAACAAGCACAAGGGCATTGCCGTGGCTGGTGCCCACGGCAAGACCACCACCAGTTCCATGCTCAGCTGCATCACTTATGACTGCGGCCTGGATCCCACCATCGTAGTGGGGGGCATCGTAAACAACCTAGGGTCCAATGCGGCCAATGGGAAAAGTGACTATGTGGTGGCGGAAGCGGATGAAAGCGATGGTTCATTCCTGAAATTCCGGCCGTACATCGCCGTGGTCACCAACATCGAGGATGACCATCTTGACCATTACGGCAGCGAAGAAAACATCCAGAAGGCCTTTGCCCAGTTTGTCTCCCAGATCAAGGAAGAGGGCTGCGCCGTCCTCTGCTACGACAACGCCAAGGTGCGGACCATCGGGGAACATACGGACAAACGGGTGATCAGCTACGGCATCGACAGCACGGATGCGGATTACCAGGCCAAGAACATCGTCTATGGCACGGATGGCACCCATTATGATGTGGTCTACAAAGGCGAGATCATCGGCCGAGGCCATCTGATCATCCCTGGCCGGCACAATGTGCTCAATTCCTTGGGAGCCATTGCGGCAGCCCGGGAATTGGGCCTTCCCCTGGACGGGATCCTGGCTTCTTTGGAAAAATTCAGCGGGGCCAAGCGCCGGTTCGAGACCAAAGGAAAAGTAGACGGTATTTGGGTGGTGGACGATTATGCCCATCATCCCACGGAAATCGAGGCGACTTTGAAAGCAGCCCGGCAGACCCATCCGCAGCGGCTGATCGTGGTGTTCCAGCCTCACCGGTATACCCGGACCCAGCTGCTCCTGGATGAATTCGCCGTGGCTTTCAAAGATGCGGACCAGCTGATCGTAACGGATATCTATGCAGCCAGCGAAGACCCCATCCCTGGAGTCACCGGTGAACTGCTGGCGGATAAAGTGCGGGCCACCACCGGCCAAGAAGTGGCTTATCTGCCGGACCAACCGGCCATCCTGGACCGCCTGAAAGAGGAGGCCCAGAGCGGAGATTTGATCATGACCATCGGGGCCGGCGATATCTACAAACTGGGTGAACATCTGGTACAGGCACTGGAACGGAGGAACTGACAATGGATAAAAAAGATCGTATCGCAGTCGTCATGGGAGGCCCTTCCAAGGAACGGGAAGTCTCCTTGAATACCGGGAACGCTATCCTGAATGCCTTGAAAGGAAAAGGGTATGACGCCGTGGCCATCGACCTAGATCCCCATCACATCGTGGACCAGCTGAAGGAATCCGGAGCCAAGGGGGTGTTCAATGCGGTCCACGGGCTCTACGGGGAAGACGGCCGGCTCCAGGGCATCCTGGAAATGTTGGGCATCCCCTATACGGGCAGCGGCGTCCTGGCCAGTGCCCTGGCCATGGACAAGGTCTATACTAAACACCTGTTCCAGAACAACCATGTACCCACCGCTAAATGCATCTTCCTGGACAAAAAAATAGATAAGGAACCCAAGGTCCGGATCCTGAAGGAAATCGGGATCCCCTGTGTGGTGAAACCGGCCACCCAGGGCTCCAGCATCGGCGTAGTGATCGTCAAAGACGAAAGCCAGCTGGACGGGGCCCTGGACGAAGCCTTCAAGTACGGCGACCATGTGCTGTGCGAAGCTTTCTTCACCGGCAAGGAAGTAGCTGCCGGCGTAATGATGGGGGAAGACGGACGGGCCATTCCCATGCCTCTGGTGCTCATCGAACCTCATGTGAATTTCTATGATTTCCACAACAAATATACCAAAGGGGCTACCACCTATACCTGCCCGGCTCCTTTTGATGCAGCGACTACCCAGCGGCTCCAGAAAATCGCTGTGGCGGCTTATGAAGCCCTGGGCTGCAGCGGGGTGGCACGGACGGACCTGATGCTGGCGGACAACGGGGACTGCATCGCCCTGGAAGTCAACACCATCCCAGGGATGACGGCTACCAGCCTGATTCCCAAAGCGGCAGCGGCCATGGGTATTTCCTTCCCGGATCTGTGTGAGAAGATCCTGAAGACGGCCCATTGAGATGATGAGGCCCAAATGGCTCCAGCCCCGGATCGGGCGGGGGCACCGGGGAAACGGGGAGGACCTTCGGAAAAACCGGCAGGCAGAGGTCCGGAAGGACCAGCCTGACCAGGGTAGTCTCCAGGAAAACCCGGCAGACGGTCGGCAGGGAAGAGCCGGGGATACGCAGCCCAGGACCAGCAGCTTCCGCCAGGAGATGCGGGCGGCCCGGCTGCGCCAGGAAGAAGCCCGGAAACAGGCAGAAGCGAACGCCCAGGAACGGGAAAAGATCCGGCAGGAGGCCCAAGCTTACATCTATGGCCGGACCGAGGCCCAGGAAGCCCAGGCCCTGGAAGACCGGGCTGCGGGACGGGAGACATTCCGGTCCCGGCAGGGACAGCAAGAACAGCAGGGAACCCCTCCTGAAAAAAGCAGGCGGAGAAAGGGACGGAAACCACCGGACTCTGGAGAGAAAATGGGCAAGAGGAAGCCCCGGCGCCGGTTGAACAAGGCCCGGGCCGCGCTCTTCCTGTGTTCCCTCCTGCTGCTCATCGCTTCTTATGTGCTGCTCCATCAGCCTTGGCTGGCCTTTGGGCAGCTGCAGGTAGTGGGGGATACGGCGGTAACCTTGGAGGAAGTCCGGGAGATGGGGGATGCAGGGGAACCTCTGAATATCTTCAATATCAACCGACAGAAACTCCTTGCCAGCCTCCGGAGCGATTACCGAGTGGAGAAGGCGGAGCTGGCTCTGGGCTGGCCCAATGTGCTGAAAGTGGTGATCACGGACCGGAAGCCGGCTCTGTATGTGGCCATGGAAGGGAAACAGTATGCCCAAGTGGATCCCACCGGCCATATCATCGGCGTAGCGGATGGGGTCACCGGCGGGGAGGCTCCCTTTGTTTCCGGTTGGCATATCGCTGCAGCAGATTTGGGAGATGTGACGGAGGATGAGGAAATCCAAGGGATCTTGGGCTTTTTGGGGAAACTGGATCCGGACCTGCGGGACCGGATCATGGAAATCCATGTGGGCGAAAACAAAAGCCTCAAGATCTACCTCCACAACGGGATCCCCATCATCCTGGGGACCTGGGAGAATGGAATCCAGAAGCTGGAAACCTTCAAGTCCATCTGCCAGGAGCTGGAAGCCAAGAAAATCAAGGCACAGTATATCGATCTGACGTACGAGAAACCCTATATCAAACTGTAGTTAGGAGAATGGCATGGCTGCGCACAGTCCAAGAGAGAAATTCTTCGTGTTCCTGGTGTGTTTGATCGTGGGAGCGATGATTTCCACCCAGTTCCGCAGCGCTGAACAGGCCAAGCAGTCTGTGAACCAGCAGCGGGCGGAAGATCTGGTGGAAAAACTGAAGAATGCGGAGAAAGAAAATAAGGAATTGTCCGCCAAACTGGAAGAAATGGAGACCCAGGGAGCCGGCGGAGACCGGAAAGTCCTGAACGACCTGAAAATCAAGGCGGGGGAAGTCCCTCTCCATGGCCCCGGGGTCTTGGTGGTGGTCAATGACAGCAAGGTGACTCCCAAAGCCGGGGAAAATCCCAATCTGTATGTGATCCATGATGATGACCTGCTCCGGCTCCTGAACGAACTCCGGGCAGCCGGGGCGGAAGCCCTTTCCATCAATCAGGAACGGCTGCTGGATATTTCTGAAGTGCGGTGTGCCGGTCCCACGGTCTCCGTGAACAATACCCGGTTCAGTCCTCCTTACGAGATCCGGGCCATCGGTGACCCTAAGACCTTGGAAAGCGCCCTGCGGCTCCGGGGCGGAGTGGTGGAGACCCTGAAATTCTGGGGCATCACCGTAGATGTGAAGAAAAAGGACAATCTGGTGATCCCGGCTTACAAAGGGACCCGGCACTTTGAATATGCCCGGCCGGAGGAAGGGGGCAAAGGATGATCTACGCATTGTTGGGGCTGGCGGCAGGGATTGCCTTGGGAGCTTATTTCCCTGTGGTGCCGCCCATGTACAGCAAGCTGGTGGCGGTGGCCTTCATGGGCTGTCTGGATGCGGCTTTCGGGGGCTACCGGTCTTCTTTGGAAGGGCATTTCAACCACCGGATCTTTCTCAGCGGTTTTTTTGCCAACGGGATCTTTGCCGTGTTCCTGTGTTATTTCGGCTACCGGCTGGGCATCGACCTGTATTATGTGGCCCTGATCGCCTTCGGTCTCCGGATCTTCAACAACATCGCCATTATCCGGCGGCTGCTGATGGGGGACTGAGAGGCGGTGAACAATCTCCACCAAAGAAGGCAAAATTTTCCCCAAAATGGGGATGAAATATTATCTGTTAAATGGTATACTAGATATAGTGTACGAAGAAACAAGTATCTTATCACACAATAGATGAGGAGGACCATGAAACATGTTTGAGGCAGACAAAGATACGATGGATCAGCCCCTGGAAAAAATCAAAGTCATCGGCGTCGGCGGCGGCGGCAACAACGCTGTGGACCGCATGATCGAAGCCGGACTGCAGGGTGTGGAATTCATCGCTGTGAACTGCGATGCACAGCAGCTGAAGAAATCCAGCGCCCCCACCAAGATCCAGATCGGTGAGGACGAAACTAGAGGCCTGGGTGCAGGGGCCAACCCGGAAGTAGGGGAAAAATCTGCAGAAGAATCCAAAGATGTACTGGCAGAGTGCGTAAAAGGTGCCGACATGGTCTTCATCACCGCCGGTATGGGCGGCGGTACCGGTACCGGAGCTGCCCATGTGGTGGCTGAAATGGCCAAACAGGCCGGCGCACTGACTGTGGGTGTGGTGACGAAACCGTTCTCCTTTGAAGGACGCCGCCGTTTCAACGTGGCTGAACAGGGAATCGCCAACCTGAAAGCCAAGGTGGATGCCCTGATCACCATCCCTAACGACCGTCTGCTCCAGGTCGTGGATAAACGGACTTCTATGAAAGATGCCTTTAAACTGGCCGATGATGTGCTGCGCCAGGGCGTACAGGGGATCTCTGACCTGATCAGCGTCCCCGGCCTGATCAACGTGGACTTCAACGATGTGAAGGCTGTCATGACCAATGCCGGTTCTGCCATGATGGGGATCGGTACGGCCAAAGGGGATGAAGGCGCTGCGGCTGCTGCTGAAAATGCCGTGAAGAGCCCGCTCCTGGATTCCACCATCGAAGGCGCTAAGGGTGTGCTGCTGAACATCACCGGCGGTCCCAACCTGAGCCTGATGGATGTGAATGAAGCCAGCAAGATCATCACCGATGTGGTGGATCCGGATGCCATCATCATTTTCGGGGCCAACATCGATGAGAACATGGAAGATGAAATCCGTGTCACCGTCATTGCCACCGGCATCGATGAAGGGAAACCTTCCGTGGGCAATACCCCCAAACCTGCTTCCTTTGTGAAACCCCAGACTTCTACCAGCCGGATCACCAAGGCTGCCGAAGAAGCTGCCGGTTCCAAGGTGAGCAGCTTCACTTCTCCCACTTCGGAGATTCCGCCCTGGATCCGCAACAAATAAGGAACAGGGGGTGTAGGTTATGAAATGTCCATTCTGTGGCTGCGAAGATAGCCGTGTCATCGATTCCCGTTCCGTTGAAGAGGGGGCGTCCATCCGGCGTCGGAGGGAGTGTCCCCGCTGCGGCCGGCGTTTCACGACTTACGAGAAATATGAACAGATCCCTCTCTTGGTCATCAAACGGGACGGCCGGCGGGAAATGTTCGACAGCAAGAAGATTTTGGCAGGCCTCCTGCGGGCTTTTGAGAAGCGGCCTTTCACTTACGAACAGATCCAGAGTTTGACCAACCAGATCGAGAATGAGATCCGGGCATCTGGAGAAAACGAGGTGAAATCCACAAAAATCGGTGAAGTGGTCATGGCCCATCTGGAAAAGATCGATCAGATCGCTTATGTCCGTTTTGCTTCTGTGTACCGCCAGTTTGCCGATGTGAACAGTTTCATGCAGGAAATCCAGAATATGCTGGATAAAGGGAAAGAGAAATAAAAGAAGAGGGGGTGTTGCACGTTTTGTGCAGCACCCCCTCTGGTCATGGATCGTGACAAAAAAGGACTGTGAAAAAATGATTTTTCATTTTTTCACAGTCTTTTTTTACCAAATGCCGGTTTTCTTACACTTAATGACGGTCTGGGAAGGGATTTCCTTTTCTTTCCCGAAAGGGAAACAGAGAAGGGAGGTGAAGCAAATGCCTTATTATGCCTGGAAAGCACGGAATGGAGAAGGCCGGGTCCGTAAGGGAATCCTTGCGGCAGGATGCCTTAGGGAAGCGGGAAAGGAGCTGGAAGCCCGGTTCCCCCACATCCTGCAGCTCCGGCCAGTGAGTCCTTTCCAGCGGCTGTTTTTGGGCCGGCAGAAGTTGACGGATCTGGACCGGGAAACTTTTTTCCGAAAACTGGGACTTCTGCTCCAGGGGGGGCTTCCCATCCTGCGGGCGCTCCGTGCCTTGGAAGGCCATGGATCCCCAGGACTCAGGGCTTTCTGCCGGGAATTGGAGCGGGGGCTCCAGCGTGGAATGTCCCTTTCCCAAGTCCTGGCCCGGCAGAAAAAACAGGCTGGGCTGTTGGCTGCCTCGTTGGCGGAAGCTGGGGAAAACAGCGGACAGCTTCCCTTTGTCTTCCAGCAGCTGGCTCTTTTTTATCAGAAAAAGCGGGAAAATCAGAAAACCGTTCTCCAGGCCTGTCTCTACCCGGCCCTGGTCCTTTGCTTGGCCTTGGCTATGGGATCCTGTTTCTGCTGGTGGCTCGTGCCCCTTTTCGGGGATCTGTATGCTTCTTTAGGGCTGCAGCCGGGCAGGGGATTCCTGGTGCTGCTGGCCTGCCAGGATTTTTTCCAGAGCCATCTTCTGTTGCTCCTCCTTGGGGTCCTGGCCTTAGGGAGCCTGCCTGTATTCCTTTGGAAAGAGAGAGAACGCTGGCTGCCGTCCTGTCCTTTGGTTTCCCGGCTGCTTCGATCTTTCTGGGAAATCCGTTTCCTGCGGCTCCTGGCCCTGCTCCTGCGGGGCGGGCTGCCCCTGGACCAAGCCCTGCCCCAAGCTTCTGGAATCCTTCCAGCCGGGATTTTCCGGCTCCAGGCTGCTCGGCTGGAAAGAGCGGTGATTGCAGGTTCTTCCCTGTCGGCCATCGCCCGGGAGACGCCTTTTCTGTTCAGTCCCCTTGCAGTGGAATTCATGGCCTTGGGAGAAGAAAGCGGCCAGCTGCCGGCTCTTTTGACAGAAGCTGCCCATATCCTGGACCAGGATTTCCAGAGCTGGCTGAAAAATGCCAGGACCCTCTTGGAACCGGCCCTCTTGGTCTTATTGGCAGGAGGATGCGCCAGTCTCATGGCCCTCCTCTTGTCCCCTCTGTGTGATTTGCTGCAGGGACTGCCCCTGCTGACCTGAAAGGAGAAGAAGAACATGACTTGCAAAAAGATGATCCAACGGAAAAAGAAACCTGGTTTTACTTTGATCGAACTGATGGCAGTCCTGGCTATTATCGGCGGTTTGGCCGCCTTCCTGCTGCCTTCTATCCGCAATGCCATCAACAAATCCAAGGATACCCAGCTGATCTCGGACATGGCCCTGCTGGAAAGCGGGGCCCAGCTGTACCGGATGGAAAAAGGCGGGGAGGAAGTGACCCTGGCCGCCCTGGTCAATGGGAAGTATGTGCCCAACCGGGATTATAAGGGCATTCAGATCGAAGATGGAACCGCCGATCCAGTGATCTTTACGGCTGAACTGAGCAATGGAAATATCGTGCGCAGTGACCAGCTGGGAGAGAAACCGGAGGGCAGTTCCGGAGAGCAATCATGAAAAGGGCAAGAAAGAAGCATCCGGGCTTTCTCCTGGCAGATCTCCTGCTGGGGCTGAGCTTATCTCTTCTGGGGATGGCCCTGACCCTGCCTTGGCTGGGACAGTGGAAAAAATGGCATTCCCTGGGGCAGCTGGATCTGGCAGAACGGGCCTTGGCCGGATCCTTGACGGCTCTCCAGCAAAGGACCCAGTATCTCCATCATTATGATATCCGGTTCCGCTGCACTCCGGACGGGAGTCGCTTGTATGCAGTGGCAGGCACCCGGCGGAAAACGGTCCTGGATTATCCCCGGCTGGGACTTGGGGAAATTTCTCTTTCTGGGGCCGGGGGAGGCTTTACCCCTGGCGGAAATGTGGAAGAGCCCCTGACCCTGGAACTGCGGCATCTGAACCAGCCGGAGTTGGGCCGAGAGATGACCTTTGAACCGGTGACCGGGAGGATGAGCTATGGGAATCCCTAAGAAACAGGCCGGGTTCCTGCTGCTGGATGGATTAGGGGCCTGGGTCTGTGTCCTTATTGGAGGTCTCCTGGCTCTGGAAGTGTTCCAGGCCGGAAAGGGTCTTTTCCTGGCCCGCCGTACCCTGGAAGAAAGCAGCCGGGCTGCGGTGCATTTGCTGGATACCGGTGCCCTCCCTCCCCGCTGGGAAAAGGAGTTCCAGGCGGATATCCGGCAGGATACGGTGGCTGGACTGCCTGGGGTGGTTTTGCGGAAAGTGACCCTGCGCCAGGGAGAAAGGATCCTCTGTACCTATGGGTGCTATGAAAAAAAGCCAGGGCAGCCTGGTGGCTGAAGGATATCTGGTCCTTCTTCTGGGTATGCTCCTTGTGGGACTGCTGCTGCGGGCAGTGCCCCACGGACTTCATGCTCTGGGACGGCTCTGCCTCCAAGCGGAACTGGATCGAGTGGAGCAGGATCTCCATGCTCGGCTGGAAGCCCGGTTCCTGTTCGATGTGGAACAGGTTCAGGTGGCAGAGGGGCCGGAAGGGACGGTGGTACGGTGTTATGGAGGCCCAGGATTTGCCCGGCGGGATTATTATGTGAAGGAATCGCCTTCTTCCCGCTGTCCGGTCCTGTACCGGCGGACCTGGAATCCCCAGGCCAAGAAACCTGGCGTCAACCCCATTTCTCCTGACCATGTGGCAGTCACTGGTTTTGCGGCAAAATTGGCAGGACCTGGCCGGCTTTCCTGGAAGATGACCTTGATCCATCGGAAAACCGGGGTGGAAAAAGAATTTCGGGAGGTGTTTTCCTATGGACCGTAAGCGGTCTCCCGGAATGCTTACTCCTCTGCTGCTGGCAGGGCTGGTGCTTCTGGGCAGCTTTTCCTGGGCTTTCCTGCGGACGGCAGCCCAGAGCCTCAAGACCCAGCAGCTCCAGCAGGAGGCCCGGCAGTGGGCAATCCTAGGGAAGAGCCTGGCCCGGATCCGGGAAGGGGAACCGTTTTTCACTGTATCTGGGGAACGGAAGCTGCCGGGAATTTCTTTCGGTCCCCAGTCACCGGAGGTATTCCTCACCCTGGAAACGAAGGGAAAGGAAAAGGATCTGCTCCGCCAGGAACGGCTCCAGCTCCGCCATGCTTCAGGAGAACCCTTGATGCAGGGCAGCCGTTATGAAATCTCCATGCCGGGGACGGAGGAAGGTAGCTCCTTTCCGGAAACAGGAATCTGGAGCAACGGTTGGGCGGACCATGTACTGTATGTGAAAGAAACGGTGTTTTCCAGGGTCAGGAGCTGGCCCCTGCCGGATGCCCGGAGGATGGAAATGCCCCTGACAGGGCAGCTCTGTTATGGGAAGGAACGGCTCCGTTGGGGCGGGAAGAGTATCCTCCGGGGGCGGGCTGTCCTGGTCCACGGCCGGGACTTAGACCTGGAAGGGCCCTTCGCAGCAGAAGGGGATTTCCGGATCCTGGTGTTCGGAAAACTGCGGGTGGGAAGGGGAGTGCGGCTGGATAAGGCTTACCTGTACGCAACGGGCGGCATCACTTTGGAAGAAGGGGCTGCTGTGCAGGGTATCCTAGCTTGCCGCAGAGACATCCAGATCCATGAGAAGGCTCTTTTCCAGCCGGATCACTCCGTATTGGAGCCCTTCTGCACCCGGTATGTGTTTTGAGTTCCCCAAATTTTCATCCCTCTGTCCTCCTTTTTCGTGTACAATAAAGAAAGGATACCGGAGCGGCTCAGTCTGCCAGCCCCGGCTCCTGCTGCAGAAGAAATCTCTGCAGCAGCTGGGCAAATCGAAGGAGGAATCCATCCATGCATCTGAAACAATCTGCAGCCGCATTGGCACTGGGCATCACATTGGCGCTGCCGCTGCCTGTTTTCGCGTTTGGCCATACCACCCTGCTGCGCCAGGACTATTCCGAAGGGAAGGCTTCCGGCCAGGTCCCTTTTGTAGATGGGCTGAAAGAACCTTATCAGCAGAACAACCTGAACCATTTGATCAAGGAAAAAGCCAATGCCCTGGGCAAGGCCGCAGGAGGCAAGGCTGTCCTTTCTTATGAAGTGACCATGAACCGGCCCACTCTGTTCAGCGTAATCCTGAAGGCAGAAGGGGACCGGACTGTCTATGGCGGGCTGAACCTGGACGTATCAGGAGGCAAAGCCCTGGAGGATCAGGATCTGCTGTATACCAATTCAGCAGAATATGCCAAGTATCTCCAAGGAAAGGAATACGTGTTTGCAGAAAACGGCATCCGGGTAGCTTCGGCTCCGGAAGGTCCTTTGGACACCATGGTGCCTTATACCCAGTTGGTCAAGGCCATCAATGTGGCGGAAGGGGCCCGTCTGCTGACCAGCTATAAACTGGACAGTGCTGCAGAGGACATGACACTGGACCTGAAACCTGGGGAACTGGTGGCTCTCTATATGGAAGCCAACCCTACCAGTGGGAACCAGTGGGTCCTGGTGGATCAGAGCAGCCAGACGGGATTTGCCAATCTGGGCCATTCTTTCACACTGCCCCTCCTGAACCCTACCGGCCAAGCCGGATCTCCTGGGGTGACCATCTTGTTTGCCAGCTTCACCCAGCCGGGGGATTACCAAGTAAAGGCCGTCTATGCCAAGACCATGGCGGCTCCCCTGCGGGAACGGGTTTTCAAGTTTAAGGTACGGTAGAGCAGGGAATGAGAAGGGCTGTTGCGCATGCAGCAGCCTTTTTCTTATGCCTCTGTGTCCCGGGGAGAGCTGGTAAGGGCCGGAAGAATATGGTAAAATAAAAAGTCATGAATGAAGTGTTGAACGGGAAGTTTTCCCTTTTTGAAAAGGAATAGAAGGAGCAAACATGGAAAGAAAAGATATCGAACTCTTGTCCCCGGCCGGGACCTGGGCTGCCCTGGAGGCCGCTGTCTTCGCCGGAGCCGACGCGGTGTACCTGGGAGGCAGCCATTTCGGGGCCCGAGCCTATGCGGAGAACTTCGGGCCGGAAGAAATGACTCGGGCCATCCAGTTCGCCCATCTTCATCGGGTGAAGATCTATGTGACCGTGAATACTTTGGTGGACGATGGAGAGATGCCCGATTTGGGGGAATATTTGTGCTTTTTGAGCAACATCGGGGTGGACGGGATCATCGTCCAGGATCTGGGCGTGATCCGAGTGGCCCGGCAGGTGGCTCCGGAACTGCCTCTCCACGCCAGTACCCAGATGACAGTGACCAATTCTGCTGGGGCTTTGTTCACCTACCACAACGGCATGGAACAGGCGGTGATGGCCCGAGAAACCACTTTGAAAGATCTGAAGACCATCTGCGCGGCCACTCCAGGCAAAATCGAAGGCTTCATGCATGGAGCCCTGTGCGTTTGCTACAGCGGCCAGTGCCTCATGAGCAGCCTGATCGGGGGCCGCAGCGGCAACCGGGGCCGGTGTGCCCAGCCCTGCCGGCTGCCCTATACCCTAGTGGATAAGGAGGGGAAGGACCTGCTGGCTAAGGTGGATGCCGGCCATTACTTGCTGTCCCCCAAAGACTTGAACACCCTGGATGTGCTGCCTCAGCTGATCGAAACAGGGATCCATTCCTTTAAAATCGAAGGCCGGATGAAGCGGCCGGAATATGTGGCGGTAGTGACGGATATTTACCGCCGGGCCATCGACAGTTACCTGGCCGGCCATTATGAAGTGCCCCAGGAAGACAGGGACAACATCGAGCAGATCTTCAACCGGGATTTCACCACTGCCTATATGGTGAACCGTCCCGGACGGACTATGATGAGTGACCGGCGGCCCAACAACCGGGGGGTGCTCCTGGGACGGGTCCAGAGCCTCAGCAAGGACCATACGGCTGGTACCTTGAAGCTGGACCGGGACCTGCACCTGGGCGACGGACTGGAATTCTGGGTCAGCGTAGGAGGCCGGGTAGGCACCTCCGTGGAACAGATGACCGTAAACGGAAAACAGGTGCCGGTGGCCCGGGCCGGCAGCAGTGTCACCATTCCCGTGCCCCGGGGGATCCGGCTCAATGACCGGGTGTTCCGGACCTATGACAATGAACTGATGCAGTACGCCGCCCAGTATTTCGGGGAAGACCACAAGAAAAGGATTCCTCTGTACGCGGAAGTCACTGCCCGTCTGGGCCAGCCCATGGAGGTAATCCTTACGGATGAAGAGGGGAATACCGGCTCTGCCCAAACCGGGTTCATCGTGGAAAAGGCCAGGAAGCATGCCCTGGATGAAGCAGCCGTGAAAAAACAGCTGGACCGGCTGGGGACCACGGAATTCTCCCTGGGAGAATTGGTCTGCCATTTGGATGAAGGGGTCATGGTGCCCATGAGCGAAATCAACGAAGCCCGCCGGGCCGCAGTGGAAGAACTGACCCAGAAGAGGTTGGATGCTTTTCTGCCGCCTCGGAAGAGGGCCGTGTGGCACAAGGAGGTGCTCCGGCAGCGGGAAAACCATGGTACCCGGAAACACAGCCAGCTCAGCGTCCAGGTAGACACCCTGGAAAAGGCCAAGGTGGCCCTGGAAGCCGGGGCCGATGTGCTGCTGGTGGGAGGAGACAGCTATACCCTGCCGCTTCTCACTTTGGAAGATTACCGGACCATCAGCGGGTGGACCCGGGCCCGGGGGAAACAGTGGCTGGCGGCCACCAGTAGGATCGTCAGCGAAGGCCAGCTGAAATACTTCCGGAACGCCCTGGCCCAGTGGGCGGCCCTCCAGCCCGACGGGTTCCTGATCGCCAACAACGGGCTGGTGGAAATGGCCCGGGAGCTGGGACTGCCTCTGTGGCTGGATTATGACATGAACGCCTACAACAGCCAGAGCATCCTGTTCTGGCAGGAACAGGGCTTTGCAGGGATTACCCTGTCTCCGGAACTGACCCTCCAGCAGGTGGCGGCCCTGGTGAAAAAAAGCCCTCTCCCTATCGAATGTCTGGCAGAAGGGGCCCTGGAAATGATGGTCAGCGAATACTGCGTGGAAGGGAGTTTCTTAGGGAACCTGCACAAAGGGTCCTGCAGCTTCCACTGCAAAGAACAGGGGTTCCTGGAAGACCGGAAGAAGGAAAAGTTCCCCCTGAAGCAGGACCAATTCGGCCGGATGCACGTGCTCAACGGCCATCCTCTTTCCATGCTGGCCAATGTGCCGGATCTGGAAAAGGCGGGGATCGCTCGGATGCGGATCGACGGCCGGGGCTATACTGCCGAAGAGCTGGGTGAACTGACGGCTATGTACCGGGGCGTGCTGGATGGGGACACCAAAGTGGAAGAGAACCGTCCCCACACCACTCGGGGACATTATTTCCGGGGAGTCCTGTAAAACCGGTCAGCAGTCAACAGGCAGCGGCGGAAGCCCGCCTTTGGCTGCTGACTTTTCAATATTAAAGGAGATACTATGGCAAAATTTGCTGTCAATACATTGGAATTCGATAAAGTGAAGGTTCTCTTGGCGGACCAGGCGGGGACTTCCCTGGGCCGGAGACTGGCCCTGGACCTGGTGAGCTCCAGCCGGTTCGAACAGGTGAAACTGGCCCAAGAGGAAACTGCCGAAGCCGTCCAGCTGTTGGACGAAGGGAAGCGGCTGCCCCTGGGGGGCATGACGGATATCAGCCCCCTGGTGAAACGGACCCGGGTGGGAAGCATCCTGGAACCGGAAGACTTCAAGGCCATCGGAGATACCATCGATGGGCTCCGTCATCTGAAACAGTTCCTGCTGGAAGACACGGAAAATGCTCCAGCCCTCCGGGACTACGGCCCCCAGCTGGGAGATTTCACCCGGCTGAGCAAGCAGCTGTCCAGCGCTCTGGATGAAAAAGGCAACATCAAGGACAATGCTTCTGTGAAGCTCCAGGGCCTGCGCACCGGGATCCTGGCGGCCAAGAACCGGGTCAAGGACAAGCTCACCAATATCTTACACGATCCCAACAACCAGAAATATTTCCAGGATGCTCTGGTGACCATGCGGGAAGACCGATACGTGATCCCTATCAAACAGGAATACCGGCTGAACTTCCCCGGGGTGGTCCATGATCAAAGTGCCAGCGGGGCTACCCTATTCGTGGAACCCATGGCCGTGGTGAACCTGAACAACGACATCAAGAAATACCGGCTGGAGGAGCAGGCGGAAGTAGAGCGGATCCTCCGGACCCTGACCGGCCATGTGGGCAGCGAGGCGGAAAACATCCTCAGTTCCCTGGAAGTGGCGGCTCAGGTGGATCTCATCGGAGCCAAAGCGGCCCTGGCCCAGAAGCTCCACTGCTGCCGGCCTATGATGATCCTCCAGCAGCGGCTGCGGATCACCCAGGGACGCCATCCTCTCTTGGACCAGGAAAAGGTGGTGCCTTTAGACATCAACTTGGGGGATGATTTTACCACCCTTTTGATCACTGGCCCCAACACCGGGGGCAAGACCGTGGCCTTGAAGACCGTGGGAGTGTTCGCCCTCATGGCCCAGGCTGGGATGTTTGTCCCAGCCCAAGAAGCCATCCTGCCGGTATTCGGGGGCGTCTATGCGGATATCGGGGATGAACAGAGCATCGAACAGAGCCTGTCCACCTTCTCCGGCCACATGAAGAACATGATCTCCATCCTGGAGGAAGTCCGGGAAGGGGATCTGGTGCTGGTGGATGAAGTATGCGTGGGGACCGACCCCACCGAGGGGGCGGCCTTGGCCATGGCCATGATCGAGTACCTGTACAACAAAAAAGTGCTCACCATCATGACCACTCACTACAGTGAACTGAAGACCTTTGCCTACGAGCATGAGGGCATGGAAAACGCCAGCGTGGAATTCGATCCGGAAACCCTCCGGCCCACTTACAAGCTGCTCATGGGGGTGCCCGGCAGTTCCAACGCCTTCTATATCAGCAAACGGCTGGGCCTGCCACAGGAGATCCTGGACGAAGCCAAGACCTTCATCGGGGAAGGCCACAGCAATATGGAACGGGTGCTCCAGAATCTGGAAGGAGAGCGCCGGGAATACGAAAGCCGGAAGGATGAAATCGCTTCCCTCCAGCGGGAAGCGGAATACCTGAAGAACGAACTGACCCGCCAGAAACAAGACTTGGAAAAGAGCCGGAACGCCATTTTGCGGAAGGCCCGGGAACAGGCGGACGAACTGTACCGGAACGCCCGGCGGGAATCCACCTCCATCCTGAAGGAGCTCCGGGCCAACCAGGACATGGTAGAAAGCCGGAAGGTGGAACAGCTGGCGGAACTGTCCCGGAAGGTGCTGAACAAGAACTTCTCCATTGACGGGAAGCCCCTGCCGGAAGGCCAGGGGCTCACCAGCGGCAATGCGGCGGTGGGCAAGAAGGTGTATGTGAAGAAGATCGGCCAGAGCGGCACCATTGTGGCCTTGAACGGCAAGGAAGTCACCGTGCGGATCGGGATCATGAAGATGAACCTGAAGCTGAAGGACTGTCTGCTGCTGAAGGAAGCCCCCAGCCAGCCCCGGAGCACCCACCGGACCTTGAAAAAGAGCACCAGCCAGGGCCATAATCTGTTTGTGAAGAAGGCCCAGGATGCCACGGTGCAGATCGATGTACGGGGCAAGACCGTGGACGAAGCCATCCCCTATGTGGACAAGGCCATCGACGACGCCCTTTTGGCCGGCATGGATCGATTCCGTCTGGTCCATGGAAAGGGCACCGGCATGCTCCGAAAAGGCCTCCTGGAATACCTGGACCAGCACCCCAACGTGCTGAAAACAGAAATGGCCCCCTTGAACGAAGGGGGATTTGGGGCGACCATTGTGTGGGTGAAATGAAAAAAAGGCTGTGAAGAAATGCATCGTACATTTCTTCACAGCCTTTTTTTACTTCACCTCTTCCACTATCCGTGCCAGCCGGCTCTGGAAGATATCTCCCTGGGTAATGGCGCTGGCGGGTTTCCACCAGACCAGGGACTCCCTGGGATTGTTCAGGAAGGTCTGGCTGAAGGGGGTGCCGATTTCCCGGGGGGCAGCCCAGGAAAACAGGGTCAGGTTGGGCTTGAAGACCTCCAGCTGTTCTCCCGTAGGAGCCAGGCTTCCCGTCATGGGCTGGACGATGGGGCGCAGGGGAATCTTCTGTACCTGTACCGGACGGGACGGGGTCACAGGGGAGTAAACGGGAGTAGGGATGGGATTCCGCCGTTGATAATCACCGATGGGCACAGTGGGGCGGGGCACCGCGGCTCCGATACGGCCCGGTTTGGGCACCGGGATCGCTCCGGCTGCCAGAGCAGAACCACAGACGGAAAAAGCGGTCAGGATGGTCATAAAAAGCCGTGTCCAGATGGACTGTTTCATGGGAATCACCTCTTTGGTTCTATTATAGCATATTGGAAGGGGTTGTTGCACGGAACGCGCAACAACCCCTGGCTATAGAGCCGCATAGCGAATCGGTCGCGGGTCTCGAGACTGACGACTCGGGACCCCTAAAAGGGGCTGTTGCCCCTGCATCAGCCTTCCCCGTTTCGAACGATAGTGTAACTTATGTTATAAAAGTTCGATAAATCATTGACAGAGAAACAGTCCATTGATAGAATAAGAGAAGAAAAATGATTGTGGTGGTTTGGCTCTGAGAAACTTGAACACTGGCTGTGCGGGCGGTATCAAGGGCCTTTTTTCATTGGAGGTGCTCACGAATGAAAGTAGCAATTATCATGGGAAGCAATTCGGACTGGCCGGTGCTGGAACCTGCGGAAAAGACCCTGAAGGAGTTCGGGGTAGAGGTGGAAGTGGTGGTAGCCAGTGCCCACCGGACTCCGGAACTGGTCAAGGAATTTGCCGCTGGCGCCCGTGATCGGGGTGTGGAAGCTATCATCGCTGCTGCCGGGGCGGCAGCCCATCTGGGCGGCGTGATTGCATCTTATACCACCCTGCCGGTGATCGGGATCCCCATCAATGCTACGCCCCTCAACGGGATGGATTCTCTCCTGAGCTTCGTCCAGATGCCTTCTGGGATCCCTGTGGCCACCATGGCTATCAATGGAGCCAAGAACGCTGCCATCTTTGCAGTGGAGATCCTGGCCGGAGCCCATCCGGAATTGGTGAAGAAACTGGCGGATGCCAGGGTGAAGATGCAGGAAGAAGTGAAAGCCAAAGGGGAAAAACTGGCCCAGGCCAGAGCCGCTGCTGCCAAAGCATAAAAAACGGGAGGAATTATGGGGGAAAAGTATTTCGCAGAAGACAAGCTCCATGAAGAATGCGGTGTCTTCGGCATTTATTCCAAGAAAGACGATGTAGCACTGAATACCTACTGGGGGCTGTTCGCTCTGCAGCACAGAGGCCAGGAAAGCGCCGGCATTGCAGTGACCGACGGCCGGAACATGCACATCAAGAAGGGCATGGGTCTGGTGAACGACGTGTTCAAGGACGGCTTGAAGGGCCTGGACGGATATATTGCTACGGGCCATGTGCGCTATTCCACCACAGGGGCCAGCATGCCCTACAATGTCCAGCCTCTGAAGGTGTTCTACGACGGGGGCAACTTGGCCATGAGCCACAACGGAAACCTGACCAACGCGGCCCAGCTCCGGAGGGACCTGGCCAATGACGGAGTGGTGTTCCAGACCACCATCGACAGTGAAGTGGTGCTGAGCTTGATTGCCCGGAGCCGGAAAAAGACACTGCCGGAACGGGTGGCGGAAGCCGCTGATACCATCCGGGGTGCCTTTGCCATCCTGATCATGAATGATGACCAGCTGATCGCCTTCCGGGATCCCTACGGGTTCCGGCCTCTCTGCCTGGGCCGGCTGGATCATGGCTGGGTGGTGACCAGTGAAACCTGCGCCCTGGACCTGGTGGGGGCCCACTATGTGCGTGACGTGAAGCCCGGGGAAATGATCGTCATCGACAACGAGGAAACAGAACCCAAGAGCATCATGTACAGCACTCATGTGCCGGCTCACTGTGCCCACTGTATTTTCGAATACGTGTATTTTGCCCGTCCGGACAGCATCATCGACGGGGAAAGTGTGTACCAGGCCCGGTTGAACATGGGACGGATCCTGGCTAGGGAAACCAAGGGAATCAAGGCGGATGTGGTGATATCCGTCCCGGATTCCGGTACGCCCGCTGCCATCGGCTATGGCTTGGAAGCAGGAATCCCCTTTGTGGAAGGCCTTACCAAGAACAAATACATCGGCCGGACTTTCATCCAGCCTACCCAGAAGCAGCGCCTCAATGCGGTGCGGCTGAAACTGAACGCCAACCGGAGCCTGGTGGAAGGGAAATCCGTGGTAATGGTGGATGACTCCATCGTCCGGGGTACCACCAGCGGCAAGATCGTCCAGCTCCTTCGGGATGCCGGGGCTACGGCCGTCCATGTCTGCATCAGCTCTCCTCCGGTGATGGATTCCTGCTATTATGGCATTGATACTTCTGAACGGAAGGAACTGATTGCCGCCAGCAAGACGGAAGAAGAGATCCGCCAGTACATCAAGGCGGACAGTCTCCATTACATTACCATGGAAGGCCTGCGGGCCAGCCTGTCCGTGCTGAACCCGGATGATATGTGCTATGCCTGCTTCAATTCCCATTATCCGGATGGAGCAGATAAAGAGATGAAAAAAGGATCCAAATTACAGTTTGAACTGGGTTGCTAAGGAGGAAACAGCGTGAGCGAGAAAAAGGTCATTACATACGCAGATGCAGGGGTGGACATCGACGCAGGAAATAAAGCCGTGGAACTGATGAAGGACAGCGTCCGGGCCACCTACCGTCCGGAAGTCATTGGGGATCTGGGGGGCTTCGGCGGTCTCTTTGCCCTGGGGAATAAATACCAGGATCCGGTGCTGGTATCCGGCACCGATGGTGTGGGCACCAAGCTGAAAATCGCCTTCCTGATGGACCGGCACGATACCATCGGCCAGGACGCCGTGGCCATGTGTGTCAATGATATCCTGGTCCAGGGGGCAGAACCTTTGTTCTTCCTGGATTATATCGCTACTGCCAAAGTGGATTCCCAAAAGATCGCCGACATCGTCAAAGGGGTGGCCAATGCCTGCAAAGAAAGCGGCTGTGCCCTGATCGGCGGGGAAACCGCTGAAATGGCCGGCTTCTATGCCAAGGATGAATACGATATCGCCGGTTTCAGCGTCGGTGTGGTGGAACGGAGCAAAATGATCACCGGAGATAAGGTGAAAGCGGGGGACGTGCTCCTGGGTCTGCCTTCCACTGGGGTCCATTCCAACGGGTTCTCCCTGGTCCGGAAGATCTGCTTTGAAGCCCAGGGCTTCACGGTGGACACGTATATCCCGGAATTCGGCAAGACCCTGGGAGAAGAACTGCTGACCCCCACCCGGCTGTATCCCAAGACCATCCTGCCCATGATTAAAAAATTCGACCTCCACGGGATGGTCCACATCACCGGGGGTGGTTTCTACGACAACATTCCCCGGATCCTGCCGAAAGACTGTGATGCAGAAGTCCATGCAGATGCCTGGGAAGTGCCTGCCGTATTCCAGAAACTCCAGGAATGGGGCAATGTGCCGGTGAAAGAGATGTACCGGACCTTCAACATGGGTGTGGGCATGGTGCTGGTGGTGGATCCCGCCGAAGCCGATGCTGTCCGGGCCCATCTGAAAGAAAACGGGGAAACTTTCTACGAACTGGGCCATGTGGTGCCTGGGACGAAGAAGACCGTCATGAAAGGCGGGGTCTTCGGTGACTAAACGGAAAATCGGAGTACTGGTCAGCGGCCGGGGAAGCAATTTCCAGGCCGTGGCCGACAAGATCCAGAAGGAAAATCTCCCCATCGAGATCGCCGTGGTGATCAGCGACAGTCCGGAAGCCTATGCCCTCCAGCGGGCGGAGAAGATGGGAATCCCCCATTACGCCATTGCCCGCCAGGACTTTGTGGACAAAGCTTCCTTTGAAGCAGCCATCGACAAGACACTCCGGGAAGCGGAGGTGGAACTGGTGGTGCTGGCTGGGTTCATGCGGATCCTCAGCGGAGATTTCGTGAATTCCTGGTACCATAAGATCATCAACATCCATCCGGCCTTGCTGCCTGCCTTTACTGGGCTGGACGCCCAGGGACAGGCCTTGAACTACGGGGTGAAGATTGCCGGCTGCACCGTCCACTTTGTGGATGCGGGGATGGATACCGGCCCCATCATCATGCAGGCTGCTGTGCCGGTGCTGGATGAAGATACCCATGATACCCTGGCCGCCCGGATCCTGGTCCAGGAACATACCATCCTGCCGGAAGTGGTGAAGCTGTGGGCGGAAGACCGGCTGACCGTAAACGGCCGGAAAGTGAAAATCCGGAAATAAGGAGAATGATCCATGTTAAAAATTCGCAGAGCATTACTGAGTGTTTCCAATAAATCGGGCATTGTGAAGCTGGGCTATTTCCTCAGCAACAATGGAGTAGAGATTATTTCCACCGGCGGCACCATGAAAGTACTGAAGGAAGCCGGCGTGCCGGTGACTTATGTGAGTGACGTGACCGGGACTCCGGAAATGATGGACGGCCGGGTGAAGACCCTGAATCCCAAGATCCACGGGGGCATCCTGGCGGTGCGCAGCAACCCCAAACACATGGAAGACATGAAGAAAAACGGGATCCAGCCCATCGACTTGGTGGTGGTGAACTTGTACCCGTTCCAGGAAACCATTGCCAAACCGGATGTGACGGAAGCCGAAGCCATCGAGAACATCGACATCGGCGGTCCGGCCATGGTCCGGGCTTCCGCCAAGAACTTCCATGATGTGGTGATCATCACCAATCCGGACCGGTATGAAGACTTGATCCACATGCTGAAAGAAAAAGGCGACATCGATCTCCATACCCGGAAACTGCTGGCCCAGGAAGCCTTTGCCCATACGGCGGAATACGACACGGCCATCGCAGCCTATCTGAAGAAACAGCTGGAAAGCGCAGAATAAGGGAGGCCATAGCATGCAGGTACTGGTAATCGGGGGCGGCGGCCGGGAGCATACCCTGGTCTGGAAGCTGGCCCAAAGCAAGAGTGTGACGAAAATCTATGCAGCACCGGGGAACCCGGGGATGAAGGGTCTGGCGGAATGTATGGACCTTGATATCGCGGACCTGGACGGCCTGGCGGACTGGGCGGAAAAGCATGCCATCGACCTGACGGTGGTGGGGCCGGAAGCTCCGCTGGTGGCCGGTATCGTGGACGTGTTCAAAGCCCGGGGACTGACCATTTTCGGACCCAGTGCCAAAGCGGCGGAAATCGAAGGCTCCAAGATCTTCTCCAAGGAGCTGATGGAGAAATACGGAGTACCCACGGCCTTCTTCAAAGTGTGCGACAATTTGGCTGACGCCCGTGCCTTTGTAGAGGAAAAGGGCGCTCCCATCGTGATCAAGGCAGACGGACTGGCTGCCGGCAAAGGGGTCGTGGTGGCCATGACCAAGGATGAAGCCCTGGATGCCCTGGACGATATGATGGGGCATCACAAGTTCGGCAGCGCCGGCAACCGGGTGGTCATCGAGGAGTTCATGGAAGGGGAGGAAGCTTCCCTCCTGGCCTTCACCGATGGAAAGACCATCGTCCCCATGCTGGCCGCCCAAGACCACAAGCGGGTGAACGATGGGGACCAGGGCCCCAATACGGGGGGAATGGGTGCTTACTGCCCAGCGCCTGTAATGACCGCTGCCCTGAAAGAAAAGACCGTGAAAGAAGTGCTGCGCCCCATCGTGGATGCCCTGGCCAAGGAAGGACGGCCTTATTCCGGCTGCCTGTATGCCGGCCTCATGATCAAAGGGGACAGTGTGAAAGTGGTGGAGTTCAACGCTCGGTTCGGGGATCCGGAAACCCAGGTGGTACTGCCCCTCTTGCAAAGCGACCTGGCCGAGATCATGACGGCCTGCGCCAAAGGCACCCTGCGGCCTGAAATGGTGGAATGGAGCGATAAGGCGGCCGTCTGCGTGGTCATGGCCAGCGGCGGCTATCCGGGATCTTACAAGAAAGGTCTTCCCATCACCGGCTTGAAAGCAGCCGGCGCCATGGAAGACGTGGTGGTGTTCCATGCCGGTACCCGGGAAGAGGATGGGAAAATCCTCACCAACGGCGGCCGTGTGCTGGGAGTCACCGCTGTGGCGGACGATATTCCCTCTGCCCAGCAGAAAGCCTATGACGCGGTGGATAAAATCCATTTTGAAGGAGCCCATTTCCGGCAGGATATTGCTTGGAGAGCCCTGCGCCGGCTGAAAACGAAATAGTGTACAGACACCAGACCGCAGCCCGATACCAGCCGCTGCGGTCTGTTTCTGCAGTGGATCTGTTGTTTTTTGGAAAAAAACCAGAAAAACCTGTTGCATTTGTGACAGACTGGTGCTAAAATGGAAAAAATATTTTAAAGGGGGATATACAATGGCTTTTATCTATGATGAACCTGCCCATACTTTCAGTGAGTATCTTTTAGTTCCTGGATATTCATCCAGTGAATGCATTCCGGCAAACGTGAGTCTGAAGACTCCGCTGGTGAAATTCAAAAAAGGTGAAGAACCGGCGATGAGCTTGAATATTCCCCTGGTTTCTGCCATCATGCAGTCTGTATCTGATGACAATATGGCCATTGCCCTGTCCCGGGAAGGGGGCATCTCCTTCATCTACGGGTCCCAGACCATTGAAAGCGAAGCTGCCATGGTAGCTCGTGTCAAGAGCTTCAAGGCTGGTTTCGTGGTCAGCGATTCCAACCTGCGCCCTGACAGCACCCTGGCTGATGTGCTGGCCCTGAAGGAAAAGACCGGCCACAGCACCATGGCCGTGACCAGCGACGGCACCAAGAACGGCCATTTGGAAGGGATCGTCACCAGCCGTGACTATCGGATCAGCCGGATGGACATGGAAGACCAGGTACGGAATTTCATGACTCCGGTTTCTGAAATGGTGGTCGGCAGCAGCGACATCACCCTGAAACAAGCCAACGATATCATTTGGGAACACAAACTGAACACCCTGCCCATCATCGACAAGGAAGGCAATTTGATGTACATGGTGTTCCGGAAGGATTATTCCACTCACAAACAGTATCCCCTGGAACTGCTGGATAACCAGAAGCGCCATGTAGTAGGCGCCGGCATCAATACCCGTGACTACGAACAGCGGGTACCGGCCCTGGTGGATGCCGGTGCAGATGTACTGTGCATCGACTCTTCCGAAGGCTACAGCGAATGGCAGAAACGGACCCTGAAATGGATCCGGGACAAATACGGTGATTCCGTCAAGGTAGGGGCCGGCAACGTGGTTGACGCCGAAGGCTTCCGTTTCCTGGCAGAATGTGGTGCCGACTTCGTAAAGATCGGGATCGGCGGCGGCTCCATCTGCATCACCCGGGAACAGAAGGGTATCGGCCGGGGCCAGGCTACGGCTGTAATCGAAGTGGCCAAGGCCCGGGACGAATACTACAAGGAAACCGGCATCTACGTGCCCATCTGCTCCGATGGCGGCATCGTGTATGATTACCATATGACCCTGGCGCTGGCCATGGGGGCTGATTTCCTGATGCTGGGCCGGTATTTTGCCCGGTTCGATGAATCCCCCACCAACAAGGTGAACATCAACGGCACCTACATGAAGGAATATTGGGGCGAAGGTTCTGCCCGTGCCCGGAACTGGCAGCGGTATGACCTGGGCGGCGACAAGAAACTCTCCTTCGAAGAAGGGGTGGATTCCTACGTACCCTACGCCGGCGGCCTGAAGGACAATGTGAACCTGACCATCTCTAAGATGCGGTCCACCATGTGCAACTGCGGGGCCCTCACCATCCCCGAACTGCAGAAAAAGGCCAAACTGACCTTGGTATCCGCTACCAGCCTGGTAGAAGGCGGGGCCCACGACGTACTGCTGAAGGAAAATTCCAGCAGCAACTATCCGAAATAATCCAGAAACAAAAAAGAAGGACTGTGGATCATCACGGTCCTTCTTTTTTGCGTCTTTAGGGAGAATCAAACCACTCAACATTCCTGTTGTATTTCCCAGTCCAGAAAATGCCACAGATGATATGGTATACTGTAGAAAAAGGGGAGGAGATACCATGGCAGTGAAAAAGAAGGCACTTGGCTGGGAACTGATAACGGATCTGGAAACCTATGGCAAGGTAACGGAAAAACGGCTGAGGGAACAGCTGGAACGGCTGGAAAGGCAGGAAATCAAATTCCTGGTTCTGCAGCCTTCCCGTATGATTGGAGAAACTGCTTTTTTGCAGGCATCTTATGAATTTGATCCTGCTGATGGTATGCTTTATGGAATCGAATTCGGATTCAGGCTGAAAGATGGAGAAAATATGATCATGCGGAATTATCCGGCTCCCCAGTCTCAGTTGGAAAAAATCTTTGAGGAGTATTTTACAGCCCATAGGGTTCCTAATTTTAGTGGATGGCTGTTCGTCAATGTCTTTGGTTCAGGCCCTCTTATGGGCAAAGGGCAGCTGCACTGGAATTTTCCTTCCCAGCCCTACCAAGATACCCATACTTTTGTAGAAGCTGTCAACGCCTTTAGCCCCGGGAATGCAGGAAATTGGCATCCGGATTTCACGGCTGTAGCGTACCCTGTATGCTATCTGGACTTGCTGTTTTGTGAAAAAGAGGAGCCATATCTGCGAGAGAATGAAAAGCTGATCAAGAAAGAAGAAATCCCGGGAAGCGCCTATTCCCGTTTTATCATAAAGGCCCGGATCCAGGCAGAGAACAAAATGGCTTTTACCGAAGGGGAACTGCTGAAGGCGGTCCATAATCAGCTTGCTGGGCGGTATACAGGGATTTGGAAGGAGGCATTTATCCTGAAAAGGACTGAGGCCAAAGCAGATGGACCGCTCCTCTCTTTTTACCGGGGCCCTTTGGGACGGCAGGCCATGGGCATTGCCTCTTCCGGGGAACAGTCCCTGTATCAGAAAATCCATCACGAACTGGAGGAAAAGGGAAGCCTGTCTCCTGATTTTACCTTGCGCCCTCCCAAGGAATCCCAGAAATCTTCTTTCATCGATGGGTTCCCGGATGGGGTCGGGTATCATCATGCTTATGTTCCCAGGCCGGTGCCACGGCCTCTGAAGAAAGCCTTCCGGCTGGCCAGCCAAGGAGATGGCGTGGCTGCGGAAAACTGCCTGAAAGCATTCTTTGCCGATTCGGATGAGATCCTGCTCCCTTATATGGATGCACTCGGTTCCTGGCTCTACAGGCACCAAGAATCTTTGGATGTGTACAAGCTGTTGGATTTTGCCTGGAATCTCATGGAACGTTCCGGAGAAATCGAATGTGTCAAAGCAGCTCTGTTTTTGACAGCACAGAGCCGGCATCCCTGGGAAGAAAAGGACAAAGAGATGCTCCGTGAACTGGGCCAGGCAGATGAATTCACTTTCCATGTGCTGCGGAATATGGAAAATTGGGAAAACCGGGATGCTGAAATCTTTCAGTTGGCGCAGAAAGTCCATGGCTGGGGACGGATCTTTGCGGTCCATCAGCTGCAGCCATGCAATGAAGAAGTCAAAGCCTGGCTCCTCCATGAAGGCATCGACAACATCATCCTGCCGGAATATTCCTCGCTGGAAGCCGCTCAGAAAATCGATCTGACAGAGGTGGTCAGGAACTGCCAGCCGGACAGCGCAGATCTTCTGGATGCCGGAAAGATCCTTTGTTCCATGATCAAAGGTGGTCCTGCTCCGGATATCGAAGCCTATCATGGGAAAAAGGAACTGCTCCGCAGCTTCCTGGAGAAAATCGGCAAAGCGGAACCCGACGGCACCTTGTATCAGATGGCTTTCTACGTCCAGCAGTATGCAGAACGGACCCACAGAAAGAAAATTGTGCAGCAGGCGGAGCAAATTCTCCAAACTCCTGTTTGCCTGGAGTATCTCCAAAAGCAGCAGGAACAGGGGAATTTGGTTTTCCTGGCTGCCATGGAAGGATTGGACGCTGCCCAGGGAGCCAAGATTGCTTTCCGCAGAGACTGGGAGGCAAATTTCCACCTGCTGCATCTGTTGGATAAGCCATCAGATATCCAGGAAATGGCAGATTTCTTTGTGGAAAAAGTCACCGGAGGGAAGGAGAACTGTCTGGACGGCCAGATTTTTCTCAATTTGGAAATGGAGGCCTATCAGACAATCCTCCAGGTGATTGACGAAAGCCAGGTGGATATCGACGAGGAGAAGCTGCTTCAGTTCGGCCTGACCCTGCCAGGAAAGAGCTGCAAAAAATTGACCCGGGCCCATATTCAAAGACTGAAGGAGCAGGGACGCTTAAGTGAACAGCTGGAACAGGCTGCAGCTTTATAAGGCACTGTAGTCCGCCGGCAGCTGCCCTCTTGCCCCCTTTTTCCAACTGTGCTATAATATTTTCATTCAATTCCATACCTTGCCATGAACAGGAGAGTACGCATTTCCGGAGGTCACAGAGAGTGGGGAGCAGGTGGGAGCCCCGCACGGAAAGAGATGAGGAAGTTCACCTGGGAGCAACCGGACTGAACGGAGTAGGCCCGGCGCTGGCTGCGTTATCGGCTGAATGAGTGAAAAATAGGGTGGTACCGCGAACCTTCGCCCCTTGTGGGGCGGAGGTTCTATTTTTTTAGGAGGCGTGAACATGAGTGACAAACTGCAGGAACTGCGGGAGAAGATCCAGAAGGATCTCAGCGAAGTCAAAAGTGTGGAAGATCTGAAGAACATCCGGGTCCAGTACCTGGGGAAGAAGGGGGCCCTGACCTCCATCCTCCGGAGCCTGGGGGACGTGGCGGCAGAAGAACGGCCGAAGATCGGTAAGATGGTCAACGAAGTCCGGGCCAAGATGGAACAGCGGATCAATGACCAGATGAAGCTGCTGGAAGCCCATCAACTGGAAGAAAAACTGGCCAGCGAGACCTTGGATTTCACCCTGCCGGGGCGGAAACCGGCCCTGGGCCATCTCCATCCGGTGACCCAGACCCTGCGGGACATCAAGAAAGTCTTCATGCGCATGGGGTTCGAAGTGGAAGAAGGCCCAGAAATCGAAACGGATTACTTCAACTTCGAGGCCCTGAACCTGCCCAAGGACCATCCGGCCCGGGATATGCAGGACACCTTCTACATCACCGATGATCTGCTGCTCCGGACCCAGACTTCCGGGGTACAGGCCCGCACTATGCAGAGCCGGGAACCCAATACCCCCATCCGGATGATCTGCCCGGGCACCGTGTACCGGAATGACTACGATGCCACCCATTCTCCCATGTTCCATCAGGTGGAAGGACTGGTGGTGGATAAGAACATTTCCCTGGCGGACTTGAAAGGGACCCTGGAACTGTTCTGTAAGGAAATGTTCGGGGACAGCGTAAAGATCCGGCTGCGGCCCAGTTTCTTCCCCTTTACGGAACCTTCCTGTGAAGTGGATATCAGCTGTGTCATGTGCGGAGGCAAGGGCTGCCGGGTGTGTAAGAATTCCGGCTGGCTGGAAATCCTGGGAGCTGGGATGGTGCATCCCAACGTGCTGCGGATGAGCGGCTATGATCCGGATAAGATGAAGGGCTTTGCCTTCGGGATGGGCGTGGAACGGATCGCTATGCTGCGCTATGGCATCGACGATCTCCGTCTGTTCTTTGAAAATGATCTGCGGTTCATCCGTCAATTCTAAGGGGGCAAAGAGATATGTTAGCTTCGATCAACTGGTTAAAACAATATGTGGATATTCCCGTTACGCCGGAAGTGCTGGCGGATAAACTGACCCGGGTGGGTTTGGAAGTGGAACAGGTGATCCATCTGGGGGAAGGCCTGGAAGGAGTCATCACCGGGAAGGTGGCCCAGATTGAACGGCATCCCGATTCCGACCATCTGTGGGTGTGCCAGATGGACCTGGGACAGCAGGAATTGGTCCAGATCCTCACTGGAGCCCAGAACGTACACCAGGGAGATATGGTGCCGGTGGCCGTGGTGGGGTCCCATCTGCCCAACGGCATGACTCTGAAAGCCGCCAAGATGCGGGGACTGGATTCCAACGGCATGCTGTGCAGCGCTGGAGAACTGGGCATCGATGCCAAACTGCTGTTGCCGGAACAGCGGGACGGGATCTTCATCCTGCCGGCCAATACTCCCATCGGGGTGGATGTGAAGAAGCTCCTGGGGCTGGACGATGTGGTGCTGGATATCGACCTGACCGCCAACCGCAGTGACTGCTTCAACATGCTGGGCCTGGCCCGGGAAACGGCGGCGGTGCTGGGTGAGAACCTGCGCCTTCCCAAGCTGGCCACCCGGGATGCAGCTGCTGGCAGTGCGGCAGACTGTGCCAAGGTGGAAATCGGCTGCCCGGATCTGTGCAGCCGGTTCGCTATGCGTCTGGTGAAGGACATCCAGGTAACGGAATCCCCTGAGTGGATGCAGAAACTCCTCCGGGCCGTGAACATCCGTCCCATCAACAATGTGGTGGATGTGACCAACTATGTGATGATGGAACTGGGCCAACCCATGCACGCCTACGACTATGACACGGTGAAGGATCACACCTGGATCGTCCGTCGGGCGGAAGAAGGGGAGACACTGGTGACCTTGGACGGCCAGAAACGGGATCTGACTCCCAATATGATCGTCATTGCAGACCCGGAAAAGGCCATCGGCCTGGCCGGGGTCATGGGGGGATTGGCGACGGAAGTCACCGGCAAGACCGTGAATGTGATGCTGGAATCTGCCACCTTCTACGGACCCAGCATCCGGCATACCTCCAAAGATCTGGGCCTGCGCAGTGAGGCTTCCCAGCGGTTCGAACGGGGCGTGGATACCATCCGGGACCACGATGCCCTGGACCGGGCCGTCCATCTGCTGGAAGAGATGGGGGCCTGCAAAGCTGTAGCCGGTGTGGTGGAAGACTACCCGGTGCCCCAGGAACCGGTCCGGATCAAAGCCTTGCCGGAAGCTCTCCGCCGCCGGATCGGCACGGAAGAAATCACGGATGACCAGATGCGGACCATCCTGGAAGGACTCCGGTTCGAAGTGGAACCCCAAGCCGACGGCAGCTGGCTGGTGACGGTCCCTACCTGGCGGAATGACTGTACCTGCGATGCGGACCTTTCGGAAGAAGTGGCCCGGATGTACGGTTACGACAAGATCCCGTCCACCCTGCCTCAGCTGGATATGGCCCGGGGCGGGCAGGCTCCCATCGAAGATGTGAAGGATAAGATCCGGAATTACCTGGCCGATGCAGGAATGGACGAAGTGATGACCTACACCTTCATCAACGCCGGAGATTTCGATAAGCTGGGCCTTCCGGCAGAAGACAGCCGCCGGAAAGCCATCCAGATCATCAATCCCATCAGCGACGATTTCCGGACCATGCGGACGACTTTGGTGCCCAGCCTGCTGAATACCGCTTCCTATAACTTGGCCCGGCAGAACGACCGGGTGGCCCTGTTCGAAGTGGGCCGGGTGTTCCTGCCAAAAGCCCTGCCTCTCACGGAACAGCCGGCGGAAAAGACCCGTCTCTGCCTGGTATTGGCCGGGAAACGGAACGAACTGAACTGGACCGAAAGCAAGGATGCAGTGGACTTCTTCGATTTGAAGGGGGCTCTGGAAGGGGTGCTGGAAGTGCTCCAAGCCTCCGGCGTCACTTACGCCAAACCGGAAGAAAAGTTCCTCCATCCCGGCAAGAGCTGCACCGTGCTCCACAACGGGAAGGCTGTGGGCTTCATGGGGGCTCTCCATCCGGAAGTCCAGGAACGGTTCGGCCTCAGTGCGGAAACCTATGTGCTGGAGATGGACCTGAGCAGCTTCGTGGAAGACGCGGAACGGATCCCCCAGTTCACCCATATTCCCCAGTTCCCCAGCACCAGCCGGGATATCGCCGTGGTGGTGCCTAAGGCCGTGAGTGCCGTGGATCTGATGGCGGAGATCCGCACACAGGCCGGTCCTCTTCTGAAGGATGTACGTCTGTTTGACGTGTACAGCGGCAGACAGGTGAAGAGCGGCTGCAAGAGCGTGGCCTTCAGCCTCACCTTCCAGGATCTGGAACGGACTCTCAAAGACAAGGAAATCAACGACATCATCAACCAGGTGGTGAAGAAAGTACAGGATCGCTTCGAAGGAGCGCTGAGAGAGTAAAGGGATAGGGGGCTGTTGCACGTGTAAAAACTATACACGTGCAACAGCCCCTTCTTAATTTACTTTTCCGAAAACGGACAAACTGTGGTACAATGGGTTACAAATACAGTACCTGGAAAGGCGGAGGATCATGAAACAATTTGACGCAAGGAACCTGTCCATGATGTTCGACTTGTACGAAATGACCATGGCCAATGGATATTTTGAAGATAAAGAACGGGACCGGGACGATTACGTATCTTTTGATGTGTTTTATCGGAACAATCCGGATGCCGGCGGTTTCGCTATTTTCGCCGGGCTGGAGCAGGTCCTGGATTATCTGGAGAACCTGCATTTTTCCACGGAAGACATCTCTTATCTCCGGAGCCTCCATGTGTTCAGCGAACCCTTCCTCCAGTGGCTGGAAACCTACCAGTTCCGGGGCAGCGTCTATGCCATGCCGGAAGGGAGCATCATCTATCCCGATGAACCCCTGCTGACAGTCTATGCCCCTCTCATCGATGCTCAGCTGGTAGAAACCGCCATCCTCTGTGAGATCAACCACCAGTCCCTGGTCGCCACCAAGGCCCAGCGGATCGTCAAGGCAGCCCAGGGGCGGGGTGTCTCTGATTTCGGAGCCCGCCGGGCCCACAACATGGATGCTGCCGTTTACGGGGCTCGGGCTGCCTACATCGGCGGGGCCAACAGTACGGCGACAGTCTTGGCCGGGCAGATGTTCAACATTCCGGTCAGCGGGACCATGGCCCACAGCTGGGTCATGTATTACGATGACGAATACACTGCTTTCAAACGGTTTGCAGAAATCTATCCGGACAACGCCATCCTCTTGGTAGATACCTATGATGTGCTGGATTCCGGGGTCCCCAATGCCATCCGGGTGGCTAAGGAAGTCCTGGAACCCATGGGCAAACGGCTGAAGGGCATCCGGATCGATTCCGGGGACCTGGCCTATCTGTCCAAGAAGGCCCGGAAGATGTTGGATGCAGCTGGGCTCACCGATGCCATCATCGTCATGAGCAACTCCTTGGATGAATACACCATCAGCTCGATCCTGGAACAGGGAGGCTGTGTGGATTCCTTCGGGGTAGGAGAGCGGCTGATCACCGCCAAGAGCGATCCAGTGTTCGGAGCGGTGTACAAACTGGTTGCCGTCCACAAGGACAAGGCCATCATCCCCAAAATCAAGATTTCCGAGACCTTTGAAAAAATCACCAATCCAGGCCGGAAACGGGCTTGGAGGGTGTACGATAAGACCGGTCATGCCATTGCGGATCTCTTGACCCTCTTGGATGAAGATCCTCGGGAAGTGAAGGAATTCCCCTTTGTGGATACCCAGCGGCCCTGGAAGAAGATGACTTTCCGGGACTGCACCTTTCGGGAACTCCAGGAATTGGTCCTGGAAAAAGGGAAACGGACCCATCCCTCTCCATCTCTGGAAGAAATCCGCCATTATGTACGGCAGCAGCTGGATCATGAGATCTGGCCGGAAGAACAGCGCTTCAGCAACCCCCATACCCATTTTCTGGATATGAGTCCCAAATACTATGCCATGAAGATGCGGCTGCTGGAAGACGCCAAGAAAGGGAAATAGGAGGGCGCAGGATGGCATTCTTTGACCTATTGGCAAAACGGCGGAGTGTCCGCCATTATACGGAGGAACCGGTGAGCCGGGCGGATCTGGAGAAAATCACCGCAGCCGGACTGATGACTCCCAGCAGCAAGGATCTCCACAGTACGGAACTCCTGGTAGTGGAAGATCCGCAAACCATCCATGCTTTGGCCCGCTGTAAACCCCATTTCGCCGGGATGCTTGAAGAGGCTCGGGCGGCTGTGGTGGTCATGGGGCAGCTGGCTTCCCATGCCTGGGTGGAAGACGCTTCTCTGGCTCTTTTCGCCATGATGCTCCAGGCAGAAGAACTGGGGCTGGGCAGCTGTTGGGTCCAGGTGCGTCATATGGTTTCGGAAACCCTTGGCGAAGACGGTCAGCCGCTGACCTCCCATCAATATCTCCAGCAGCTCCTGGACCTTCCGGAAGGGGTGGAAGTAGAAGCCATCTTGGCCCTAGGCCATCCGGCCCGGGAACTGCGGCCCCGGACCCTGGAAGAAGCCCGGCCGGAACGGATCCACTGGGGAAAATACTGAGCATAAGGCCAGCCGGAAGCAGCGGAGCTTTTCCGGCTGGGTCCTTTTTTATCTCTTTCTAAAAAAAAAAGAGTATAATGAAAAGAGATGCAGGGAAGGAAGAGGGTGGCAGGATGAAGAAAAAATATCTTAAGGATATAGTATATGATGCCATCATGGAAGACATCTATGCAGGAGTCTATAAGCCCGGGGACATCCTGAACGAGGGGACCCTGGTGGCGAAATACCGGTGCAGCAAATCTCCGGTGCGGGAAGCCCTGATCGCCCTGTGTGAGAACCATGTGCTCCGGAACATCCCCCGATATGGCTACGAAGTGACCCGGCTGACCATGGATGATATCCGGGAAATGCTGGAATTCCGCTATTGTTTGGAAGGCGGGGCCCTCTTGAACCGGGGAAATCGGATCACCGAACATCAGATCGACGAACTGGAAAAGCTGAACCAGGAATGTCTGCGGGATGATGTGACGCCCCGGGAACACTGGATGGCCAATCTGGCATTCCATGTGGCCCTGATCCATGCCTGCGGCAACGACTACATCGATCAGCAGGTAAAGAACTGTATGGGACGGCTGACCCGTGCCTATGCCCAGTTCCGGTGGGGAGTGGACAAACAGGAACTCCACATGTCCTGCGACTGTCGGCATCACAAAGCCATCTTGGGAGCCCTGCGGGAAAAGAACAGTGCCAAAGCGGTAAAATTGCTGAAACAGGATCTGGGAGATTTTACCTTGTTGAAGTGAAAAGGGGCTGCTGCATGTGTGGAGACCATACTTGTGCAGCAGCCTTTTTAATTGCTAGTAATACACTATGTATTCAGAAAATTCTTGCACACTAATCATATTAATGATATATTATAAACAAGGACAATAATCCGAAATCTCTTGGAGAAAAGGGGTAAGCAAGATGGCACTATCTGCTGCAATCATGGATAACTATTCGCAAATCCTACAGGAGGAACTGATCCCCGCAATGGGCTGTACAGAACCCATTGCCATCGCCTATGCCGCTGCCAAGGCAAAAAGCTACCTGCCGGAAGAGGTGGTCCGTTACGAGGTGGACTGCTCCGGGAACATGATCAAGAACGTGAAAGGCGTAACCGTCCCCAATTCCAACGGCCAGAAAGGGATTCCAGCGGCTGCGGCACTGGGCATCTGCGGCGGGGATCCGTCGAAGGTCCTGGAAGTCATTGCCGGTGTCACCGACGCCCAGCGGGAAGCCTGCCGGGAACTGGTGGCTCGGAATGTATGTGATGTGGAATTGGTGGAAGGGGTTCCGGGGCTGTACATCGATGTAAAGCTCTGGGGAGAGAAACACAGTTCAGAAGTGATCCTTTCCGGGAACCATACCAATGTGTACAAAATCGTCCAGGACGGCAACGTCCTCTATGACCAGAGCCTGGAAGCCAAGGAAGGGAAGCATAAAGGGGCTGATCGGAACCTCATGTCCCTGGAAGGGATCCTGGAATATGCTTCCACGGTGGATCTAGAAAAAGTGCGGGATGTACTGGAAACAGAAATCAAAGACAATGCGGCCATCAGCCAGGAAGGGCTGGATCATCCTTGGGGGACGCAAGTGGGCCGGACCATCCGGGAGACCATCGGGGACAGCGTCATGGCCCGGGCCGAGGCAGCCGCTGCCGCTGGGAGCGATGCCCGGATGAGCGGATGCCCCAAACCGGTGGTCATCAATGCCGGGAGCGGCAACCAGGGGATCACCGTCACCATGCCCATCTTGGTCTATGCCAAAGAATGGGGTCTCTCCCACGATGAGACACTCCGGGCACTGATCGTCGGGGATCTGATCTCTGTCTACATCAAGCATTATATCGGGCCTCTTTCCGCTTTCTGCGGTTCTGTCAATGCCGCCTGCGGGGCAGGGGCAGCCATCACCTGGATGGCCACCCGGGATTACCAGCATGTGGCAGATACCATCACCAACACCCTGTGCAATGTGGGCGGGATGGTCTGCGATGGTGCCAAACCCAGCTGTGCCGCCAAAATCGCCGCTGCCGTCCATGCAGCTCTCATGGGCCATTATATGAGCATGCACGGCCAGGTGTTCAAGGAAGGCGAAGGACTGGTGGGCAAAAATATCGAAGAGACCATCAAAAATATCGGGTATCTGGGAAAGGTAGGGATGAAACAGACGGATATCGAAATCTTGAAGACCATGATCGGTAAAGTCGATGTAGATGCTGCACTGCAGTAACCTGTCCAATGCGTAACAGGAGATGAAAAAAATGGAGAAAAAAGAAAAAAAGAAAGTGGGCACGATCAATGCCTTTGTCATTGTCTTCGCTGTCATCATAGGCTGCTGGCTGCTGTCCTTCCTGATCGCCCCTGGCGCCTTTGAACGGACGGTCATGAACGGACGGACCGTAGTGGTCCCCAATTCTTTCCACAGTGTCCCCAAGATCTATCTGGGACCCCAGGCTATCTTCCAGGCCATCCCCAACGGGCTGGTCTCCAGTGCCAGCATGATGTTCCTGGTCATGCTGGTAGCAGGGTGCATCGAGGTCTACAAACAGACAGGTACCCTGGATAAGGCCGTAGCCGGCGTCCTGGCCAAATCGGACACCATGGGCTCTGAAAAAATCCTCTGCGCCATCATGTTCGTCTTTGGCTGCCTGGGCGGCTTTTTGGGGTGGAACGAACAGATCGTTCCCTTTATCCCCATCATCATTTCCCTCTGTCTGGCTTTGGGCTATGACCTGATGACCGGTGTGGCCTGTTCCGCCATGGTGGATATGATCAGCTTTTCCTTCTCTCCCACCAGTGTGTACACCGTGGGCATTTCCGATGAAATCGCCCAGCTGCCTATGTTCTCCGGTTTCCTTTTCCGTTTGGTGCTGCTGATCATCGCCAATATCATCATGGCCATCTATGTACTGCGGTATGCAAGAGGCGTGAAATCCGGCAAGATCGCGTCCTTGACGGCGGATCTGGACGACAGCAAATTCCGCATCGATTACAGTGAAACCTTGAAAGACCCCCTGAACAAGCGGCAGAGCATCTCTCTGGTAGTGTTCCTGGTCACCTTCGTAGCTTCCATCGTGGGGGTTTCCACCATGGGCTGGTCCATGAATGACCTGTCCGCCTGCTTCCTGTTCACGGCCATCGCTGCCGGGCTGATCAACCGGATCCCCGCCAGCAAACTGGTCAATGTGATCATCGCCGGGGCAAAAGACGGCCTGGCACCGGCACTTGTCATCGGCCTGGCAAGAGGGATACAATGGATACTGACCGCTTCTGCCATCATCGACCCGATCATCAACAGCATCTCCAAACCTCTGATGGCTATGCCTAAATACCTGACTCCGATCGCCGTCATGATCGTCATCGCCCTGTTCAACGGACTGATCACTTCCGGTTCCGCCAAAGCCATGGCCCTCATGCCCATCCTGATCCCTCTGGCAGATTTGGTGGGGATGACCCGGCAGACCATGATCCTGGCCTTCCAATTCGGGGATGGGCTGACCAACTCCGCCTGGTTCACCAGCGGCACCCTGCTGATCTTCCTGACCATTGCCGGGATTCCGCTGAAGAAATGGTGGAAGTTCGTGACGCCATTGCTGCTGATCTTGACTGTGGTATGTGTGATCGCACTGCTGGTCGCTACAAAAATCAATTATGGTCCATTTTGATCTGGAGGCGTTGAACAATGGATGTAAAAGAACAAGTCAATGGAATCCAAGAAGAACTGGTTGCCCTGCGGAGACATTTCCACGAGCATCCAGAAAGATCTTGGAAGGAATTTGAAACCCAGAAATACATCATGGAGTATCTGGGGAAATTGGGGATCCCCTGCGTGAAAGCCTGCAAGTCCGGTGTGATTGCCACCATCAAGGGACCGCATTCTTCGGACAAGATCATCGGCATCCGGGCAGATATCGATGCTCTGCCCATCACAGAATTGGGGACGGAAGCCTATAAATCCCAGAATGAAGGCACCATGCATGCCTGTGGCCATGATACCCACATCACCATCCTGCTGGGGACGGCCAAGATCTTGGCTGGGATGAAAGACCAGCTGAAAGTCACTGTCCGGCTGTTGTTCCAGCCGGCAGAAGAATTCATCGAGGACAGCGGGGCTTACTATATGAAGGAAGAACCCCTGGTGAAGGAATGTGACCGGCTCATCGCCTTGCATATTTGGAGCAAGATCCCAGCAGGCTGTGCTTCCCTGCGCTATGGTCCCGTGATGAGTGCGGCGGATACCTTCGATATCTATGTGGAAGGGAAAGGGGGCCATGGAGCCCTGCCTCATCAGACCATCGATCCCATTGTGGCTGGTTCAGAATTCGTCACCGCCCTCCAGACCGTGGTCAGCCGGGAAGTCAATCCCCTGGAACCGGCCGTGCTCAGCGTCACCAGCTTCCAGAGCGGCACCACTTCCAATGTGATCCCGGGCGAAGCCCATCTGTCCGGCACTGCCCGTACCTTCAACAAGGAACTGCGGGAAGCCTACCCCCATATCTTGGAACGGGTAGCTCAAGGCGTCGGGACCGCAACCCGGGCTGCCATCCGCACTGAATACCACTTCGGACCGCCTCCTATGATCAACGATGATGCCTGTGTGGATACGGGACGCCGGGCCTGTGCAAAGGTCTTCGACAAAGACAAGATCATCGACTGGGAACTGCAGATGGGTGGGGAAGACTTCGCCAAGTATTACAATCCCAAATGCCTGCTGCTCCTGGGCGGCGGCTTTGCAGATGAAGCCAAACGGTATCCGCAGCACAGCCCTTATTTCGACATCGACGAAAAAGCCCTGGGCCTGGGTGTCCAGTATTTCGTCCAGTATGTCTTAGAATGGGAAAAAGAAGTGGCTGAATGAATTTTTTCGCAGAACGTTGTCATACCAACTGTCTGCATTTCCCCTTTGCCCTATACTGGAGCCAGAAAGAGCAAGGGAGACGGTCAACGGGACCGGCTCCTGGCTCCAGTAAAAAGGGGAGTGGGAAATATGAAATTCAAAGTCAATGAAACTTGCATCGGTTGTGGTTTGTGTGAAGGGACTTGCCCGGCAGTGTTCCATATGACGGATGCCGGACAGGCAGAAGCCATTCCGGATGCCGTGCCTGCAGAGGAAGAAGCCAATGCAGTGGCTGCCATGGAAGGCTGCCCAGTAGGTGCCATTGAAAAGGTGGAAGATTAAAAATTCCCTTGACAATCTGGCAGATGTATCGTATACTAAACAAGTCGACAGCGCTGGAAGGCGTTGAGGCAACGGCCCAGTAGTTCAGTTGGTTAGAATGCCGCCCTGTCACGGCGGAGATCGTCGGTTCGAGTCCGTCCTGGGTCGCCAATGCGGAAGTAGCTCAGTGGTAGAGCATCACCTTGCCAAGGTGGGGGTCGCGAGTTCGAATCTCGTTTTCCGCTCCATAGGAGTATAGTTCAATGGTAGAGCAACGGTCTCCAAAACCGTCGATCTGGGTTCGAATCCTAGTACTCCTGCCAGAGACTTTGAAGGACTTTCCGAAAGGAAAGTCCTCTTTTCGTAATGGAGCCTTGTTTTTCAGGATTCCGACCTGTTGGCATGTATCACTAAATATCGTGTAATGCACGAACGGATTCCCTATATTTTCCCTATCCGGAAGATATAGGGATATTTTTTTACGAAAAATAGGGAATCATGCCCCGCAGAACAAGGCAGGGTGCGGTTTTCCAGCAGGATATGCAGGTAAAGGTAATTCCTACACTGTCCTGGGCGGAAGATGCCAGCTTTCAATTCTGCTTTGATGGGATTGAACCCGGCGGAACGGTTTCTGTTTCCACCATCGGAGTGAAACGAGATAAGGAATCCATTGCCTCTTATCTGTCCCCCATTTTACCCATCAAATCTTCTATAATGGAAACAAGAAAAGGAAGGTGGGAAATATGAAAAAGATTTTCATTACGATCACAGGCTGCAATCATTATATGGGTTACGGAGTATTTCGGCGGAAAATGGAGCTGGTGCTGAAAAAGGAGCCGGACAATGAGTATGATCATGAAGCCATCCGGGCAGAACTGCCGGGTATCGGGAAAGTGGGCTACGTGGCCAACAGCACCCACACCGTTCTGGGAGATACCCGCAGTGCAGGACGGATCTATGACAAGATCGGCAAAAAAGCCCATGCCAAAGTGGTGCTGATCACCGACCGGGGAGTGGTGGCGCGGGTGAAGGGGTGAAAAGCGGGGAAGCCGCTTTTCAGTCTAACGCTCATTGTCTCTCGTCTCGCGTCAAAGGAGACCCATCTGCCAGGAGGCAGATGGGTCTGAACTTGTAAAACCGCAGGCCGGGACGGGCGGGCCTGCGGCACTCCCCTACCACGTTAGGGGCGGATGGTGACTGTTCAATCGGGTGGACGGGATCTGCGGTTGTCCGTGCAAGAGGTCCGGCCAGCGGCCGGCCCGCCAAGGACAACAACCGGAGGACACCGTTGTTCTCGGCCGTAGGGCAGCGACGGCGTAGGGGCTTGCCGCAGGCAAGCCCGTCCCGGCCTCCCGGCAGGGCCTATATGTTTCAAGGCAAATGCGACATCATTTGGCCTCCTTTGTATAAAATGAAAGAGAGGAATCCTGCATGAAACTGAAAACCACTGATATCCTTATGACAATCTGTGTACTGGGATCCACTCACAAGATTGACACATTGAGTTATATCATCTGGGGTTTGTATGTTATCTATATGATATGCAGATTTTTGGATTGGAAAAAGAAAAAATGAAGAAAAGAAAAAATATCCCCTGGCTGGACAATGCCATTGCTTACGCGGCAACAGGAGAAATCCGGCCCTGTCCACGGTGTGGCAGCAGGGATATAGAAATAACTGTTTTGGATAAAGACAGAAAATCCATTACCCTGGTTTGCAGGAAATGTGGCAGCTGGAGACATTTTGATGGAGGAAAATAGAATTGATGATTCAACCGTCAAAAGAAGAATATGAAATATGCGAGAAATTAAAAAATGTACAAATGAAAAGGAAAGAAAAATCTTGGAAGAAAAATGGGCTGAGTGTGTACGGAGGAATCCTATACCTGAATTAGACACACAGCGGAGGCAATGAGTGCAGGGGACTATTGCCCTGAGAAATTCATTAGCTCTACAAACGGGAAAAAACTGGATTTAAAAATCCGTGTGCTTGCTGCGGTCATTGACGGGGAAAGCGTTGGAAACATTTGTATGGCGGGGTCGGAGACCTGATCCTGCTGCGGGGCCAGGAGGATGAACTGGATCAGCCCCTCCATCTGGATGAAATCATGCCGGGGGACTACAAGGGCCTCCTGGTCCTGGATCGGTGGACCGGGATTAGCCCGGAAAACGAGCTGATCGGAGACATGGACGATGCCGACTTCGGTATGTCTGATTTCTACGACATAACATGCGACCTGTATCCCAATGGCATCCGGGTGCATCCTGCTGGCGGCCGGAAGCGAACAGGCCCAAAGAGACCTGTACAACACCATCCAGGGGATGAATGCCATGATGAACAACAACAGCATCCAGATCCTGGGGGAAAACGACAGCTTCGAGACCCACCAGTACACCTTCGGCGGGATCGCCGACACCTATGATCGCTTCATGATGGACGTAGCCGGGGCCGCAGAGACCCCGGTCACCAAACTGTTTGGCCGCAGCCCTGCCGGTATGAATGCCACAGGGGAAAGCGACATGCAGAACTACTATGACACCATCGAGGAAAAGCAGGAATCCGTCCTCCGGCCCATCTATGACAAGCTGCTGCCCATCATGGCCATGTCGGCCCTTGGGGCTGTCCCGGATGACCTGGACTTTGAGTTCAATGCAGTCCGGCGGCCTGATGAGGATGAAATGAGCGACCTGGCCAGCAAGAACACCGACTCCGTGACCAAAGCCTTCCAAGCGGGACTGATCTCTCAGCGCACGGCCCTCAAAGAGCTGCGCAGCCAGAGCGAGATCACCGGGATGTGGACCAACATCACGGACGAAGACATCGAAAAAGCCGACGATACCATCCAGGACCCCAATGAGGGGATGGAAGATATGGGTAGCCTGTTCGGCGGTGAAGGTGCGGATGCCAAAGGAAATGAGCCTAAGAACGGAGAAAAGCCTGGACAGGATAAACCACCTATGCCAAAAGAGAAAACGGCTCCAGGGCAAAATATGGAGCCGCAGAGGACAACGGATGCGGCTAGAAAAAACAAAGAAACATGGCGAACCATTAATGGTGCGAAAGTGCCGATTAAAAATGGCGTAATCGTCGGGGGAGCCGGCGGCAGGCTAAACGGAATCCGTGTAGATGAAGAAACAGAGACACAAGAAAGCACTCCCTTTTCTGTTGGCTCCAAGAATTACATCTGGGGACATGGCAAGCAGAAACCGAAGTTTTATCCGAAGTCAGCCACTAGGCAACATGATGAGCATCATGAAAAACACGCCAAGGAAATGGGTCTAACACATGATCAATGGATCCGGGAAGCGGCAGGCATACTAAACGATAAAGCGAGCGGTGACTATCTGGACTGGATGGATCCCCAAAAGGGAAGATACTATCGCTTTAATAAAAGAAACATGAGAATTGTGGTAGGAAATACAGATGGAGAAATAAATACATACTACGATATAAAGATAAGCAAATTGAAGAAGTACCTGCCTCCGAAATCTGTTGATAGATTTTTAAAATGATTTTATAATGAGCTCAAAGGAGGTGGCACCATGGAAAAGTACAAAGGAGATCCGTGCCCGGTATGTGGTAAAAGTTTAGTAAACGATTTCGATGTGTGCCCAGTTTGCGGATGGTCGAACGATTATGGTCAGCTGAACGATCCCGACATGACGGAGTGCGATAACGTAATGTCGCTAAACCAGGCCCGCAAGGCATGGAAGGAAGGCAAAAAGATTTACTGATGGATAACATCCGGATCATTTACCGCATTCTTTCCGTGCTGGAAGCCAGCATGGATATAGAGGCATTCGACGAACGCAGCATATCACCGGAAACCCTGGGAATTACCTGGGCCAGGTTGCTGTCTCTGTTGCGGATGCTGTTCCAGGCAGGCCTGATAGAAGGAATCTCCGTGGACACGGATGCTGCCGGGAACTTCCTGGTCAGCAAGGGACGTCCGCGGATTACCCTGAAGGGCCTGGAATACCTGAATGAAAACAGCCTGATGCAGCGTGCCATGAGAATGGCCAAAGGAATCAAGGACTACGTGCCTGGAATTTAACACAACCGCCTTCGTGAAAGCGTCGGCGGTTTTTTCATGCCTGAAAGAGTATTGATATGAAAAACAACCGTCCCCTATGGGAACCAAAACGACGCATTGAGGCGGCCTTCCGCCGGAGGCTCCTGGCCATCGCCCGGATCATCGTGCGGGAAATCAAAAGCACGGCCGACCCGGACGAAGTGCAGCAGATCCTGCTGGGGCTGACCCGGACAAAAGAATACCAGAAGCTGTGCCAGTCCGCTGCCATGAAGATGGTGACGGGCCTTTTTTCTGACCAGGGGCATACTTGGCGTCAGGCAGCAGCAGCCAATGGGAAGGGCAGGATTATCTATGAGGCTCTGCGGAAAGAGCTCCAGGGTCCGGCCGGGCAAAGGATGCGGGAACTGATCGACGACGCCACCTACCGGATCGTGACCTTGCCGTCGGATATCGGCCATGATGTGGCCGACTACGTGGCCAGAGAATCCCTCAAAGGAAGACGGGCATCTGACATCGCGGAAGAGATCCAGAAAATGTTCCCCGAGAAAACGACGGCCAGGGCTGAACTGATCGCCCGGACCCAGACCTCCATGACAAGTACCAGCCTGACCTGGGAACGGTCCGAACGGCTGGGAGCACACTGGTACATCTGGCGGGCCGTCGGAGATGCCAGGACCCGGCACAGCCACGAAAAGATGGAAGGGGTCCTGGTGAACTGGAACGACCCACCAGCGCCGGAGGATCTGTTCCCGATTCTCAACGCAGACGGGAAGCCCCGCCGGAACACCCTGGGCCATTACCACGCCGGATGCTGCCCCAACTGCCGATGCTACCCGGAACCCGTTATCGACCTGGATCAGGTGACATTCCCGGCCAGGATTTACATGGGGAACAGGATTCAGACCATACGGAAAAAAGATTTTGAGAGGATGATGTGACGATGGCGAATAAAGGCCGAATCCTGCTAAAACTAAAGACCATGATGCTGCGGGTAGCCACCATGGACGCCTGGCCTAAAGACCCGGACCCGAAAAACTGGCGGACGATCGAAGGTACCCATGTCCATCTGAAAAACGGGAAAATCGACGGTGGGGCTGGCGGGAAGTTTAACGGAAATATATGGTCCGGGAAGCAGAAGCATAACTTCATGGGGCCGAAAATTCCTGCACAGATAGAAGGTGCACCGGCAAATGGATGGAAAGCAATAAGGACACTGAAGCATCAGGTATCGTTAAACCCTGAGAAGGAAGATACCGCAAAAGGGCTAGCCGAACTTTTGACTTTTTTAGAATCCAATAAAGCTAAAAGGTACTCTCCAGGGAAATATTTCAACCTTTTGGCAGAAGTAGATAACAAGACGAAAGAATACTTTGTAAACAATCACATCTCAGAAGAAGATAGGAAACAGACGATTGGAGAAATAGAGAAATACCTTCACGGGAAAGGTTCCATAACTGGTATTTCTCAACTGCTGAAAAGGTTCGCAATAAAATGGAAAACACCCAATCAATCGAGCAATAATACCAATTGGAAAAGTACATACGAGTCCCATGCTGCTGAAATTGATGATATTGTAAAAAACAAAAAAGCGGAAGCGCCTAAAGTATTGGGGAACTGGCTAATAAAACAGCAAATATATAAAAGAGGAACCTATCCTCCATTTCTTCCTCGCGACCCTCACATAGCAGGCGAAATGGCAAAATCTATCATGGGGGTCTTTGACAAGTTTCCGCGTTTAAAAGGATGGGCGAATGGAATACAGCCAATGTCAATGTACGATGTTGGACGTCATCCGAATTATTACGCTCAGACAATATTGAATAATCCTTGGGGGAACGGTCTTATAGAATATAATCCTAATCGCTTCGCAACATTAGATTACATAAAACTTTCTTATGAAAAAGATGTAAAAAGTGGATTTCATCCGAAAGGAACTCAATGGCAATCCATCATAGTCCATGAATATGGTCATGTGATAGACGAATTTTTAACCAAGAATAACGCAGCAAGTTCTACTGTTAAAAATTTCAGTGACTATATCTTCTCGGATGTATGTAAGATAGATGGGAAATCTCTAGATGAAATCAAGAACCTCTTGAGTAGATATGCAAATAACGACCATGCAGAATTTTTCGCTGAAGCAATAGCGGAAGCCTTAACATCACCGCATCCTAGAAAAACTGCTTCCCAAGTTCTTGAGGAAACAGAACGATTCATGAATGACGTGAATCTTAAATTTTAGTTGACTTCTTCGGGGGATAGGAGATAATTAAACTTAAAGGGGGTAGATGCCATGGAAAAAGATTATTCAAAATGGGGATATCGAGAATTCTGGGATTATCTCGACAAGAATGCTCCAGCGTGTAGCAACAGGCTAAAAAAAGATACTCCTTTAGAAATTCAAAAAGCATTTGCAAACTATTTAAAGTGGAAAAAGGAAATGCGGGAAAAAAGAGGAATCATTGTCGACTGATTGAAAGTAGCCGTCCCTAGCGGGGCGGCATTTTTATACCCGAAAACAGGAGGGAACAGGATGAAAACAAAAGATGCACTGGCAATCGGAATCAAGCTGGGCAGGCTGCAGCGGACCCTGGACGCCTGGGAAGAGAGCAAGCACCCAAGAGCGGACAATGGGCAGTTTTCGCATTCAGCAGGAGGCGGTCCGACTTCCCAAAATGCCATCGCTTACGCGGCAACAGGAGAAATCCGGCCCTGTCCACGGTGTGGCAGCAGGGATATAGAAATAACTGTTTTGGATAAAGACAGAAAATCCATTACCCTGGTTTGCAGGAAATGTGGCAGCTGGAGACATTTTGATGGAGGAAAATAGAATTGATGATTCAACCGTCAAAAGAAGAATATGAAATATGCGAGAAATTAAAAAATGTACAAATGAAAAGGAAAGAAAAATCTTGGAAGAAAAATGGGCTGAGTGTGTACGGAGGAATCCTATACCTGAATTAGACACACAGCGGATCAATCCGTAGGGACAAAGGAAAAAAACGCTGGGGCGGGGGAGGAAAGTGGCCAGACATTTTTCAGTCTAACGCTCATTGTCTCTCATCTCATGCTAAAGGAGACCCATCTGCCAGGAGGCAGATGGGTCTGAACTTGTAAAACCGCAGGCCGGGACGGGCGGGCCTGCGGCACTCCCCTACCACGTTAGGGGCGGATGGTGACTGTTCAATCGGGTGGACGGGATCTGCGGTTGTCCGTGCAAGAGGTCCGGCCAGCGGCCGGCCCGCCAAGGACAACAACCGGAGGACACCGTTGTTCTCGGCCGTAGGGCAGCGACGGCGTAGGGGCTTGCCGCAGGCAAGCCCTTCCCGGCCTCCCGGCAGAGCAAGGCAAGAAGTCAAGATCGGTCTGATTTCTTGCCGTTTTATACCCCAAACAGCTTCCCGATCTCCTCCTCCGGCAGGGTTCGGTCTGTGGGGGCGTCCTGGGCATGGGACAGCATTTCTTCCACCCGGTTTTCCAGTTTCTGGCCGATCAGCTTTTCCACCGAGATACCCCTCAGCTGGAAAAACAGGAAGGGATTTTCGTCGATGCGCACACCCACGCCGTAGAGTACAGCGGCTGCATGTTTGCACAGAATGGCGTCGTCGGGGCAGCTGCAGCGGATATGGAGTTCCCAGCGCCGGGGGAATAAGCCCCCTTCCTGGGTGAACACCTCCGCCACCGTGGGAGGCAGATCTCCGTTAAGCAGCGCTTCCATGTTGGGAAGGGATCCCACACAGGCTTCCTCGATTTTCTTCCGGTTCTGGTCCGAAAGAGGATCCAGGGTGATCTGGACCTTGTAGGGTCTCATCCGGGATCCCTGGACCAGGGCATGGATTTCTCCCGGTGCCAGCTGGAGATCCAGTACGGTATCCGCCTTCAGGTACCGGCGTCCCCTGGCCAGCCGGTTGCTGATATCCGAATAGGATTCGATGGCCCTGCACCAGGCTTTGCCCCACCAGTGGCGGCAAAGCTGGGTCCCGGTGACATGGACCGGCTGATACTGCCGGCTTTTTTCACCGGCCTTCCGCAGGGTCTGCTCCGCCTGCTTCTGCAGGGCTTCGATGGTCGGCTGGGGATACTTTGCATAGGAAAAGCCCCAGGAATATTTTCGTTTGGCACTCATGGACTACCGCCTCTTTTCCGGCAGGTCCAGCTTCATCAGATCCAGCAGCTCCCGGTCGGAAAGCTCGGTGATCCAGGTGGTACTGCCTCCAATGACCTGTTCTGCCAGGTCTTTTTTACTGTTGATCATGGCATCGATCCGTTCCTCGATGGTACCGGAGCAGATGAATTTGTGGACGATCACGTTCCGGGCCTGCCCGATCCGGTAGGCCCGGTCAGTGGCCTGATTTTCCACGGCCGGATTCCACCAGCGGTCGAAGTGGATCACATGGCTGGCGCTGGTCAGGTTCAGTCCGGTGCCGGCTGCCTTTAGGGAAAGGACCATATAGGGCACATAGTCTTCCCCGTTAAAGGCGTCCACCATGGCCTGCCGCTTCTTTACCGGTACGCCCCCGTGGATCACAAAGCCGGGCCGGCCGAATACTTCTGTCAGGAAGGCAGACAGGGCATCGGTGATTTCCCGGTACTGGGTGAATACCAGTACCCGCTCCCGTTTTTCGTAGATGTTCCGGCACAGTTCCCCCAGACGGCGGAATTTCCCGCTTTCGGTTTCCTGGTAGTTCCCGGTGCCCAGGAACTGGTCCGGATGGTTGCAGATCTGCTTCAGTTTGTTGAGCATGGCCAGCACCAGACCTTTCCGTCTGATCCCGCTGATTTCCGTGTTTTCCTGGAGCAAGGTGCGGAAATGGCTGACTTCGCTGCGGTACAGGGCCACCTGGCGGGGAGACAGGGAAATGTACTCGTTCTTTTCGATCTTTTCCGGCAGATCGGAGATAATGGACTTGTCCGTTTTGAGACGGCGCAGGATAAAAGGAGAAAGAGCCGCCCGCAGGGGTTCGTAGTTCCCGCTGTTTTTCAGGCCTGCGGCGTAGGCGGCGAACTCTTTCCGGCTTCCCAGGAGTCCCGGGTCCAGAAAGTCGAAAAGAGACCACAGATTGGACAGGTCGTTTTCCACCGGCGTCCCGGTCATGGCCAGACGGTGGCGGGCCTTCAGCTCTTTGATCTGACGGGCCTGCCGGGTGCCCGGGTTCTTGATGGCCTGGGCTTCGTCCAGGATCACTCCGTCCCAGGGGATTTTCTGGAGGCCGGCCAGACGGGGGACCAGGGCATAGGTGGTCAGGGTCAGGAAGGTCTGGGAATCAGCCAGCACTTCTTCCAGCTTTTTGGCCGTCCGTCCGTGGAGCACGGTATAGGAAAGGGAAGGAGTGAAACGGTCCAGTTCCCGGGACCAGTTGTCCAGCAGAGAAGCCGGGACTACCAGCAGGAACCGTCCTTTCGGAAGCTTCTGCCGCTGACGGGCCAGATAGGTCAGGACTTCCAGGGTCTTTCCCAGCCCCATGTCATCGGCCAGACACATGCCGAATCCATAATCGGACAGGGTGCACAGCCAGGAGAAGCCTGTTTTCTGGTAGGGACGGAGGGTGGCCTGGACAGCTTCCGGAACCTCTAGAGGAGCTGCCTTTTCCGGGTGGCGCAGCCGGTCCAGGAGCCTGGTCAGCCACTGGCCGTGGGTGAAAGTCACCCCGTCCTGAACGGACAGTTCCTCCCGGAGGGCCTCCGCCACGGTGACGGTGCCGGAAAATCCCTTCAGCTGCTGGAGCAGTTCCTTCAGATGCTGGTGGTCCACTTCGATCCATTTGCCCTTGATTAGGGCCAGGCCTTCGGTACCGGACAGCAGCCGGGCAATGTCTTCCGGGGTCAGGGTTACCCCGTCCACAGTCAGGGAGGGCTGGAGGGTCAGCAGGGTCTCGGCGCCCATCAGGGGTTTTTCCTGGTCTCCGATTTTCACAGACAGGGAGACCTGGCGTTTTCCCTGGCGCCACCAGTTGGGGATCCGGCAGCGGATGCCCAGGCTTTCTACCTGGGGGATGGTCTTCAGGAATTCATAGGCTTCCGAAGGTGTCAGTCCAAAGGGGTGGAAGATCTCTCCCGAGGAGATGAACCGGCCGTGGAAGGGAGAAATCTGGGCCACCTTGTCCAGGGAGGACAGCAGCTGCATCAGCTTGTCCCGGTCATCCTTGTATTCCTGGAGGGCATAGGAAAGAGGCATGTGACGGGCCTCTTTTTTTGCATCATAGGTTGCATAGGTGGCCAGGAAGGCGAAAGGATAGGTTTCGCTCCTTTTGTTTTCCACCAGGTGGAAGTAGATCCGGTCAGCCGGGCGGAGGGCACCGCTCCGGGTCTTCAGATAGTCTTCCACAGTGCCGGAAAATTTCCCCAGATCCTGGGCAAAGGCCTGATTCAGCTGGTCCCAGGCGTGATGGAGCCAGCCTGAGTCGATCCAGGTGCTGCCGGGGGCAAAGGGAACCCCGTCCAGCAGCCTGGTCTCCTGTTCCGGGGAAAGAGGGATCCGGGTTTCTGTCAGGGACACCTGGAGAAACGGATCATGGGTCAGAGTCCCCACAAAAGCGGCTGCCAGACTGTGGAGGAACTGGAGGGACGGACCGGCATCCTGGGGAACAGGGCCGAAACCCAGCTGATACAGGGTTAGCCAGGGATGTTCCTGGAAGTTTTTCCGAAGCCGGGCTTGTTCAGCAGATAGACCTTTTTCCGGGGAATCCGGCTGGAAACCGCCGGGGGTAAAGAAAAAATCCAGGGGTTGTGTGCGGGCTTTCATAGACAGATCTCCTTTATACTGCAGGTAATTTCATTGTAGGGAAAAGGGGGAAAAGAGTCAATATTTCCTTTATATGCTACAATAGAAAGAAACAAGGAGGACGGCCACGATGAAATGTCCACGAAAGACCATGGCCCTGGCGGCCCTGTGCCTGCTGCTGGTCCTTCTGGCAGGATGCAGGGTGGACCAGAGGCAGCGGGACGGAAAGACCGGGGCATCGCCGGTGAGGATCATGGCCCAGAGGGCCGGTCTGACTTCTTTCTTATGGCTTCCGAAACGATGAACAATCCACGCTAAACCATGGAGGAGCAAATGTCATGCCTTTCCCATTTACCCCGCTTACAACGGGGCTTCTTCTGATCAACGCCATTACTTTTGCCGTGTACGGCTATGACAAATTCTGTGCCAAAAAGGGGGCCTGGCGGGTGCCGGAAATCCGGCTGCTGGGTCTGGCGGCCCTGGGGGGCAGTGCAGGGGCCCTTTTGGCCATGTTTCTGTTCAGGCACAAGACGAAACATCTGAAATTCACCATCGGGGTGCCGGTGATCCTGGGGCTGCAGATTTTTGTGGGAGCGCGGGTGATGGGGTGAAACAATTCCCTCTTGCCAAACGTCAAAATGTCAAATATAATAGAGCATGGGAGAACCTGTCTTTCCCATAGGAGGTAATCATCATGCGCAATATAGCAGATGCCATAGAGCAATTCATCATCAGCGAGCTGTTCGCCAACGAACAGGACCGGGTGGACGTAAAGAGGAGCCAGCTGGCGGAAAAGCTGTCCTGTGCGCCCAGCCAGATCACTTATACCCTGACCACTCGCTTTACCCCAGAACGGGGCTATGAGGTGGAGTCCAAACGGGGAAACGGGGGCTTCATCCGGATCATCCGCCTGCCTCGGCAGACAGCCGTCCAATCCCAGCTGCCAGCGGGCAAAGGAGACCTGTCTTCCAATCAGCTGGTCCAGGCTCTGGCCGCCCACAAACTGATCACTGGCCGGGAAGCCCGGCTGCTGGATTATTTCCTCCATGTGCTGGGAGACCATGTCAGCGAGGAAAACAAGGAACAGATCGTGCGGAATGCGTATCGGCTGCTCCAGGAGGAAGAATAAGTGGCCAAAACACAGACCCATTACGTATGTCAGAACTGTGGGTATTCTACACCCAAATGGCTGGGTAAATGCCCGGAATGCGGGAAGTGGGATACTCTGGTGGAAGAAACTGCAGTTCCGGCTCCCAGCCGGCAGCGGCCTTCCTATCTGGCGGTGACGGAATCTCCTACCCCTAAGACCTTGAAGCAGGTGGAGAAGGTGAAGGTCCGGCGGATGACTACCGGTATCCACGAATTCGACCGGGTGCTGGGGGGCGGCATCGTCCCCGGTTCCCTGATCCTTTTGGGCGGGGCTCCGGGCATCGGCAAATCCACCATCACCCTGGATGTTTCCATGAAGGCGGCAGCCAGTGGAGAACGGGTGCTCTACGTATCGGGGGAAGAAAGTGAAGCCCAGACGGCTATGCGGGCAGAGCGGCTGGGACAGGCAACGGACGCCCTGCAGATCATGACGGCTACAGAACTGGGGACCATCCTGGTCCAGGCCAAACAGGTGAAACCCCGCCTCCTGGTCATCGATTCCATCCAGACCATGTACAACCAGGAGCTGGAAAGCGCGGCGGGCAGCGTGGGCCAGGTGCGGGAATGCACCGCCAAGCTGCTGACTTTTGCCAAAGAGACGGGGATCGCGGTGATCATCATCGGCCATGTGACCAAAGAGGGGAACATTGCTGGGCCTCGGCTGCTGGAACATATGGTGGACGTGGTGCTCCAGTTCGAAGGAGACCGCTCCTACACCTATCGAGTGCTCCGGGCGCTGAAGAATCGATTCGGCTCCACCAGTGAATGCGGGATCTTTTCTATGGAAGAAGAAGGGCTCCGGGAAGTGGCCAATCCTTCCGGCCTGTTCTTGGAAGCCAAAGAAGAGGCGGTTTCCGGCTCGGTGATCACGGCGGCCATGGAAGGGAACCGGCCGATCCTCACAGAAATCCAGGCCCTGGTTTCCCATACTCCCTTTGGCTTGCCCCGGAGGACCGTGGTGGGAGTGGATTTCAACCGGGTGAATATGCTGCTGGCGGTGCTGGAAAAGCGCTGCGGCATGAATTTTGGAGACCAGGATGCCTATGTGTGCGCGGTAGGCGGTATGAAAATCAAGGAACCGGCGGCGGACCTGGCCATCCTGGGGGCCTTGGTTTCCAGTTATCGGAACCGTCCGGTGCCCATGGGGGTGCTGGCCATCGGGGAAGTGGGCCTTACGGGTGAACTGCGCCGGGTAGGACTGACGGACCGGAGGATCAAAGAAGCTGCCCAGCTGGGATTCAAACGGTTCATCGTCCCCAAAGGCAGCTTCCCATTCGGAAAAGAACCAGAAGGATTGACCATCATCCAAGCAAGGACCGTGGAAGAGGCTATTGCAGGGATGTATAGGGAGTAGGGGCTGCTGCCCGGGCAGCAGCCACAGGTCGCGGCCCGTGACCGGGGTGTGAATTTATTCACACCCCTTATTTATTTGACAGCCCTCTTTACTTTTTATATAATTTATGGGATACGAAAGAGAATTTAATTTTCTGGCTGATGGGATGCAGTTTTCCTTTTTGCTGGAGCGAATTTGGGAGAGTTGGTAATGAAATATTTAAGTGGTAATGAGATTCGGCAGAAATATCTTGATTTCTTTAAGGAACGAGGCCACCTGGTGCTGCCCAGTGCGTCCCTCATTCCCCACGATGACCCTACGCTTCTCTTGATCGGCGCAGGCATGGCTCCTTTCAAGCCGTATTTTACCGGCAAGGTGAAACCGCCTGCGACACGGATCACCACCTGCCAGAAATGCGTCCGGACCGGAGATATTGAAAATGTGGGCCGCACTGCCCGGCACCATACGTATTTCGAAATGTTGGGGAACTTCTCCTTCGGGGATTATTTTAAGAAAGAAGTGATTCCCTGGGCCTGGGAATTCCTGACGGAAGTCCTGGAACTCCCCAAAGACAAACTGTGGATCACGGTCTATCCCAAAGATCAGGAAGCCTATGACCTGTGGCATGATGTATGCGGAGTCCCGGCGGAACGGATCGTGAAGCTGGACGACAACTGGTGGGAAATTGCCAGCGGCGGCCCTTGCGGACCGGATTCCGAAATCCACATCGATCTGGGTGAAGAACGGGGCTGCGGCAGTCCTGACTGCGGACCTGGCTGTGACTGCGGCCGTTTCCTGGAACTGTGGAACCTGGTGTTCACCCAGTACAACAAAGAAGCGGACGGCAGCTACACCCCGCTCCAGCACAAGAACATCGATACCGGCCTAGGGCTGGAACGGGTGGCTTCTGTGCTCCAGAACAAACCCAGCAACTTCGAGACGGACTTGATCTTCCCCATCATCGAATATGCTTGCAAGATTTCTGGCAAGACTTACAATGCGGATCCCAAGGATGATATTTCCCTGAAGGTCATTGCTGACCATGCCCGTTCCGTCACCTTCATGATTGGGGACGGGATCCTGCCTTCCAATGAGGGACGGGGTTATATCCTCCGCCGGGTGCTGCGCCGGGCCATCCGCCACGGCCGTCTGCTGGGCATCCGGAAGGAATTCCTGGTAGGAGCTGCGGATCTGGTCATCGACATGTATGGGGACCATTACACGGACCTGCGGGAAAAGAAAAGCTACATTGAAAAAGTCATCGCCATGGAAGAAAATTCCTTCCTCCAGACCCTGGAACAGGGAACGGATCTGCTGAACCAGAAAATCGATGCCATGCGGAAAGCTGGCAGCACGGTCCTTGACGGGGAAGATGCCTTCCAGCTCTATGATACCTTCGGCTTCCCTTGGGAACTGACGGAAGAAATCCTGGAAGAACAGGGCTTCACCATGGATAAGGAAGGCTTTGAAAAGGCCATGGAAGCCCAGCGGGAGAGAGCCCGGGCTGCTCGGAACGACAAAGAGGGCAAACCGGTGCTCTACGAAACCCGTCACCTGAAATTGGGGAACTTGACCGTAGATGAAGCCAGCAAGAGTGGCAAAGTAGCTGCCATCTTCCCGGCTCACGATACCCAGGCCATCCAAAACGCCAAGAGCGGGGATGAACTGGCGGTGATCCTAACCAATACGGCCTTCCATGCTGAAGGAGGCGGCCAGCTGGGAGATACGGGACGGCTGGTGTCTGACAAGGGCATCTTTAATGTAACGGATACGAAAAAGCTGCCTGACGGCTTCACCATCCAGCTGGGGACCTTGGAACAGGGTACCCTGAGCGTAGGGGATGAAGTGGAATTCGAAGTGAACCTGAAACGGCGGGCAGACATTGCCCGGAACCATACGGCCACTCATTTGCTCCATGCAGCTCTGAAACAGGTGCTGGGCAGCCATGTGAACCAGGCCGGCAGCTATGTGGGACCGGACCGTCTCCGGTTCGACTTCTCCCATTTCTCTCCTCTGACGGAAGAAGAACTGGCCCAGGTAGAAGATATCGTCAATGAAAAGATCCTGGATGCGGTGGATGTGGAAATTTCCCAGCAGGAACTGGAAAAAGCCAAAGAAATGGGAGCCATGGCTCTCTTTGGAGAAAAATACGGCAAAATCGTCCGGGTGGTGAATGTGCCCGGTTACAGCATGGAATTGTGCGGCGGGGTCCATGTGTCCAATACCAGCCATATCGGGCTCTTCAAGATCCTTTCCGAATCCAGCGTAGGCGCAGGGGTGCGGCGGATCGAAGCAGTGACCGGCCGGGGTTCCCTGGCTTACACCCGGGAACTGGAAAGCCTGATCGGAGAAGCGGCGGCTGCGGTGAAGGGCCGTCCCAACAACCTGGTGAGCCGGATCAATGGACTCCAGGAAGACCTGCGGGCAGAAAAGCACCGGGCCGATGAAATGGAAAAGAAACTGGTGGCTGCTCAGGCTGCCAGCGCCACGGCGGATGCCAAAGAAGTAAAAGGTGTCCCTGTGCTGGTCCAGGAAGTAAAAGTCCAGGATGTAGATGCCCTGCGGAAAATGGGTGATACCCTTCGGGATAAGACCGGCGGGGTGGTGGTCCTGGCAGCTCCCATGAGCGCCGACAAGGTGAACATCCTGGTCATGGCTGCAAAAGAGGCAGTGCAGAAGGGCATCCATGCTGGCAAAATCGCCAAAGGTGTGGCCCAGGCCATGGGCGGCAACGGCGGCGGACGGCCGGATATGGCCCAAGCTGGCGGTAAGGATGCCAGCAAACTCCAGGCCGGGCTGGATAAAGCTTGGGAACTGGTGGAAGGCCAGCTGCAGTAAAACAGAAAATACGATTGCTTGACAAGAAGGTGTGGAAATGGATCCAAAGGAAAAACTGGGAAAAGCCCTGTACCATCTGCTGGAGAAGAAACACCTCCGCGACATCACGGTGGACGAGATTGTCCGGGATGCGGGGCTGAAAAACGAAGATTTTGAGCGCTGCTGCAAGAACAAGAAGGAACTGGCCCACTGGGTGTATCTGCATATCCTGGCCCGGCATGGGCGGGAAATCTTGAAGAGCCGGTGCTGGTCGGAAGCCTTGTACAAAAAGTTCAAATTGTACGAAGCCAACTTGAAATTCCTGCAGAATCTGTATGCCAGCTGCGATGTGGAAGACATCCGAAAGACCAACCGGCGGTTCGTCCGGGATGCCTATCACCTAATGCTAAAAAAAGCCGGTGCGGATCTGAAGAACCCCCATATCCAGTTCGCCACAGAAATGGTGATCTACGGGGGAGAAGAAATGACCATGCGCTGGATCCAGGAAGGGATGAAAGTCCCCATCGAGGTAATGCTGGTCCTGTTCCAGGAATCCATTCCACTGATCATCAGTCAGTATTTTTATTGAGTGGATTGGCCGAACGTGAAAACCGCACGTTCAGCCAATCAGTCTCAAGTCTCTAGCCGATGGATAAATTTGCAGGCAATTTTTTTGAATGTGGGGAACCAGATTGTCTGAAATCCAGATATGCGTTTCTATATACAGTACGGATGTGGTTCTGTATAATCAAAAGAACCCGGCATTAAGGGCCGGGTCCTCTCCATCGGCCCGAGACTCGAGACCCGAGACCGGGGCTGTTGCACGCAACAGCCCCTTCTTGACAAAAAAGGAGGGAGAGACATGTCTCGTACTACACAGGAAACCACTATGTTCAAACCGGTTCCGGAAACCAAGAGTGTGGCGGAAACCATCCGGGAGGTGGCAGAAGCCCTGAAAGAAAAGGGATACAATCCCATCGATCAGCTGGCTGGGTATCTCCTGAGCGGGGATCCGGCCTATGTGACCAGTTACAAAGATGCCCGGCTGAAGATCCGGCGTTTCGAGAGATATGAGCTGATCGAAGCCCTGCTCCAGGCTTATCTGGAAGAATCGGGCCGCTGATGAGGATCATGGGCTTGGATCTGGGCACCCGGACCATCGGGGTGGCCGTCAGCGACGAAACCGGCTTCTTGGCCCGGGGGGTGGAGACTATCCGCCGGAAAGGCCTGGAAAATGACCTGCAGCGCTTGGGAGAACTGGTGGCAGCAGAAGGAGTGGGGCAGTTTGTGCTGGGCTACCCCAAGAACATGAACGGGTCCATTGGCGACAGAGCCAGGGCCAGCGAAGAATTCAAAAAAATCCTGGAGGAACGCTTCCCGTCCATCCCGGTTGTCCTGTGGGATGAACGGCTCTCTACGGTAGCAGCGGAAAAAGTCCTGATCGAGGCGGATCTCCAGAGGAAAAAACGGAAGAAGATCATCGACATGATGGCCGCTGTGGTCATCCTGCAAAATTATCTGGACAGCCCGAGGAGGAACTGACAATGGAGAAGAAAGACGAAAAGCTGCTGGCGACGGAAGACCAGGAAGCGGTGGTGGTGATCACCGACGAAAAGGGGAATGAGACCTATTACCTGGAAGAAATGGTGATCCCCATGGACAAGAAGAATTTTGCCCTCTTGACCCAGATACCGGAAGACGATGATACGGATCCGGATGATGGGGAAGACAATGTGATCATCGCCCGGGTGGATTTCGATGAGAACGGGGAACCGGTGTATCTGGACCCCACCGATGAAGAATTCGAAGCAGTCCGCAAAGCCTATGAAGAAATCATGGACGAAATGGACGCCCAATAAGAGAGACTGAAGCATCATGCGGAAAAAATTCTTACCCATCGGGATCGCACTGCTGCTGGCGGCGCTGTTCGGTGCCTACTGGTACCTGGATTATTTCAATACCAACACCAGCCTGGCTACTGGGCAGAAGATAAAATTCACCGTAACCCAGGGCATGACCACCTCGGATATCGCCACTATGCTCCATGACAAGAAACTGATCCAGACCCCGGAATCCTTTCGGCTGGCAGCTCGGGTCAAAGGTCTGGAGAACCACCTCCAGGCCGGGACCTATGAAATCACAGCCGGCATGAGCGATGGGGAAATCATCAATATCCTATCCAAGGGCAAAGTCCATTCCAACCGTTTTGCTGTGCCGGAAGGCGCTACCATCAATGAAGTAGCCCTGAAACTGGAACGGGAACACCTGGCTACAGCCCAGGCCTTCAAGGATGCCTGCCGGAATTACACCCCTTATACCTATATGGAGACCAGCAATCCGGATGTGGTCTACAAAGCGGAAGGGTTCATCTGCCCGGCCACCTACAATGTACCGGAAAATGCTACAGCCAAGGACATTGTGGCCATGATGGTCCAGGAGTTCAACAAGAAACTGACGCCGGATCTGCGGAGCGATTTGAACAAAAGCTATCTGCCCCTGCGGGATATCGTGACATTGGCTTCCATGGTGGAACGGGAAGCCACCCATAAGGAGGAGATGCCTCTTATTGCCGGCGTCTTTGAAAAACGGCTCCAGATGGGGATGCCCATCCAGTCCGATACCACCATCCAGTATATCTTGGGGGCCCAGAAAAAAGAAGTCACTTATGACGATCTGAAGCTGGAATCTCCCTACAATACCTATCTGAACAAGGGGCTGCCCCCAGGACCAGTGGGGAACCCCAGTATGGATGCCCTGCGGGCGGTGATCCATCCGGTAATGACCGATTATCTGTATTTCGTGGCTGACAAGGAAGGTTATCACCATTTCACCAAAACCTACGAAGAACATGTAGCCATGATACAGAAACTGAACCCTGGAGAAATCATAGGAGAAGCACAGTGAACAAACCAGAACTGCTGGCTCCCGCCGGGAGCCTGGAAAAGGGCCGGATGGCCCTGCTGTACGGAGCCGATGCCGTTTATCTGGGAGGAAAGGCTTTCGGGCTCCGGGCTTTTGCCGCCAATTTTTCCCTGGAGGAGATCCGGGAACTGGCGGCTTTTGCCCATGCACGGGGAAAGAAGGTCTATGTGACCGTGAACATCTACCCCCACAACAGCGATCTTACCGCGCTGCCGGAATACCTCCGGAATCTGGAAGAAGCCGGGGTAGATGCCCTGCTGGTTTCTGATCTGGGCGTCTGGATGACGGCTCGGAAGACGGTACCCAAACTGGGACTCCATGTGAGCACCCAGGCCAATGTGACCAACTGGGCTGCGGCAAAGGCCTGGGAAGAGCTGGGAGCAGAACGGGTGGTGCTGGCCCGGGAACTGTCTATCCAGGAAATCCGGGAGATCCGGGAAAAAATCTCCGCAGACTTGGAAGTCTTCGTCCATGGGGCCATGTGTATCTCCTATTCCGGCCGCTGCCTCCTGAGCAATTATTTCACCGGCCGGGACAGCAATCGGGGCGCCTGTGCCCAGGTCTGCCGCTGGGAGTTCGGCCTGACGGAAAAGAACCGGCCTGGAGAGGTGTTCCCGATAGCGGAAGATGAGCGGGGCACCTATATCATGAATTCCAAAGACCTGTGCCTGATGGAGTACCTGCCCCAACTGATGAAGGCAGGGGTCAGCAGCCTGAAGATCGAGGGACGGATGAAAAGCGTCCATTATGTGGCTACGGTGGTCAGCGCCTACCGGAAGGCCATCGATCTGTGTTGGCAGGATCCGGCCCATTTCACCGTGCCGGAGAGTCTCCGGGAAGAACTGGAGAAAGTGTCCCACCGGCCCTATACCACGGGATTCGCTGTCCGCAGGACCGGCCCGGAAGACCAGGTCTACACCACCAGTTCCTATGAACAGAGCGCGGATTTCGTGGCCTTGGTCAAGGGATTTGACCCTGGCACCGGCCGGGCAGCCTTGGAACAGCGGAACCATGTGAAGGAAGGCCAGCAGCTGGAAGTGCTGACTCCCGGCGGGGAAATCTTCTCCTGGACCTTGGAAGAGATGCAGGATGGAGAAGGGAATCCCATCCAGGCCGCTCCCCATGCCCAGATGATCTTTACTGCCAAAGGAGATTCCCGGATGGAACCTTTCTCTTTGGTACGCCGGCTGAAAGGATGAACCGAAACTATTTGTAACAAACTGTATAGAAACCCTTGCTTTTTTCAGGGGTTTAAGAGTAAAATAGATTAGTCGAACTGATTCTGTTCGACCATGGACGAGGAGACGATAGGATGAAGGCTTTGGACAGGCTGCGGACTTTCCTGGAACAGGAAAAGGTGGATGGCATCTTTATCAAAGGCGATTCCTCCATCCGGTACTTCACCGGGTTTACAGGAGGAGAAAGCCTGCTGTATGTGGATCCCCGGCGGGCGGTGATCATCACGGATTCCCGGTATACTTTGCAGGTACGCCAGCAGTCTCCGGAATGTGAACTGATCGAACACCAGCATGGATTCTGGCCGGAAGCGGCCAAGCTGCCGGATTCTGAGAACCTGTCCCTGGATGGAGACTATTTTTCCTATACGGAACAGTGTGCCCTGGCAAAAGCCCTGCCGGATGTCCGCTGGAAGAATGTAAATCTGGGAGGTCTCCGGGCGGTGAAGACCCCTGAAGAGATGACCCTGATCCGCAAGGCCGTAGCGATTTCTGATGAGGCTTTCCTGCAGCTGCTGCCCCATATCCGGGCCGGCCGGAAAGAGAGCGATTTGGCAGCTGAGCTGGAATACAATATGCGGAAGCTGGGATCCACCAAACCTTCCTTTGAGACAATCTGTGCTTCTGGAAAACGGAGTGCCCTGCCTCACGGGGTGGCTTCGGAAAAGGTGGTGGAACCGGGCGATTTCATCACTTTTGATTTCGGTGCTACCTACGAAGGCTATTGCTCCGACATCACTCGTACGGTGGTGGTGGGAAAGGCAGCACCCTGGCAGAAGGAAATCTATGGAATCGTCCTTGAGGCCAACCTGCTGGGGGAAAAGACCCTGAAAGCTGGGCTGACCGGCATCCAGGTGGACCGGGCCGTGCGTGATTTCATCACCGCCAAAGGATATGGGCCGAATTTCGGCCATGGACTGGGCCACGGCGTAGGATTGGATATCCATGAAAAACCGGTGCTGAACAAAGCCAATGACCGGCCGCTGCCGGCAGGGGCAGTGGTGACCATCGAACCGGGCATCTACCTGCCTGACCAAGGCGGGGTCCGGATCGAAGACACGGTGCTGGTCACCGGGGACGGCTGTGAGCGGCTTACTTCCGTCCCGAAAGAATTGGTAGAACTTTGATTCTTATAGATTAGAAACTACTATTTTGGAGGTTGTTTTCATGATTTCTACAAATGATTTCAAAACAGGCGTAACGGTTGAAATTGACGGCGATGCATGGCAGGTCGTTGAATTCCAGCATGTAAAACCCGGCAAAGGCGCCGCTTTCGTACGGGCCAAGATGCGCAATCTGTGCACCGGCGCTGTGGTGGAACGGACTTTCAACGCTGCTGAACGTCTGGAAAATGCCATTGTTGAAAGAAAGGGCATGCAGTATCTGTATGAATCCGACGGCACCTATGTGTTCATGGATAATGAAACCTATGATCAGCTGGAACTGAACAAGGATCAGCTGGGCAAGGCCGTGAATTTCCTGAAAGAAAACATGGATGTGAAGGTCATCACCTTCAAGGACCGGATCCTGGGCGTGGAACTGCCCAACACGGTGGAACTGACCGTAGTGGAAACCGAACCGGGGATCAAAGGGGATACCGCTACCGGCGGCAGCAAGAACGCCAAGATGGATACCGGTTATGTCGTAAAGGTCCCTCTGTTCATCAACGAAGGGGATGTGCTGCAGATCGATACCCGTACCGGCGATTACATTGCAAGAGCTTAAGAAGCAGAAAATGGGGCTGTCCGTGGACAGCCCCGTTTTGTATCCTTTTGTTTCTTGCTGGCCTGGAATGTTTAGAAAAGGATGGCTTTATGAAGACGATTTATTTGGTACGCCATGGGGAGACCTTGGCCAACCGGCAGGGCATCCTCCAGGGCTGGAGCAACAATCCCTTGGATGATACCGGCCGGAAGCAGGCGGCGGCCCTGGTGACCCGGGCATCCCGGGTACCAGTGGATGCGCTCTATACCTCGGACTTGATCCGGACCCAGGAAACCGCTGCTCCCCTGGCTGCTGCTCGGGGCCTGGAACCAATGGTGGTGCCGGGCCTGCGGGAAATCTCTTTCGGCAAATGGGATGGCCACCATTTGAAAGAGATCCAGGAAAAGGATCCGGATACGCTCCGGGATATTTTCCTTAAGCCGGGACAGGTGGATCTGGCAGCGGAAGAAACCTTGGCTGCGTCGCAAGAGCGGGGCTGGAAGACCTTTACGAATCTGGTGGAAGGAATGGAACCGGACGGCACCATCCTGTGCGTCAGCCACGGAGGACTGATCCGGCTCCTGGTCTGCCGGATCCTAGGCTTTCCCATTGATAATATGTGGCGGATGAGCCTGGCCAATACGGCCTTCGTCCAGGTAGTCCAGACGGAAGATTACGGCTTCCGGGTGGATCGGCTGAATGATATGGGGATGCTGTAAGGGGGGCTGTTGTCTGCCCGCTGGCAGTTTATGCCTCTTGACTCATCTGTTATAATAATAGATACATATCAATCATCTTACAAATGAGGGAGCGATTTTTATTTTAGAATTCAAGCACATCAGTATTGACGACAAGCCGATATTCGATGATTATTTTACCGAAGAGGATTACCATGCCTCGGAATGCTGTTTCGGTTCCATCTTTATTTGGCGGAACCAGTATGACAGTTATTGGGGCATCAGCCATGGCTGTCTGCTCATCAAAGTGACCGTGAACGGAAATACCTTCGTCCTGCCTCCGTTTGGAGGAGTCAACGAGGATCTGCCCAAAGTGATCTGTGCCCTGAAGCAGTATTTCAAAGGGGAACCTTTTGAAATGCATGGCATCTACGAGCATACCATCGAACGGTTCCAGAAGTATCTGCCTCAGGTGAATACCTTCACCCCTGACCGGGACAACTGGGACTATGTGTATCAGCGTGCCAGCCTGGCCAGTCTCAGCGGGCGCAAGCTCCACGGTAAAAAGAACCATTACAATCAATTCATCAAGGACCATCCGGATTTTGTCTACGAACCCATCACTCTGGCCAACAAAGATGAATGCATCGCCTATGGCAAACAGTGGGTGGAAGAACGGGAACTGACCGATCCTTCCATTGTGGCGGAATATGATGCCATCCGGGAAGGGCTGGACAATTTGGAAAAACTCCAGCTCCGGGGCGGGCTGATCCGGCTGGACGGCCAGGTGAAGGCCTTTACTTTTGGCGAGCGGACCGGCAAGAATACGGCGGTGATCCACGTGGAAAAGGCGGATCCGGACATCCGGGGCCTGTACACCGCCATCAACAAGGAATACATCGCCCATGAATGGCCGGATGTGACCTACATCAACCGGGAAGAGGATATGGGCAAGGAGGGCCTCCGGGAAGCCAAGGAATCCTATAAGCCTGTGTTCATGGTGAAAAAATACAATACGATCATCCGCTAAAAGGAGGATTGCCATGGATTTTCGTTTGCTCCAGCAGGATACCCTGTCCCAGGCGGCGGACCTATGGGATTACTGCTTTGAGAAGAAGGGGACGCCCTTTTACGAATGGTATTTCAAGGAATATGCCTTGAAGCAGAACCGGATCCTGGGCGGGTTCCAGGATGGGAGGCTCCAGACCATGCTCCATCTGAACCCCTATGTGCTACGGGTCCGGGGAAAGGATTGGAAGGTCCCTTATATCGTAGGTGTGGCTACAGACCCAGTGGCCCGGGGACAGCATGTAATGGGCCAGCTGATGGAGACGGCTTTTACCACTCTCCGGGCCATGCAGGTGCCTTTTGCCATCCTCATGCCCATTTATGCCGGGATCTACCAGCCTTACGGCTTTGCCTGGACCCATCTGCGGAAACGGTATACCCTGCCCTTGGCCCAGTTGGACCTGGCAGGCCGGATCTTGGACGGCTTTACGGCGGAACGGGTAGATACCCGGCAGGCGGAAAGCCTGCTGGCTCCGATTTACGCCAAAACCATGGTCCGGTACCACGGCTATGCCGAGCGGGATCACCGGGTCTGGGAAAATACCTTAGTGACGGCAGCCCAGGAGAATTTTGAGACGGTTGTTGTAAAGTTTGACAGTGCACCGACGGCTTATGCGTTGTATAATAGGGAGAGTGGGACGGTGACGGTCCAGGAACTCCTGGCTGTGGATGCGCCCAGCAGGATCCGGCTGCTCCAGTATTTCAAAGGCTTGGCCGGCATCTATCAAAAGCTGAAATGGCTGGCTGCGGAGGATGATCTGACATACCTCCAGCTGCCGGACCAGGCCCTGGCCCCTCAGGAAGCCCCTTTCATGATGGGGCGGGTCCTCAATGCCGCGGCCTGTCTGAAAGCTATGCCCGTACCCCGGGAACTGGTGGGAAAGAAACTGGTCCTGGGCTTGAAAGATGAACAGATCGCCCTCAACACCATGCTGGTGAAACTGGACTTCACGGAAAAAGGCATCCAGCTGCTGAATACCCTGGATGATCCGGAAGTGCTGCTGGACGCGGGAACCTTCACCCAGCTGTTCTTCGGACTCTATGGGGCCCGGCAGCTCCAACAGGCTGGCATGATTTATGGGGACAGTGAAAATGCACTGGAAATCCTTGACAAATTGTTCCCCCGGGAGAATAATTTTATCAATGAGTATTTTTAAGGGAGGCTGTCATGAGCGACAAGATTACAAGAATTTATGTGGAGAAGAAGAAAGCATATGCTGTGGAAGCAGCAGGTCTGTGTTCTGATCTGCAGCAGACCCTGGGCCTGAAGAACCTGAAAAGCGTCCGGATCGTCAATCGGTACGACCTGGAAGGCCTCAGCGAGGAGGACTGCCAGGCTGCCAGGAACCTGGTGCTCAGCGAAGCGCCGGTGGATGTAGTCCGGGACGAAGAACTGGAGATCCCTGCTGGGGTCCGGAGCTTTGCCGTGGAACTGCTCCCCGGCCAGTATGACCAGAGAGAAGATTTTGCCGCTCAGTGCATCCAGCTGATCACCCAGGGACAGCGTCCCATTGTGGCAGCCGCCAAAGTATACCTGCTGGAAGGGGATCTGTCCGACGCCGACTTTGAAAAAATCAAGGATTACTGCATCAACCCGGTGGAAGCCCAGGAAGCCGCCATCGAAAAACCGGAAACTTTGGATATGACCTGGGACGTCCCCAAACCGGTAGCCGTCTTGAAGGGGTTCCGGGACCTGGACCGGAAAGGGCTGGAAGATTTCCTGAACAAACAGGAACTGGCCATGAGCCTGGAAGATCTGGCTTTCATCCAAGAATACTTTAAAAAAGAAGACCGGGATCCTTCCATCACCGAAATCAAGGTGCTGGATACCTACTGGTCCGACCACTGCCGGCACACCACCTTTGAAACCAAACTGGAAAACGTTTCCATCACCGACGGTGTCTACACCCAGCCGGTGGCAGAAGCCTATGACCTGTATAAAAAAGACCGGGATTTCGTCTATGGGAAAGATACCCAGCGCCCCATCACCCTGATGGACATGGCCTGCCTGGCCACCAAGAAGCTGAAAAAGGAAGGGAAGATCCCCGATTTGGATGCTTCGGAAGAAATCAACGCCTGCAGCATCGTGGCCCCCATTGACGTGGACGGCAAAAAAGAAGACTGGCTGGTGATGTTCAAGAACGAGACCCACAACCATCCCACCGAAATCGAACCTTTCGGGGGCGCTGCCACCTGCCTGGGCGGAGCCATCCGGGATCCCCTCAGCGGCCGGAGCTATGTATACCAGGCCATGCGGGTTACCGGATCCGGCGATCCCCGGACTCCTTATGAAAAGACCCTGAAGGGCAAGCTGCCTCAGCGGAAGATCACCCTGGGGGCCGCTGCCGGGTACAGCTCCTACGGCAACCAGATCGGCCTGGCTACCGGTTCTGTGGAAGAATACTATCATCCCAAATTCGTGGCCAAACGCATGGAAGTAGGGGCCGTCATCGGGGCTGCTCCCCGGGATGCTGTGGTCCGGGAACGGCCAGCTGCCGGCGACCTGATTATCCTTTTGGGCGGCCGTACCGGACGTGACGGCATGGGCGGCGCCACTGGTGCCTCCAAGGAACACACCACCAAGTCCCTCAGCGAATGCGGTGCAGAAGTCCAGAAGGGGAACGCCCCCAACGAGCGGAAAATCCAGCGGCTGTTCCGGGATCCGGAAGTGACCCGTCTCATCAAACGGTGCAACGACTTCGGGGCCGGCGGCGTCTCTGTGGCCATCGGGGAACTGGCGCCGGGTCTTGTGATCAACCTGGACAAGGTACCCAAGAAGTACGAAGGCCTGGACGGCACGGAACTGGCCATCAGTGAATCCCAGGAACGGATGGCGGTGTGCATTGCCGCCGGCGACCTGGACAAATTCATGGCTGCTGCCGCCAAAGAAAATCTGGAAGCCACGGTAGTGGCTGAAGTGGCGGAAGATCCCCGTCTGGTGATGTACTGGAGAGGGGAAAAGATCGTGGACCTGTCCCGGGCATTCCTGGACACCAACGGCATTCCTCAAAAGTCCAATGTTGTGGTGGATGGAGTGGAAGAAACCTCTCCTTTCAACAGCACCCCTGCAGAAGTGGAAGGGAAGAAGGACATCAAGGAAGCCTGGCTGGCCAACTTGGACCGGCTGAACGTATGCAGCGAAGAAGGGCTGGGTGAACGGTTCGACGGATCCATCGGCCGGGGCAGCGTACTGATGCCCTACGGCGGCCGGAACCAGCTGACCCGTACCGAAGGTATGGCAGCCCGTCTGCCCGTCCTCCACGGCAAGACCAACGCTACCTCCATCATGGCCAGCGGCTATGATCCCAACGTGTGCTGCTGGAGCCCGTACCACGGGGCTATGTACGCGGTGGTGGAAGCCGTGTGCCGGGCTGCGTCCATGGGCGCCGATCCGAAGAAACTGCGTCTTTCCATGCAGGAATACTTCCCCAAACTCCATACGGAACATACCTGGGGCCGGCCCTTTGCCGCTCTCCTGGGTGCCTATAAAGCCTGCTGCGAACTGGAACTGCCGGCCATCGGCGGCAAAGATTCCATGAGCGGTACCTTCATGGATCTGGAAGTCCCGCCTTCCCTGATCTGCTTTGCAGTAGGGGTCATGGACGGCCGCGATACCATCTCCAACGAATTCAAACAGGCCGGCAACACCGTGGTCTTCATCCCCGTGCCCTGCGATGAGCACGAAGTGGTGGATTACCCGGCTCTCCGGACTCTCTTAGACAATGTCCACAAAGCCATCCTGGGCAAACGGATCCTCACCGCCGGTTTGGTGAAGGAAGGGGGCGTGGCAGCCGCCATCTCCACCATGTGCCTGGGCAACGGATTGGGCTTTGGCTTCGTGAAACCCTTCCTCCATGAGGAATGCCTGTTCACCCTGCAGCCCGGCGGTTTCCTGGTAGAAATGGCACCGGGAGCCGATGTGGAAAAAGTCTTTGCAGGCAACGACTTCCTGGTGCTGGGGTCCCTGACTGACGACGGGAAAGTCACCGTCAACGACACGGCCATCACCCTGGACGAAATCAAGGCTGCCTATACCCGTACCCTGGAAGGGGTATTCCCCTCTGTGGTGAAGGATTCCGGAAAGGATATCTGCCGGATGCCCTATTACCGGAACGACCTGCCTCTCACTGCACCGTACAATGTGGCTCAGCCTCGGGTCTTCATCCCTGTGTTCCCGGGCCTGAACTGTGAATACGATACCGCTGCTGCTTTTGAAGCTGCGGGTGCCAAAGCCGACATCTGCGTGATCCGGAACCTGACAGCGGAAGCCATCAAAGAGAGCGTGGAAGAAATGGCCAAACGGATCAAGGAAGCCCAGATCCTGGCCATCCCTGGCGGATTCTCTGCCAGTGACGAACCGGAAGGCTCCGGCAAGTTCATTGCTACCATGTTCCGGAACCCGGCTCTGAAAGAAGCCGTGATGGATCTGCTGTACAACCGGGACGGCTTGGCTCTGGGAATCTGCAATGGCTTCCAGGCCCTGATCAAACTGGGGCTGGTACCTTACGGAGACATCCGTCCTCTGACGGAAACATCTCCCACCCTGACCTTCAACACCATCGGCCGGCACATTTCCCGGATGGTGGAGACGAAAGTGGTTTCCAACAAGTCCCCGTGGCTGGCCCTGACGGAACCGGGAGATATCCACACGGTGGCTGTTTCCCATGGGGAAGGCCGGTTCGTGGCCACGGAAGAGGAAATCAAGAAGCTCTTCGCCAACGGCCAGGTAGCCACCCAGTATGTGAACCAGGCTGGGGATCCCACCCTGGAAAGTCCTTACAACCCCAACGGTTCCCTGTATGCCATTGAGAGCATCACCAGCCCCGACGGCCGGATCCTGGGGAAGATGGGCCATACAGAACGGTTCACTGACGGCCTGATGAAGAACATCCCAGGCAACAAACTGCAGCCCCTGTTCCTGGGCGGTGTGCAGTATTTCAAGTAATTTTTCAGGGAAGGGGAGACTGCTATGGAGCAGCTCCCCTTTCTTTTATACAAAAGACGAAATCAGACACAAAGGAGAAGATTCTGCATGGAACTTTCTGTTGGAACGAAACTCCACGGTTTTACCGTACAAAAAATCACAGCCCTGCCGGATATCGAAGCTGCAGCCTATGAGATGATCCACGATGCCAGCGGTGCCCATTTGTTCTATCTGGGCTGTGCCGATGACAACAAGGTGTTCACCATCGGTTTCCGGACTCCCAGCCAGGATGATACTGGGGTGGCCCACATCACGGAACATTCCGTGCTTTGCGGCAGCCGGAAATACCGCCTGAAGGAACCCTTCGTGGAACTGGTCAAAGGGTCCTTGAACACGTTCTTGAATGCCATGACCTATACGGACAAGACGGTGTATCCGGTGGCCAGCCGGAATGATAAGGATTTCCGGAACCTGGTGGATGTATACCTGGATGCGGTGTTCTATCCCCTGATTGGAGAAAATCCGTTCACCCTGCGCCAGGAAGGCTGGCATTACGAACTGGGGAAAGAAGGGGATAAACCCCTGATTTACAATGGGGTGGTATACAACGAAATGAAGGGGGTCTATTCGTCCCCCGACGCCATCGAAGAACATGAAGTGATGAAGGCCCTGTTCCCGGATTCCCCCTACCGGTTCGAATCCGGCGGCCTGCCGTCCGCCATTCCCCAGCTGACCCAGGAAGGCTTCGTGGCCTTCCACAAAAAGTACTACAGCCCAGAAAACGCTTATATCTATCTGTACGGGAATATGGATCTGGAAGATTATCTTTCTTACCTGGATGGGGACTACTTGAGCCATTTCCCCAAAACGGGGAAGCTGAAGGTGGAAATCCCACTCCAGGTACCTTTCGACCAGACCCGGGAAGTGAAGGCATCTTATCCGGTGCCGGAAGGGGATGACACCGCTCACAAGACCTATCTTTCCATGAACATCGTAGTAGGGTCCGCCCTGGACCAGAAACGGATCATGGCCCTGAAGCTCCTGACCCATGTGCTCCTGGACGGGAATAATGCTCCCCTGCGGCTGGCCCTCCTCCGGGCGGGCATCGGCAGCGATGTGTCCGGCAGCCTGAATGGATCCCAGCTCCAACCGGTGTTCTCTGTGGAAGTGAGCGGATCCGATCCGGATAAGGAAGACCAGTTCGTGAAGGTATTGTACCGGACCCTCCAGGAACTGTCCCGGAACGGGATCCCTCGCCGGCTCCTGGAAGCAGAACTGAATTCGGAAGAATTCAAGATGCGGGAAGCGGATTTCAATATCTATCCCAAAGGCCTGATCTATGGCCTGAATGTGATGGAAACCTGGCTCTACGGGGGAGACCCTACTGCTTGCCTCCGGTTCACCGACTGCCTGGACTTCCTGCGCAGTGCCATCGACAAAGGGTATTATAAACAATTGATTGAAACGGTGCTCTTGGACAACACCCATAAATGCCTGGTGACACTGACCCCTGAACCGGGGAAGGAAGCCCGGGATGCTGCCCAGTTCGCCCAAGAGATGGCGGAAAAGAAGAGCAAGATGGATGCCAGTCAGCTCCAGGAAGTGGAAACCATCGCCGACGAGCTCCATGCCCGCCAGGCTGCCCCTGACACTCCGGAAGCCCTGGCTTCCATTCCTCTGCTCCAGCGGTCCGACATTACCCGGAAAAATGATTTTGAACATCCCCAGGTGACCCAGGAAGGGAAACATATCCGTCTTGTGCTCCACCAGTTCACCAACAAGATCGCTTATTTCGACTGGTGCTTCGATCTGACCGGGGTGCCGGAAGACTTGCTGTGCTATGCCTATCTGCTGACGGATGTACTGGGAAAAGTGGACACCGACGACTATTCCTATGAGGAACTGACCACTCTGGCGGACCTGTATCTGGGGGGACTGAACTTCGAAGTGAAGCCCTACACCTGTTACAATGACACCAATACCTACCGGAACGTGTTCAAGGTGTCGGCCAAGGTGCTGGAAAAGAACGAGGACAAGCTCTTTGAGATCCTCAGCAGCATCGCTCTCCGGAGCCATCTGGATGACAAGAAGCGGCTGAAGGAAATCGTCAGCGAAGTGAAGACGGACTGGGACAACAACTTCTTTGCTCGGGGGATGACGGTAGCCACCCTGCGGCTCATGAGCTATTTCTCCAAATCTGCCCGGAGCATGGAACACGACCAGCTGACTTATTACCAGTTCCTCCAGGATCTGTGGGCCCATTTCGAGGAGCGGGTGGATCAGGTGATCGAAAAGCTCCAGCAGCTGCTGTCGGCTTTCTTCCACCAGGATGAACAGCTCCAATCCCTTTCCTGTGACAAAGAGATGGAGAAGGAAGCCCTGGAAAAGATGGCTGCCTTCACGGAACAGCTGCCCCATTCTCCCTATGCAGGCCAGCCCATGCCCCGGCTGGAAGCACCTGGGAAGGATGAAGGGATCACCACTTCCGGAAAGGTCCAGTACGTGCTGGCTGGAGGGAACTTCCATGACCATGGCTACCATTATACGGGAGCCATGAAGGTGCTGGAGACCATCCTCCGGTATGGCTATCTGTGGACCAAGATCCGGGTCCAGGGCGGCGCCTACGGAGCTGGTACTCGGTTCGATCCCAGCGGTACCTTCTATCTGTCTTCCTACCGGGATCCTAAACTGGCGGAAAGCCTCCAGGCCTATCGGGATCTGCCGGCTTACCTGGAAAAATTCCAGGCTTCCGACCGGGAAATGACCAAGTATGTGATCGGGACCATCAGCTTGGTGGATACCCCGCTGACCCCGGCTATGCATCTGGAAAAGGCCATTACCGCCCGGCTGAAAGGGACGCCGGAAGCCGTCGCCCAGAAGAAGCGGGACCAGATCATCGACTGTACTGCCGACGATATCCGGGCTCTGGCACCCTTGGTCAAAGACACGCTTTCCGATGGATACCTTTGTGTAGTGGGCGGAGAAGGGAAGATCCAGGAGAATAAAGAGCTCTTCGAGAAAATCATCAAAGCATAAGAGCGTAAGAAAGAAGGGATACAATGGAACTGGAAATGGAATTCATCCGGAAAATGCCCTCTCCCCAGGAATTGAAAGTGGAACATCCTGTGGAGCCGGCCATCTATGAAACCAAACGGCGGCGGGACGCCGAGATCCGGGATATCCTCACTGGGAAGGATAAGCGCTTCCTGCTGATCATCGGGCCCTGTTCTGCGGACAATGAGGATGCGGTGGTAGATTACTGCCACCGGCTGGCCAAAGTCCAGGAGCAGGTGAAGGATACCCTGTACATCATTCCCCGGGTCTACACCAACAAGCCCCGGACCATTGGAGTGGGCTACAAGGGCATGGCCCACCAGCCTGACCCGGAAGGGAAGGAAGATATGCTGGCGGGGATCATTGCCTGCCGGAACATGCACATCCGGGTCATCCGGGAAACCGGCCTCACCTGTGCGGAAGAGATCCTGTATCCGGAAAACCACCGGTATCTTTCCGATTTGGTCTCCTATGCAGCCATCGGAGCCCGGTCCGTGGAAGACCAGCTCCACCGGATGATTGCCAGCGGGGTGGGGATCCCGGTGGGGATGAAGAATCCCACTTCCGGCGACATCTCCGTCATGCTCAATTCCATTGCCGCTGCCCAGCATGAGCAGCAGTTCCTGTTCCGGGGCTGGGAAGTGCGGACCAAGGGGAACCCTCTGGCCCATGCCATCCTCCGGGGGTATGTGGATAAATTCGGTAAGAGCCTGCCCAACTACCATTATGAAGACCTGGTCCGGCTCTACGAAGAATACGGGAAACGGGACCTGGTGAATCCGGCCGTGGTCATCGATGCCAACCATGCCAATTCCGGCAAGAGATACCTGGAACAGATCCGGATCTCCAATGATGTCCTGTACAGCCGTCATATGAATCCGGATCTGAAGAAGATGGTGAAAGGCATCATGATCGAAAGCTATATCGAAGACGGCAGCCAAAAAATCGGAGAAGGGGTCTATGGGAAATCCATCACCGATCCCTGTCTGGGCTGGCAGAAAACCGAAGAACTGATCCTGGAACTGGCAGGCCGGGTGGATTACTGAGAAAAAGGAGGCAAACTGCATGCTGAAGCAGATTTCTATTTTTGCGGCCAATCACAAAGGGGCCTTGGGAAAGATCACCAATGACTTGGCTAAGGACAACATCAATATTTACACCATGCTGGCTACGGACAGCGCCGAATTCGGCATCATCCGGCTGATCGTGGACAATCCTGACAAGGCGCTGGACACCCTCCAGGAAGCCGGCTACCAGTGCCGGATCGACTATGTGCTGGCTGTGGATATGGGCTCCGACCAGCCCGGTACCCTGGATAAGATCCTGACCCACCTGAGCCAGGCCAACGTGTTTGTCCGCTATCTGTACATTTCCTTCGACCGGAAGACTTCCAGCCCCATCGTGGTGCTGAAAACCGATGAGCCCGAAACCGAAACCTTCCTCCAGGGGAAGGGGTATACCCTGCTGGACCGGTTCTGAGAGAACAGAGAAGGGGATGCTGCACGTGAAATGGGTGCAGCATCCCCTTCAGTCTTACGCCGGCCGCTGACCGTTGACAAAGACCGCCGGATTTTCCGGCGGCCTTTTCCTACCTTTGTGCTATAATTATCCCGGTATGGGAGGTGGAATTATGGAACCTGATTATAAAAACTGGTTTCCTGAAAAATTTGTCATCCAAAGCGGCGTGAAGGCCCTGATCCCCCTGCTGCTGGCCATTGTGTTCGGGGCATGGGGCGTGGGAGGTCTTCCGGTACCCATCCGTCTGGTGCTGGTGTTCTGTTTTACCATGGCCGCATTCTGGTTCGGGTATCGGGCCTGGGAACTGTGGACGGCCTGGAAAGCCATGGATCTGACCAACCCCAGTTCCTTGGCCTGGAAGATCCTCAAAGGGGTGGCCTCTTATGTGGAACTGCCACCCAGGGGCAGATGTCTGGATATCGGCTGCGGCAGCGGCGCCCTGACTCTGGAAGTGGCCAAGTCACATCCTGACGCCGTGATCATCGGCACCGATCCCTGGGATCCCAAAGTCACCCCGGGCGTGGACCAGAAACTGTGCCAGGCCAATGCCAAAGCCGAAGGGGCAAAGCACGTGGTCTTCATGTACGGCATCGCCCAGAAAGTGGAATTCCCCGACAACACTTTCGACGCCGTGATCAGCAACTATGTCTATCACCACGTCCGGGGTATGGATCGGGTGGACGCCATTCTGGAAGCCCTGCGGACCTTGAAGCCGGGAGGTATTTTTGTGATCCACGACCTAATGACCAAAGGATTCTATGGAAACCGGGACATCCTGCTGAAACGGGTCCTGGAAAGCGGCTGCAAAGAAGCCAAACTCATCCCTACCGATAATGGAACCTTCATGACCCGGGAAGAAGCTGCCAGAGCCATGCTCACCGGGTCCTGTCTCCTGGTGGGAAGAAAGTAAGGGACACGGTAAAAAGCGGCAGAGCCGCTTTTCCGTCTCACGCTGGGCGTCTCACGTCTCGCGCCCATGGAGGCCATCTGCCGGGGGCAGTTGCTTCTGAACTTGTAAAAGCGGCCGCCCAGGGGGTATGACAAGACGTCAGAAACAGCTTTGTACGATTTAGATGCAGGACCGAACTGCTTATTACAGACAAGCTGACGTCTGGCTGCTGATAGGCCTGTCAGGGCCGATCTGACGTCTTCCTGCCTACCATTTACTTTCCCCGCCCAGTACGGTACAATTAACAAGACTGATTATAAAAAAGAGACAGAATGGAGAAAAACATGAGCAACGAAAACAAAAAAGTGAAAGTCCATTATGAAGGCACCCTGAACGACGGGACCAAATTCGATTCTTCCTATGACCGGGGAGAGCCTCTGGAATTCGTGGTCGGGGCCGGCATGATGATCAAGGGGTTCGATGATGCGGTCCGGGATATGGCTGTAGGGGAAGTGAAAAACATCCACCTGATGCCGGAAGAGGCCTATGGCCAGCCCAATCCCCAGAACATCCTCACCGTGGAAATCGCCAAGATGCCCGGCTCGGAAAACCTGGAATTGGGCCAGCGGGTGGCCCTGGGCACTCCCAACGGCCAGCAGATCCCGGTACGGGTCACCGAAAAGACCGAATCCACCATCACCTTTGACGCCAACCACGAAATGGCCGGCAAAGAACTGAATTTCAAGATCGAATTGGTCGAGGTGGAAGGGTAAAGGGAGGATTCTCATGAACCCTTTGTATTTCCTGGAACATCAATTCTTCCCTGCTGTGGTCTATCCGGATCCGGAGGGGAAGCAGATCAGTCCTTTCCTTTTGGGAAATGCCTTTGGGACCCTGTGTGCCAGTGTCCTGACGGACCTGCCGGAAACCGGGGACGAGAACGAAAGGTCCTATCAGGAAGAGGACTTCACCGCGGAAGGACTGGAAATCCGCAACGAACACACGGGACAGCCCCAGTGCTATGTGCTGCGGATGCATTTTCCCTTTGAAGAAGGCTGGAACTTCAACACCCTGTGTCCTCGGGCCTATCTGGTCCACGGGCTCCAGGGAGAAGATCCCCGGTATTATACTGTGGAATATGATGCCAACACCATGGGATACATGCTCTGCAGCTGGGACGGAGAAGGGAACCACACCAACTTCGGCCCGGTGGATCTGGGAGAAGACCCGGAACTGGCCCTGATCCTGAAACGGGAGAAGGAACGGATGGTGTAGTGCTCGGAAGGAAAACGTCCGCGCGTTTTCCAACCATTCTATTTCGAGGCGATATTCATGGATAAAAATTGGCGGAGCCCGCTGCTCTGCACCTTGGTGATTGTAATTTGGGGGAGCCTGTACATTTCCGGTCGGCTGGTGCTCCAGCAGATTCCGGCCCTGTGGGTGCTGTTCATCCGGTATGCCCTTTCTTCGGTGATCCTGCTGGGGGTGGGATACCACAGCCTCCACGGCCAAATCGCCATTGCCCGAAAGGATTGGGGCGAGCTGCTGTTTGTGGGAGTGGTGGGATACTTCCTGTCCAATGCGGCGCTGTTTCTGGGCATCCAATATTCCAGTGCTTCTTTTGCTTCCCTGATCAATTCCCTGACTCCAGTGGTGATTTCCGGCCTGGCCATTGTTTTGCTGGGGGAAAAGGTGACCAAACTCCAGGGGTTATCCCTTTTGGTGGCGGTAGTGGGGGCGGCCGTCATCATCGGCAGGCCCACCCAGGGGGTGACCACCGCCGGTATGGTGATCTGCGTCTTTGCCCTGTTTTCCTGGGCCTATGCCACCATCCATCTGAAGAAACTTACCGCCCGGTACGATCCTTTGCTGGTCACCGGGTACGGCATGGCCAGTGCGGCCCTGCTGTCTCTGCCCAGCGCCTGGGTGTTTGTACGGACCACCGGGGCTGCAGTATCTTTTACGGGGAATATCTGGGCTCCTTTGTTGTACACTTGTATTGTGTGCACGGCCCTGGCCCATCTGCTGTGGAATGAGCTGCTCCAGAAGCTGCCGGCCACCTACTGTGCCTCCTTTTATCCCCTCCAGCCCCTTACTTCCATGGTCCTAGGGGTAGCCATGCTGGGAGAAGTCATGACCCCGCACCTGCTCCTGGGAGCCGCCTGCATCGTAGCGGCCATGGTACTGAACAGCCTGGCGGCCCGCCAGGGGGCTTGAGAAGAAGTCAGACGTCAGTTTTGTACGGTTAAGCAGCAAGTCCGTCCTGCTGATTGCCAACAATCTGACGTCTAATTTCTGAAAGGCCCGTGAAGGCCGTTCTGACTTCTTTCTATTCATCGGAAGGAAAACGCCGGGATGGCCGTTTTCCAACCATTCCATTTGTGCTATAATGGGGGCAATTCTGTACGAGAGAGGCTGGCTGGTACTTATGGGTATTTCATTGACAAACGGGCGGCGGGAAAATATCATCCTGCGGACCAGCTGCATCGGGATCCTGGTCAATCTCCTGCTGGCTGGATTCAAGGCTGTGGTCGGCTTCAGCACCAACTCCATCGCCATCCTGATGGATGCACTGAACAACCTGTCCGATGTGCTGTCTTCAGTGATCACCGTGGCCGGAGCCAAACTGGCGGACCGGAACCCAGATTTCGAGCATCCTTTCGGCCATGGCCGATATGAATACCTCAGTGCCCTGGTGATCTCCATCATCATCTTTTACGCTGGCGTCACCGCCATGGTGGAAAGCGTGAAAAAGATCCTGGATCCAGAAGTGCCGGAATATACCACGGCTTCCCTCGTGCTCCTGGCGGTGGCTGTCATCGTCAAGATCATCCTGGGCCGGTATGTGAAGCGCAAGGGAGCAGAAGCCGATTCCGGGGCCCTGATCGGTTCCGGATCCGATGCCCTGTTCGATGCAGTCCTTTCCTTTTCCGTCCTGGTGGCGGCTTTGATCTACCTGGGCTGCGGAGTCTCCCTGGAATCCTATGTGGGCACGGTGATTGCCTGTTTCATCCTGAAAAGCGGTTTTGGCATGCTCCGGGATACCCTGAACGAAATCTTAGGAGAGCGGCCGGATCCCCTTCTGGTCCGGCAGATCAAGAACCTCCTGGTGGAAGAACCGGAGATCCGGGGAGCCTACGACCTGATGATCAATAATTATGGACCCGGCCGAAACTATGCTTCCGTCCACATCGAACTGCCCGATGTGATGACCGTAGAGCAGGTGGACCGGCTGACCCACCGGATCCACGAAAAGGTCTTCAAAGCCACCGGCGTCCATCTGTCCGGGGTCACCGTGTATTCTTACAACACCCGGGATCCGGAAGCGGCCCAGATGCGGGAACAGGTGAGCCAGCTGGTGATGAAGCATCCCTGGGCGCTCCAGGTCCATGGATTCTATGTGGACAGGACGAAGAAAACCATGCGCTTTGATGTGGTGGTCACCTTTGGACGGGACCGGGAGCCGCTTATCCAGGAGCTCCAGCAGGAAATCACCCGGCTGTATCCCGATTATCAGGTCTCCGTGGATATCGACCGGGATATTTCGGCTCTCCAAGGATAATCCATTTGCCTATGAGGAATGGTCATTTCTTGGCGGAATGAATAGGTCTTGGAAGGCCCGTCCTGCCAATTTGCACATTTCCTTTGCATAGTGTAGAATAGTATGTAAAGACTATCAAAATTCAGGCATCTTGGATGCTGCAGCAATAAGGTGAAATGAATGGAATACCATGAATCTGAATCGACGGAAATGTACCTGGAAACCATCCTGGTGCTGAAAAATCGGCTGGGGCTGGTGCGCTCCATTGACATAGCCAATGAGATGGGCTATTCTAAACCCACCATCAGCGTGGCCATGAAAAAATTCCGGGGAGAGGGCCTGGTCACCGTGGATGGATCCGGGTTCGTCAACTTAACGGAAGCGGGGCGGGATATTGCCGAACGGATTTATGAACGGCATCAGGTGCTGACCCATATCCTTATGTCCCTGGGAGTATCTCGGGAACATGCGGAACATGACGCCTGCAAGATCGAGCACGATATCTGCGATGAGACATTCGATGCCCTGAAAAAGGAATATCTCAGGCTTCGTTCTAAAAAATAACCGATCACAGGGGTGTTGCGCGGATTACGTGCAGCACCCCTGTGCTTTTACAAAAGGAGGAAACAACATGCGTTTTACGGCTTACGAACAGCTGCCTCAAGAAGCACGGGCTCTGCGGGAAGAGGTGTTCTGCGGGGAACAGGGTTTCCAGGAGGAATTCGATGAAACCGACCGCACGGCCCATCATGGCCTCTTGTGGGATGATGGAGGCCAGCCTGTAGGGGTCTGCCGGTTCTTCCCAGGCCCAGAACCAGGAACCTGGATCCTGGGGCGGGTGGCTGTCAAAAAAGCCCTGCGGAAAACCGGTGTGGGATCGGAACTGATCCGGGGGATGGAGGAGGCTGTCCGGAAACTGGGCGGACGGGAAATCCAGCTCCATGCCCAAGTACGGGCCCGGCATTTCTACGAAACCCTGGGGTATCAGGCCTATGGGCCGGAAGAACCAGAAGAGGGCGTGCTCCATCAATGGATGAAGAAGACCTTGGAAATGGAAAAATAAAAAAATCCCGTCTTTTTGAAATTTGTTGTTGACACCAATGAAGATTTCGTGTAGAATAATCTTCGTTGAGATTCCCCGATAGCTCAATGGTAGAGCACTCGACTGTTAATCGAGTTGTTGTAAGTTCGAGTCTTACTCGGGGAGCCAATTGCAAATCATGCCGGACGGATGTCCGGCTTTTTTTAAATTATAATGGGTTTGCCGCTTTGCCCGGCACCGAAGCTGTCCAAGAGAATATGAGGTGTTTTATTTGGTTGGAATTTTAACGGTTGATCAAGATAAATGTGTAAAGTGTGGGATCTGCTCCAAAGTCTGTCCCAGCTGTATCATTGAAATGGGAGAAAACGGCCCCGTCTGCATCAATGATATGTCCTGCATGTCCTGTGGTCACTGCGTTTCCGTCTGCCCCACCGGTGCTCTTGACAATTCCCGCTGCCCTTATGCAGAGACTGAACCCATCCCCATGGAAGTGCTGGATGCCAAGACGGCCTACAACTTCCTGCGTATGCGCCGGAGCATCCGGAATTTCACGCCTGAACTGGTCAGCGAAGAAAAGATGAAGCAGCTGCTGGATATCGCTCGGTATGCTCCTACAGCTGCCAATTCCCAGGGCCTGTACTATATTGTTGTGTCAGACCGGGAACTGATCAAAAAGATCACGGACTGTGTGGCCGACTGGATGCAGGAGGAAATCGACAACAATTCTCCCCGCCGCCGGTATTTCCGGAAAGTCTTGGAAGTCTACCGGGACCGGGGCGTGGATATCATCGGACGGAATGCCAAACAGCTGGTCTTTGCCCTGGCCCGCCGGCTGAACGTCACTGGTGTGAGCAACTGCGAACAGGCTTGGGCCTATGTGGAACTGTATGCACCCACCCTGGGCCTGGGAACTACGATCATGGGCTTTATTGAAACCTGTGCCCGGGCAGATTACGCCCCCTTGCGGGAACTGCTCCAGGTGCCTCAGAAACAAGTCATTGTAGGGACTCTGCTGGTGGGGTATCCCAAGTATAAATATAACCGTTTGGTGGACCGGCAGCATCTAAAGGTAGAGTTCCGGTAAAAAGGAGCTGATTCCATGATCCAGGGAAAAACCATTATCTGCGAAGAAGTTTTTGTCCAGCTGGTCCGTCTGGCTGCTGCCCGGGTGGAGAAAGTGACCCTGTGGGAACAGAGCGGAGGCGGCCTCATGTCTTTTGCCAAGGGGCTGGCCGGGAAGAATACTCCTGCAGTCTCGGTGGAAAAGACGGATGCGGAAGTCCAGGAAAATGGCACGGTGAAAAAAGGCCATGTGAGTTTTGTCCTGAAAGTGTCCGCTGCTTATGATGCTTCCATTCCGGAAACTGTGGAAGAACTGAGGGAAGCCGTGGTGAAAGAAGTGGTCCGGATCACGGATTTCCAGGTGGACCGGGTGGATATCATCGTGGCCCAGCTGGAAGGAGCGGAACAGCTTCCCATTGCTGCGGAAGAGACGGCTGAAGAAGAGCAAGACCGGGAGAATGGTCAATGAAAAAGGGGAGCTGCTGCATGTGTGGATTTGCACACGTAGCAGCTCCCCTTTCAATTGTCCATTTGGAATATACAGAATTCTGCTCTTTTGCCTTGACGGTACACAGTCCTTTGACGGAAAGATAAATTATTGGAAATTATCGTAAATTAATAAAATTCATACTAGACGAATAATTCAATATCTCTTATAATGAGTGTAATCAAATCATTATAAGAGGTGATCCCATGGAAAAAGAAAAAAAATCTCTCATGAACCGCTTTATCGATATCATCGAAAAAGGCGGCAACAAACTCCCGCATCCCTTCATCCTGTTTGGTATCCTCCTGGTGGCAATTCTGGTCTTATCCTTTATTTTCAGCCAGCTGGGAACCAGTATCACCTACTACAGCGCCTCTAAGACGGCAGGCGCTGCCGGAAAAGAAGTGACGGTAAAGGTGGTCAATCTGCTGTCTGCAGACAACCTCCGGTATCTGATCACCAAATATCCGGACATCTATGTGGGGTATACCCCCCTGAAGCTGACCCTGGTCATGATGGCTACAACGGCTTTCATCGATAAGACCGGCTTCTTTGAGACCTTGATGAAAAAATACTTGCTGAAGGCTCCTAAATCCCTGATCACTTTTGCTGTTGCTTTTATGGCTGTCAATGCCAACCTGATGAGCGATGCCGGGACCTACTTCTCCCTGGCCATCGGCGGGGTCATTTTCCACGCCATGGGCCGAAATCCTCTCATTGGGGTGATCCTGGGCTATGCAGGGTGCAGCGGCGGTTTTACGGCCAACCTGTTCCTGGCTGGAACGGATGCTCTGCTGGCCGGCATCACGGAAAACATCGTGGAACAGATGGGCCTTCCTGTGGCCATCAACCCAGCCATCAACTATTTCTTCATGGCTTCCGCCACTTTCTTCCTAGCCATTACTTTGACCCTGTTCACGGAAAAAGTGGTCTGCAAGATGGTGGGGGATGGGGAAGGTGTGGTAGACCGTTCCCTTTTGGAAAAATATAAACCCACGCCGGAGCAGGAAAAGGGCCTGCGTTGGAGTGCTTACGGGTTCCTGTTCTTCTTGGCGGTGATGGCCCTTTTGACCGTACCCCAGGATGCCATTTTGCGGAACGAGGCGGGCGGCTTCCTGCCAAAATCTCCTTTGTTCCAAGGCATCACCATGATCATCGCCTTCCTGTTCGTGAGCACCGGTATGCCCTATGCCTTTGCCACCGGGCAAATCAAGAAAGGCCGTGACCTGGCTGGCATCCTGAACGCCGGACTGAAGACAGCCATTCCCCTCATGACCACCACCTTTATGGCCTGCGTGTTCATCGATATGGTGAATAAATCCAACATCTTCCGGATTGTCGCCATTGCCGGGGCAGAAATCCTGAAAGGGGCCGATGTGGGCGTGCTGCCTCTCTGCCTCTTGGTTATCCTTGTGACCACGCTGGTGAACCCCTTCATGACCAGCGGCTCTTCCAAGTGGCTTTTGATTGCACCTATGATTGTTCCCATGTTCGCCATTCTCCATGTGCATCCAGCTTATGCCCAGCTGGCCTATCGGATCGGGGATTCCTGCACCAATATCTGCTCCCCTCTCCATTCAGCCCTGCCGGTGATCATCGGTCTCTTGGAAGAATACCAGAGTGAAGGGCTGATCCCCCTGCGGCCGGGAGAAACGGAACAGCGGGATATCGGGATGGGGACCATATTCTCCCTGACCATTCCCTATTCCATGGTGCTCCTGTCTACCATGACTGCCATGTTCATCGTCTGGATGCTCCTGGATCTGCCCATCGGGCCGGGGGTGACGCTGTATATTTGAGTGGCGTGGGAAGTGCAGCGTGCAGAGGGCAGTGCTTCGCGCTGAACGTTGAACGACCAACGACGAACGATGAACGACCAACGATATAAGGAGGTAAAACTATGCTGATCCGCAATGCCAATCTGTTGAACCCCGGTACGGAACGGGGCATCTATGACATCTTGATCCGGGATGGGAAAATCGCCCAGATCGCTCCCCATATCGATGCCGAAGAAGAGGTGGAGCTGGATGTCCAGGAAATGTATGTGACGCCCGGCCTGGTGGACGCTCATACCCATCTGGGACTGAAGGCAGATTCCCAGGGAGAATTCTATTCCGACCACAACGAGAAAAAGAGCATCCTGTCCCCGGAAATGCGGGCCATCGATGCCATCGATCCCCAGAACGTAACCTTCCAGGAAGCGCGTAAAGCAGGGATCACCACCTGTGCCAGCGGCCCGGGGTCCCTGAATGTGGTGGGCGGCCAGTATGCCTGCATCAAGACTGCGGGGGAGATCATCGATGATATGGTCTTGGATCCTTATTTCGCCATGAAATGTGCCTTGGGGGAAAATCCCAAGAAAGGGTATGAGACCACTCGGATGGGGATCGCCGCTACCCTGCGGAATTTTCTGTTCCAGGCCAAAGCCTATGCAGAAGATCCCAATCATAGATTCGATATGAAACTGGAGCCCATGGTGCCGGTGATCCGGGGAGAGAAAGCCCTGAAGATCCACTGCCATGAAGGCATCGACATTGTAACGGCGGTGCGGATCTGTGATGAATTCCACCTGAAATTCACCTTGGACCATGTGACCTGCGGAACCGATGTGCTGGAATTCCTCCGGAAACGGCCGGAAATCCCTCTGCTGCTGGGACCTAGCCTGGGACATCGGAGCAAGGTGGAACTCCACGGAAAAGGCTTTGAAAATGTGGTGAAACTGGCGGAAGGCCGGGATGTGTGCCTGATCACTGACGCACCGGTGATTCCCCTCCAGTATCTGCCCCTCTGTGCGGGCTTGGCCATTGCCAAAGGAATGCCCTACGAACGGGCTCTGGAGGCGGTGACCATCAACCCGGCAAGTGTCATGGGCGTGGAAGACCGGGTAGGCAACCTGGCTGCCGGCAAAGACGCGGACCTTGTCATTTGGAAGGACAAACCTTTCGTGGTGATCCAGGATCCGGTGGCAGTATTCATCAACGGGGAAAGAGTGTAAGGAAAAGGGGCTGCTGCACGTGCAACAGCCCCTATCTTTTATTCCTCCAATATCTTCCGGAACACCTGAGGGTCTTTCAGGGCGGCCCGGCCCAGGCCTATGAGATCGGCCTGACCGGTGGCCAGGAAGTGTTCTGCCTGATTTCCGGTTTCGATGCCTCCGGTAAGGAGCACCGGGATCCGGGCCGTTTCTTTGGCGGCCTGGGACAGTTCCGCAAAATAACCGGGTTCCGGATGGCCGGGACGGAAAAAGATGCACATGCCGCCGGAAAAACTGATGCCATCCAGGCCTTCCTGCTGCAGCAGTTCCACTGCCTGGGGCAGTTCCTCCGGCCGGGAGCCGCCTTCTATGTAGTCTCCGCCTCCCAGCCGCAGGGTCACCACAAAATCAGCCGGGACGGCGGCCCGTACGGCCTGGATCACTTCCCGGAGATAACGGGTACGGCCTTCCAGGGTGCTGCCGGTATATTCGTCCGTCCGCCGGTTGGTAAGAGGAGAATAGAACTGGTTCAGCAGGTACCCGTGGGCAGCGTGGATTTCCACTCCGTCGTACCCGGCTTCCCGGGCCCGGAGAGCCGCGGCTACAAAAGCTTCCCGGATCCTGCTCAGGTCTTCTTTTTCCATGGCACGGGGCAGTTCCGGCTGTCCGTAGGCGGAAGCAGTCCGGGCCGGGTTCAGGACGGCACTGGGCCCCAGAGGCTCCTGCCCTGTCAGGGCCTTATGGGCCGCACTGCCTGCATGGCTCAGCTGGGCCAGGATGGGGACCTGGTGCTGATGGACGGCGGCGGTGATCCGTTTCAATCCGTCCAGATCCGTCCTTTCATCAAAAGCAATTTGATGGACACTGGCCCGGCCTTCCGGAGAGACGAAGCAGTGTTCCTGGATCAGGAGACCGGGCCCGCTCTGGGCCATATTTCCATAATAATCCACAAGGGCCTGGGTCACCTGGCCTTTGTCCGATTTTTCCGTAGCCATGGGAGGCAGCACCAGACGGTTCTTCAGGGTCAGGGAACCCAGAGGGATGGGCTGGTGGAGCAGGGGATGGTTCATGAAATAGTTCCTCCTGTAATTATTTTATATACAATTGCCATTATACAGGGGAGACAAAGGAAAAGCAAGGGGCTGCTGCATGGGCAACAGTCCCTTGCTGTGGGCAGTGGCCATAGGGAATCAGTTCAGCAAATTGATTTTGGATTGGAATAACCTTTTTTACTTGCAGAGATTGATGAACAGGGTAATGACCAGCGGATTGCAGATGTTGATGAAAACCACGGTAATCACCGGAAGGATGAACCAGGCTTTGGGGGCCGGCCCTTTTGCCTCGATGATGGCCTGCATGTTGGCTACGGCGTTGGGTGTCTGCCCTAGGCCCACGCCGCAATGCCCGGCTGCCATGACAGCGGCATCATAGTCGCTGCCCATGGATTTGAAGGTGACGGCTGTGGCCCAGATTGCCATGACAACGGCCTGGATGAGCAGTATCACCACCATCGGACCGGCCAAAGAAATCAGTTTAGCCATATTCAGGTTCATCAGTGCCAAAGAAAGGAAAAGGTTCAGGCTGCAGTTCCCAATCAGATCTACTTCTTTCATATTCAAGTTCAGTTGATAATGATCCATGATGTTCCGGAAGAGCATGCCCCCAAACAGGCACCCTACGTAATAGGGGAAGGTGACTCCGGTCAGTCGGGTCAGGATCAGGTAAATATAGGAACCCACTGCTGTGGCTCCGAGGACTTCCAGGACGCTGATGAAGAAATGCTTGTCAGAAAGAGTCTGAACCGGAGTTTGGCCTCCATTCGTTTCCCGTGCATCGGTAAATGTGCTCTTCAGATTATATTTCTTGATGAGCCGTTCTGCCACAGGACCGCCCACCAGGGATCCCATCAACAGGCCAAAGGTCGCGGAGGCTACCCCGACAGTGGTACCGCCGTCTGCACCCAGGGCCTCCAGAGTGGGTCCGAAAGCAGCCCCGGACCCTACACCGCCGCTCATGGAAATGGAACCCATGGCAATCCCCAGCAGTTTATTCAGTCCGAACAGATCCGCCAGGCCAACACCTACCGCATTCTGCACAAAGAGGAAAAGGACAGCTCCCACAGCCAGGATGGCACCTTGTTTACCACTTTTTTTGATGATAGAAAGACTGCAGGTAAATCCTGTGGTGCAGAAAAATAAGTTCATGAAGAAATCTTGGAGGGGGTTGGTCATTTTGACCGTGAAGGTCTGGGTCTGCACACCTATGAATATCAGTACGCTAAAAATCAGTCCGCCGATGACAGGAGCCGGAATGAAATATTTTTTTAGGACGGGGATATGATTTCGAATGATCATCCCCAATACATAAACAAGAACGGCCAAGCCTACAGTTTGTACCAAATCAAATTGAATAACCATGTTGCATCTCCTCTATCATTTCGCAGTGGGAATCTTCCAATTTTTTATAAACCCAGGCAATATCCAGCTCTCCTGTCCGGTGGATAGATTCCATCATTGCCGCTTCTTTTTTCATTACTTGATGGGCTGCTGCAGCAATCTGTTCCGCGTCTTTGGGATGGATGGCAATGATGCCGTCACCGTCTCCTACAAGGATGTCTCCGGGATAGATGACTTTCCCTCCCACATTGACCGGAACGTTGATCTCTCCTACACCGTTTTTATAAGGACCATTGGGATTGCTGTGGACAGCAAATACGGGAAAATCCATGTGGGAAAGTTCTTCGAAATCACGGATGGCACCATCGATGACGAAGCCCCCCAGCTGACGGGCCTTGGCCCAGGTTGCCATGATTTCTCCACAGAGCGCCCTGCCGGAAAAACCGTTGTTGGCAACTACGATTACATCTCCGGGCTGGGCATTAGCAATGGCGTAATAGAACAGCAGATTGTCTCCTTCTGGGCATGTGATGGTATAAGCCGGTCCCGTAAGACGCTTTCCATTCAGGCTGTGGATTCCCCCGCCTAAAGAAGCAGTACGGTTCATACAGTCATCCAGATTGGGAACTGGTATTCCCTCAAAAAGAGAAAGCAGCTCTGTATCCGGACGTTTGAAATTTTGATAGATGCGATATCCTGCATTTGCCATTTCCAATCTCCTCCAGATTCATTGTATGGATTACTTTGATTTTTAAGAATATTATATAAACCGAGTAAATAGTTGTAAAACGATTTATTTTATTTTAATATATTAGATAATCTAATATTTGGAGTGATTGTATGACTTTGGAGGAAATCGAAACATTTTTGGCTGTTGTGGAGCAAGGGAATATATCTGCTGCAGCACAGTATCTGTTTGTCACCCAAGGGACGGTAAGCAATCGGATCAAATCTTTGGAAGATGAGTTGAATGCAAAATTGCTCTTTCGGCAAAAAGGACAGAAAAATATCGATTTGACGCCTTTCGGTAGAGAATTCATTCCCATTGCCCAACAGTGGACGGCACTTTGGAAGGATACCCAGCTGCTCCATCAGTCTGCCCAAAGACGCCATCTGCGGATTGGCAGCATCGATGTGATCAACAATTATACCTTTCTGCCCCTGTACCAGGATTTTATCCGGAAATATCCAAAAATCCAACTGTCCATCAATACTTTCCATTCCAATGAAATCCATTATCTGATGGAAAAAAGACTGATCGACATGGGATTCGTATTCAGTCAGGTCCATGCGCCCAATATCATATCTATTCCCATTTATCGAGAAATCATGTATGTGGTTTGCCATAAAGACAGTCATTATCATGAAGATCTTACTCCGGATGAACTTCCTCCAGAAAAGGAAATCTTCCTGCGCTGGGGAGCAGATTATGAAATCTGGCACGATTCTTTTTGGCCGGGCAGGAAATTCAAACTGGAAGTCAACACAGGGTCCATGCTTTCCGGGTATCTGAGCGAACCTGGATATTGGGGGGTAGCTCCTATGTCCCTGGTTGCCATGCTGCGGCGTCACTATCCGGTGGCATTTTATAGGCTGGGTACACCTCCGCCGCCGCGGATCTGTTACCAAATTACCCATCAGTTTCCCAGAGCCAGCTTACAGGAGTCTCTTGAATGTTTTTCTGAAGAAGTGAAAAGGTTCGTGAATCGGAACGACACCATCTGCACTTTCGAACCCTGGATGATGGAAACAGGTAAATGAAAGAAAATCAAAGGGGCAGGTGTACGTGTGCAACTTTCACACGTACACCTGCTCCCTTTTCCAGACTCTCGGCTTCACATTCCTGAGTCATATCCCATATTCCTTCCTGACACTCTCCACATGCTTTGCCATCCCTTCCGGGGGCAGTTTGGCGTATTCCAGTACCAGCCGGGCTTCCGGGGCCTTTTCTTTCAGGGCCTCAAAGAAGGGGGCCCACTGGATGGTTCCATTTCCCAGATATTGGTGCTGGTCTCCGGTACCATCGTTGTCGTGGAGGTGGCAGCCTTTCAGCCGGTGCCCCAGAGCCCGGACAGTGGCGGCCAGATCCCAGCCGTTTACATGGGCATGGCCCACATCCAGTAGGAATCCCGCTTCCGGGAAGATCTGGGGCAGTTCCAGGAACTGTTCCCGGTCGAAGAGCAGACTGCCGGAGGGCCGGAGTCCCACGTTCTCGATCACGGGGGTGACGCCCATTTCTTTGCCCAGTTGGAGCAGCAGGGCCAGCTTCCGGACCACCCGCTGCCGGAGCACAAAGGGGTCTTCCTCCGGAAGAGCCTCATTGGTGTGGACCACCACAAATTCTGCCCCGATCTTTTGGGCATACCGGAAGGTGTCCAGGAACACTTCCAGGAACCGGACATTTTCGTCCACCGCCAAGTTTACCTGGACGCAGGGGCCGTGGACACTGACTCCGTTCTGCCGGCCCTCCAGCATCAGGGGCAGCACCGTATCCCAGTAGGTGGGAGTGCCGAATTCATAGAAAAATTCCAGGCCGCAGGTTTTGGGCAGCTGGCAGAAATCGTGATACCGGAACCCGGCATAGGCCAGGTCGCTGATGGAAAGTTTCATAACAGTTCCTCCTTCGTTCCGTCAAAGAAACAGGCATCCTGCCAGGCAAAGGCAATGCCCTGGGCGTCTTCCGGCATGGGAGCCGGGCTGCTTACCTGGAGCTTTTCGCCGGTAGGTAGTTCCAGATAAGTGATCCAGTGGCTTCCCAGGTCTTCGGTGTAGATTTTTTTTGCCGGGATCATGGGTTGGTCGGAAAATCGGCATTTTTCCGGCCGGATCCCCAGGATCACCCGGTCCTGGAGTCGGATCTTCTCTTCTACAAAGGACGGTACGGGAAGCCGGTGGTCTCCCCATTGGAGGATATCCGTATGGACCTGGGCAGGCAGCAGGTTCATGGCTGGGGTACCGATGAACTGGGCCACAAAAGTGTTGGCCGGCCGGTGATACACTTCTTCCGGAGTCCCGATCTGCTGGAGAGTCCCTTGGTTGATGATGGCGATCCGGGTGGCGACGGTCATGGCTTCCACCTGGTCGTGGGTCACATAAATCATGGTGGGGTTGTAGAGCTGATGGATCTTCACCAGCTGGGTCCGGGCTTGCTGGCGTAGCTTGGCATCCAGGTTGGAAAGGGGTTCATCCAGCAGGAAGTAGGGTGCCTTTTTCACAATGGCCCGGGCCAGGGCCACCCGCTGTTTCTGTCCCCCGGACAGTTCCTTGGGGTAGCGCTGGGTCAATCCATCCAATTGGAGAATCTCCACTGCCTGGTTGGTCCGCTGGGCGATTTCCTTGGGGTCCAGTTTCTGGATCTGCAGGCCGAAGGTGATGTTGTCCCATACAGTCATGTGGGGATAGAGCGCATAGCTTTGGAACACCATGGCGATGTTCCGTTCGCCGGGAGCCAGGTCGTTGACCCGGGTACCGCCCATGTACAGGTCACCGCTGGTGATGGATTCCAGTCCGGCAATCATCCGCAGGGTGGTGGTCTTGCCGCAGCCGGAAGGTCCCAGGAGGATCAGCCGTTCTCCGGGCTGGATGGAAAAATCCAGGTCCCGGACCACCTGATTGGTGCCGTAGACTTTGGAAACATGATGGAAAGTGAGACCGGAAGAAGAAGTATTTTCTTGCATGGCATTGTCCTTTCAGCCCTTCATGCCTGACTGCATGAAGGTATTGAGAATGAATTTCTGGGTGAACAGATACAGGATCAGGGGCGGCAGGGTGGTGAACATGGCAACGGCCATGGCGATGCCCCATTCGCTGCCCCCTTCAGCACTGATGAACATCTGGAGGGCCAGGGGCAGGGTATAGTTGTCTCGGTCCGCCAGGATCAAAAGCGGCCAGAAATATTCATTCCAAGAATTGATGAAGAAAAAGATACTGGTGGCAAAGATAGAAGGTTTTACCAGGGGCAGGATGATCCGCCGAAGGATGGTAAAGGGGGTGGCCCCGTCCAGCCGGGAGGCTTCCAGGAGCGCTCGGGGGATGCCCCGCATGGTTTGGCGCAGGAGGAAGATCCCCATGCCGTCTGCCAGTTCCGGCAGGATGACACCCCAGGGATTGTTCAGGAGGCCCATTTTGCTCATGAGCAGGTAGTTGGGCATCACCAGCACTGTGGTGGGGATGAAAAAGGTCAGCAGCATGGCGGAAAAGAGCTTTTCTTTCCCTCGGAATTCATAATAGACAAAGGCGAAAGCAGCCAACAGGCTGGTGGCCAATTTCCCCAGGGTTACGATGACAGCGATATACAGGGTGTTCCCTAGGTACTGGTAGAAGGGAAATTTTTCCAGCACCACTTCATAGTTGGCCATGGTGGGAGGCCAGGAAAAGGGATTCAAAGAAGCCTGGAAAATCTGGTTCATATCCTTGAAGGAAGTGGAGAACATGAACAGCAGGGGATAGAGCATGAGGAAAGCAGCCAGTCCCATGACGAGGATCCAGCCTTTTTCCCACAGGGATGAAGCAGGTTCAGGATTGTGCATGGCAGCCTCCTCAGTTTTCATAATGGACCCGGTTGTCCAGGAAACGGGCTTTCAGGAATAGGAAAATCACGTAGACGGCCATACACAGCATGGCAAAGGCAGCGCTTTTCCCAGTCTGGAAGAATACCAGGGCATACTGGTAGACGATATAGACAATATTGGAACTGCCCTGGTCCGGCCCTCCCTGGGTCAGCATGTTGGTGGGAACCAGCATGTACTGGAGACCGAAGATGATGGTGATGGTGAACACGTAGAGGGCAGTAGGGGAAGTCATGGGCACGATCACCTTCCGGAAAATGGTCCAGTTGGAGGCATTTTCCAGTTTGGCTGCCTCGATCAGTTCCCGGGGCACAGAAACCATGGCGGCAATCAGTACAATCAGGTTATAGCCGAAGGCTTTCCAGCCGATGATGGTGGACAGGGCAAAGATCACCAGCCCGCTTTCTTTGAACCAGCGGGGACTTTCCAGCCCGAAGGCCTTCAGCACCAGGGATACCGGCCCTGCCAGTGGGTTGTACATCCACAGGAAGATGATGCTGGCCACCGCCAGGGAAATGGTGCTGGGCAGGAAGAACACCGAGCGGAACAGGGCCTGGGCCTTTTTGTTCCCGATCAGCTGGGTGAGCACAAAGGCGAACCCGTAGGGCAGCAGGAAGTTGAATATGAGGAGGAGCACCACCAGCACCCCGGTGTTCCCCAAGATTTTGCCGAATTCCTTGCTGGCAAAGATCTGCTGGTAGTTGGAAAGTCCTACGAATTTCATGGTGGGGCTGATCATGTTCCACTGGAAGAAGCTCAGGTAGGCGTCTTCCAGCAAAGGTCGGTAATAAAAAATGGCAAACACCAGGACGGCAGGGAGCAGGTAGAGCCAGGCACGGTTCCCGCCAGTCCGGGAGGAAGAATGGAGCATAGGATACCTTCTTTCGTTAATAAAAGAGGCTGTTGCATGTGCAACAGCCTTGTCAACGGTCAGCTGTCAACTACAGTAATTCGTTGACCTTTGCTGCGGTTTCCTGGAGGGCCTGGGCGGCGGGTTCCTTGCCGCTTAAAATCACGTCCCGGACATCGATCAGCAGCTGTTCTGCTTTGAGACCGTTCTGGCCAGGGAAGCTGGCCCATTTCACCAAGTTGGGCATGGTGGACAGGGCGGCCTGGATGTTTTTGTTGGAATCGATGACTTTCTTGAAAGCACCTTCCTTGTCCATGCCTTTGCGGGGCGGCAGGTAGCCGGTGCCAGTGGACCATTTGGTCAGGGCATCATTGGATTCCAGATATTTGATGAATTCCCAGGCGGCTTTCTGTTTGGCCGGATCCTTGGAGAAGCACATCAGGAAGTTGCCCCCTGCAGGGACTTTCCGAGGTTTGCCTTGGAACACAGGGAAAGGAGCAGCCACCACCTTGAAGTTGGCGCTCTTTTCAAAGTTGGCCCGTTTGCCAATGGTGGTGCACACCATACCCACCTTGCCGGACAGATAAGCCTGGAATCCTTCTTCGTTGGTGGCATGGAGTCCGCTGCCGTCTTTTACCATGTCAGCCAGCAGCTGGTAGGCTTGGGCAGCTTCCGGGCTGTCGAAGGCTGCACGGACTTTGCCGTTTTCTTTTTTCAGCATGGCTCCGCCGTTGGATTCGATGAGAGCCTGCTGGGCCCAGTTGTCTGCATATTCCTGCATGAAGAACCCGGCGTTCCCCGTCTTGGCTTTGATGGTTTCCGCTGCTTTCTTCACTTCATCCCAGGTCTTGGGAGGGTTGTCCGGATCCAGGCCAGCTTGTTTGAACAGATCCGGGTTGATGTAGAGTACGGGAACAGAAACGGAATAGGGAAGACCGATCTGTTTGCCGTCTTCGGTCTGGGCTAGAGCCAGCACGTTGGGCAGGAAGTTGTCCTTCAGGAAGTTCTTGTCCTTGTCGTCCTGTTTGGCCAGGTCGTTCAGATCAGTGTACTTCAGGTTGTCATTGGCATAGTTCAGATAGCTGTAGCCCATCTGGACCACGTCCGGATTCTTGCCGGAAGCCATGGCCGCCTGGAGATTCTGGGTCAGGCCCTTGTACATGTCCGGATTGTATTTAGCGGTGACTTCGATATCCGGATGGGATTTGTTGAATTCATCTACCAGTTGCTTCACCGTAGCGCCTCCGAAGCTTTCAGAAGCTACATGCCAGTATTCGATTTTCACTTTCTTGTCAGCACTCTTGGATCCAGTGCTGCCGCCGCACCCCAGTACCCCCAGGGAAAGGACCCCAGCCAAGGCCAGCGCCATCGTCTTTTTCCAGTTCATTCCGTTACCTCCCTATCAGTCATTACAATGATTTATTTGGAAACAAAATCAGTATATGAAAATAAGGTAAAAGTTTCGCAGTCCATAAGTAAAAATGATGTAATTTATTGCAGTGCTTTGTAAAACTCTGTAAGATTGCATTCCCTAGGTTAGCTTGGTATAATAAAGAAAAAGCGGCAGGGAAGGACCTGCAAGGGGGTATGCATCCATGAAACAGCATAAATTCTGGGCTTGGGCCACGGTCTTCGCCTTTGCCATGACCATGTTTACTGGAATGAAAAGAAAATAAAAAAGGAGGCTGCTGCAGATGCGGCAGCCTCTCCTGTATACGAAAGGAGAGGGGACTATGCCTTGTACCACTTTATTAGTAGGAAAGAATGCAACCGTTGACGGATCCACCATGATGGCCCGGAACGAAGATTCTCCTTCCGGGAAGTTCACTTCCAAGAAATTCATCGTGGTCCGGCCGGAGGATCAACCCCGGAAGTATAAAAGTGTGATTTCCCAGGTGGAGATCGCTCTGCCGGACAATCCCCTCCGATATACGGCCATGCCCAATGCCCAGGCTGTGGAAGGGATCTGGGGGGAAGCGGGGATCAACGCCGCCAACGTGGCCATGACGGAAACGGAGACCATCACTTCCAATCCCCGGGTCCTGGGGGCCGATTCCCTGGTGCCAGGAGGCATTGGAGAAGAGGATCTTTTGACCTTGGTACTGCCCTACATCCGGTCCGCTCGGGAAGGGGTACTGCGGCTGGGAAGCCTGCTGGAGCAGTACGGCACCTACGAAATGAACGGCATCGGATTCCAGGATGTGGACGAAGTCTGGTGGCTGGAAAGCATCGGCGGCCATCACTGGATCGCCAAGCGGGTGCCTGATGATGAGGCGGTGGTGATGCCCAACCAACAGGGTATCGATTTCCTGGATCTGGCAGATGCCCTGGGATCAGGGAAGGACAACCTGTGCTCCCGGGATTTGGCAGCCTTTATTGAAGAAAACCATCTGGACCTGACCCTGGCAGAAGACAGGGAAGGACCGGTGGCGGAAGATACGGCTTTTGACTGCCGGTCCGCCTTTGGCAGCCACGATGATGCGGACCATACCTACAATACGCCTCGGGCCTGGTACATGCTCCGGTGCCTGATTCCCTTCAGCATCCAGTGGGAAGGCTCGGAAGTCCCTTTCCATCCGGAAGATGACGACTTGCCTTGGTCTGTAGAACCGGACCGGAAGGTGACGGTGGAAGATGTGAAATATATCCTCAGCAGCCACTACCAGGGGACTCCTTATGATCCCTACGGCCACAAGGGAGATGGGAGCCTACGGGGGAAATACCGGCCCATCGGTATCAACCGGACCAATTTCCTGGCCCTCACCCAACTGCGGCCGGATCTGCCGGAAGACCGGCGGGCGGTGGAATGGATCGCCGAAGGGTGCAACGTGTTCAATGCCTTTGTGCCATTTTATACCAATGTGGACAAAACTCCGGAATATCTGGCGATTACAGGAGAAGAACCGGATTCCAATCAGTTCTATTGGGCTAACCGACTCATCGGAGCCTTGGCCGATGCCCATTTCGGTGCCTGCGCCAATTTGATCGAACGGTACCAGAACAAGGTAGCTGCCCGGGCTCATGCCCTGCTGAAGGAAGGGGACCGGGGAGAAACTGGGGAAAATCCGAGTCTGTACTTGGAAGCAAGGAACGAAAAAATGGCCGCTATGGCTAAAGAAGAGACCCAAAAAGTCCTGGGTCAGGTGCTCTACGCTGCCAGCAACGGGATGAAGAACGGATTTGCACGGTCGGATGCGTGAGCCGCTTTGCGGCTCACTATAAAGGGGATGCTGCGTAAGCGGCATCCCCTTTTGTGGTATAATAAAAACAACAACGACTATTGGAGGGATTGTCATGGCTGAGAATCAGCTGCCCCACAATCATGGAGAAAATATCAATTATATCTTGAAAGATCTGCCGGAAAACGCCAACTTTTCTGCGGTGTCCGGGCTGTTCAGCAGCCTGGCGGATGCCAATCGGATCAAACTGTTCTGGTTTTTGTGTCATATGGAAGAATGCGTCATCAACCTGTCGGCACTGATGCACATGAGCAGTCCAGCCCTGTCCCATCATTTGAAGATCCTCCGGGAAAACGGCCTCATCATCAGCCGCCGGGCCGGGAAAGAAATGTACTATAAAGCCGCCAATACCGAGGAAGTGCGGCTCCTCCACCACATGATCGAACTCCTCATCGACATCACCTGTCCAGAGCAGGAGGCGGAAGCAGAGAAGAGTAGTGAAGAGTGAAGAGTCAAGTCCGCTTTTTCTTCCTGTACTGGAAGGGCGTACAGTGGAACTGCTGACGGAAGGCTTCTATGTAGTAACTGGGGGAGCGGAACCCACAGTTTTCTCCAATTTCACTGATGGACTGGTCGGTGGAATCCAGCAGTCGGACGCTCTGTTCCAAGCGCAGTTCCCGGAGATAGGCAAAGATGGATTCTCCCGTGAACCGTTTGAAGATGCGGCAGCATTCGCTTTCCGTATAGGAGGCATAAGCGGCTATTTGAGCCAGGGTGATTTTTTCCCCATAATGGGCTGTCAGGTAGCTGAGGATCCGCTGGGCCACGGTATTGGCCCGGGACCATTTCCGTGTCTGGAACTCGTCCGATGGCTGGTGGCAGAGGACGGCAGCGAAAATTTCATAGAGCCGGGCTGTGGCAAAAAGTTCCCAGCCCGGTCTTTTTGTTTCACTTTCCTGGTAGATTTCACGGATCTTCTGGAGAACATCCGCCTGCCAAGGGTCCCTTTGATATAGAGGCCGGGCAGTCAGTACAGGATCTGAGAGGGCCGGAAGCACATAGTCTTGTTCCAGTACGGAGCCGGGGAATCCGCAGAGCAGCCGGGGATGGATATCCAAGCAAATGTAGCCGGCATCTGGATTTCCCAGGGGACGGGCCATGTGGAGATAACCGCTGTTGATGAAGATGCCGTCTCCGGTCTCAAGCTGCCAGCTGGCTTCGTTGACGGAAAAGGTCACAGTACCCTGGACTACGGCACAGAACTGCAGTTCTTCATGCCAGTGGAGCCGGGTATAACCCAGTACATTGCGGCTTAGGATGGAATTGTAGACAGCCATGGGAAATCCATGGGTCCCGTGGCGGGTGGATTCCCGGTTTCTGGCATCCACTGGGATGTTGGTGACCTGCATGGAAAAACTCCTTTCGTCTGAAGAAGATGGATTTGGTTCCAGTATAACAGATTTTTCAAAAAACGCAATTTAGTGATATTTTTCATCAGGATTCGCATAGAATCCCTTCTAGGGATTTCTTATAATGAAACCATCAAGAAAGGGAGTCCAAGGAGGTATACAGTATGGACATCAATGGAAAGCGTCTGATGGAACATATCAATACTTTGGGAAAAATCGGCATTGGAGAGGATGGCAGGCGGATCCGGCTGGCGGCCAGTGATACCAATCGGCAGGGCCGGGATCAGGTAGCAGCATGGATGGAGGAAGCCGGTCTCCAGGTAGTGGTGGACCGGATCGGGAATATCTTCGGCATCTGGGAAACGCCGGAAAACAAGGGAGAAACTCCCATGATGGTGGGGTCCCACATCGATACGGTGATCAATGCCGGTCAGTATGACGGCTGTCTGGGGGTGCTGGCTGGCATCGAACTGTGCCAAACTCTCCAGGAACAAGGGGTCCGTCCCAAGCATCCTCTTGTAGTGGGAGTGTTCACCAACGAAGAAGGGGTCCGGTATTCGCCCGATATGATGGGCAGCCTGGTGTACGCAGGGGGACTTTCCTGCGAAGAAGCCCTGGCTTCTGTAGGTACGGATGGGACCATCCTGGGGGAAGAACTGAAGCGGATCGGATATGGGGGCACCGTGGAACCCGGGTTCCTGAAGCCCTTTGCCTTTCTGGAACTCCACATCGAACAGGGCCCCATCATGGATGTGGAAGGGTACGATATCGGAGCTGTAGAAAATCTCCAGGGCATCCACTGGCAGCAAGTGACCATCAAAGGAGCAGCCAACCATGCAGGGACTACGCCCACACGGCTCCGCCACGATGCGGGCCTGGCTGCGGCCAAAGTCAATGTGTTCTGTCGGCAGATGGTGGAAAAATCCGGCGGGGTGTGCACCATCGGCACCATGGCCTACCAACCCAATGCGGTGAACGTGATCCCCAGTGAGGCGAAATTCACCATCGACCTGCGGAATCCGGACAAGGCCAGATTGGATGGAGATGAAGAGATCCTGGCTGCCTATCTGGAACAGCTGGCCCAGGAAGAGGGCGTGGAAATCACCGCCAAACGGATGACCTGTTTCGATCCAGTGCCCTTTGATGAAGGAATTTGTCAGAAAGTGGAAAAAGCCGCTGCTGCCCGGAACTTGAAATGCCGCCGGATGGTGTCCGGAGCCGGTCAGGACGCCCAGATGATGGCTCGGATCTGTCCCACCGCCATGATCTTTGTACCCAGCGTCAAAGGCATCAGCCACAATCCGGCCGAATACACCCCGGACCAGGCCTGCATCAACGGGGCCAATGTGTTCTTGGATGTGGTGCGGGAAATGATCGGGGCATAAGAAAGGGGAGAATACTTTATGGAAATCATCCGCACAATGAACAACGTATTCTGGGGCTGGCTGGTAGCGGGCATCCTGCTCCTGACAGGGGTGTTTTTCACGCTGCGGCTGCATTTTCCCCAATTCCGCTACTTCACCCGGCTGTTTGGCAATCTGGCCTGCAGCATGAAAGGCAATGAAAAGGCCGAGGGAAGTGTGTCGGGATTCGGAGCTCTGTGTGCCGCTGTGGGAGGACAGGTAGGGACCGGATCCCTGGTGGGTGTGGCCACAGCCCTGGCTTCCGGCGGTCCGGGAGCTATCTTCTGGATGTGGGTGACGGCCGTGCTGGGAATGCCCATCAGCTTTGCGGAAGCGGTGCTGGCCCAGCTGTTCCGGGTAAAGAATCCAGATGGGACCTATCGGGGCGGACCGGCTTATTATATGGAAAAAGGGCTTCACAGCAAGGCATTGTCCATCCTGTATTCTATCAGCATTTTGGTGGGCATCGGGTTCTTCTACTGCATGATCCAGAGCAATTCTATTTCTGTAGCTCTTACAGGGGTGGCACCGGTCTCTCCTCTGGCAGCCGGCATCCTGCTGCTGATCCTAGTAGCCTTGGTCATCTTCGGAGGCATCAAGCGGCTGTCAGAAGTGGCATCCTACATCGTGCCCTTTATGGCTCTGGGATACCTGATTATGGCCATCTGGGTGATGTTGGTCCATGCTTCCATGCTTCCGGAAATGCTCCTCCAGATTTTCACAGGGGCCTTTTCCGGCCAGGCAGCTGCAGGAGGTGTGGCGGGCTATTCAGTGCAGCAGGCTTTTCGTTACGGAGTGGCCCGGGGATTGTTTTCCAATGATGCAGGCAACGGCACAGCACCTACCATGCATGCTACAGCTGTAGTTCCCCATCCAGTGAACCAAGGCTTTGCCGCCATGTTGGGGACTTTCATTACCACCATCATCATCTGCAGCTGTACAGCTTTCTGTATCCTGCTTTCCAATCAGCTGGGTACGGGGGAAACGGGAATTGCGCTGACCCAGCTGGCCTTTGAAAGCAATCTGGGAAGCATAGGCCGGTGGGTTGTGTTCCTAGCTATGTTCTTGTTCGGTTTCACCACTCTGCTGGCAGATATTTATTATGGAGAAGTGAATTTGATGATCCTGGTGAAGAAGCCCCAAGCTGTCACGATTTATCGGGTGCTGTGCTGCGCCATCATCATCGCTGGTGCGGTGGCTCCAGTTCCTATGGTGTGGGATCTGGTGGATTTTGCCAGCGCCTTCATGGTATTCTTTAATGTGATTGCATTGCTGAGACTTTCCAGATATGTGGTCTTGGCCCTGAAAGACTATGCCGGACAATGGAGTGCCAAAAAAGAAGCTGGCGCTCGGCCGGTGTGGGATTTTACCCATCAAGTGGATGAAGAAGATCTTGACTGACAAAGAAAGGATGGGATTGAAATGGATTTCAAAGAACAGCTGACGGCTTGGCGTCATTATCTCCATCAGCATCCAGAAACAGCCTTTGAGGAGAAAACGGCTCCCCAGCTGACTGCAGAACAGATGCGGGCCTGGGGGATCCAGGTCGAAGAAGGCATCGGCAGGACCGGAGTGGTAGGCACTCTCCGGTGTGGGAATGGCGGAGGCTGTATCGGCATCCGGGCGGATATGGATGCTCTGGATATCACAGAACGGAGCTGCCATGACCATATCTCCCTGTGTCCGGGGAAAATGCATGGCTGCGGTCATGACGGCCATACGGTGATGCTGTTGGGAGCGGCCAAACTGCTGGCGGATCGGAAAAATTTCAATGGCACGGTCCGCTTTATCTTTCAGCCGGCAGAAGAACCGGGCCGGGGTGCCCAGGCCATGATCGATGACGGGCTGTTCGAACGGTTCCCCATGGATGAAATCTATGGCCTCCACAATGCGCCTTTCCTGCCGGCCGGGACCCTTTCCACCCGGGTGGGGGGCATGGCTGCCAGCGAAGATGATTTTTCCTTCACCATTACTGGAAAAGGGGGCCATGCTTCTTCCCCCCACGAAGGAAATGACCCACTGGCCTCTTTTGCAGAAATTTATCTGGCACTTCAGACCATCGTCAGCCGGAATGCGCCGCCCATGCGTCCAGTGGTGGTCTCCTGCACGGAAATCGAGACAGATGGGGCTCACAATGCCATCCCCACCACCGTGACGGTACGGGGAGATGCCCGGACTACCACGCCGGAAGACCAGCAGCTGGTGGAAAATCGGATGCGGGATATTGTGGAGGGAATCTGTCGGATGAACCACGCCCAGTGCAGCTTTGCCTACACCCATGAGTTTTTCCCCACGGTCAATGACGCCGGATGCGTCCAATATGCGGTGCGGGCTGCCCAGGCGGTGGTGGGAGAAAAACGTACTTTTGGAGACTGTGAGCCATGGATGGCGTCGGAAGACTTTGCCGCTTTCCTGAAACATGTGCCTGGCTGTTTCCTGCTTCTGGGAACCGGAAAAGAGAAAAGTGGAAATGTCTCTCTTCATCAGAATATCTATGACTTCAATGATGATGTATTGGCAACGGGAGCAGAATTTTGGGCCGAGCTGGTAAGACTCCGGCTAGCAGCATAAGAAGGGAGCATGATGATGGAGAACGAAATCAAGAGCGTGACCCGGAAACCCAGCGGGAAATGTCAATGGGACGGGCTTTTTACCCGACAGGCAGCAGAAACGGCCCGGAACTTCCATCGGACTATCCCAGGATATGCGCCCACGCCCCTGGTGGATCTGAAGGGATTGGCAAAACACTTGGGGCTGGAGGCGTTCTATGTGAAAGATGAAAGCTTCCGGTTCGGCCTCAATGCCTTCAAGGGACTGGGAGGCAGTTTCTGCGTGGCCCAAGTCCTGGGAGAGAAACTGGGGATCCCCATAACAGAAATGACCTTTGCCCTGCTCCAAGATCCTGCAGTCCATGCAAAGATCAAAGACCTGTGTTTTGTGACGGCCACCGACGGGAACCACGGCCGGGGCATTGCTTGGACCGCTCATTGCCTGGGAGTGAAGAGCCGGGTATTCATGCCCAAAGGAAGTTCCCGGGAAAGGCTGGAGAACATCCGGGCTTTGGGCAGCGATGCCTGTATCACGGAATTCAATTATGATGATACGGTGCGCCATGCTGCTCGGGTGGCGGAAGAAACTGGCGGAGTATTGGTCCAGGATACGGCTTGGGAAGGATACGAAACCATTCCCGGGTGGATCATGGAAGGGTACACCACCCTGGCCCTGGAAGCGGCAGAGGCTCTATCCCAGCCTCCCACCCACATTTTCCTCCAGGCGGGAGTGGGGGCCATGAGTGGGGCACTCACCGGATTCTTCGCCGATTATTACGGCAGCCAGAAGCCCGTGATCACCATTGTGGAACCCAATCGGGCGGACTGCATCTTCCGTACTGCCGCTGCCGGGGATGGGAAGCTCCACACTGTGACTGGGGCATTGGACACCATTATGGCCGGATTGGCCTGCGGGGAACCCTGTACCTTGGGCTGGGGGGAACTGGCAGCTCATGCCGAGCATTTTGCTTCTGTCCCTGATTGGGTGGCGGCCCAAGGCATGCGGATCCTGGGCGCGCCGGTCCCCGGGGACCCCAGGGTGATTTCCGGAGAAAGCGGAGCGGTGACCAGCGGCTTTGTCTGTGAACTGTACCGGAACAAAGAGCAGGAACCCCTGAGAGAGGAGCTGGGCCTGGACAAAGATTCCCGGGTCCTGTGCATCAGCACTGAAGGCGCTACGGATCGGGAGAGCTACCGGCGCATCGTTTGGGATGGAACCTGGGCAAGAAGCTGAGCTCCACCGTCCGTGGTCCAATTCCATACTTGCTTCCGTCCTCTTGGAAGGATCCTTTGAACGCAGGAGTTTCGCTGGCAGGGATGATCGCCAGCCAAAATGTGTTTGATTCCCAACAGGATCCCCGACAGGGCAGCAGCTGGCAGGATTACCGGAATTGGAGGATGCTCTCCGGCGCAGTCGGCCAGTTCCTGGAGTATCGGGAAATGGAACAGCAAAAAATCTTCAGCCAACCGGCATTCGTCTATTGTAACCAGGCAGGAATCTGAAGAGAAATAAAAGAAAGATCCATGATTAAAAAATTTTAAGCAGAGTGCAGGGCAGTTTAGGGATCCTGCAAATACTATTATACATGAAAGAAAGGGGCCGTTGTACGTTTTGTGCAACAGCCCCTATCCTATTTGATTTTCGTCTTATTCAATTTAGCCGAGATCCGATTCCCGATGGTCTGGACCACCTGGACCAGGACAATCAGCACGATGACCGTGGCCACCATGGTGTCCGCCTGGAACCGCTGATAGCCGTACCGGATGGCCAGGTCTCCCAGGCCGCCGCCGCCCAATGCTCCGGCCATGGCACTGGAACCGATCAGGCTGATCACTGCCAGGGTGATACCCAGCACGATGGAATGCATGGCTTCCGGCAGCAGCACTTTCCAGATGATCTGCATGGGACTAGCTCCCATGCTCTGGGCTGCCTCGATGACCCCTGGATCCACTTCCAGGAGGGAGGATTCGATGATCCGGGAAATGAATGGGGTACAAGAAATGGTCAACGGGACGATGGCAGCGGTGGTCCCGATGGAAGAACCGACGATCAGCCGGGTCAGGGGGATGATGGCCACCATGAGGATGATGAAAGGCACGGAACGGAGGGCATTCACAATGGAGCCCAGGGTTTTGTGGAGGGCAGCGTTTTCCTTGATGTGCCCTTTCCCGGTAATGGTCAGGATCACCCCCAGGGGGATGCCGAAGAGGGATGCAATGGCAGCGGACAGGGCCACCATGTAAAGGGTTTCCCCCAGGGCCTTGATCAGCAGATGGATCATATTAGGAGACATAACCGATCACCTCATCTTTTACTTTTCTTTCATGGAGGTAATCCAGGGCCTTTTTCAGATGGGCCTCGTCACCTTCCACTTCAATGAGCAGGGTCCCGAAGGGGGTATCCTGCAGGGTCTCGATATTGGCCGTGAGGATGTTCACATTGGTATCGTATTGCTTGATCAGCACAGAGACGATGGGTTCTCCCGCACTGTCCCCGATGAAACTCAGGCTCACCAGGGCCTTGTCCCCAGGCCGGTATTCCTTGTGGATGTCCAGCTTCTTGACGAAATCCGGCAGGTCATTGTGCTGGATGCTGGCTACGAATTCCTTGGTGGTAGCCTTCTGGGGATTGGTGAAGATATCCACCATGGAGCCCTGTTCGATGATCTCCCCGTTTTCGATGACGGCCACTCGGTCGCAGATTTCCTTCACCACGTTCATCTGGTGGGTGATCATGACGATGGTGATGTGGAGCCGTTTGTTGATGTCCCGGAGCAGGGAGAGGATGCTTTCCGTGGTCTGGGGATCCAGGGCAGAAGTGGCTTCGTCGCACAGGAGCACCTTGGGATCGCTGGCCAGGGCACGGGCAATGCCTACCCGCTGTTTCTGCCCGCCGGAAAGCTGGCTGGGGTAGTGGTCGGCCCGGTCGCTGAGTCCGACCAGTTCCAGCAGGGGGGCCACCTTCTTTTGGATGGAAGCCTTGTCCATGCCTTGGATTTCCAGGGGGAAAGCGATGTTGCCGTAGACCGTGCGGCTGGAGAGCAGATTGAAATGCTGGAAGATCATGCCGATATTCTGCCGGGCTTTCCGCAGCTGTTCTTCTCCCAGGGCGGTCATTTCCTGGCCGTCTACGATCACTTTGCCGCTGGTAGGCTTTTCCAGCATGTTGATGCAGCGGACCAGGGTGCTTTTGCCGGCCCCGGAAAGGCCGATGATCCCGAAGATCTCGCCTTCATTGATGGTCAGGTTGATATCCTTCAGGGCGTGCAGGTCCCCTGAAGCTGTATGATAGATCTTTTCGATATGCTGCAGTTCTATCATGGGGGTTCACCTCCGTAGAAATAAAAAAACCTCTTCATCTGATGTGAAGAGGAATCAGTTGGGCTTACTCATCTTCATCTTTCAGGCACTGCCTGGTGGACTTAGCACCGTTCAGCCGGCTGCGCCGCTGATGGTTGCCGTAACTTCATTGGGCCAGTCCCTCCGTTACTCTCGATGAAATCAATGCGCTTTAAATGATACCGTATAAAGTACAGTTTGTCAATGGGGATTGGGAAAACCTAGTAAAGAGACTCAATTCACCCAACCACCTAGCTACTGGATCGCTTAGACTTCTCTATCCTCCATCCGTTGACACCCTACTCCTCCCGTGTTACAATCCTCCCCAAGGAGGGAAGAAGCATGGATACCAGGGCCATCCGCTGTTTCCAGCAGGTTTATGAAAAGAAAAGCATCCATCAGGCGGCCAAGGTGCTGTTCCTGACGCCCCAGGGGGTGAGCCGGATCATCGGTGTGCTGGAAGGGGAGCTCCAGGCCAAGCTTTTTGTCCGCACTCCCAAAGGGATGGAGCCTACCCGAGAGGGAGACTATTTCTATGAACACAGCCGTTCTTTCTCCGCCCAGCTGCTCCGGCTCCAGTTGGGGATCCAGGAAATGAAGCGGCAGCAGCAGGGACTGCGGATGGGCTTTGCCTGCGGGGTCCTCCATGTGATTTCTATAGGGAAGCTCCAGGAGGCGGCTGCCCAGCATCCGGAATTCCGGCTGGAATGGGTGGAGGATTTCAATGAAAATATCCTGCGGCTGCTCCAAGAAGGGACCCTGTCCTGCGGGTTCTGCGTGGGGACGCAGGCTCCGGAGGGGTTCTTTCGCCGGGAACTGTTCCGGGCGCCGGTGGGAGCAGTGGTGTACCCAGGGCATCCTCTCTATGGCCGGGACAGCCTTTCCCTGGAAGACTTGAAAGGGGAGCCCCTCTTGTGCCTCAACGAACATTTTTCCATTTATCACAATGTGGCGGAGCGGTGCGGGGATTTTGGCTTTACGCCTCATTTTGCGGTGAAGACCATGGAAAGCAGCCTGATTTACCAGTTCTGCAGGGAGGGTCGGGGCATCGGCATCGATGCGGCCATCCATCCTGTAGAAGCTCCTCTCCGACAGATTCCTCTCCGGGAAACCGCCCCTTGGCAGGTGTTCTTTGTGTGCCCCCAAAACCGGGCGGAAGACACCCTGTTCCAGGAGCTGCTGGCGGTTTGTCCCCGACCGGTATAATCTATCAATAATTTATTGATACCTACTGCCGCTTCCTTGCTGGACGGCAGTCTCTTTTTTATGATAGGGTGGAAGACAGATACAATAGAAATGATTTTTGAGGAGGCAATCACATGCAGCGCAAATTTCCCCATCTGTCCAGCCCCATCACCTTGGGACGCACCACTTTCCGGAACCGGATCTTCTCCGCTCCCATGGGAGGTACGGACATCACCAATGACGGATGCATCGGCCCTAAATCTACGGCCTTTTATGAACTCCGGGCCAAAGGAGGAGCCGGGGCGGTCACTGTTTCGGAACTGATGGTCCATCCGGCCACCGACGGCTCCCATGCCTATCATCTGGATGAAAGCATCCTGAATTCCCTGGCCTGCGCCACCTATACGGCAGACGCCATCCGTCGGCATGGCGCCATCCCTTCCCTGGAACTGTCCCATTCCGGTCAGTTTGCCGGTACCTACATGACGGATAAGGAAAAGCAGCACAGCCTCCATCAGTGGGGCCCCAGTGACGGAGTCCGGGCCGATGGGGTTCCGGTGCGGGCCCTGACCCAGGAGCTGATCGATGACATCGTGGCTGCCTACGGCCATGCCGCTGGCCTGGCCAAACGGGCGGGCTTTGAAATGGTGATGATTCATGGAGGCCACGGCTGGCTGATCAACCAGTTCCTATCCCCCCTGTTCAACCACCGGAAGGACGGATACGGCGGCTCCTTGGAAAACCGGACCCGGTTTGCGGTGGAAGTCCTGAAATCGGTGCGGGCTGCGGTGGGGCCCTTTTTCCCCATCGAATTCCGGATGAGCGGAGCGGAATTTGCTGAAGGAGGCTACGGACTGGACGAAGGGGTGAAGATTGCCCAGGCCATCGAACCCTATGCGGACCTGATCCATGTATCCGCCGGCACTTACCAGAAGACCTTCGGGATCACCCATCCCTCCATGTTCGAGGACCACGGCCGGAATGTGTACCTGGCGGCGGAAATCAAGAAGCATGTAGCAAAACCGGTGGCTGCCATCGGGGGGCTCACGGACCCGGCCATGATGGAAGAAATCGTCGCTTCCGGAAAGGCGGATGTGGTATACATGGCCCGGCAGCTGCTGGCAGATCCGGAAACGCCCCGGAAGATCGAAGAAGGCAGGGAAGAGGAAATCGTCCATTGTCTCCGGTGTTTCACCTGCATGGCGGAACGGGCAGCCACCGGTACCCGCCGGTGTACGGTGAATCCCCTGATCGGCCGGGAGCTGGACGGGACGGAAGTCCAGCCGGCACCGGTGAAAAAGAAGGTAGTGGTGGTGGGCGGCGGCCCTGGGGGCCTATATGCTGCCTATACCGCTGCCCGCCGGGGCCATCAGGTGATCCTGATGGAAAAAGAGGGAGAAGTGGGAGGCATCCTGAAAAGCGAGCAGGCCATTCCCTTCAAGAAAGAGATGTACCAGCTGGCCCATACCTACGAACTGCTGGCTCGGAAAGCAGGAGCGGAGATCCGGCTGAACACGGAAGCCACCCCGGAAACGGTGGAGGTGGAAAAGCCCGATGCCCTGGTCATCGCTGCTGGCTCCAGGCCTCTGGTGCCTCCCATCAAAGGACTGGACGGGGACAATGTGGTGATCGTGAACAACTACTACAAGGAAAAAGACAAAGTGGGGGACCATGTGGTGGTGTTCGGCGGCGGCCTGGCCGGGTGTGAATGTGCCATCCACCTGGGCCAGGAAGGAAAAAAGGTGGAAATCGTGGAAATGCGTCCCACCCTGGCCCCCGATGCCAATGTGCGCCACCGTCCTTTGCTGCTGGCGGAAATCGCCAAAACAGCCACGGTCCACACGGGATACAAAGGGGTAGAAGTGACCCAAAAGGGTATCCTCTGCACCGATCCTTCCGGAAAGCAGGTGTTGGTGCCTGGGGATACGGTGATCTGCGCCCTGGGCCAGCGGTCCCGGACGGATGTAGTGGAGGCTTTGCGGAACAGTGCCCCCTTTGTCAGGGTCATCGGAGACGCAGCACGGGTGTCCACCATCACCAATGCAGTGTATTGGGGACATTGGGCAGGGATGGATATTTGAGGTCTCGGGTCTCGAGACTTGAAACCGAGCCGCTATGCGGCTCATGAGACCGGGCTGTTGCACATTACGTGCAGCAGCCTCTTTTTTAATGGAGAAAACCGCATAAAAAATTTTCACAAATTCCCAAATACTACTTGCATTTATCGCATCATCGTAGTAAAGTATTAAATCAGTAAAGCAATTGTTCCGGAAAGGTCCGGAACGGCAAAGATTCCAGAAAAGAAAGGGGTTACGATCATGGTAGCCGGATTGAATGAACGGGAACTGAAACAGCTGGCCAAAGCCTTTACCCTGCTGCAGGATGTGGACGGCAGCCTGGCCTTCCTGGAAGATATCTGCACCCCCAATGAGCTGAAGGCATTGAGCCAGCGGCTGGAAGTGGCGGTGCGTCTTCATCGCGGCGAGAACTATGCGAAGATCGTCAAGGATACGGGCGCCAGCAGCACCACCGTATCCCGGGTCAATCGTTGTCTGAACTATGGAGCGGGAGGGTACCGTACCCTGATCCCCATCTTGACTGAAGGAGCTAACGAGAAATGAGCAACAGTACTGTACTGCGGATCCCTTACGGGACCAAAGATATCCTGCCGGGAGATGCCCGGATGAAACGGGAGCTGGAAGATCGGATCGCCGGGAATTTCCTTTCCTGGGGCTACGATGAAGCCATCACCCCTACCATCGAATACGCCGATACTTTTGCCCTGAGCGGGGCTGGCATCAGCGATGAAAGCATGCGGTTCATGGACCGGAACAACCGGACGGTGATGCTCCGGAGTGAAATGACTACCCCTCTGGCCCGGATGGTGGCTACCCGGCTGAAAAACGATAGGGGCGTGAAGCGGCTGTTCTACATCGCCAATGTGTTCCGTCACGAACAGACCCAGGCCGGCCGCCAGTGCGAATTCTCCCAGGCGGGAATCGAGATGATCGGGGCGGAAGCCCCCATGGCAGATGCGGAAGTGCTGGCCCTGGCCGTCAGCAGCCTGAAAGCCGCCGGACTCCAGGATTTCCTCATTAGTATCGGTCACAGCGCTTTCCTGGCTGGGCTCATGGAAGAAGCCAAGCTGACGGAGAAACAGGCGGACTTCGTAAAGACCATGATCCTGAGCCACAATGCAGTGGGCTTAGAAGAAGCGGCAGAACGGTTCATCCCCAAGGAACTGAAGGACCTGTTCCGGGATCTGCTCTATCTCCAAGGCGGCCGTGACCTGCTGGATACCCTGGAAACCCGGGTGAAGAATCCCAAGAGCCTGGATGCCCTGAAGAACCTGAAAGCCATCTATAAACTGGCAGAATCCTATGGGGTGGAACAGTACCTGTCCTTCGACCTGTCCCTGATCCGGAACTTCGATTATTACACCGGCATGGTGTTCGAAGCTTATGCCCCCCAGATCGGGTTCAACATCTGCGGCGGCGGGCGTTACGACCATATGATGGAAGCTTTCGGGGATCCAGAACCAGCGACGGGGTTTGCCATGGGCATCGACCGGATCATCCTGTCCCTGCGCCGGGACGGCCGGTTCAACCGAGAATCCAAATGGGATATTTACGTAGCCTGGGCACCCGGCTGCCAGGGAAAAGCCATCCAGAAGGCCATCGAGCTGCGCAAGGGCGGCAAGAACGTAAAAGTGGCTACCAATGCCCTGACCCCGGAAGAAGCAGCCAAAGCCTGTGCGGCCAACCGGTGTGAAGCCGTAGCATATGTAGGATAGGAGAGAGACGGAATGGATTATTTGACAATCGCCCTGCCTAAGGGGAAACTTTTTGCAAAATCTGTGGAACTCCTGGCCAAAGTCGGTTATGCGGCGGAAAATGTGGTGGAAGATTCCCGGAAACTGGTCATCACCAACGAAGAGACCAAGGTGAAGTTCATCATCGTCAAGACCGTGGACCTGCCCACCTATGTGGAATACGGAGCGGCGGATATCGGCATCATCGGCAAGGATGTGCTCAATGAGGAACGGAAGGACATCTACGAACTGCTGGATATGGGCTACGGGGGATGCCATCTGATGATGGCGGTGCCAGAAGCCAAGGTACTGCCGGAAATCACCGATTACGCCCATATGCGGGTGGCTACCAAGTATCCCAAATGCGCAGCGGATTTCTTCGACAAGCTGGGGATGCAGATGGAAATCATCAAACTGAACGGTTCCATCGAACTGGGGCCCATCGTGGGGCTCAGTGAAATGATCGTGGATATCGTCCAGACAGGCCGTACCCTGAGAGAGAATCATCTGAAGGAAGTGGCCACGGTATTCCCGTCCACGGCCCGTCTCATTGCCAATAAAGTCAGCTTCAAGATGCAGTACGACCGGATCCGGAAGCTGGTAGAAGATCTGAAAGTAGTCCTGAAGGAGGAAAAACCGGAATGAAAGTCTATGATGAAAGAAAAAGTACGGCGGAAGAGATCAGCCGTCTCTTGGAAAAGAAATCTTTTGATGAAGTGAAACTGTCCCCGAAAGTGGCGGCAGCCGTAGAAAAAATGTTCGGCCGGCCTCTCACCGCAGCGGAAGAAGTAGACATCATCGTCAATGATATCCGTGCCAAAGGGGATGCCGCCCTGTTCGAATATACCAAGAAGCTGGATGGAGCGGATCTGACTCCCGCCACCATCCGGGTGACGGAAGAGGAATTTGCGGAAGCGGAAAAGGCCGTGGATGAAAAGACCATGGGCGCTATCCGCCGGGCCATCGCCAATGTGCGGAAGTTCCATGAGGAACAGCTGCCCAAGACCTGGCTCACTCCCCGGGCTTATGGGTCCTTCCTGGGCCAGAAGATGACCCCGGTGGACAGCGTGGGGATCTACGTCCCCGGCGGCACGGCAGCTTATCCTTCCAGCGTGATCATGAACGCAGTGCCTGCCAAAGTAGCGGGAGTGCCCCGGATCGCCATGGCAGCTCCTGCCGGCCGGGATGGGAAGATGAATCCCTATGTACTGGCCACTGCCAAGGAAATCGGCATTACGGAAATCTATAAGATGGGCGGGGCCCAAGCCATTGCAGCCCTGGCATTCGGGACAGAAACCATCCCCAAAGTGGAAAAGATCACCGGCCCCGGGAACATTTTCGTGACCCTGGCCAAGAAAGCGGTTTACGGACATGTGGACATCGACATGCTGGCCGGCCCCAGCGAGATCCTCATCGTGGCGGACAAGACCGCCGATTACCAGTACTTGGCGGCTGACCTCTTGAGCCAGGCGGAACATGATCCTCTGGCCTGTGCCATCCTGATCACCGACGATGAAGGATTGGCAAACAAGGTGGCGGACGAAGTGGAAGTCCAGCTCCAGAAGCTGCCCCGGAAGGAAATCGCTGCCCAGTCTTTGGCCGTCCAAGGGAAGATCATCCTGGCCAAGGATATGGACACCGTGGTGGAAATGGCCAACATCTCCGCACCGGAACACATGGAAATCAACACCAAAGAACCTTTTGCCCTGGTGCCCAAGATCCGCAACGCCGGCGCCATCTTCTTGGGAGCCTATTCTCCAGAACCTCTGGGGGACTATTACGCCGGCCCCAACCACATCCTGCCCACTGGCGGCACGGCTCGGTTCTATTCCGTGCTGAATGTGGAAACCTTTATGAAAAAGACCAGCATCATCTCCTATACCAAAGAAGCCCTGGCGGAAGCCGCTGACGACATCATCGCCATGGCAGAAGCGGAAGGGCTCCAGGCACATGCCAATGCCATCCGGATCCGGAAGGAGAAACAGCTGTAAAACGGTCAGCTGGCCGTTGACTATTGACTATTGACTGTAGACAAAAGTGTGCTGCCGGTGCAGCACGCTGCAATCAATCAATGAGGGGGAGCTGTTATGAGTAATATCCTTGCCCGGGAGAGCCTTTCCCGGATCGAAGACTATCAGGTGGAAACGGTACCTGATGCAGATATTGTTGTCAATGCCAATGAGACCAACTGGGACATGACTCCAGAGATCCGTCTGGAACTGGGGAGCCGGCTGGCGGGACATGCCTTCAACCGGTATCCTTCCATGCATGGGGAAGATCTCTGCCAGGTCATCGCCGACCGGCTGGGATTCGATCCCAGCCAGGTGGCCATCGGCAACGGTTCCAGCGAACTGTTGGAAAAAGCCTGCTACGCTTTCGGGGGTGCGGGCCGGAAGATTGCTTCCGCCAATCCTTCTTTTTCCATGTACCAGACCTATGCCATCCTGGCGGACAGCGAACCGGTGCTGTTCCCGCTGACGGCGGACGGATATGTGGATCCGGATGGGGTCATCAACTTCTGCCGGGAAGAAAAGCCGGCCCTCCTGATCATCTGCAATCCCAACAATCCCACCGGGAACTTCAATCCCAAGGCTGGTATGGAAAAAATCATCCGCAGTGTGGACTGCCCGGTGATCATGGATGAAGCCTACATGGAATTTGCGGTGGAAGAAGGGAAGATGGAAGACCTGAGCACCCTGTCCCTGGTGAACCAGGTGGACAATCTGCTGGTACTGAAGACCTTCTCCAAAGCCTACGGCCTGGCCAATCTCCGGATCGGCTACGGCATCGGCAGCGCTCCTCTGATGAAGATCCTGAAAAAAGTGCTGCTGCCCTATACGGTGAACGGGGTGTCCATCCTGACGGCAGAACTGCTCTACAGCAAGCCGGATGTACTCCGGGAACGGGTGAATGCGGTGCTTAGTGGACGGAAATATCTGCGGGAGCATCTGGAAGCGCTGGGCTTCCGGGTCCTGCCCAGCGCCACCAACTTCCTCCTGGCCCTGCCGGCTGGGAAAGCCCTGGAAAGACTGGCCGTGAAAGCCAAGGCGGACAGCCTGCCCAGTGCGGAAAAAGCTATGGCCGCCGGCGGATACTTGTTCCGGGAACTGCTGGCCCGGAAGATCCTGGTGCGGAACTACTCGGGGAATCCCCGGCTGCCGGGGGGCCTGCGGATCACTGTGGGCACGGCGGAAGAAAATCCCCTGATCATCGGGGCTGTCAAGGATATCATCCAGTAAGCTGAGGGAGGCCATGGATATGCGGCAAGGGAAAGTGGAACGGAATACGAAAGAGACCCAGATCTGTGTGGAATTGGATCTGGACGGCACCGGCAAGGCAGATATCTCCACCGGAGTAGGGTTCCTGGATCATATGCTGACCCTGCTGGCGGTCCATTCTTTTATGGACCTGAAGGTGCGGGCCCAGGGAGATCTGGAAGTGGACTGCCACCATACAGTGGAAGATGTGGGAATCGCTTTGGGCCAGGCCATTGCCCAGGCCTTGGGGGACAAAAAAGGCATCCACCGGTACGGCAGCTTCCTGCTGCCCATGGATGAAGCCCTGGCAGAAATCGCCCTGGACTTTTCCGGACGGCCCTACCTGGTGTGGAACGCCGAGATCATTCCCCGGGTGACCTTGGGGAATTTCGATACGGAGATGGGAGAAGATTTCTTTCGGGCTCTGGCCATGAACTGTGGCCTGACCCTCCACATCAATGTGCCTTATGGGAAGAACACCCACCATATGCTGGAAGCCATCTTCAAGGGTGTGGCCCGGGCCATGAGCCAGGCCGTAGCCCTGGATCCCAGGGTCCATGGGGTGATGAGCAGCAAGGGGGCATTGTAAATGGACAAAGATACCATTGTGATCATCGATTATGGACGGGGGAATCTGCACTCCGTATACAACGGCCTTCTGAAAGTGGGAGCGTCCCCAGTTGTTTCCGGAGACCCCAAGGTCATCGCTGAAGCCCCTCGGGTGATCCTGCCCGGGGTGGGGTCTTTCGGGGACTGTATGGATACCATGCGGAGCCGGGGCCTGGAAGAAGCAGTCCAGGAAGCCCTCCACAGCGGCAAGCCCTTCCTGGGCATCTGTCTGGGCGAACAGCTGCTCTTTGAAGGCAGCGAGGAAGCGCCGGGGGTGAAGGGCCTGGGCTATTTCAAGGGCCAGGTGAAGAAGATCGTCACTGGATACAAGATCCCCCATATGGGATGGAACCGGATCTCTACGGTGAATCCGTCCCCTTTGATGGAGGAAGCGGACGGGAAGTATGTGTACTTCGTCCACAGCTTCCATGCGGTGCCTGATGATCCTTCCATCATTACCTCCGTCTGCGATTACGGGACCCAAATTACGGCCAGCGTGGGCCGGGGCAGCGTACAGGGCTTCCAGTTTCATCCGGAAAAGTCCTCATTTGCCGGACTGGCCATGCTGAAAGCCTTCAAGGAGTGGAAACTATGAACATCTATCCAGCCATCGACCTGCGGGGAGGCAACTGCGTCCGCCTGGTGAAAGGTGATTTTTCCAGAGAAACAGTGTACAGCACCGATCCTGGTGCCATGGCAAGACAGTGGGCCCAGGCAGGAGCCAGCTGCATCCATGTGGTGGATCTGGACGGTGCAGTCGCCGGGGAAAGCCGGAACCTCCAGTCCATTGACGCCATCTTAAAAGAGGGCGGCATCCCCATCGAGGTGGGGGGCGGCATCCGGACTATGGAGCAGATAGAACGGCTGCTGGACCGGGGGGTGCACCAGGTGATCCTAGGGTCTGCAGCGGTGAAGGACCCAGATCTGGTGAAGGAAGCTTGTGAAAAGTATCCGGGCCGGATCGTGGTGGGCATCGATGCCAAGAACGGGGACGTGGCAGTGGAAGGCTGGGAAGCCAGCGGCCATATCCAGGCAGAAGACCTGGCCCGGAAAATGGCGGAAGCAGGCGTCCGGCGGATCATCTTCACGGACATTGCCCGGGACGGCATGCTCAGCGGGGTGAACGTGGAAGCCACCGTGAAAGTGGCCCAGGCTTCCGGTCTGGCGGTGACAGCCAGCGGCGGAGTGGCCAGCCTGGAAGATTTGAAAATTTTGAAAAAAAGAGAAACAGATGGCATTGAAGGGTGTATTATAGGTAAGGCGCTGTATACTGGCGCCATTGACCTTCGCCAGGCTGTAGCGATTGCGAAGGAGGCGTAGAGCCATGCTGGCAAAACGGATCATTCCCTGTCTGGACGTAAAGGATGGACGGGTGGTAAAGGGGACCAATTTCGTCAGCCTCCGGGATGCCGGAGACCCGGTGGAACTGGCTTCCCTCTATGAAAAGGAGCAGGCCGATGAGCTGGTGTTCCTGGATATCACCGCTTCTTTGGAAAAGCGCAAATCCATGGTGGAAACCATCGAACGGACGGCCCGGGAAGTGTTCATGCCTTTGACGGTAGGAGGCGGCATTTCTTCCATCGAGGACATGCGGGCCGTGCTCTTGGCCGGAGCGGACAAGACCAGCCTCAATACCGCGGCAGTGAAGGATCCCAGCCTGATTTCCCGGGGCGCAGAAGCTTTCGGGAACCAGTGTGTGGTGCTGGCTGTGGATGCCAAACGCCGGGGAGAAGATTCCTGGGAAGTCTACATCAACGGGGGACATACGCCCACCGGGCTGGATGCCTTGGAATGGGTGAAAAAAGCCGTATCCCTGGGGGCGGGGGAAATCCTCCTGACCAGCATGGATGCGGACGGCACCAAGGATGGCTTCGACATCCCGCTGACCCGGAAGGTGGCTGAAGCGGTCCCTGTACCGGTGATCGCTTCCGGCGGGGCCGGTTCTTTGGAAGATTTCTATGAAGTCCTTACGGCCGGCAAAGCCGACGCAGCTCTGGCCGCTTCCGTATTCCATTACAGGAAATTCACGATCCGCCAGGTGAAGGAATACTTGCGGAGCAAAGGAGTGGAAGTACGGTTATGAAAATCGATATCAGCAAGCTGAAGTTTGACGACAGGGGCCTGATCCCTGCCATCGTCCAGGATGTGAAGACGGACAAGGTGCTGATGCTGGCTTACATGAACGGCACCAGTCTGGCCCGCACGGTGGAAACCGGCTATACTTGGTTCTGGAGCCGGAGCCGGCAGGAACTGTGGAACAAAGGCGCTACCAGCGGCCATACCCAGAAGGTGTACAGCATCACCTATGACTGCGATGGGGATGCGCTCCTGGTCAAGGTGGAGCAGAAAGGCGCTGCCTGCCATACGGGGAACTATTCCTGTTTCTTCAATCCCCTGTGGAACAGTGCCTCCGGGGAAAGCCTGCCTGTGGCTGACAACCGGCTGCCCCAGGTGATCAACGAATTGTACAAACAGATCGTCTGTTACCAAGAAAAACAGAAAGAGACTCGGAAGCTGCTGCCGGCTCCCAGCCAGGACAATCTCCTGGCAGAATTGGGCGCCAATACCACCCGGACCATCCTGGCTTCCAAGAACAGCGACGCGGACCAGGTTGTTTACGAGATGGGGGATTTATGGTATCATTGCTTAGTGCTGTTGGCTTACCATAACATTACTCCCGGTGAAATGCTGGTGGAAATGGCAGGCCGTAAAGTAGAAGAAGAAAAATAAGCAGCAAAATCCTATACAAGCTGGAGGGCTCTGATGGCTAGAATGTTTGGAACGGACGGCGTCCGCGGCGTCGCCAATGGTCCTGTACTCAATGCGGAACTGGCATACAGGCTGGGCCGTGCGGCGGCTCAGTATTTCGGACGGGAGGTGAAGACACCCAAGATCCTGATTGGACGGGATACCCGTCTTTCCGGTACCATGCTGGAAAGCGCTTTGGCGGCCGGTATCTGCAGCGCGGGAGGGAACGCCCATCTCTTGGGGGTGATCCCCACACCGGCGGTCTCTTATCTCACAGAAAAACTGGAAGCCAATGCAGGGGTGGTGATTTCCGCTTCCCACAATCCCTTTGAGGACAACGGGATCAAGTTCTTTGCCCGGACCGGCTACAAACTGCCGGATGCAGTGGAGGACGAAATCGAAGCCATCGTGAACCAGCCGGTGGATTATACCCAGACGGTGACTGGGTCCAACCTGGGACAGGTGATCCAAGAACCGGATATGGGCATGCTGTATGTGAAACATATCGTGGACAGCGCCGATGTGAAGCTCAATGGGCTGAAGGTGGTCATGGACTGTGCCAACGGGGCCAACAGTGAGATTGCACCGGCCATCCTCCGGACTCTGGGAGCCCATGTGATCCCCATCTTCCATGAACCCAACGGGATCAACATCAACAACGGCTGCGGTTCCACCCATCTGGAAGCCCTCCAGGCCAAGGTCCGGGAATTGGGCGCTGACTGTGGCCTGGCCAACGATGGGGATGCGGACCGTCTCCTGGCTGTAGATGAGAACGGGGAAGTGCTGGATGGGGACCAGATCATGCTGATCTGCGCCCTGGACCTGATGAAGGCCGGCAAACTGAAGGACAATGTGCTGGTCACCACGGTGATGAGCAATGTGGGCCTGGCCAAGGCCATGAAGGAACATGGTGGCTCTACGGTGAAGACCTCCGTGGGAGACCGGTATGTGCTGGAAGAGATGCTGAAGCATGATTACAAATTGGGGGGCGAACAGTCCGGCCACATCATCTTCGGGGACCTGGTACGCACCGGGGACGGGATGATGACTGGGGTGAAGCTCCTGAGCAGCCTGGTGTGCCACAACCAGACCTTGTCCCAGCTGGGGGCCCTGATGGTGAAATATCCCCAGACCCTGCTCAATGTGCGGGTGAAGGACAAGAACGGCTGGCAGGACAACCAGGCCATCGCACAGGTGGTCCGTCAGTATACGGAAGAACTGGGGGACGACGGCCAGGTACTGGTCCGGGCCAGCGGTACCGAACCCTTGATCCGGATCATGGCCCAGGGCCCCAACCAGGTGGAACTGGACAATATCACGGAAGCCATTGCGGAAGTGGTACGGAAAGAGCTGGCATAAAGAAAAGAGACGCTGCTGAGGCAGCGCCTTTTTTTGTCAGCTGTCAGCGGCCGTTGACAGCTGACCGCTGACGGGGATGCTGCTCATGCAACACCCCCTTCCCAGTTGACCCCATGTCCAAAACATAGTATGATAAAGTATCTGCAGAAACATGCTCTCCGGGCATACCGGACTGGAGGGCCGCTTGTTTTTGAGGGGGAACGGGCCAGGAGATTTCTGCAAATCTTTGAGCGCAGGTGCCAGGCATGGCCTGGCCGACGAGGAAGAGGTCCATCGAGTCGTCAGCGGATGCCTCTCGGTAAGCTGCAGACCGTAAGCTGTCCTACAAATCCCTCCGGCAACGGAGGCATACAGAAGGGACCGCGGCAGACGGTAACTACAAAGAATCGCAGGAGGGCACAACTATGTGCGGAATCGTAGGATATATCGGACGCCATCAGGCAACTCCTTTTTTGATGGAAGGCCTGAGCAAACTGGAATACAGAGGGTATGACTCTGCCGGCATCGCCGTTTACAACAATGGCAAGATCGATGTTGAAAAATGCGTGGGCCGGCTGGATGCCCTGCGGCAGAAAATCGTAGGCCATGAACCGGCGGGCACGGTGGGCATCGGCCATACCCGCTGGGCTACCCACGGGAAACCCAGCGATATCAACGCCCATCCCCATACGGATGAAAGCGGCCAGTTTGCCGTCGTCCACAACGGCATCATCGAAAATTATATGCCCCTGAAGCAGGCTCTGCTGAAGAAAGGCCATCACTTCCGTTCCGAAACCGATACGGAAATCGTAGCCCATCTCATGGCAGATCTGTGGGACGGGGATTTTGAAAGCACCGTCCGGAAGGTGCTCCACACCATCAAAGGGTCCTATTCCCTGGTGTTCCTCTGCGCCAAGGATCCCAGCAAGTTGATCTGCGCCAAGAAGAACAACCCGCTGGTCATCGGCCTGGGCAAGGGCGAAAATTACATTGCTTCCGATATCCCGGCCATCATCAGCAAGACCCGGGATACCTATATCCTCAGCGATGGGGAGATGGCCGTGGTGGAACCGGACCGGGTCACTGTCAAAGACCTGGAAGGGAAGAAAATCGATAAAAAAGTCTTCCGGGTCACCTGGAATGCGGAAGCAGCTGAAAAGGGCGGCTTCGAGCATTTCATGCTGAAGGAGATCTACGAACAGCCCAAGGCCGTCCGGGATACCCTCCGGGGCCGGGTGAGCAAGGAAAGCGACAAAGTGGTATTCAGCGAACTGGGCTGGACCGCTGAGACCCTGGAGGACATCAAGAAGATCTTCATCGTGGCCTGCGGCACGGCCTATCATGCGGGGATCGTGGGGAAATATTACATCGAGAAGATGGCCCGGATCCCAGTGGAAGTGGACATCGCTTCGGAATTCCGCTACCGGAACCCTATTGTGGACGAAAGCTGCCTGTGCATTGTCATCAGCCAGTCCGGGGAAACCAGCGATACCTTGGAAGCCCTGAAAGAAGCCAAGCGCCGGGGAGCCAAGACCATGGCCGTAACCAATGTGGTGGGTTCTTCCATTGCCCGGGAAGCCGACCAGGTGGTCTACACCTATGCGGGACCGGAAATCGCCGTGGCTTCTACCAAAGCCTACACCACCCAGCTCATCGTCATGCTGCTGCTGAGCATGTATGTTTCCCATATCAGAGGCAAACTCAGTGACGAACGGCTCCATGAACTGATCCAGAGCGTCCTGGCGGTGCCGGAACAGATGCATGAGATCCTGGACCATGTAGACCAGATCAAAGTCTACGCCACCAATTATGCCAACCGGGAAGACGCTTTCTTCCTAGGCCGGAGCCTGGATTACGCCGTGGCCCTGGAAGGGGCTCTGAAGCTGAAGGAAATCTCCTACATCCATGCGGAAGCCTATGCCGCTGGGGAACTGAAGCATGGGACCCTGGCTCTCATCACAGAAGGGGTTCCAGTGATCGTCCTGGCCACCCAGTCCAATATCTATGACAAGACCATCAGCAACCTCCAGGAAGTGAAGACCCGGGGTGCCATCGTGATCGGCATCGGTATGGAAGGGGATACGGAACTGGCCAAACATGCCAATAACGTGATCATCATCCCCAAAGCCGATGAAGACCTGGCTCCCATCCTGGCCGTCATCCCTCTGCAGCTGCTGGCCTATTATGCGGCCCTGGCCAGAGGCTGCGACGTGGATAAACCTCGGAACCTGGCCAAGAGCGTGACAGTGGAATAAATTCATAAGGATAAAATGCTCCCCGCGGGGAGCATTTTTTTATGGAAAAGGTCACGGGTCGTGAGTCGCGGGCTTGTTGGTGGAGAACGAAAATCCGGTTTTCCAGATTTCATTCGATTTTCTCTCATCATTCTATAGAAAAAGGACAAACAACTTGAACGTCCAGGCTCGCGACCCGAGACTCGTGCCCGTGACCGGGGGTGTGGATCCATTCACACCCCCGCCTTGCACTTTCTCCGGAAAACAGCTACAATGGATTCATTGCATTATCTATTGACATCTGTTGACATGACAATAAAGGAAAAATCGTGTATAATGTACCCAATACTTCGGAGCGGTGCCTTGCTGCGGCATCCTCCGTTTCTCAAAGGAGACCTGACCCATGGAAGACTTGTTCGATGCCATCACCCGTTTGAAAAAAGAACGGAATGCTGTGATCCTGGCCCATGTATACCAGCCGGAGGAAATCCAGGAAATCGCGGATTTCTGCGGTGATTCTTTTGCCCTGTCCCAGCAGGCCGCCCAGACCGATGCGGATGTGATCGTTTTCTGCGGGGTCCGGTTCATGGCGGAGACTGCCAACATCCTTTCCCCGGAGAAAATCACCCTGCTGCCGGCCATCGACGCGGGCTGCCGGATGTTCGACGATACCTTGGAAGCGCGGGTAAAGGCTTTTCTGTCAGACCATCCGGAATACAAAGTGGTTTCCTACGTGAATACCCCGGCCAGCGTCAAGGCCCTCAGTGAAATCTGCTGCACATCCTCCAATGCGGTGAAAGTGATCGAAAGCCTGCCGGCAGAGCAGCCCATCCTTTTCGTCCCGGATCAGAACTTGGCCACTTTTACGGCGGAAAAGACCCATCGCACCATCCTGCCCTGGCGGGGAGCCTGCCCCACCCATCATGCGCTCAGCGTAGAGGAAGTGGAAGCAGCCAAAAAAGAACATCCGGCGGCCAAAGTGCTCATGCACCCGGAATGCCGGCCGGAAGTCCGGGCCCTGGCGGATTATGTGGGCAGCACCATGGGCATCATCCACTATGCGGAACAAAGTCCGGAAGACGAATTCATCATCGCCACGGAATGCGGGGTGCTGACCCAGCTGGAATGGAGCTGCCCCCACAAGAAGTTCTACATGGCCGGCGGCAATCTGCTGTGCCCCAATATGAAAAAGACCACCTTGGAACTGGTGAAGCGTTCCCTGGAGACTTTGGAACCCCGGATCGTGGTGCCGGAAGAAATCAGAGTGAAAGCCCGGACGGCCTTGGAACGGATGCTGGAAGTGAAGTGAACTGAACTGGCTGTCAGCGGCAGCTGCGTTTCTCTTCAAGGAACCCGTCGATCGGGTTCCTTCCCTTGTCCTACCAGCTGTAACAGGCTGCTGCTCAGGCGGCCACTTGTAAAAGGAGGATTCCTCATGGAAACCTATTGGACGCAATTTGATACGGCGGATGCGCCGGTGATTGAAACGGATATCTTGGTAATCGGGTCCGGGGCTGCTGGGCTCCAGACTGCCTGGTCCCTGGCGGAAGCCGGACGGGAAGTGCTAGTGGCGGTCCGGGATGAGCTCCAGGACAGCAATACCGCTAAAGCCCAGGGAGGCATTGCTGCAGCCCTGGGGAAGGACGATGATCCATCCCTCCATTACCAGGATACCCTGGTGGCCGGAGCCGGCCTGACCGATGAAAAGATGGCAAAGATCGTAGTGACGGAAGGTCCTCAGGCGGTGCTGGATCTGCTCCATCACGGAGCGCAGTTCGACCGGAACCCGGATGGGACCTTGGCACTGGGACGGGAAGGCTGTCACAGCCGGAACCGGATCGTCCACGCCAATGGCGACAGCACCGGCGCGGAAGTCTCTCGGGCCCTCCGGGCGATCGCCGGCCGGGAAAAACGGATCCGTACCTTGGAACACTGCTATGTGACGGATCTTTTGGTCCGGGACGGCATCTGCTGGGGTGCTATGGCCCTCTATCAGGGAAAGATGCTTCATATCCGGGCCCGGGGAACAGTCCTGGCCACCGGGGGCGTGGGCCGTCTCTTTGCCCATACCACCAATCCGGAAGGGGCAGTGGGCAGCGGACTGGCCTTGGCCTACCGGGCGGGGGCGGAGCTGATGGATATGGAGTTCGTCCAGTTCCATCCTACGGCCCTGGCCATCCCCGGCCATCCCAGCTTTTTGGTCTCGGAGGCGGTCCGGGGCGCCGGAGCCCTTTTGTACAATACAAGGGGAGAACGGTTCATGCCCGGATACCATCCCATGAAGGAACTGGCTCCCCGGGATGTGGTGGCCCGGGCCATAGCCACGGAAATGAAGGCGTGCGGCAGTGACCATGTACTGCTGGATGCCACAGTCATCGACCGGGTGGAGGAAAAATTCCCCATGATCTTCCGGACCCTGCTGGAATATGGGGTGGATATGCGCAAAGAGCGGATCCCCATTGCGCCGGCTGCCCATTATATGATGGGCGGCATCCGCACCGATGCCTGGGGCCATACCAGTATCCAGCGGCTGTACGCCTGTGGAGAAGCGGCCTGCACCGGGCTCCAGGGGGCCAACCGGCTGGCCAGCAATTCTCTTTTGGAGGGACTGGTGTTCGGACGGAGGGCGGCCCAAGCCCTGTGCAAGGATCTTCCGGCTGACCAGTCATTTGCGGAAGAAAGCGATTGGCAGTCTCGGCTCCAGCCCTGGGAGATTTCCCCAGGAACCCTGGAGGCAGACCGGAAGGCTCTCCAGGAAATCATGAGCCGGCAGCTGGGCATTGCCCGGGACCGGGAATCCATTGAAAAAGCCCTGGATGCCCTGGCAGCCATCGGCAAAAAATATGAAGGGGCAGCGGCTTCTGCCAGCGCACAGCTGGACCTTAAGTCTCAGCTCCTGGTTTCCCGGCTCATTGCCCAGGCAGCCCTTCGGCGGGAAGAAAGCCGGGGTGCCCACTATCGTCTGGATTATCCGGAACCGCGGGAATGCTGGAAGCATCACAGCATCGAAGAACTTCAAGGAGGCGCACCCCATGTACAGCGGAACATTGGATAAACAGCTGGAAGAATGGCTGGCAGAAGACATCGGCAGCGGCGATTTGACCAGTGAGGCCCTGCTGCCTCCGGAAGCGGTGACCTGCGGCATCATCCATGCCAAGGATACCGGGGTCCTGTGCGGGATGGAGGCGGCCCGGAAGGTCTTTGCCAAAGTGGATCCCCGCTTGGAATTCAAAGCCTTGGCCAAAGACGGGGACCTGTTGGAACCGGGCACTCTCATTGCCGAAGTCAGCGGCTGTGCCCGCAGCGTGCTCATGGGAGAACGGCTGGCCCTGAACCTGCTCCAGCACCTTTCCGGCATCGCTACCCGGACCAAAAAGCTGGCAGATCTGGCCAAACCTTACGGTACCCGGGTGGTGGATACCAGGAAGACTACTCCGGGGCTGCGGTGCCTGGAAAAATATGCCGTCCGCACCGGTGGGGGCCACAACCACCGGTTGGGGCTCTATGATGCCATCCTGATCAAAGACAATCACATTGCCGTGGCCGGTGGCGTAAAAGAAGCCCTGGCCCGGGCCAAAGCCTATGCCAGCCATATGACCAAGATCGAGATCGAAGTGGAAAGCCTGGCTCAGGCCAAAGAAGCCTTGGAAGGGGGGGCCGATGTGATCATGCTGGACAATATGGCACCGGAAACCATGAAAGAATGTGTAAGGATGATCAATCACCGGGCGGTGGTGGAAGCTTCCGGCGGCATCGATGAACATAACTTGGCAGCCGCTGCGGCAGCCGGCGTGGACGTAATCAGCATCGGAGCCCTGACCCACAGCGTAAAAGCCCTGGACATCAGTTTGGATGTGGGGGAGATAAAATAACAGGTGGGTCGCGACTCGTGACCCGCCCTGCCTGGCAGGCAGGGCAGAAAAAAAGGAAGGGCGCCCCCTTCCTTTTTTTCTTATCTATGCTATAATGAAGTCGTAGTAAATTTATTTTTTTCGAACAGGGTGGGACGTAAAAAGTACCACGAGGGACAAAATGTGCAACATCAGCTTGGATCGAATCATCAACCTGCAGAATAAACTGGTCCCGGAAATGGTGGATCTCCTGACTGAGCGCTACAAAGTGCTCCGGCAGATCAGCCATGACCAGCCCATCGGCCGCCGGACCCTGGCCAAAAAGCTGGGGCTCAGCGAGCGGATCCTCCGCTCCCATGTGGATTTCCTCAAGGAAGCGGGTCTCTTGGACTTCACCCTCACCGGCATGAGCATCACTGATGAGGGAGCTGTGCTCCTCCAGGAACTCCGGGACTATGTGAACCGGCTCCAGAAGCTTTCCAGCCTGGAAACCCTGCTCCAGGAAAAGCTCCATCTCCAGAAAGTGGTGGTGCTTCCCGGGAATGCGGACCAGGACAAAGTGGTCACCCGGGAAATCGGGCGAGTGGCAGCCGGTATCCTGCTGCGCCTTCTTACAGATCATGGAAGGCACATTGTGGCTGTCACCGGGGGAACCACGGTGGCTGCCATGGCGGAAAACACCTTTGGCAACGAACCGGAGACCATTGTGGTCCCGGCCCGGGGTGGCTTGGGAGACAAAATGGAACTCCAGGCCAACACCATTGCCACCGTGCTGGCCGGCCGCCTCAAGACCCGGTACCTGCAGCTGTATGTGCCGGACAGTGTCAGCGAGGATGTGCTCCAGAAAATCCTGGAAGAAGATGCCCGTGTGAAGCAGGTGGTGGAAACCATCAAAAGCGCGGATATCCTGGTCCATGGTATGGGACAGGCCTTGGTAATGGCAGAAAAACGGGGTATGGATCCGAAGCTGATGCGGCAGCTGGAACAGGCCGGCGCCGTAGGGGAAGCCCTGGGGCAGTATTTCGACCTGAAAGGCCGGGTGGTCTATAGCACCGACACCCTGGGGCTCATGGTCAACGATCTGGAAAAGATCCACACGGTCATGGGCATTGCCGGGGGGCGTTCCAAGGGAAGGGCGATCCTTTCCATGCTCCGCAGCGGCCAGGATGATATCCTGGTCACCGATGAAGCTGCCGCCCGGGAAATCATCGATTGTCTGCAAGCTGATTCCAACCATCAGTAAAAAATTTAGGAGGAATGAAAAATGGTAAAAATTGGTATCAATGGTTTTGGTCGTATTGGACGCTGCGCGCTGCGTATCGCTGTGAAGAATCCTGAAGTGGAAGTGGTAGCGGTCAATGCCCGTTCCGGTATCGATACCTATGCCCACCTGCTGAAGTACGATTCCATCCATGGCACCTTTGATGAAGATGTGTCCGTTGATGGAGACGTGATGCATGTAGGGGATAAAGCCATCAAATTCACCCGCTTCACCGAACCGAAAGAAATCCCTTGGGGTGACATGGGCGTGGATGTGGTGCTGGAAACCACCGGTAAGTTCAAGACCCGGGAAACCGTACAGCCCCATCTGGACAATGGCGCCAAGAAAGTGCTGATTGCCTGCCCGGCCAAAGGCGAAGACATCACCATCGTGCTGGGGGTCAATGAAGATAAGTACGATCCCAAGAAAGACCACATCATTTCCAACGCTTCCTGCACTACCAACTGCCTGGCTCCCTTTACCAAAGTCCTGGAAGACAACTTCGGCATTGAAAACGGCATGATGACCACTGTCCATTCCTATACCAACGACCAGAAGATCCTGGATGCAGCCCACAAAGACCTGCGCCGTGCCCGTGCCGGTGCCTGCTCCATCATCCCCACCACCACCGGGGCTGCCAAAGCCATCGGTCTGGTCCTGCCGGAACTGGAAGGCAAACTGAAAGGCATGGCCATCCGCGTCCCGACTCCGGATGTTTCCCTCACTGACCTGGTTGTGACCTTGAAGAAAGACACCACCAAAGATGAAATCAACGAAGCCATGAAAGTCGCTTCTGAAACCACCATGAAGGGGATCCTGGGTTACAACGAACTGCCCCTGGTTTCCAAAGATTACAGCGGCTGCCCCCTGAGCTCCATCGTGGACGGCCTGTCCACCATGATGGTAGGACCTCGTGTGGCCAAAGTGGTATCCTGGTACGATAATGAATGGGGTTATTCCAACCGTCTGGTGGAACTGGCTCTGTTCGTGGCCAAAAAGGGCCTGTAAGAGAAAGGCAGTGCGCTGAGCCATGGATAAGAGAACAGTCAAAGACATCCAACTGACCGGCAAACGAGTGCTGGTCCGGGTGGATTATAACGTCCCCATGAACGACAAGGGAGAGATCACGGACTTCATCCGGATCGAAGCCTCCCTGCCCACCCTCCATTACCTGCTGGACCAGGGGGCCGCTGTGATCCTCCTGGCCCACCTGGGCCGTCCCAAAGGCAAGGTGAACCCCAAGTTCAGCCTGAAGCCGGTGGCAGAAGCCCTGAGCCAGCTGATCCACCGGCCGGTGCAGTTCTGCTCGGACTGCGTGGGAAAAGAAGCCCAGGCCGCAGCTGCCCAGCTGCGGAACGGGGATATCCTGCTGCTGGAAAATCTCCGGTTCCATCCGGAAGAAGAAAAGAATGACCCCCATTTTGCCCAGGAACTGGCTTCTCTGGGGGATGTGTTCGTGAATGATGGGTTCGGGGTATCCCACCGGGCCCATGCCTCTGTGGAAGGCATTACCCATTATCTGCCGGCTGTGGCCGGTTTCCTGCTGGAAAAGGAAATCGCCTACCTGGGCAATGCGGTGGATAAACCACAGCGTCCTTTTGCCGCCATCATCGGCGGGGCCAAAGTAGCAGATAAGATCGCTGTCATCCGCAGCCTGATCAAGAAAGCGGATGTGATCCTCATCGGCGGCGGCATGGCCAATACCTTCCTGGCTGCCAAAGGCTACAACCTGGGCAAATCCCTGGTGGAAAAAGAGAGCCTGGGGATCGCCAAGGACCTCTTGGCAGAAGCTGCGGCCCAAAAGACCAAAATGCTCCTGCCGGTGGATTTGATCATGGCTGCCAGCTTCTCCAATGAAGCGGACCATGAAGCAGAAGACCTGGATGCCCTGAATCCGGAATATATGGCCCTGGATATCGGTCCCAAGACGGCGGAACTGTATGCCCAGACCTTGGCCGGCATGAAGACCATCGTCTGGAACGGGCCCATGGGCGTGTTCGAAATGCCCAATTACGCGGAAGGGACCCGGCGGGTGGCGGAAGCCATGGCCGCTTCTGACGGCATCACCATTGTAGGCGGCGGCGACAGTGCTGCAGCGGTGAAACAGATGGGCCTGGCGGACAAGATGAGCCATGTGTCCACTGGCGGCGGTGCCTCTCTGGAATACCTGGAAGGCAAAGTGCTGCCGGGCCTGGCTGCCCTGGATGATCTCCGGACTCCCATCGTGGCCGGCAACTGGAAATGCCATAAGACTGTGGAAGAAGCCATGGAATTGGCCCATCAGGTAGCCCACGGCACGGAAATGGCCCGGGCGGAAGTGGTGCTGTTCCCTCCTTTCACCGCTCTGGAAAGCGTGGCGGCCGTGGTGGATGATGACGGCATCGGCTACGGCGCCCAGGATATCTTCTACGAAGATGAAGGCTCCTATACCGGCGCTGTCTCCGGTCCTATGATCGCAGAAATCGGTTCCCGGTATGTGCTGGTGGGTCATAGTGAACGGCGGAAATTCTTCCATGAATCCAATGAAATCGTGGTGAAGAAGGTCCTGGCCGCTTTCCGGAACGATCTGGATCCGGTGCTGTGCGTGGGCGAAGATGCCGATGAACATGAGAACGGTTCTACCAAGGACAAAATCCTGAGCCAGCTGACTCCTGTCCTCAATGTGCTCACCGACGGGCAGATCCAGCACCTTTTGGTTGCCTATGAACCGGTCTGGGCCATCGGCAGCGGCAAGAGTGCAGAAGTACGGGATGCCGTGGCGGCCGCAGACCTGATCCGGAAAGCTGTGGCTGAGAAATTCGGCAAAGAGGCAGCCCGCCGGGTGCGGATCCTCTACGGCGGAAGCGTGACCAGCGAAAATGCCCATGCCTTCCATGAAGACGGCATCGACGGCGTCCTGGTAGGCGGGGCCAGCCTGTCTGCCCAGGAATTCTGCGCCATTGCCAATACTTTCTGAGGCGTTCCATGAGAAAGAAACCTGTGATGCTGATGATCCTGGACGGCTGGGGGATCGCACCTCCCAGCTCCACCAATGCGGTGACCCGGGCCCGGACTCCTCATCTGGACTATTACTTCAACCGGTATCCCCACAGCCAGCTCCGGTGTTCCGGGGAAGCGGTGGGGCTTCCGGAAGGCCAGATGGGCAATTCGGAAGTGGGACACCTGTCCATCGGTTCCGGCCGGATCATCTACCAGAGCCTGACCCGGATCAGCCGGGCCGTGAAAGACGGCAGCCTGGAAAAGAATCCTGTCTTGGTGAAAGCCATGGAAGAAGCCCGGGATGGAGAAAAAAAGCTCCATCTCTTGGGACTCCTCAGTGATGGGGGCGTCCACAGCCATATCGATCATCTGCTGGGTCTCCTGGCCATGGCCCAGAAAATGGGCGTGGAAAAAGTCTGCGTCCATGCCTTCTTGGATGGACGGGATACCCCTCCTCAAAGTGCTGCTCCCTTCTTGGAACAGGTGGAAAAAGCCTGCAAGGAACTGGGTGTGGGGCAGATTGCCACCGTTTCCGGCCGGTATTATGCTATGGACCGGGACAAAAGGTGGGAACGGATCCGGAAAGTCTATGACTGCATGACCGGCGGGGAAGCACTGGAAGCACCCAGTGCGGCGGAAGGCTTGGCAGCTGCTTATGGAGCCGGCCAGACCGATGAATTCGTGGTGCCTTTCCGGGTGGCCGGAGTGGATGGAAAGGTGGAAAAGGGCGACAGCCTGATTTTCTTTAATTTCCGTCCCGACCGGGCCCGGGAGCTGACCCATGTGTTCACAGATCCGGAATTTGCTGGATTCCCCCGGAAGGAAACTGCCCTGCCGGTCCACTTCGTTTCCATGACGGAATACGAAAAGGGCCTCCAGGCAGCGGTTGCCTTTCCTCCGGAAGCAATCAAGGATACCCTGGCGGAAGTGGTGTCCCGGGCCGGCCTCCATCAGCTCCACATTGCGGAAACGGAGAAATACGCCCATGTGACCTTCTTCTTCAACGGCGGACGGGAACAGCCCTTCCCCAATGAAGACCGGATCCTGGTGCCTTCTCCCAAAGTAGCTACCTACGACCTGCAGCCAGAAATGAGCGCCTACCTGGTGACGGAAAAGCTCCAGGAAGCCCTGGCCAAGGATTTGTATGACTTGGTGATCCTGAACTTCGCCAATCCGGACATGGTGGGCCATACCGGTTCCCTGGAAGCAGCGGTGAAGGCTCTGGAAGCCGTGGACGAATGTGTGGGCAGCCTGGCGGAGACCGTGCTGCAAAAGGGCGGTGCCCTGTGTATCACTGCGGACCATGGGAACCTGGAAGAGATGGAAGATCCGGTGACCCATGCTCCTATGACCGCCCATACCACCAATCCGGTGCCTTTCCTGGTGGTGGGGGCGGAGCCGGGGACCCAAGTGGAAGACGGAGGCCTTTCCGATATTGCCCCCACCCTGCTGGATCTCCTGGATCTGCCCGAACCGGAGGCCATGACTGGCCATTCCCTGCTGGTACGCAAGTAATCTTTTCAAGTTGTTTCCATATTCAAAATCAATTTGCCAAAATTGATTTCCATCGGCTAGAGACTAGTGACTAGTCTCTAGTGACCAGCCTGGGGATGCTGTTCCCCAGGCTCAACCATAACGAGGTGATTACCATGCCAATCATTGAAAATGTGTGTGCAAGAGAAATCCTGGATTCCCGGGGCAATCCTACGGTAGAAGTGGATGTGCTGCTGGATGACGGCACGGTGGGACGGGCTGCAGTTCCTTCCGGAGCCTCCACCGGGGTCCACGAAGCCGTTGAACTGCGGGATGGGGATAAAGACCGTTTCGGCGGCAAAGGGGTCTCCAAAGCGGTGGACAATGTAAACGACACCATTGCTGATGCCATCATCGGGCTGGATCCTACCCGTCAGGTGGAAATCGATGAAGCCATGATCCGTCTGGACGGCACCATCAACAAGGGCCGCCTGGGGGCCAATGCCATCCTGGGAGTCTCCCTGGCGGTGGCTAAGGCTGCGGCTCTTTCCATCGGCCTGCCTCTGTACCAGTATCTGGGCGGGGTCAACGCCAAGGAACTGCCGGTTCCCATGATGAACATCCTGAATGGCGGTGCCCATGCGGACAACAACGTGGACATCCAGGAATTCATGATCATGCCGGTGGGGGCGGACAGCTTTGCAGAAGCCCTGCGGATCAACGCGGAAATCTACCAGGCCCTGAAAAAGGTATTGAAGGACAAAGGCTTGGCTACGGCTGTAGGGGATGAAGGCGGCTTTGCTCCCAACCTGGACAGCAACGAAGAAGCCCTGCAGGTCATCGTAGAAGCCATCAAAAAGGCCGGCTACAAGCCTGGCAAGGAAGTGATGCTGGCCATCGATACGGCAGCCAGCGAACTCTTCGAAGACGGCAAGTACAACCTGAAAGGGGAAGGGGTCGTGAAGACTTCTGCCGAAATGGTGGAATGGTATGCTGCCCTGTGCGACAAATATCCCATCATCTCCATTGAAGACGGTTTGGCCGAAGACGACTGGGACGGCTGGAAACAGCTCACCGATGCCCTGGGCAAAAAAGTCCAGCTGGTAGGGGACGACCTGTTCGTCACCAACGTGGAACGGCTGAAGAAGGGCATTGAAATGGGCGTGGCCAATGCCATCCTGATCAAACTGAACCAGATCGGGACCCTGACCGAAACCCTGGATGCCATCGAAATGGCCAAACGGGCCGGGTACACTGCCATTGTTTCCCATCGGAGCGGTGAAACGGAAGATACCACCATCGCCGATGTGGTGGTGGGCACCAATGCCGGACAGATCAAATCCGGAGCTCCCTGCCGGACCGACCGGGTGGCCAAGTACAACCAGCTGCTGCGGATCGAAGAAGATCTGGGAGCCGCTGCCCAGTACAATGGGATGGATGTGTTTTACAACATCAGATAAAAACTGTCAACGGCCAGCGGCCGGATGACAAAAAGGTGTGCTGCATGGAGCGTGCGGCACACCTTTTTTACGAAAGGAAAATCTCATGCTAGACAAACAATCTGTTTCTGCTGCTTTTGACCGGTATGTTTCTCAGTTCAATCCGGATACTCCCGGCATCCTCAGCAAGCAGCGCCATTCCCGGACCGTCAGCGTCCTGTGTGAGACACTGGCCCGGCAGCTGGGCTGGCTTCGGAAGGACCAGGACCTGGCCTGGGTGCTGGGGCTGCTCCATGACATCGGCCGGTTCGAACAGGCTCGGCGGTTCCATACCTTCATCGATTATAAATCCATGGATCATGCTCGGTATGGGGTCTGGTATCTGTTCGAAAAAGGCCATATCCGGGATTTCCTGCCGGATCCGGAGCCAGAACGGGAACGGATCCTGGAATTGGCTATCTTATGGCACAATGGCTATGCAGTCCCTTCCAGTATCACCGGCCGAACCCGGGATTTCGCCCTGTTGATCCGGGATGCGGACAAGATCGATTTATTCCGGGTCTATGCCGGGTATCTGGAGCATCCGGAACAGATATGGCAAATGTCTCTGAAAGATCTGGGCAGCCAAGAGATTTCCCCCAAGGTGCTGGAAGAAGCCTTGGGGGAGAAGCTGGTCCATACAGAAGTGAAAAAGACAGCTCTGGATTTTTTTACGGGCTGTCTGTGCCAGCTCTTCGATTTTACCTATGGGCCCAGTCTTGCCCTGGTCCGGCAGCAGGGATATTTCCAAGAACTCCTGGACTTCCAGCCGGTCAACCCGAAAAGCGCCCGCCAGCTGGAAAGCGTGAAGGAAAAAGCAAGGAGGATATTGGAAGGGGCTGGCTGAGTACCCCCAATTTTCATACAAATTCCATATTCCTATGATACAATAACAAGAAAAGAGATGTGAAAATAACTCCCAAAGGAGGAATCGATTTGAACCAATCCATGGGCAGCAGCTATGAAGACTGGCGGCCGGTCCTGGAAAAAGTCCAGGCACAGCTGGTCCGGCAGATCCAACAGTATAATCAGAAAGAGATGGAAGAACACAAGGAAAATGCCTATGAACATTTGATCTACCGCATCAAGGACCCGGCAAGCATGGCGGAAAAATGTGGACGGAAAGGTCTGCCGGTCAATGCCCGGTCGGCTCTCCACGGGGTCTATGATGCCATCGGCCTGCGGATCGTCTGCCGCTTCCTCAGCGACATCGACCGGAACCTCCGTCTACTCCGGCAGATCCCTGGCTGCACCATCATCCGGGAAAAAGACTATGTGCACAATGTGAAACCCAATGGCTATCGGTCTTATCATCTGATCCTTCGCCTGGAGGAGCCCTTTCCCGATGTGGAAGGGAATACTCCGGGGATTTTCTATGCGGAAGTGCAGCTGCGGACCATTGCCATGGATTCCTGGGCCAGCCTGGAACATGAGATGAAGTACAAACGGGATATCAGGAATCCGGAATTGATCGGGCAGGAACTGAAACGGTGCGCCGATGAACTGGCCGCCTGCGACCTGTCCATGGAGACCATCCGGAAACTGATCCGGGAAAACTGATGAGCCACTCTGGAAAGGAGCCAAGAATCCATGAAAATATTACTTGCGGAAGATGAAAAAGCCATGTCCATGGCCCTATGTGCCGTGCTGGAACATTCTGGCTATCAGGTGGATGCCGTCTATGACGGGCAGGCAGCTGTGGAAAAGGCACGCCAGGAAATCTACGATGCCATGATCTTCGATATCATGATGCCGGTGAAGGACGGGATCAGCGCCCTGACAGAACTCCGAGAGGAAGGGGACCGGACTCCAGTGATCATGCTCACCGCCAAAGCAGAAGTGGACGATCGGATCAATGGCCTGGATGCAGGGGCGGACGATTACCTGACCAAGCCTTTTGCCATGGGAGAACTCCTGGCACGGCTCCGGAGCCTGACCCGGCGCCAGGAGGATTTCAACCGGGATACCCTCCAGGCCGGGACGGTGACCCTGAACTGTGCGGAAGGGGAACTGTCCAGCAAGAGCACAGTCCGGCTCTCTCCCAAGGAGACCCAGCTGATGAAATTCTTCATGCAGCATCCTGGAAAACCCTGTGAGACACGGGTGCTCTTCGATCGGATCTGGCAGGATGAAAAACAGGAAGACCCAGGGATCGTGTGGATCTATGTGTCCTACCTCCGGGAAAAACTCCGGGCCATCGGCGGCAATCTGACCATCGATGGTCACCAGGACGGGGCCTTTGTGCTGCAGACACCGGCCCTGGCCAGTTAAGGAGCCTGCCCTATGGATATGATCCATCGTCTGCGGCGGAAATTCCTGCTGCTGGCTTTTATCGCCGTGGTCATCATCTTGGCCGGGGCCCTTGGGCTGATCAACGGCATCACCTATATGAAGATGCGGTCAGAAGTGAACACCCTTCTTACCGCCATTGTCCAGAACGATGGCATCATGCCCTCCCACCAGCCTGGGACCAGCACGGAAAGCTGGCTCAGTGATCCGGAATGGTACAATGATACCCCGGAATTTGCCCACCAGACCCGGTATTTCAGCGTCATCCTGGATGAAAACGACAAGATCCGCCGGCTGAACCTGTCCAACATTTCCGCCTTCAATGAACTCCAGGCTTTGGAGATTGCCCGGAGCTTGGCAGATGGCACCCAGACTCAGGGCCTGTTCAAGAACAAACGGGCCAGCTACTGCTTCAGTGTGACACCTCGGACCGAGGGAGGAAAATTGGTGGTGGTCATGGACTGCACCCGGGATGTGGGGGCTGTGGAGGCGTTCATGCGCTATTCCCTCCGGTTCGGTCTGGCCTGTATCCTGCTCTATATGCTGATCCTTGGCCTTTTGAGCAATTACGCCATCCGTCCTTTCGTAGAGAACCTGGCCAGCCAGAAACGATTCATCACCAATGCAGGCCATGAACTGAAGACCCCCATTGCCATCATTTCTGCCAATGCAGAGGCATTGGAGCTGATCAGCGGAAAGAGCCAGTGGACGGACAACATCCTGTTCCAGGTGAAGCGGGTGACCCGGCTGATTAACGAACTGATCATGCTGGCCAAGTTGGGAGAGAAGAAAGAACAGGAACTGAAAAAAGAACCGGTGGATATCAGCCGGACCTTCCAGGAAGCTGTCCAAGCTTTTGCTCCGGTGGTCCAGAGTGAAAAGAAACAGCTGGTGACAGAGATCCCGGAAGGGATCGTACGGGAAACCGATCCCAAATACCTCTATGAAATCTTCAATATCCTCATGGACAACGCCGCTAAATACTGTGATGAGGGAGGCACCATCCGGGCCTTTTTGGAAACCCATGGCCGCCATGGTTTCCGGGCCAGTGTAGCCAATGACTACAAAAACGGGGCAGGGGTGGATTACACCCACTTCTTCGAACGGTTCTACCGGGGAGATGAGAGCCACAACAGCCAAAAAGCCGGCTACGGCATCGGCCTTTCCATGGCGGAAGAAGCCACCCATCTCCTGGGAGGGAAGATCCAGGTGGAATACAAAGAGGGAGTGATCACCTTCGGTGTGACCTTTTGACCAGGAAAGGAGGCTTTTTTCATGAAATTGGCCATGCTGGGCACTGGCGCCATTGCTCCTGTGGCCTTGGCTGCTATGGAGGCGGTGCCGTCCATCCAGGTGGAGGTCCTGTGGTGCCGGCAGCACAGCCAGCAGCGGGGAGAAGCTCTGGCCCGGGAGCATGGGATTTCCAGGGTATATACAGACTGCCGGGCCCTTTTCCAGGAAGCAGATGTGGATACGGCGTACATCGCCCTGGTGAACCCGGTCCATTTTGCTTATGCCCGGGAGGCCTTGCTGGCCAGAAAAAACGTGATCCTGGAAAAGCCCTTCTGCACCCGGTTCGCCCAGACCCAGGAATTGGCGGAACTAGCCCGGAAAAAAGACCTCATCCTGCTGGAAGCCATGCCTCTGTGGCACGGGGCCCTCTTTCGGAAAATCCGGGAACTGGTGCCGGCCCTGGGTCCCATCCGGCTGGTCCAGGGAAATTATTCCCAATATTCCAGCCGGTATGACCGGTATCTTGCAGGGGAAGTGCTCCCTGCCTTCGATCCGGCACTGGCAGGGGGAGCCCTGTACGACCTGAACGTGTACAACATCGCCTGGACCGCCGGGCTCTGGGGCCTGCCGGAAAAGGTCCTGTATGCCCCCAACCGGGGATGGAATGAGGTGGATACCTCCGGCGTGCTGCTCCTGGGATACCCCGGGTTCCAGGCAACTCTGTCCGCCGCCAAAGATTCCGACAGCCCCTCCGGGTTCCTGGTCCAGGGAGAAAAAGGGTGGCTGAAAGTGGAAGGAAAGCCCATCCACCCGGAAAAACTGGAGTGGACCCTGATCCAGGGACCGGACCAGGACCAGTTCAGCACCGCCGCTGTGAAAAATGAAAAGGTGACTGAAAGCTGGATTCCGCCGAAACGGGAAAACCGGATGGTGGAAGAGTTCGAGGATTTTGCCCGGATCGTGGACGGGAAGAAAAAAGAAGAGGCGGAGGCTTATTTAAAGATGACCCTTGCCGCCAGTGAGGTGCTGGAAAGAGCAGCTGGTCATAGAATTTGAAGGCCGTCATTGGCGTAGAATGAGCGTACCTTGATAGAGGAGGCCCCGGTTGAAATCCGGATACTTTGCTTGAAGCAGAATCGGAAACGGTTCTGCTTTTTTATTGCCTGCAATCTGGTTAGGGAGGCGGATAAACTCTGGAGCACGGCAGCGAAAAAGCCGCCAAGAGAGCCCTCCAGAACGCCATACAGGAGAAAAGCCGGTACGTGGCGGAACGGATTGCCCGGACGGAAGGGGCCAGGGCCCGTTACGATGCCTTCATGGCCCGGAACGGGGAAGATGAAGACGTGGTGGCCTATAAGTGGAAGCTGGGAAGCCGGCACCCGGCGGAAGACATCTGTGACATGTACGCCAATGCGGACCTGTACGGCCTGGGGAAGGGGGTTTTTCCGAAGGACAAGGCAACTGCCCAGCCGGCCCATCCTCATTGCCTGTGTCACTATGCCCCTGTCTATGAACCTGAAATCAAAGGCAAGGAAAGATCATACCGGGTTGAGAAAAACGGCAATGCCTGGCTGAAGAACCAGCCGCTTTCTATCCGGCAGGCCATTTTGGGTGTCAAAGGGGAAAAGGAATGGCAGCGGGGCAGGGTTTCCTGGATGGAAAAGGCTGATGTGCAGCAGGACTTCCGGAAAAAGGAGTCCAGATTATTGGGGTTGATGCTTCAACTTCGTGCAAAGTCTGTATTTAAATCAAAACGGAGTGAAAATTTCGTTGATTTAGAAGTAAAATCAGGAAGGATATCCTTGAAAATAAATCCTGAGAAACAGAATCGCCATATAAAGGGAACAAAGGAATATATTAATGGGAAGAGTTATTTGACTATTGATTTAGCCGAGGCACAGAAATTGGGGGATTCATTGCATGGAACAGGAATTATATTGTATAATAAGAATGGAGATTGGAAGCGAAAAGAACTTATCAGTACAGATAGATTGGTAGGGGTCGATGTCGACCAACAAACAGGGTTAGAAAGTAAAACCAAATCCTTTACCGCTCATTATTCGAATACGGGAACACATATAGTGCCTTGGAGGAAAAAATGAAAAGGTTAAGCGATTATCTTGGTCTAAACGTTATGTTGAAAGACGAGAACAATAAACTCTGGAAAGGAAAAATTATAGCCTATTCTTCAGATGATTATGGTGAAGGAGAAGGAGAGGTTGTTGTTTTACAAAAACCGGATGAGCCAAGGAATGGAATTGAATTTGGAATAAACGAAATCAAGTCAATACAAATATTACAATAAAGCCCCCTGCTTCGGCAGCGGGCTTTTCTTATGCCTGAAAAGGAGGGATTGCATTGAACGATACAACATTTTGGTGCCTGGTGGTTTTTGGCATTGGTACAGTACAAGGCTTCATCCTTCCAATGATTGGAGAATGGATCTTGCGCGGTTCAGAAGAGAATCATAATCAAGTGCTGGGAAAATAGGACTCATGATAACGCCTGAACGAGTTCGGAACCCGCTTTCTTCTCCGTTGTTCACAGCGGAAACCAGATGGGCGAATTCCCGGTACTGTTTTGGATAGTGGCCGACATATTCCATTTGATTATCTGCCCACAATGGAAAGTCCCAGTAGTGGGAACTTGTTGGATCTGTTTGAAATTTAGCAAGGGTAGCAATGAAGTCTTCAGCGCAGGAAATAAATGCTTTTTTTGACTTTTCGATGTTGGATGACTCTTTCTTTGAATTCCACGTATCCGATTTGAAGAGCAAAGCCAAATGCCGTTCCTGCACAAGTACATAAACAACCTAAAACAATTTCATTCATAATTGAACACGTCCTTTCTTATAAGGACATTATATCAAGGGCACCGAGAAACCGGCTGCCCTATTTTTATGCACAAAAAGGAGAGATGCAAGATGAAGAATGTGAAAACGATGGCGATGACTCTGGCCCTGGTGGCTGGTGTGGCGGGAACGGCCTTTGCGGCCGACATCCGGGACATTGTATTTACCCCATCAAGCAAATATGCTTGATAATAAATAGAAAGCACTGTAAAATTTAATTATCACTTTATTGAAAATTCTAGGAGGAAGTCTAAATGAATCCAATCGATGAAGTTATGAGTGTAACGGAAGCCGCAGAATTGTGGGGCCTTAAGCCTGTGACTGTACGGCTGGCCTGTACTGGGTACAGCCGGGCAAAGCCCCGGTTCCGCGCTGATGAAGCCCGGAAATCCGGCAGCACCTGGTTGATTACTCGGACTGGTATGGAACGGGTGTACGGACCGGCAGACGGCAAAAAAACGGCAGAAATTTAATGAAATCCTTGGAGCGGGCGGCTCTGGCGACATTTTGCTTTGCAAAAGTCTTGAACCCCCCTACGACCGCCCCCTGTGGAGCCTTATCGAAAGGTCCGCGAACTCCGTAGGGGATGACCCAGGGCTGCGCAGCAATCCCGCCCGGTCATCCCGCAGGCAGGGCCAAACGATGGAGCAGCGGGCGGCCGGGCCTGCCGCTCCTACATTTGAATTGCCGGTCTACCATTGCCGGAAGCCTGTACGGTCCTGAAGATGGGCACAAACAGGAAGGAAAACGGATCGCCAGGGACGAAAAAGGGCGGAACTACTATTTGCCGGCGGATATGACCTATAGCCAATGGCACGACAAGTATGTGGTAAAGGCCCAGGTGCTTCCGAAAAATCCTCATGCCGGCAAGGTGGTTCTGGTGGATATTACACCAGGAAATAATGGCGGGGATACGGTGAAGGTGCACGAAGGGGAGAAAATCCCTCATAGGCTGGCTACTGAAAAGAAGCTGAAAGAGCCCATTACCTTTGACTTGACTGATCCGCGGTATAAAGTCGCATTTGTTAAAAAAGAAAGGAGGTTTGGAATATGTTTCCGATAAATAGATGTAGGTGCTGTAAGCATTATGTGGTTTATCCGCGGGAAGATATGCGGGGATGTCCCTACTGTGATGCATTTCCAAAAGGGATTCCTTTTGATATTTTTACCGAAAAGGTAAAGCATGATAAGCCGTATCCAGGCGATCATGGGATTCAATACGAACCAGCGCATCCAGAAGCTGAATAAAATCTAACAGAAAGCACCTAGCAGAAATGCCTGATGCTTTTTCCATGCCTGAAATGAGGTGATGTTTATGACTACGTTCATGGAACCGGCCGCTGCGGAAGCGGAAATCCAGAGCAATGTGGCTGCCATCCGGGCAATGAAAACGGTCTCAGGCCCGCCCTTCCCGGCCTGCGGCTTTTCTCATTCAAAAGCATCTGCCCCTGCAGATGGTCTCCTTTGACCGTCAGGGCAAGGCGATAGGCTGTGAGCCTCCCGCCAGGGACGAACG